>Ga0302305_1000152_pt1 | contig 47932 bp, 30 predicted proteins | sample III_Palsa_E2_3_FD_198764 | JGI IMG/M metagenome (GOLD analysis project Ga0302305, IMG submission 198764) | Peat permafrost microbial communities from Stordalen Mire near Abisko, Sweden - III_Palsa_E2_3 | ecosystem: Environmental > Terrestrial > Soil > Palsa > Peat permafrost | place: Sweden... | reverse complement strand
GGACCCGTACTGGGAGCAAGAGAGCCTCGCACCCATAGGGCGCCTTCGTCGAGATGGGGAAGGAATTCGGAACCGATGACACCACCGAAGACGAGGAACAGACCCAGGGCGAGAAGGATGGCGGCGACGCCAATGGGCACAAACTTATGGTCGATTCCCCATATGGCTGCACGGCGATACCGTGTGGTGATCCAGCGCAAAACAGGATTTTCCCACTCCGTGGTTCCTTTCGGGTAGAGGAAGCTGGCCAGCACGGGCGCAATGATCATGGAGAAGATCAGGGCGCCAAGCAGGGCGAAAGCAACGGTCCAGGCCATAGGTTTGAAGAGGCGGCCTTCTACGGATTGCAAGGTGAAGATGGGCAGGTACGTAGTAATGATGATGGCGATGGCATAAAAGACCGGACGCTGGACTTCGTGGGCTGCTTCGCGGATCTGCTGCATGGCGGTCTTGTCGGCCTGACGATGATGGCTGAGATGACGGACTATGTTCTCCACCATGACGACTGCACCGTCGACGACCATACCGAAGTCGAGCGCGCCGAGCGACAACAGGTTCGCAGGGATGTGGCGAAGGTCCAGGCAGATGGATGCGAACATCAGCGCGAAGGGGATGGTGATCGCGACAATCAAAGCGCCGCGCAGGTTTCCGAGGAAGACGAACAGGATGATGACGACCAAGATGATGCCCTTGGTCAGGTTGTCGAGCACGGTGGTCGTAGTGAGATGGAGGAGATCGCTACGGTCAAGGAATGGGACGATCTTTACGCCCGGGGGAAGAACGTGCTCGTTGAGTTCTTTTACTTTTGCATGGATACCAGCGAGGGCAATGTCGGAGTTTTCGCCTTTCTGGAGAAGGACGATGCCTTCGACGACGTCATTGTCGTCGATGATTTTTCCGTCTTCGCGTCGGATTTCCTTCGGAGTCATATCGCAGGTTCCGTCTTCAGGCTTACAACTCTTGCCGATCTGGCCGAGGCGAATCTTGGGACCCTGAACTACGCGAGCTACGTCGGAGACACGGATGGGTGTGCCGTTGGAGGTTTTGAGAACTACCTGCTCGATGTCATGGACGTTGGTGAAGAGGCCAACTTCCTGTACGTTGATCTGCTGCGTGCCCTGCTCAATAAAACTGCCACCGGCGTTGACGTTGTTGGCGGCGATCTGCTGTTGGACCTGCTGGATAGTAAGACTGTAGGAGATCAGCTTCTCGGGGTCGAGGATGATCTGGTACTCGCGTGTGACGCCACCGAAGCTCGAGACGTCAACGACGCCCGGAACGCCACGGAAGGCTTTTTCGAGCTGCCAGTCCTCGATGCTCTTGAGCTGCATCGTGTCAATGGAGGGGTTGGTGCTCCTGAGCGTGTACCAATAGATCTGTCCAACGGGGCTCCAGTCGGTGCCGATCTGTGGCTGCAGCCCTGTGGGGAGGGTGACCTGACTGAGGCGCTCGAGGACCTTCTCGCGGTTCCAATCGTCTTCACTGTCGTCGTCGAAGATCATGGTGACGCTAGAGAGGCCAGCGAGGGTGGTGGAGCGGAGGTGGGCCATGTGGGGGATGCCCGCCATGCTGATCTCGAGAGGGATCGTGACCTGCTGCTCTACGTCCTCAGCGGAACGCCCCGGCCATTGGGTAATAACGTTGACGTAGTTGTTGGCAACGTCGGGATAAGCTTCGACGGGGAGGTTATGAAACGAAACGATTCCCCACGCGAAGAGCAGCATCGCCCCAATCAGCACGATGAAGCGGTTGTTTAGTGAGAGATCGACTAGGCGCTTGATCATTCCTGCTCCACTACATTCCTCAGATCACGGGTGATATTGACCGCACGTTCGCCGAACCTCCTCCTGACAGCAATCTCGAGAAGATTGCCGGAAAGAACAGTGCGGATCTTCAAGAGCACACCCTAGGAGAAGTAGTGGTCCGAAGCCGGTGGAGGCTGGTTTCCCGTGTTTGCGGTGGGAGCAGCCCCCAACACCCGAAGCGATGATCTCAAACCTCGACCAGCATGAGTGGCTATCTTTCGGCCAGTGGGATCGATCTTCCGATTAGCAGAAGACTGTCTTTTGATTTGCAGAGGGTATCTTTTGATCGACAGTGCATCGATCCAATGGAGTGATAGGCGATGCTCGAATCTATGATGAGACGCGCCGAGAATGTCGAATGGCCACGACGTCAACCCACTTACTACATTCACTAGACAGTTGCTCAAGTCTTCTACCCGTGCAATATTCCAGTGTTTGAGAGGAACGCAGAAGCGTTGGCCGCCATAGACTCTGCAGACTCTCCCGCGAGCATGCTTATCCAAGATCATCAGAAACTGACCTTGTGTTTGCCACGGGCTCCTGAATTAAGGACGAGAAACCAGCTCGGTTACTAATCAAGGCAAGAGACTTCTCACCGACCGGGGTGCTCCCGAAAGGTCGTCTTTTCGGCAACTTCGGGTCGTTGTTTCCGAAAACACCGTTTTGCGGGCAAAGCCCGTAGGATTCGCGCGCGGTCACTTTCGACAAGCCAACTTCACGGTATTTGCTCAAACTGTGCCGGGACGGGACGCCATCCTTTTGTTACCTGGCGCGAGGACCAGGCCAGCACAACGTCGATCTTGCGCTGGGTAAGCAGACGCCGATCGCTGGGAACGTCAGCCTCGAGTTCCGAGCGGAGTTTTTTAACGTATTCAATTCAGCGCAATTCGCCAACCCGGACACAACGTTCAGCGATGGAGCGGCGTTCGGCGAGATCACAGCGACATCGGTTGCGCCACGCATCGAGCAGCTAGCACTAAAGCTGCATTTCTAGAGCTTGAGCAGGCTCCCATGGGGTGTAGGGATTCGGCCCTGGAACGTGGAGAACGCGCGCTATGCATTGATGATTTTTGTATGGTGCGAGGTTGGGGATTGCTGGGCCAATTCTTTTTCCTGCGGCCGGCTGGTCCAGAACTGCGCGCGGATCTGATTCTTTAGGATTTTGCCGGTGCCGCCTTTCGGGAGAGGCTCGGTCTGGATGACGAATCGGCGAGGGAGCTTGAATTTTCCGAGATGCTTGCGAGCGGTTTCGAGGAGATGCTCTTCGGTGATGGTGCTGTCTTCGTGGACGACGACGATGGCCACGGGAATTTCTCCCCAGCGCGGGTCGGGGGCGGCGACTACGGCGCACTCGAGGACACCGTGATGGGTGAGGAGGGCGTGTTCCACTTCGATGGAGGCTATGTTTTCGCCGCCGCTGATGATGATGTCCTTCTTTCTGTCGACGATGCGGAAGAATTTCTGGGGACTCCAGACAGCCATGTCGCCCGTGTGTAGCCAGCCGTCGACGATTGTGTCGCGGGTAAGTTTAGGAGAGCGATAGTAGCCGTCCATGACCTGATCTGCGCGGACGGCTAACTCTCCGACGGTGGTGTTGTCCTGGGGAACGTCCTGGCCCTGATTGTCGACCACGCGGACGTCGGTGCCGATGACGGGCCAGCCGGCTGAGGCGAAGAAGCGGAGACGTTCGTAGTCGGTGGCGAAGGCGAGTGTTCCTTTGGGGCGGGCGATGCTGACGACGGGTGCTGTCTCCGTCATTCCGTAGCCGACAAAAACGTTCGCGTCGGGAAGTAGGGCTTCGAGTTGGGCGATGAGTTCGGGTGAGGAGGCTGCGCCACCGAGGATGACGTACTTGAGGCTGGAGAGATCGTGCTGCGTGCGGGTGGGGCAGGCGAGCAGGGCCGCGGCCATGGTGGGGACGAGGATGACGTAAGAGACGCGCTCTTGTTCGATGAGCTGGAAGATGGTGGGAGGATCGAAGCGGCGAAGCATAACGTGCTTGAATCCGCACATGGTCCCGAATTGCGGGAATCCCCAGCCGTTGGCGTGGAAGAGTGGGATGGTGTGGAGGAGTACATGTCTGTCGTCGTGATCGAGGGTGGCGGCGAGCGAAAGGGCGTGCAGGTAGAGGCCGCGGTGCGAGAGCATGACGCCTTTGGGCGCGCCGGTGCTGCCGCTGGTGTAGAAGAGTTCGGTGGTGGCGGTCTCGTCGATGGTCATCAGATCGGGCAACGGGATCGGATCGTGCTGTAGGAGAGTGGCCAGCGTCGGGTCGTCGGTGGCGTTGGATGAGTCGTTGATCGCGATGAAGAGACAATCGGGGACGGCGTTGCGAAGTTGTTCGACGATGGGAACGAAGTCCTGCTCGTAGAGAAGCGCGGTAGGTTGGGCGTGGCGGAGGATTACTTCGAGCTCGGTGGGGTGCAGACGCACGTTGAGCGGCATAACGATGGCGCCGGCGAGCGGAACTGCGTAATAGCTTTCGAGCAGTGCGCTGCTGTTAAAGCTGAGGACACCGACGCGGTCGTCGGGGCTAACGCCATTGGCGATTAGGCCTGCGGCGATGCGGCGGCAACGGTCAGCGAACTGGGCGTAGGTGTAACGGGCTTTTCCTTCGACTACGCCGACCTTCTCTGGGTAGAGATCCAGCGCGCGAAGGAGGCAGCGCAGGGGAGTGAGAGGAACATGCATGGGGTGGGGCCTCAGGATTAGTTGTTGGCGAGCTGTTCTTTCAGGCGGTCGGGCGTGAGATGGCAGAAGATGGGCGAGAAGCTTGTAAGGGGAACTGCGGTGCCGTCTTGGCTAAACGTCATGTAGGGTTCCTGGCTGGTGTTCCAGGGCGACCATTGCGGAAGGCCGGGACCGTTGGGGTCACCGAACTTTGCGAAATTGGTCCAGTAGGTTTGGATGATGTCTCCGAGCTTTTGGTCGGTTGCACTAAAGGGAAGCCAGTTGAGCATTCGATCCTGAAACGTGCCGAAGACGTAGGGGATTTCGAGGGAGTGGAAGGCACCGAGCTGGGTTTCTCCTTTGCCCGGGACGGAGCGATCGAAACGGTAGACGAAGGCGTGGTGGCCGGCACTGGTGGTGAGGGCAGCCTCCGCGCCAGTGGGGCAGGCGGCCCCGATGTCGTTGCTCGCCTGGTCGATCGCAGGAGTGCCGTGCATTACGATGCGGGCAGTGTAGGTGGCGACAGCGAGGTCTGTCCAGTTGCCGTAGAGGGGGCGTGCGAGGTTGGCGAAGACCTTAAGCTTGTCGCCTACGCCGGGTTGGGGGCCGGTAAGTGGAGATTTTTTTGCGGCAGCGTCTGCGGCGACACGGAACGCGGCGAACTCGCGGGCGTTGAAGCCGGCAAGTAGATCGACGGAGAGGAGTTTCCCGGTAGCGTAGGCGTTTGAAGGAGAGCGGGGAAGAACCCAGCCGTCAACTTCCGCGGCGTTGGGGTCATAGCCCTTGTAGTCGGTGGCGATGAGATGGTCTTCCATGGCGGCGACCTGCGCGGCGGGAAGAGCTCGGAGGGCTTCAATTTGGGAGTGAGAGCTGGGGCTGGCGGTTTGGGCTTGCTTACCGAGAGCGACGGCCAGGGGCTGCATCTGCACGACGGTGCGGCTGGGGCCTAAACCGAAGGCGGGGCCGCTCTCGGCGATGACTCTGCGGAAGAGTCCGCCGGCGAGGGGAGAGGTCATGAGGACGGTGGCGTCAACTGAGCCGGCGGACTCGCCGAAGAGTGTGACGTTGGACGGGTCACCACCGAATGCGGCGATGTTTTGCCGCACCCACTGGAGCGCCGCGATCTGATCAAGGAGCCCGTAGTTGCCGGAGCTGTGATGCTGCGACTCGGCGGTGAGCTCGGGGTGAGAGAAGAAGCCTATGACACCGAGTCGATAATTAATGGTGACCAGGATGACGCCGCGAGAGGCGAGGGCGGTGCCGTCATACGCAGTCTGTGCACCGCTGCCGACGCGGTTGCTTCCACCGTGCAGCCAGACCATGACGGGGAGATGCGCGGCGGGCTGAAGATTGGGCGTCCAGATATTGAGGTAGAGGCAGTCCTCGGAGGTGTCGAGGGTTTCTGGGATGTAGTTGACGCCATAGGTGGCGGCAAGCGGCTGAATGAAATTGTCGGTGCCGTGGACGTTTTGCGTGCAGGGGTGGGAAAACTGGGTGGCGTCGCGTACGCCAGACCATGAGGCGGGTAGTTGCGGCGGTTGCCAACGAAGAGGGCCGGTGGGAGGTGCTGCGAAGGGGATGCCCTTGAAGACGGTTATGCTTTGCTGCGACGTCCCTTGGAGGGCTCCACTGGCAACGTGGACGACGGGGCCTGCAGGCGTCGTCGTCTGCGACATTGCCGGGGAGGCGAGGACTACTGGAAAGATGAAAGCAAGATGGCCAAACCGCATACGTGAGTCTCCCTCTTTATTCGCCTCGCCAAGATGGTGTCGGTGTATACGACGCGTTACGAATGCCAGATCCAAAATCGATCAAGATCAAAAATCAACCCGCGACAAAAATAGATCATTTGATAACTTACTGTCCAGTCAAATATAATCGTCGCGTCTTTGAGACGGGATGTGTAGCCGGGTGTTGAAATTGCCGCTCGGTCGCGTCCTTTGGAGGAAATCGCATTGAAGACTGTGCCCAAGGTAGGAGATTCCTTTACGTATCCGTTCAGCATCTCGCAGGAGCAGATAAATCGCTTTGCTGAACTGACCGGGGACACGAATGCGATCCACGTGGATGGTGAGACAGCGGCGAAAGGAGAGTTCGGTGGGCCGATCGCGCACGGGGTATTGATTCTCGGTGTGTTTTCTAAGATATTCGGAACGATCTTGTATTCGGATGGGCAAGTGGTGCTGGGTTTGGATATCCGGTTCCTGGGACCGGTAAGGCCGGATCTGTCGTATAACGCTGTGGTGACGGTGAGCGAAACGTTGCTGAAGAAGAACCAGGTAGTGTATCGAACGGAGGTCTTCGCCGAGGACGGCACGGAAGTGCTGAAGGGGATTTGCCGCATATTGAACCGCAAGCATTATGTGGCAGAGGCGTGCTAGGATTCGGTCGACGACACGGTCCCCTCAATTGACCAAGAAGTAAGATATTGGAGGAGTTATGAAGGCCGTAAACGCGCTCTCGCTGTTCCTTACTGGGGTGATTGGGATACATGCTCAAAGTTTTGTTCAGCGCAACAGAACTCACCTCACAGTAGATGGGAAGGCGTTCCGCTATAGCGGGCCGAACATTGAATGGCTGGGACTGGAAGGATATGGACCGCATGATCCGAGTGGGCCACGGTATCCGTCGCACTTCGAAATTGATGACGTATTTCAGACAGCTGCGGAGATGGGCGCGAAGGTGGTGCGGTCGCAGACGATGGGCGACACGGTTGGATGCCCACGGTGCATTGAGCCGGAGCAGGGCAAGTTCAACGAAGATGGATTCCAAGCGTCGGATTATGCGTTGGCCGTCGCTGCGAAGAATCATATGCGGGTAATTATCACGCTGATTGGCGATTGTGCCACGTGTGCAGGCGGCGGGATCGGGCAATATCTGGCGTGGAATCATGAGGCGAATCCGCAGGCGTTCTTCACGGATCCGCGGCTGATTGCGGCGTTTGAGCGGCATATCGATGCAGTGGTGAATCACCGCAATCGCATTACCGGTGTGCTGTATAAGAATGACCCAACCATTATGGCGTGGGAAAACTGCAACATGTGCGGGCTGATTCCGTTGTTGTCCCACGGAAATGTGGCGGAGGTGGCTACATGGTCTGAGACGATTGGGACGCACTTGAAGCAGATCGATCGCCGGCATCTGTACCTGGATACGAGTGGAATTTTTCCGGTGTATCCGAAGATTGTGGACAATCCGACCACGGACCTGGTGGCATTTGAAGAGTATCCGCATTGGAACACTGCATTCAATGTTCCCGCTGGTTTGCCGCCGACTTCGGTTGAGACGATCCTTGGACATGCGGCTATGGTTACGCGCCGCGGCAAGGTATTCGTCTTGAATGAATATGGATGGGATCGGACGAACTGGACGTCGAGTGCGGATTTGCAAGGCCTTCTGGATGCGATGTTGCACGATCCGGATATTTCAGGCGATGGGTTCTGGGCGTTGCAGGCGCATGTCGACAACTTTGGTTTTCAGCCGATACCGGCGGATTCGCACGATCCCACGTTTGCGGTGAATGGAGAGTGTGGCGAATGGTGGGCGCTGTATTATCCGGGTGTGAAGACGCTGGCGTCGTCGGCGGAGGATATGGGGGCACGTGCGCAGCAACTGCGGCGTCATGCGTATGCGATGTCGGGGTTGTCAGTTCCACAGCATGCCGTGCCACCTGCGCCGGAGATCACTTCGATTGTGGTGGGCGGGTTGGTTGCGTGGCGGGGTTCAGCCGGGGCGACGCGGTATACGATTGAACGTTACGATGCCGCGTCGAAGACATGGCAGACGGTCTGCGATAAGTGTGCGACCGACGCGGATGATCCGTGGGCGGACCCGCGCGGCGCGATGGGAGCGCACTACCGCGTGACAGCGTTCAATGGTGATGGTGTCGCGGGTGCAACGTCGAGTCCTCGCTAGTTGCGGGACAGGTTCTGGATTTGATCATGCAGTAGGCAAGCGATTCTAAATCTGCGAAAGTACATACTATGGCGACACGTTCCAGCAGGCCCGAGCACGCTCACAAGGCCTTTGAGAATCGGAAGCGAAAGCCGGAGTTGAAACGCGAGGCTGTTCTGCTGACGGCGGCCCACCTGTTTTTGAAGCAGGGATATCGACGGACGTCGATGGAGGACATTGCCGATCGGTTGGAGATTACAAAGCCGGCGCTGTACCACTACTTCACGAGCAAGGACGACATTCTTGTTGGCTGCTACTCGCATGGGATCGCAAATATCCTGGGGCGGCTGAAGCATGCAGACGAAGCGACAGGTACGGGACTCGAGAAGACGCGGGCGTTTCTGCATGCGTGGATCGAGGTAATTACTACGCTCGAGTTCGGTCAATGCGTCGTGTCGTTGGATGACAACGAGCTGGCGCCTGCAGCGCGGAGGGAGGTACGCAGGCTGAAGCGTCGGATTGATCGCACGCTACGGCAGAGGATTACGGAAGGGGTTGCGGACGGAACGATCAAGCCCTGCGACATCCGCTTGGTGGCGTTCGCGTTCGGCGGGGCAATCAACTCGATAGGTGCGTGGTACGACCGTGAGGGCAAACTGACTACAGCTGAATTCAGCGCTGCGTACGCGGACATTCTGATCGACGGCGTGAGCATGCCACCGGAAAGAACGCCTCGACCGCGGCGGAGTGCGACCAAGTAGGGAACGCGAGCGCTAGCGCCCATGTTCCGCACGTTGGCTGGCCACAGTTGAGCTTTTCGGCTAGAAGAGTATCTTTAGCGCGAATTGGAATTGCCGTGGGTCGGCGTTGGGAGTGGTCTGCGTGATGGTTCCAAAGCCGCCAGCGTTGGTGGGAGTGTCGCCGGGAAGCGGGCCGATGAGGGGATTGACGGTCTGCTGGAAGCCCGAGATGGCGGAACCGGGAGGTAAGAAATTAGGGGTATTGGAGATGTTGTAGGCCTCGGCGCGAAACTGTACAGAGACCGCGTGGGGCAGCTCGAATGATTTGAAGAGCGAGATATCTGCGCGACGCTGATGGGGACCATATAACTGGTCATAGTGCTCATTGCCCGCAGTTCCCGCTTGTTGAGGAGTGAACGCTGCAATGTTGAAGAACTCAGTGAGCGTTTTATGTGAGGGGTAGAGTGGCGCGCCGGTGACATCGGGCCGGTCGGTCTGCACGTTGGGTAGGTTGATTTGCGCGAGGCCGTATGGGTTCTCGACTGAATCGACAACAGTGAAGGGAAGTCCGGTCTGCCAGTAATCGATGAGGTTGACTGACCATCCTTTGATGAAGACTGCGGTGACTCCTCGCGTGGACTTACCGAAGGGCAGATCGTAAGTCAGGCTGGTTGCCCAACGTTGGCGCACGTCACTGGAGGAGTTGCCGTAGTCGTAGCTGGGATCGCTGGGGAGAAGGAACTGGCCGGCGTTCGGGCTGCTGCCTCCAAGACCGTCGGTGAGGCCGTGGGCCCAGGTGTAGTTGGTGTTGAACGCGAGGCCGTGGGTGAGTCGGCGTTCGAAGATGAGTTGCATGGCGTTGTAGCTACTGGAGGCATTGGGGAGGAAGCCCTGGACGGTGACAACGTTGGGCAGGGTCGTCGCAGTGAGAAGAGCGGGCGGAGGCGCCGGCGACGCGGTCGGGTAGGGGCCGTTGGGAGTCGGGAGGTTCACGACTGGCTCGGTCATCACATGGCGGGCTAACTCACCAACGTAAGCGACGGTTAGTACGTTCCCTTTGAAACCACGCTGCAAAGCAAGATTGAACATCTGCAGGGTGGACGTATTGAGATTCGACGGAGCGTAGCTGAGGGAGCCGGAGAGGTCGGTCGTACTGGGGGGAACAGGAATTGGCAGAGACGAGCCAATGCAGGCGACGCCGATGCACTCGCTCTGGTAGGAATACGGCGGATTGGCGAGCTCGATGGAGAGGTTCGACTGAGTGGGGTAATAGCTGATGCCGTAACCTCCGCGCAGGACGGTGTTCGCGCCGATGGATTCTGAGAAGCCGATGCGCGGGGCAATGTTTTTCTTTGCGGAGCGAATCCCGATGTCAGGATCCTGTGGACCGGTGATCAAGGTCAGGGTTGGGTAATCGAAATTGGCGTAATGGCCGTGCGCTTCTGTGATGGGTGTGTAGAGGTCGTATCGCACGCCCAGGTTGATGGTGAGATTGGGGGTTACGCGCCAATCATCCTCGGCGTAGGCGCTGGGTTCCCACATGCGGAAGCCCTGCTCGATAAGGGTATTGGCTCGCTCGTAGCCAACGTTGTAGCCGGCGAGCATGTCTGCGACTGGATTGCCCAAGATGCCGGCGTACAGGAACACGCCCAGAGGGTAAGAGCTCTGAAAATAGTTGAGCTGACGGCGGATGAGCTGTCCGCCGAATTTCAGGGAATGCTTGCCGTGCGTATAGGTGAGAGCGGCCTGATATTGGAAGACATTATTCACGTCATTGATCGGAAGGTAGGGCGAATCGCCGAGTATGGCGTAGCCTCCGACGAGAAAGTCGGTGGGCGTGAGGCCGGAGGTTCCCGGAATGTTGGGGAAATTGCCGTTAGGGATACCGAAGGCTGTGTCGACATTTTGCCCGGCGTTCAGGGTGGTTGTGTGAAAGTCGAGACGGGTGTAGCCGGTCTTCAGATCAAGCAGGATGTTGGGGGTGAAGGAGTGGATGTAATCAAGAATGAAGCCCTGCGCCTTCTGCACGGACGGCCCATCGTAGGCGAGGACGTTCCCGCCGGGGCTGATCGTGAGCCCGGCTTCGGTGACCTTGGGAAAGGGGCCGGGAAGGAACGTGTTGATGTTGTTGTAGGAGTAGCGGCCGTAGATTTGATCGCCGTTGTTGAAGTGATGATCAATTCGACCATCGGCCGTGAAGGCGTACTGCGTCCTGTTGGTGACGCTTTCGTAGTTCTGAAAAATGGCGCCTGGAATATTGGGGGCGGGGAAGAGCTTGAAGTAGCTGAGACCGATGGGGCTGAGTAAGAACGGTGGAATATAGGGGCCCCCGATGTCGGTGAAGTCGCCGGGATTCTGCTCCTCGTAGAGGGTGGGAACGGTGAGTTCGCCTGAGCTCTGCCCTTGAACGACGCGACTGTCTTCAGCGTCCGCGAAGAAGAAGGTTTTGTCTTTGCGGATAGGGCCGCCGATACTGCCGCCGAACTGGTTTTGGTGGTACGCCGGTTTGGCGACTTCGCCTTGACGGGCGAAGAAGTCGCGGGCGTCGAGGATATCGTTACGGAAGAACTCGTAGGCGGACCCGTGGAATGCGTTGGTTCCCGACTTGGTGATTACATTGACCACGGCGCCTGCATCACGGCCTATTTCGGCGGAGAAATTATTGGTGTCTACCTTGACTTCAGCAATGGCGTCGATAGACGGCCGGACGCCGATGACGCCTTGTTCGCGCTCGTTGTTGTCCATGCCATCGACGAGTTGGTTGTTATACAAGTCGCTCTGTCCGTTGGCTGAGATGGTTGAGGTGAGGCGACGATCGTCAGGACGTTGACCGGAGGAGATAGCATCGGGTGAACCGGCATTGACTCCGGGCTGAATCTGAACGAGATTGATGACATTGCGACCGTTGAGTGGGAGATCTTGTACAGGCTGCTCGGTGACCACGCTGGTGAGCGAAGAGCTTTCGCGCTGCAGAAGGGAGGCGTCCGCCGTAACGGTAACGGTCTGGGTCGCGGCACCGCTGGTGAGAACGGCATTCTCGCGGTTGCGATCGCCGGCTGCAAGCATGATCACGGGGACGACCACGGTTTTGAACCCAGGCGCGGTCACGCTGAGTGAATATTTCCCTGGTGTAAGCAGCGTGAACACATAATCGCCGACGCCGTTGGATGTGGTGCTCTGGGTGATCTGTGTATCGAGATTGGTGAGTTTCACGGCTGCACCGGGGACAACCGCACCGGAGGGGTCGGAGACTGTTCCGAGGATGTCCGCCGAGGTCTCCTGACCCACCGCCGGCATCTGCGACAACAGAACAACCCATACCACGGCAGACAGAAGCCGGGCGAAGCCAAGAAGTACACGCTTTGACATAGGACTCTCCACAGATGGTTCGATCTACCAGTCGGCTACCACGATTGAATGACTGCTTTCGCGTACTCTCCACTGGAGACAGCGGAGACCTCAATACCTTACTGGCCGTTCACTTTACGGGTGGCGAGTGAAGGATGTCAAGCGGAAACTCAGGGGCCGCGCCGGAAAAGGTTAGGATCCGCTTCTGTAGGCTGAGATCGCGAAAGCCCTTTATTTATCAAGGAATGGCCAATTCCGAATCATGGCGGCTGTCGCGAAGGCGGGCTGTTTCAGCGGCGATTCCGTGGAAGCCCTGGTAGCTATCCAGTGCGCTTGTCTTACTCCAGGTTCAGCAAAGGCCCCGTTGGCGCCGGTGGGTTTTCCTCGGCGCTTTGGAAGTTGCTGAGGCCGACTCCTACAAGGCGAAAGATCTGGGCTGGTTCGCGTCGCGGTAGGCTTTCCTTCGGCGACGAGAGTGCCCACACCTGTGCGCGTGTAGAACCCAGAGATCCCGGCGCCTCCCGCACGCATTCGCTCGGCCAGCGTTCCCTGCGGCGAGACATGAAGGTAAAGGAGGGACTAGTCCACGGACGCATCGGTCCGGTCAAGACGGAATACTCAGAGGACGAACTGCCGCTCGGTCCAGACTTCGCAACGATACTCCTTGAGATCAAACGGAGGTCGAACGGTTCCAGTCTATTGTTTCCAAACCCGCGACCGGACGTTCTTATCATGCTTCTCCAATTCAGCAGGACTACATCCGCCGCGCGGGATGTGTCTTGTGGCGTGCCCTCGTTGCGGGGCGTCTCCCGGGACGGCATGCACAGAAGTTGATCAAAATCGTGGAAAGCGTCATGTCATCCCAGTCCATAGCGAGCGTCGCCAAGCTGCAACTGAGAACAAATTCGGCAGTAGGCAGTAGTTGGATGGCATACATTTCGGCACACCTACCGGACCCTGCTGAGCGGCACCGACGCCCCGCTGGATGTCCAGCAAAAGCTGCTTCGCCATGCTCAAATCTCGACATTGCAGCAGTATGGGGGCCCCGATGGAGAACCAGCGGCGGGTGAACAGCAAGGTCGCAAAAGAGCTAATGGTTGGTAGATCTGCCAGGTAGCTCTGGGCCGGCTGGATTTGTAGGCACAAAAATGGGAAACGGGCGCTCAGGGGCGCCCGTTTCGATGAGTTGGGAATGGGTTGAACTTCCCGTAAATGGTTGCGGGGGTAGGATTTGAACCTACGACCTTTGGGTTATGAGTGACGTAACAATCGTATTATCAACGAGTTAGATGGCATAGTCGGTAGCTTTAAAGAGCGCTAAGTTGTTGAAAATACGCATGGGGATTTCTTTCGGTGGGTTGGAATTGGGTTGAAGAACCCAAAGGCCGTTGGAATGGCAGCTCTCAATATGTGATTCCCAAAGGTCGTTTGGATGACGACAGTGGATGGACTTGTGGCAGGAGATGACACTCATTAGAATTGCTTGACTAGGTTGTACCCGAGATAAGGCCCCGAACCGGCGCCCCAGGCGAGGTAGGCTTGCGCGTGAGAGACGCGCATTATGCGAATGTTGACGCCGAAGCCAGCGTCTTGGCGCAGGTGTGCGAAGGAGAGTGCGCCCCAAGGTGTCTCCGGCATTGCCTGCATTGTGACCCACTCGTGCCTTTAGATGGATAGACCCAGGGCATTGCTATTTTTGCTGTGTGCAGGGCGGAGCGCAAAGGTGCTTGAGCGTTGGACTCGAACCAGCAGTAAGGATGTCGACGAGACGGCGGGCGCGGGGCTCCCAGCCGGGTGAAGGGGTGGTGTGAAAGATGCCCAAGAGGGCACGGACGAAGTCGTTGGGGTCGGCGTCGGAGCGGAGATCACCGTTGGCGATGGTGTGTTCGACAGAGGCTACAAAAGCGTTGTGGATGAGGTAGTGCGAACCTTCGATGGGTCGGTAGCTTCAAGTAATGCTAAGTCGCTGAAAATAGAGGAGAGGAATTCTTCGTTTCTCTTGCGTTGGGTTGGTTTGGGGTTGAATCTCATAGGATTGAGCCCAATTTCTCCGCGCCTTCCCAATCTGGGATTTGGCTTGGAGTTGATATATACACGGCGACTCCCCAAAAGATCCGTCCGATCTAAATATTTCGATTACGCCATAATAACCGCTGAGTTATACTGTATTCAGTATGGAGACCGCATCTAAATTGTGGGGCCGAACGATCCGTGACCGCCGTCGCAAACTGGCACTTTCCCAAGCCCAAGTTGCTGAACTCAGTGGCAAAACACAGTCTCAAATTGCTCGCCTTGAGGCCGGTTTGGATGACCCACGCCTTTCCAGTGTAGTGCAGGTGTCAAGAAGTCTCGGTACTGAGATCGTTCCAGTCCCGGTGCGCCTTTTGCCAGCAGTTAGACATCTGCTCAGCGCTCATGAACATTCGTCTTCGCCCAGTACTCCCCCCGGATTGGTAGGCAACGATCCTGAAGATGTAGAGGAGGACAGCGATGAGTAAACAGCGTCCTTTAGCGAGGCTTTCTGTTTGGCTTGGGCAAACACTTGTCGGCAGCATCACCGAATTGCCAAATGACAGAAACATTTTTGTTTTCGATGAAGGCTATATCGAGATCCCTGATCGACCTGTCCTCAGTCTTTCCTTTCTCAATGCTGAAGGAGCGCTAAACTCAGCCACGGTGGAGACCCAGACCAAGGTCGCCCCTTTCTTTTCCAATCTTCTCCCAGAGGAAGATTTGCGCCGCTATGTTGCTAGACGGGTGAACGTAAAAGAAGTCCGGGATTTGCCCCTGCTGCAACTCCTTGGTGAAGATCTTCCCGGTGCCGTAGTCGTACGCTCCGAGGAGGAGGGTCCCCCACCGGAGGAATATGAGGAGGACCCGACACCTCAGGACCCAACCCGAGAGGACCAGCCGCTGAGGTTTTCCCTTGCTGGAGTCCAAATGAAGTTCTCCGCCGCCGGCTCTCCAGACAGGGGATTGACAATTCCGGTCGAAGGTCGGGGAGGACATTGGATTGTCAAACTTCCGTCGCAGCGCTATCCGCTCGTGCCTGAGAATGAGCACTCTATGATGCAGTTCGCGCGTGCTGTCGGCATCAAAACAGCGGAAACGGGCCTCGTTGCTACGGAACAGATTGAAGGACTACCTGAGACATTCCGAGTCAAGGCAAATTCGCTCTGGGTGCGCCGCTTCGATCGCACGCAGCAGAACACCCGCATCCACATGGAGGACTTCAATCAGCTCTACAAGCAATTTCCTGAACAGAAGTACGACAACTACAGCTATGGAAACATGGCGAGGGATCTTGCGAGTATCGGAGACTTGGAAGCGGTGAAAGAGTTCGTCAGCCGCCTCGTTTTTAGCGCGGCTATCGGCAACGCTGACATGCACCTCAAGAATTGGACGCTTCTCTACGAGGACGGAAGAACTCCTAAACTTTCGCCTGCCTATGATTTTGTGTCCACCATCGCCTATCTCGACGACTTTACGATGGCCCTCTCCGTATCCAAAGAGAAAGATGTACGCAAATTCGACCTGGAGCTTCTCGCACGATTCGCTGCAAAGATTCCTGTTCCCGAGCGCCAGATTTTAGATGCCGCCATGCAGACCGCGGAGCGAATAGTAAACACTTGGCCGCAAATTCGAGAAGCATCCGTGATGAGTCCAGAAGCCCAAGAACGTGTCACCAAACGCATGCAACTGTTTCCGCTCACAGGTCAATTCATGCGTTGAGGCCATTCCACCTAAAGTCGTATCGCTCTCACGCCAAGGGGAGCCTGGTGGCCCGTGGAAACCGACCTGAAACGCGATTGCGATTCTGTATATTGCTACCGGAGACTGTATGCATATTGGCGTCGATTGGAACGGCGCACCTAAGACTGCCCAATGGTGGGCTGTTGACGCAAATGGGCAAGCACATTGGTTCATGGCGCCTAACATTGCGCCCTTCACAGACTTTTGGTTTACGGATCTCGCGCCGGCGCCCCTGTTCCACTCGGGAAACTGGCTGCGATTGAGATTGAGGGCCATGATCGTCTGCATATCCAGGTTATCGAGTGTGAAGTCGAAGATGGCGAAGTTCTCTCGGCGGCGAGCCAATACATCCAGCCGCTGACGGCCGAAAGGCTGTTTGCGTGCCAGGCGGCTTTATTTCCCGCGATGGTACGGCCCCATGCAGGTTGTCTCCTGTCCGGTAGGCCGAGTGCGTGTCCATTTTCAGCATGTTGCACGAGCGACAAAATAAGACGGCAAGGGACATCGCCAATCAAAAGAGATTGGTCTAACCGCATCCGAGCAACTAATCACGGCTCTGCATCGTCTCTTCATAAAATTCACTCGGGAAGACGGCGAATGTAGTGTTTCCACATGCATACATGCTTAATCGCGCAGGTATAACATTCCTTGTAGTCATTCTGGCTCCCTTGCTCTGCATTGGTGTTCTGGTGATGTTTGTTATCGCCCTGTGCGACTTCTCTGCTTCTCGAATCAAAGGCCGTTTCATACGTGCCGAGCCCCCAAAGGGTCATGAAAGCGTGATTGATTAAGATCGGAATGCGGAACCGCAATAGAATCTTTGACTAGAGCCAGAAATGATGAGGGCGGCAGTTGTTGACTCCAGACGTTCGCAGATCGCCCGGAAAGTCTCCTTTGGAGCAAGTTGGCTAACCCGAGCCCAGATTGGGCGAACGTCGCAAGTTTCATTCCGCTGGGTATTTCTCGATATTGATGTTGGTGGAGACGGATCGATAGCTCGCTTGCAGGTCAAGCTGGTCATTATCGGCACGAATCGCATGTTCTGACGATCCACCGCCTCAGCGAGGCCTTCGGCACCCAGGAAGTCGTTCTCGTTGGACTGCACAAACGGCTTCAAGAACTGAGCTGGAGTCAAGTTCACGTCTTGCTCCTGTGCTCGCAACGCACGACCGAGGAAGTGAGCTCCGGCGCAGGCCTCCATGCCGACCGGGGAAGTCTGCAGGTTGGCGGTTAAGGTGATGAGCTGCTTCCGGTTGAACTTCTTCTTCAACGGCACCTCACCGTTATCGTCAAGGCCACCGAGTGAAAGGTAGTCTTGCCTAGATCAATCCGTACGGAGCGAATCTGCATGTCGATGATCCTCCTTGAACCTGCCTACAAGATCACCCAATGCAAAGCGGGTGATCAAGCGGCGGACCATCTCAGTAACGCCGTTTGGGAACAAAGATGCGGATGTTTAGGTTTTCCGCTTTTGCTGTCGCATCTTTACTTTTTCTTTTCGCGCGCCGGTTTCGGGCGGACCAATGGCAGAAAGATGTCGTCGACGAACTCCGTAATGACGGCTTTGGAGACTGGTTTTAAGGTAATCAGGACCTCGTGCCGCAACAAATCAGGGAGCAGCGACGCAATCCGGGGCGTCAGCTTGCTTCGATCGATCTCACCGCGATCTATTCCTCGTGCAAGCACGACTGAGAGCTGGCTGTGATCGCCCAGGAGCACACTCGTCCTCAGATCGGTCATGCTGGTGTTCGTTTCCGAGAAGTATTCACTCATTTGCAAAGAGAAGAAGGCTGCGAACAGCGCGCGTTCTTTTGAGAATTGTTGCAGTAAAGCAATCAGGTCGCTACGCACATTTCCCGTGTCGGGGGTATTCAGAGGATGTTTATGCAGGATATGCCGTATCGCTGCGATTGCGAGATCGGCGCGATTCGGCCAGCGGCGATACAGCACGGGGCGGCTTGTGTGCGCGCGTGCCGCCACAGCCTCCATCGTGAAGCTCGCGTAACCACCCCCGAGCAACTCGCTCCACGCCGCATCCAGCACCGCATCTTCAAGCGCCTTGCCACGCCGCCGTTCGACCTTGTGATCCTTCATCTCACTTCACCATTAGATGCGTAATTGTATCCTATTGACATTGACTGAGGATCCTGATTAGATGCATTTATGCATCTAATCTGCAATCGAAGTTTGGATTGTGGGGCCGAGGTGCATTCGTACAGGAGAGAACCCAATGCCACAGATTCAATCGGACGACCTCAAAGGCGTCTCTAAAACGCTGCTGATCCCACTGCATTACTACGCCAAGGAGAGCAAAAGCGACTCCAGCAGCTTCAAGGACGAGATTGCGGAAAGATTCCACGATGCCATCGCTTACGACTGGGGCAAGTTCGACGCTGACTCATCGCAGCACTGGATGACGGCCGTGACAGCAGCCTTCTTTGACAAACGAAGAGCCATCTTCGACGAACAGGTAGGGGACTTTCTCAAAAAGGCGCCGGACGGACTGGTGGTGAACCTGGGCGCCGGACTCAATACGCGCTTTCATCGCCTCGATAACAGCAGGGTCGAATGGATTGAACTCGACCTACCCGGTGTGATTGCCTTTCGACAGAAACTCCACGAGCCGGGAAGCATGCGGCACCGAATGATTGCAGCGTCCGTTCTTGATGACCACTGGGTTACGGAGATTAAACGGTACGCGAAAAGCCAAGTCCTGTTTGTCGCGGAAGGACTATTCATGTACTTCACGGAGGAAGCGCACAGAAAAATATTCACATGCCTCGCCGAGAATTTTCCCGGACAGGAGATGGTCTTTCACACGATGGCTCCGTCACTGATGCAGGAACTCGCCCAACACTCGCTTATATCCAGGCTGAGCATGAAGGCAGAGATGCAGTGGGGGCTGGACGACAGCAAGCAAGTATCGGCGCTGCATCCGAAGGTGGAATTTGTGGACGAATTTTCGCTGCTGGAGGGGAGCTACGACCAGTTGCCCGAAACGGTTCGGCAGAAATTGTCTCCTGCTATGGCAAAACAGCTTGCAAAGATCGTCCATGTCCGGTTTCTTGAATAAGCTCATTGATTCCGAGTGACTGATAATCCCCTGGGTTTGCGATCGCAGATGACGTAAACAGGCCGATGCACTTATCCAAGACGGACTATGCTCGGAACGCGCATTGGCGATTTGGCACTCTTCGAGAATCCTTACTGACGAGAAGAGAGTTTACGGTTACTAATCCTGCCCGCTGGGCTGAACACCGAGCCATCTTTGCGAAAAGGAAGGCTGGGTCAGACGTAAATGTGGACACCAAACAGTGGACAAGCCGGAAGCTACATTTCGGTAAAAGATTAGCGGATGACTGCAGGTTTGTGCCGGCTGGCAAGTCGACACGTTCCGGGTATGGCCAAGTGGCGGCATAAGACTGTGTCAGGCATCAGTTCGGTTAGCCCAACGAATTCGTAATCTCAATAGGAATTCAATTCCCAGGGTCAGGGATTCAATCTTCCCTGCTTCGGGAAGCTCTTCACCCACCTTCGAGCGCATCATAATAACCACTTGGGTCAAGCTGCGCCGATCCAGGTAACCTGCGGTACACAACCCAGCCTTCAAATCTAGCAGCACCATTCCATTCTGTCGGCACCCACTAGTCATATTTGCGCCTTCGCCCAAGTCGCACGAGCTAGGCTCAGGGCTGTGGCCTATATTATGTTGGCAACGGAGGCGGTGTATCGGGGATGGCAGCCGGGTGAGATGCCACCCACGCGCCATATCTATTGGCTGCTTCACTCATAACATCCAAAGGGGCATTACGGAGAGCATAATTCACGACGGTGGCCAAGAAGGCGTCGCCAGCCCCCACGGTATCGACCACTTGCGTTGCGAGTCCTGAATGTCTGTGATACCCGCTACGTGAGACGATGAGACTTCCCCGACTCCCAAGCGTAAGGCACACCAGGCTAAGGGGAAATGCGGTCATGATTACCTCCACTCCTTCCCGTTCTGGATCCGGCGATGGATGCGAAGTAAGACCAAACATTTTCAGGACGATCTCCAACTCCTCTGCATTCACTTTCAGCAAGGAAGCATGGTTCAGTGACCATTGGATCGTATCGGCCGAGAAGAATGGATATCTCAGGTTCATATCGAATACACGAAGACAGTCCGGGCGACACATCGACACAAGATTTTGAATTGTTTGTTTGGATAAGGCGCTCCTTTGGGCGAGCGTGCCGAAACAGATTGCATCCGCCTTGGCAGCGATCTCTTTCCATGAAGGCGCGAGTTCCAATGCATCCCAGGCGACTGCTTCGCGTATCCGGTAGGCAGGCTGACCGTCGTCGTTGAAAGATACGGTTACAGTTCCTGTAGGCAGAACCATATCTCGTTGAACCAGGCTTGTATCTATTGGATATGTATCGAGCAGTTTCAAAATTTCATCGCCAGACGCATCCGAACCTACCCGGCTAGCCAGCAGAGCGTTGTCTCCTAGCCTTCCCGCCATGGCGCATAGATTTGCTGGGGCACCTCCTAAGCGACGGCCCGACGGTAAGGCGTCCCATAACACCTCGCCGACCGCGACGATTTTTAGTGGAGTTCCTTCGGGTTGCCTGTTTGGGTTGATTGCCGTCCGTAACATGTTCATCCCCATCAACCTTTTTCCAGACTTGCGCGACGTAATGTTTCATGCGAGAAGGGCGGCTTCGAGATCCCACAAACGTATCCGCTAACCATCAAGACTTGGAAGGGTAGCCGATGACGCGACTACCCTCGGTTGAGATCGCCGACAAATTCGCCACTACGGCACATTTGCGGCGGCAGCATTTGCTTTAATCGTGTCCCCATCCTCTTTCAGAAGCCAGCGCTCTTTCACAAGACGGTCCACGTCTTTGTCAACCTTGGCAACGTAGTCTTGATGGGTGGGATATAGCTCTTTCAGCTTCGCTTGATCGAAGGGTGCTTTTGACATGCCGCACTCAGGTTGGTCGGTGTTGTTGATGCCGTCTGGATAATATGTGTCGGTTGGGACATCCACATAGGGACTTCGAACACCACCAACGGCATTTCCGTACTGATCAAGCTTCGCGGTGATCTGCGGAGTGTCTGCATTGACCACTTCTATGAGACTGCCACGTGGGGGTTCTACGCCAGTCCGGACCCAGAGGTCGAGATTTTTTAGAATGGCAGCGAAGAAGTAGTGGTCTGGAAAATCATTTCCTACACGCGGGGGCACGCATCCGTAGGAGAACCGATTGTCGAAGCCAGCTTTTTTGATGTCAGCCACGGACGGCTCAAAAGATCCGGGGTAGACATACCCGTGACTGGAGCCAGCAATCTCGTAGAGCCTGTACCGGTCGTCCTTGCCGTCTCCGTCGGGACGACGGGATTTATAGCTCCAAAGAAAATCGGTGTTGGTCATAGCCTTGATGACCGGTACATTTATCGGGCTGATCGGCGTGCTGTCGTTTCTGAAATCAACCTTCGGAGCACATTGGTTGATGGGAACCGGGCCCGGCCCCGCAGCCACCAAATAGCCATCGAAGATTGGCTTGTTCTTGGTCAACGCAAACGGTTCAATTGCGTTGATGTATGTAGTTAGGTACATCCCCGACTGAGAATACCCGACCGCATAAACGTATTTCACTTTTAGATTGCTCAATGGCCGGTCAGGGGCATTGCTTTTGAGCAGCGCTCCAAGCTGGCTGAAGATATCCCAGAAGATACCGTTCTCTGTGTCTCGCGAACTATCTTTTGGCAGTAAAGACGAAACGTTAGTACAGTTTTGCGGATCAGTCAGCGGCAGAGGATTTGGCCATGACAGCGGAGCATAGCGGACCGGTTCGAACTGTTTCAGCGCCTTGACTGCATTTGGTTTGCTCGTGATGCCTACGTACGCGTCACCGTTGCGCATAATGTACTCGTGCTCCATCTGCCACATCACATCCAGATCCCAGCCTCGGCTCATGTTGATAATTTCAACGATGACATTTCCACTGAACTTCTTCGGGTCGGTAGGCGCTCGCACCAGCAGTCTTGTTGTGTAAGGAACGTCCGGCGTCCGAATCTCCGTTTTCTTGTCCGGGCCGTACTGATAAACGTTGGCATGTCCGCTCACAAAAAATTCTTGTTCACTGTATCGGGCCTTCGCGAGGTCGATATTCCAACTGTGCCCCCAAATAGCTGACGGCTGGGCAGCGGCAACCGGCCCGACCACCTTTGGTAACGGAACATTGCCAGCGGTAAGAGCTTGCTGCGCAAGTGCAGATGCGACAAAGGAGGCACCCAGAAGAAGCGCCACCGAAGCATGGAAAAATCGCGACACACGGACATTTTTCATTGGTCTTTTCCTCGGGTGTGCTTGATGCGAAGTTTTGGTTATGCGGCAACGGCCGCTCACGGAGGACATCGAGCTAATGTTAAGCACGGCTGACCTCCACTATTCGGCGCTGGTCGCCGTCGGGATCCTGGCTGTATACACTCGGCACATCGAAGATCATCGTTTCGGAACCTTCCGGCGTCACCGGGCTCCATTTAGGAAGGCCTGCATGGTTGGGGTCACCTGTGCGGACAAAGTGAACCCACGCGTCACTCATCTGGGAAGCGAGTGCGCGTGCTTCAGGAGAGTTACCTGTTTGGGCTTGGCATCGCTCCAGATTGTTGAGGAAGAAAGCGAGATCCCCGGAATGGAGTGCCATGATTCTTCCGTCGAGAATGGGCGATTGCCACTGCCACCAGCAGTTATAAGCGGCAGCTCTGCGCAATGCGGCCTTAGCCTGGCATTGCTTTACTGCACTCGCGCGCACGCCAACCGTCGAAATGATGGACCAGATCTGAAAGTTGTTCGCTTTAGGATGGCCTTTGCGAAACACGCCAACGATTTCGCCACTACGACCCGGATAAAGGCTTTCTACCTTAGTACTAAGGTCTTTCGTGGATAGTGAAAATGCCTCCGCTTGGTCTAGTGCATCCGTAAATTCATTGAGCGTGGTGCATACGAACATGGGGACCTCCGCTGAAATATCCGGGGCATTCGGATGGAATGGATCGGTAGTTATCACCTCTCCGTCAACATAAGGTCCGAAACCGACCTTAGGGTTGTGGAGTGCGGTGGCGGGTGCATTTGCTGGGGAGGCATTGACGTTGGCCAGACCTATCAGTGCGGCCTGTAGAAGTTTCTCGCTCGAAATCGACTGTAGAGCTTCGCAATTCCGGTCAGATATTTGAAGTTCCTTCAAAACTGCGGAGGCAATTCGGAGCGACGTCTCTGGCCCTGGAACTTGAAGCATCGAACCGCTGTGCACGCAAGCCTTGTGGAATAAGCCTTTCGCCGAAGGCATCGAGAGCAGAATGCTCACTTTACCGCCGCCCCCGGATTGTCCTGCAATCGTTACGTTCCCGGGATCACCACCGAAGTTAGCGATGTTGTCACGAACCCATTCGAGAAGAAATACGATGTCGGAGATTCCCAGATTGTTGGAACGAGCAAACCGCGAGTCTTTCAATCCGGACAAATTCAAAAAACCAAACGTGCCCAGCCGGTGCTGCATACTGACCACAACCAAATCACCACGACGAGCGAGATTCTCTCCGTCGTAAGCGGGGAGTTCGTAGCTAGAACCCCATGAGTACGCTCCGCCATGCACATATACAAGCACCGGACGCCTCTTGTTGTCGTTGATTCCGGGCGTCCAAACATTGGCGCTCAGCAGATTCTCGCTTCTGCCGTAGCCGTCATTCCACTGCTGAACAAACGCTCGTTCTCGTTGCTTCCATTCTGCCCTCGCCTGCCACGGGCAAGCAGTTCCGTACCAAAGCGTCGGAAGAACATGAGACCAGGGCTCAGGCGGTCTGGCGGGAAGGAAGCGATTTTCACCGGCCGTGTCAGCGCCATATGGAATTCCACGAAAGATCTTGATCCCGTTTCGCTCTGATCCCCGAATTCGTCCATACGCTGTTTCAACAATGTCGCTGTTTGTTTCAGCTATTACGCCTTCGTTGGTGAGCTTCGGGATAGACTGCGTTGCGGGGAATGGGAATCCCCCAGACGTCAACTTTGAAACGGCTAGGGCGCCACCCACCGAAGATACGCTGGATAAGAAGCCACGGCGGCTTATTTCGTTTTTCATCAGGCGCGAGCTCCTTAGACGTCGGTTTTCATACGCGCGCGGCCAAAGGGTTACGCGGAAGCCAGTTAACCGTGCCAATTCAAATCCAGAATTGTTCCTATCCGTTTACTTTGCGATCCGAGGCACCGAGCCTCTCCTTCCTTTAGAAGAGGAACTTAACCGCCAGCTGAACAGTACGATTGCTGTTGTAAGTTGTGATCGTTCCGAAGCCGGCAGAACCGAGGGTTGAGTTCGGCGCATTTGGGTGACGTGTGTTTGTGAAATCGAATGCTTCCGCCCGGAATTGCAAAGTATATCTACCGTGAAACACGACTGAACGATGTAATCCAAGATCCATATCCCATGTGCCTGGAGAGTTGAGCTTGTTGACTCCCTCATCGCCCCACGTATAGTTCGGCTGCGGTGCGAACGCCGAAGGATTAAACCATTCGGCAGCTGATGGATTAGCGACCTTAAAGCTTCCGACTTGGTTGGGAAGGTTGGGTCCGTCTGCACCATTGGTCTGTCCGTAGACTTGCGTTACGGAGAAAGGGAGACCCGTTTCCCACGTCGCGATCGCGTTCAGGCTCCAGTCACGTACAAGGACTGAAACAAAATGTGACTTTGCCCACGCGGAGGGTAACTGATAAACCCAGATCGCCGACACCCGATTGCGGATGTCGCTTGGCGTAGAGCCCTTGAGGGTGCCGTAGACGTTCTGCGCGTAATAGCGCACCTGGCTGTTATTGATATCGTGCGACCATGTGTAGTTGATCGTGAAGGTCATTCCATTCGTTTCGCGCTTCTTCAAACTTGTTTGCCACGACTCGTAATCGTCAGTGTAATAACCCTTAACAGTCTCTACTTCAGCCAAATTCGGATACTCAGCATAAAGCGGGCGGCGTGTCTGAACGAGTGCGGCTCCCGGTGCAGCTCCATTTAGAGGGAGCGAATTGTTAGAGCCACTTTGACGTTTTCCTAAGCTGGCCACCCAGCCGGTGGTCAGAACCACCCCAAATGGTAACTGGCGCTGAGCGGACAGATTGAATTGTTCTACGTACGGCAGCCGGTAGTTCAGATCAACGGCATTGAATTGGCCTATCGGGTTCGACGTACTGTCAGGAACGAGTGCCGGAACCGGATCCGAAATGGAGTTGATGGGAGTGATCTGGTCTGGAACTATATCGAGGTTGCTGATAAAAGGAGCATTTCTCATAGCTCCCGGCGTACCGAGCATCGTAGGCACATAGCTGATGCCAAACCCGCCGAAGAGCAAAGTCTTTTGTCCTAGTTGAAGAGAAAAACCGACACGCGGACCGAAATTGATGTAATCCTTCGTTACGCCGGCAGTGTTGCTGATTCCATCTTGACCGGCGACGATCACTTTGGCGTCAGGATAATCGAAGTTGCTGATTCGATCCTGCGCCTCGCTTAGAGGGCTGTAGTAATCGTAGCGAAACCCCAAGTTGAGAGTGAGATACGGTTTGACGCGATAGTCATCCTCAATGTACGCCCCATTTTCAAGGGTGCGATACCCGGGCAAGATTAGATAGCGAACGCGTAAGGTTTCAGCCGGGTAACCAAGCAGAAACGATGCCATGTCATACCCAGTAGAGGTAGAGTTCTGCGGGTCATCCGTAAAAGACGAGGTGAAATAGTAACCGATCTTTGGTTCCTGACTTTGCGAATCTGCCACTTGGCGCCGAATGAATTCTTCGCCCATTTTGATAAGGTGATTGCCCTTCAGAATTTGAAAACTTGCTCCATACGAGAAGCTGTTGTTTGTGTTGAGGGTCGGATAAAAGTTGCCGGCACCCATGCCCGTATAGTCAGGAAAGCCCAGATCCGGGAACCCGCTACTTGTCGCATCTATATTTACGCCAGCCATTCCGAGTTGGGTTGCCGGGGTGGTTCCGAATCCTCGCGGAAGCGCACGGTTTTGATACCTACCGTAGCCGGCGCGCAGGATCAGCACTTTGTTTTCAGAAAGCGTCAGCGTGTCGATGATGCCCGCGGAATTGATAATCTGGTTCGCGCCGCCGCTGTCTCCGTAGTAATAGCCGAATCCGTATGCGGCCGGAGATACGCCATCAATTTGATATCCGTCTTTGTCTGGCAGGTAATAAGGAAGGGTGGTATTCGCCTCGTCCCAGTTATAACGGATAAACGCCGAATTTTTGGGGGACAGCGTGAAATCGAATCGGGTGTCGACGGTTCGGTCCGTCTGGAGCCGCGGCGTTGTGAAGCTGAAGTTGTTGTTTAGACCTGCACCTGGGATGTTCGGCTCCGGGTAAAGATTGATGACTGTCTGGGCGACGGAGTTGATGTCACTCGGGGTGATGATGTCGCCCGGATATTCTGTGCGTGTCGTTACCCCATCCACTGTTGTCTGCGTGTTGGGATCAAAGATGTGTGCGACACCAGTGAAAATACCCTGTCTCATCGCATCAGTCGGGACAGTGGATATATTGACCGTTCCTTGATTCGATGTATAGGTCTCGAAGTCTCCAAAGTAGAAGATTTTATTTTTCTTGATAGGGCCGCCGATGCTTCCGCCGTAATTATTCTGTGTATAGGTAGGCTTGGATGCGCCTGGTGCCGTATTTTGAGGAAACGCGTTCAAGGCCTGATTCTCGAAGAATTCGTAGGCCGTTCCGTGAATCGCGTTTCCGCCACCTTTGGTGGTAAATACAATCGTAGCTCCTGAGGCGCGGCTGAGCTCCGCCTCAGGGCTGTTGGACACAACCTGGATAGTTGCAATTCCATCTTCGGAAGGCTTCACCAGGACGGTGCCCACGAAACGCTCGTTGTCGTCTTGCCCGTCGATTAAGAAGTTGTTTTCTGCTCCCGTGCGACCGTTGATCGAAATAGTCGAGTCCCGGCGTTGATCGTCCGGGGTTCCGCTGAATCCTCCACCCTTGTAGTCGGTCGCTCCAGGAGTGTATTGCGTCAACTCGATCACATTTCTTCCGGGTACCGGAAGATTCTGCGTCTGCTGTTCGGTGATCTGCGAAGAAACATTGGAAGTATCCGTCTGCAAAGGTGTTGGCGCTGCAGTGACCTGAACGACCTGGGTAGTCGCGCCGACGGTAAGTTTCGGTGTGACGCGGAACGTGTCGCCGCTCAATAGAGAGAATTCGGCCACCTTCCAACCTTCAAAGCCAGGCGCATCGGCTGTAATGCTGTAATGCCCCACAGGAAGTTGGCTGATGGCAATATCGCCGTCGCTATTCGAAACGGCGTTATATGCCACGCCGGTGGCAAGATTGGTGACTGTCACCTTTGCGTTTGGAATTACAGCGCCTGTTGTATCGGTCACTGTGCCCACCACACTTGCAGTTGATACCTGCGCCACCAGATGTATCCCCGGGAAGATCGCACTCAAAATGAGAAACACGATCAAATTGAAGTTTCGCTGAAGGGCGTTTGCGGACCTTGTACGCACGTGCAAGGAACAGGCTTTGCTGGACATTTTCAATCTCCTTCAGACACCGGCACGTTGAGCAACGATAGGCGAATTATCCAGGCCCTATGCTCTCAAATTTGACATTACAACTAATGTGCTATTTGCCTGATACATATCATGACTGCATTTTTGGTGCGACATCTCTATTAGTCGTTTCATGCTATGACTGTCAAGAGTTTTCTGAGAGCGGTTCGTGGGGAGGTGCCATCAAGGGAGCGCCCCCTTCTGGAGTCCGATGAGATCGAGCGGCAGATCCCTCGATTTTTTCGCATTGGAGTGGACGACCGTTCTTCCGCTCGTCACTGTCGGCTCAAGGATGAAACCAGGCAATGCTCAGCGCTGATGGGCTGTTTCAATCCACGTGGCCCTTAAGTGCGGTCTGATCGTGTAATTTGGGCAAGATGCTTTCTGTTGATCACGAGCTAGCGCACATTCAGTTTCGAACCACAAGAATCCCGCACGATAAATTCCCACCCTACGTGGATTTCGACCGCAGCCCGCTTCGGATTGCGGATGCGGTCCAGCATCAGCATCATTGCCATGTGACCAATTTCCTCGCAGTTTTGATGGATCGTTGTTAGCGGTACCGGCAGGTAACGAGCGTAAGCAACATCGTCGACCCCAACCATTCTAATTTCCTCTGGAATGCGCACACCCAGACTAATTAAGGTCTGCATAAGCTTCGCGGCGGTCATGTCATTGCCGCACACAATTGCGTCAGGCTGTTCGTGGGCCAGGAGTTGCTCGATCCGATGCTTGTCCTCCACATCCCCGAAGAAAATGTGCCCTTTGTATTGGTAGTTGAGGCCGCGAATGGCCTCCTCATATCCCCGAATTCGCTCCGTAATGGTACTCGCGGAGCGGCTGCGAGCCGCATAAATTATCCGTTTTGCGCCTTGCTGTCCGAGGTAGCTTGTGAGAGCGAAGCCGGCCCGGTGGTTGTCTATCCCGACCAAATCGATACCACTGGCCGTGGTGTAGTTCTCAAACGAGCGGTCCAACTGCACAATATGAATGTTTTCCGATTTGAGGAGCGACATAAGCCGCAGGTTTACCTCTTCTCCGGCTTCAACATACTCAATGGGTGCGAAGAAAACGCCAGCGACCTTTTGTCGAATAAATTGCTGGCACAGACGTTCTGCGTCTTCGACGCGTCGCCCTTCCATAGATATGCCCTGACCCCAAACCAGCGAGTGCGATCCCTCCCCCGGGTAATTCATCAACCCTTTGCAGATCGGCTCAAAAATCTCAGTTCGACCGAGGTCCGGAATTAGCAGCCCAAATTGCAGGCTTCCGGAGTCCTTGGCAGCCTCAACGAAACTTCCGGAGCCGGCCCTCCGGACAATGACTCCATCTCGCTGAAGGTTTTGAAGAGCCTTGGCAATCGTAATTCGCGAAGTATTGAAGCGTTCGCATAAAGCGGCTTCGCTCGGCAGGCGCTCACCAGGTCGATATTTGCCGGCGCGAATTTCCTTCAAGAGCTCTTCGTACACCAAACGGTGGAGAAGAGAACGTCCCGTTACTTTTGTATTGGCGTCTGCATGATCCGGCATTTTCGTCGATCCAGTCATCATGAATGTACTCGTTCAACGGCCCGACAAAGGCCTTCTTTCACAGACCTTACCATCGGCCACCTGTCATGACAAGCATCGAGAGAGGGGTGGAATAAAAGAATTTGTGAGGAAATTTATTGGGTTGCGCTGGTTCTCCATAGGGCTTGCGAAATGGATATCGAATATTTCAGCTTTGAGTAGGGTGGAGTCCAAATATCATGTCATTTGACATTAAAAAGAATGACAGGATATGATCGCGACGCTGACCAGTAGTTACAGCTTTTAATGCATCCCTGCCCGGCTCGCAAGGGACTGCGGCCTCTAGATCGATCGAGTCAAGGTGCTAACGTGAAACTTTTCTCTTTCAAAGGGCGTCGCAGTGTAACGATCGGAACGGACGAGCTCCGTTTGACCCTGACTGAGGAGGGTGGACAGGTCGCCGAACTATTGCATAGAAAGTCCGGCATCAGCCCCCTGTACGTCCCGGAATGGCGATCCATTGAACCTTCGGAGTATTCCGCGGAACTTGACCCTGACTATGGGTCGAATTCGGAGTCCCGTCTTGTTGCGGGTCTCCTGGGGCACAGTCTTTGCCTCGATATCTTCGGCGCACCGAGCCCTGAAGAAGCTGCAGCGGGTATTCCAGTGCACGGCGAAGCCTCGATTGCGCAATACAGCCTCGAATCTACGGAAAACTCGCTTTTCATGCACGCTTCGCTGCCAAGAGCCCAGATGAGGTTTGGGCGCCGAATCGCCTTGGCCGAAGATGGCTTGGTTCTTTTCAACGAGTCGGTTGTGAACGAAGCTGATGTAGACCATCCAATCGGCTGGACACAGCATGTCACTCTAGGCGCTCCCTTTTTAGAGGGTGGGCTTACTCATTTTCTGGCGTCCGCCAGGGAATCCAAAGTCTCTGGGCAAAGTTTTAACAATGGCCTGGGAATGCAGAAACCCGACGCGGTTTTCGACTGGCCGCTTTGTCCCAGAAAGGACGGTCGCGTCGACGACCTTCGGACGTTTACGACCGAGACAGTCTCCGGGGGGTTCACCGCCCACAAGATGGACCCAACGCTGCCGCACGCATTTTTCGTCGCGTGGTCAGAAAGATTCAACCTCGCATTCGGATACGTCTGGCAACGGGAGGACTTTCCGTGGCTTTCTCGCTGGGAAGAAAACCATCTTCGTCCGTGGGCTCCATGGAACTCAAAGGCCTTGGCGCTTGGAATGGAGTTTGGCGTGTCGCCCATGGTCGAGTCGCGTCGCGAAATGGTCGAGCGAGGCCGAATGTTTGATACGCCCACGTTCCGATGGATCCCGGCCAGGACAGAGGTTTCCGCTCGCTATTGCGCATTTCTTCGCGAGACAAAACAGATGCCTCGAAACGTGAGGTGGGATGGGGAAAATTTGCTCGAGCTATCGTAGTGGTATATTTATAAATCCCTTCCAGCGCATGCTTCACAAATGCCCTTCCCTACGAAGCGCCAACCACCTTTCGAAACGATTTTACGAATGTGCTGAGATAGAGGGACATATGCAAACCGTGCCGCTTCCGAATACTTCGCAAGTTCTCCGTCCAAACAGAGAGCCCTTGGTGGCACAGCATTACATCGTCTCGTTCTGCGTAGTCACGTTTCTCTTCTTCCTGTGGGCGCTCCCCAACAACCTGAATGACATCTTGATTCGACAATTTATGAAGTCGTTCCAAATCTCAAGATTGCAGGCGGGATTTGTCCAGTCCTCTTTCTATATGGGGTACTTCCTTGTGTCGTGGCCAGCCGCTCTCATCATGCGCAGGTTTGGATATCGTGTCGGGCTGATATGTGGACTTCTTCTCTACAGCGCCGGAGCCTTCCTGTTCTGGCCCGCTGCACACATCGATCGATACAGCGTATTTCTGCTGGCACTATTCATCATCGCGTCAGGTCTAGCCTTCCTCGAAACCGGCGCCAGCTCTTTCATCGCGCAGCTCGGAGACCCTTCCACGTCAGAGCGGCGCCTCAACCTCGCGCAATCGTTTAATCCGCCGGGAACGATCGCTGGAGCTCTCATCGGCACCGTATTCATTCTTTCTGGAGCAGAACCGAGCTCGGATCAGCTTGCTTCAATGAAAGCGGCGGGAATCTATCAGGCGTTCCTGCAGCACGAGATCATGCGCGTGGTTACACCATATGTAATCCTGAGCGTCGTCGTCTTGCTGTTTGTTGTCGCTCTGTTGAAAATTCCGATCCCTGCGCAGACACTCGGTCCGCACAACAAAGAGCGTCTAACATTGAAAATTCTTGGAGACTTGCTCCGTCATTCACACTTTCGCCAGGCCATCATTGCTCAGTTCTTTTATGTAGGCGCGCAGGTTGGTACGTGGAGCTATTTGATTCAATATGTGCAGGACTACACTCATCAGCCAGAAAAAACCGCCGGTTACTTCTTAAGCTTTGCCCTGGTATTGTTCGCTATCGGTCGATTTGTCTCAACTTATCTTATGAAGTTCATCCGACCAAACAAGTTGATGGGCGCGTTTGGAATCACGAGCGCATTCCTAGTCCTGGTAGCAGTTTTATTTCCCGGCTGGGTCGGACTCGTTGCGTTCCTATGCGTTAGCTTCTTCATGTCTCTGATGTATCCGACAATCTTTGCGTTAGGCCTGAAGAACCTCGGAGAGAACACAACTCTCGGCGCTTCATTCTTAGTGATGGCGATTATTGGCGGTGCGGTGGTCACGCCGATGATCGGCTGGATAGCAGTGACGACCCATAGCATGGCCACCGCTTTTGTGACGGTACTGATATGTTTCATGGTGGTCATATACTTTTCATTTTTTGGCTCACGTATATCTGAACTTCCACAGAGGTACCGGACTGAATGCGCGCTTCCATCGCGTTGATAACGGTTGGGTCGAATGGATAGAGCTCGATCTGCCCGACGTGATTACTTTTCGGCAGAAGCTCCACGAGCGGGCGAGCGAGCGGCACCGGGCAATCGCAGCATCAGTTCTTGATGACGATTGGGCTGTAAGGATCAGACGGTACTCAAGAAGTCGAATGCCGTTTGTCGCGAGGGCCATTCAAGCACAGTTTCGGGAGATTTACGCCCTAGGACGGAGCGAAGCTTTTGATGACTCTGTCTTCGGGTTAGCTAATAGTCGCGAAATGCTTTCTGACGTCTATGGTTGAAGAATTGAGGGAAGGACTCATCCTTCAGAGGAGATTATTAGTGTTGCTCGATACAAAAGGCTCAAGGCGCAAGTTTCTCAAGAGTGCCACGATAATAGCAGGCTCTGGATGGATACTGCAGTCGCGTTTGGCTTGGTCAGCGGGAGGGACCGATCCACGCGTGACGAAGATTGTTTCCCAAACAATTGGGATCGACACTCACAACCATATTGATGTGCCGCTCACCGACGTCGAGGTGCCCGGCCCTGACATCCATCTGGCCGGCGAGATGAAGCGATCGGGCTTTACGGCAATCTGCATGACCTTTGCAACCGATTACCAGTCCGGCGACGCGTACAACCGATTTCTCAATGGCCTCGCTTCGATGGATCGGCAGCTCGAGCGTAATCACATGGGTCGCTCTCTGACTGCAGGCGATGTGCGCTCGGCTCACGCCAAAGCCGAGCCAACCGTAATCCAATCTGTAGAGGGCGGCCATTTCCTGCAGGGACATCTTGAGCGCGTAGAGATGGCCTATCAGCGCGGATTGCGACATCTTGGGCTGTTGCACGACAACGACGCCAGTGTGCCGTTGGGCGATGTCTACACGAACCCGCCGCGCCTTGGCGGCCTGACCGAATTCGGCGCGTCCGTCATCCAGCAGTGCGACCGTCTTGGCATTCTGGTGGATCTTGCCCATGCAGATCTCCAGACTACGAAGGCCGCGCTCAAGATTGCTACCAAGCCCGTCATCATCTCCCACACCGGCCTCGACACGCAGTTAGGCAGCGACCCGCGCTTGGCTAACATGATGCGCCCGCGCCTTATCAGTCACGAGCAGGCCCGGCTCGTCGCCGACGCAGGGGGCGCGGTGGGAGTCTGGACGCACCTCGCCGATACTCCCCTGGAGTACGCGAAGAATATCCGCGCGCTCGCCGATGTGATCGGAGTCGACCATGTTTGTCTGGGCACTGATACCAAGCTCACGCAGCCTATTCCCCGGCCGAATGGCCCCCCTCCCAGCAGCCCTCGCCCGAACAGCGCCGATCCGGATGTAAGTCACCAGGGTCCTCCTCCTGGTCAACAGCGACCGCACTACGGCGAACGCACGAACGAAGCATGGGCAGATCAAAGCGTCGGGTTCTACTACGTCGTCGTCGACGCCATGTTGAAGACCGGCTTTACGCCGGACGAGATAGCAAAGATCGGTGGCGGAAACTTTCTGCGCATCTTCGGCGAGGCCGTGGCGTGACCCCTCCCGCTGTAAGGCGTTGGAGCTTCCAATAATCCCCACCCACGATTTTCAGCGCCCTTGTTCAGCGAATGCCGCTTCGATGTTCATCACCGCGAAAAATCATACTGGTAATAGTGTTTTATTGAGATCAGCAAGTTTGCAAGCGAGGAATGAAATGCAATTGCCGGATTTTTGCCAGTAGTGGAAGCGAGACTGTGCTCAGCGAGCATGATTCTGAATTGACACGAAATCGGCGAGGCACTCATTGACCCTCCGGATTACTTCCGACAAGCCGACTTTCTATGAGCAGGTCACAGCTGTCAACATCAGTTTTTCCTTAATCAGGGTTCTTTCCTTCTTTTGTTGGTTGCTCCGCATCTTGCTCTCCACCGAGTTTTTATTCGCACTCTGGATGAGCTGTCTTGATGCAAGCTCGGTGCCGGTTGGGGTTCGAGAGGAGAGTCGATGCTGCCATTTATCAGACGGCCTTTACGGCCAAAGTCGGCTCGCAGTCATCGGAACACGGTGTCGTCGCAACGGTTTGAACCCTAAGGAAAATTCCTCAGGCATGGATTCGCCGGGTACGATGGAACTATGGAATTCCCTGAAGCCTTTCACGGTCATCCTGCATACGCTGCTACCTGGGTCGCCACATATGTCCTTTGTGTTGTACCCGAGATGATTCTGTCGAGGCGGTTGCGTTCGGCGCAAAATGCTCAGAAATCTGACAAAGGTTCAAAGCTCATAGTGATCCTTGCAGCAACCCTCGCGGTGCCTATTGGGTTCCTTATGGCCATCGCTTTCCCAGGTTTCTTCATCTCGACGCGCTGGGGAATTCTATTTGACGCGGGTATCGTGGTGTGTCTAAGCGGAATTCTATTGCGTCTTTATTCGATTCGAACGTTGGGGAGGTCCTTCACCTATGACGTGGCCATTTCACCCGGACAGCAAGTGGTAGAGCGCGGTCCGTATCGATGGCTTCGTCATCCATCTTATTTGGGTTCGTTGTTAGTTGAACTGGGCTTTGGTATGTCGTTGACGAACTGGGTTGCGCTATTTGTGCCCGCAATCTGGCTTGGCACTGCCTATGCATACCGGATCGGGATCGAGGAGAAAGCGCTCCTTGATGGGTTGGGCGCCCCATACCACGAGTACATGCAGCGAACATGGAGGCTGATACCATTCGTGTTTTGAGATCCGCCGGCGTCGGAGCTCAGCTACCCTCATGTATTCTGTTGGGCTCGCAAATCGGTTGATGAGAACAGGCCAACGCGCGTTTCCAGCACTGACTTCCTTCGAATCAAGCATTGGCGATTTGGGATCAACTGACGTGTACTCTAACTACGGATAGCCGACCATCCAGACATAATGGGATATGAAGCCAAAAGGCTATCCTTCCTGCGGAGACGGTTCTCTGAAAAGGCTCCGGTATCTTCATAAAATGGAGCGACCTATTCGTCCGAAGCTAGGAATGCGGCGGTGGAGTAAAGCCCTACTCGTGTCGGGCTTATTTCTCTGTGTTCTGCTGGGAGGATGCAGCCTCGTAGCTCGCTACATGATGGAAACCAAGGCGCTTACGACAGGACCGAACGGGCCGGATACCCCAGGGACTCTTGGCGTGCCGTTCGAGCGCGTTGAAATCCCCAGCGGCCCACGCAAGCTAGACAGCTATGTGGTGGCAGCAAATCAGGCATGTCTCAACCCGCCTGTGGTTGTGATCTACCACGGTATACAAGAGACAATCTCCGATTGGGTAAAAGCGCAGCGCTTCTTGTACGACCATTGCGTTTCGTCGGTCGTTTTCGACTACACAGGAAGTGGGAACAGTTCACGCCCCGCACAGTTTGAGGCTGTGGGCGAGGATTCCATCTCCGTCTACAACTTCACTTCTGATCACTTTCGAGAGAAACGTATCTTTGTCCTCGGTCACTCGATGGGCAACGGTCCGATGCTGGAGGCCGTACCGCACTTTCCCTCTCCGCCGACAGGAGTGATCGTGGCAAACGCTTTTGTATCACTGCGTTCCTATGCAAATCAGAATGTCCTTTACAGAGTTTTGGCTCGCTCGATTCCAGACTGGTGGGACAACGTAAAGTCAGTTCAGAATATTCACGCGCCGTTGCTGCTTATCCACAGTGATACCGACCAAGTGAATCCGATCGCTGGCGGCCGCGAGATATTTTCCGCCGCCCGGCAACCCAAGACGCTCGAGATTCTGCACGGATACAAACATAACGCACTCTATCAATCCCCAACCGAGGATTGGTGGTCGTCGGTCTTGACTTTCATAGGTGCCGCCGGCGCTTGCAGATGAGGCCACATCCATATAATTCGAGCCGATTCCCATTCCCGAACGGCGCTTGATCTTACCGGGGGCACACAGCATCTGTGGCGGGAGGTGATCACGATCACTCAGCAACATCAACCAATGTTTACTGCGTCGCGATTCTCAGTTCATTTCTTCAGCGTAGATCCAACGACACCCGGCTTTTGCAACGGTAACTGCGTCAAGCAACGAAGCAGCAATGACATACCCGCGATATGCGTTCCGGGGATTGTCCGATACAGCCCGGCCCAATGCCGAGATTTAGTGTGGCGATCGAAAGAGAGCGAAAAGGCATGCGCAAACGCCACGAGCCTCCAAGAGACTGACTTGCTAGATTCTACCGATTATGTACCTAAGACAGCTTAAAACCATTCTTCCATCAAACGATATCGACCTTGTGATTGGGACGCATTACGACTAGGATCACTTGGCGGTTCGGATCTTAGCAACCCGCCTGCTTCACTTGACGATCGGTGCGTGACGAATGCGTTTGCGTCATAGAGTTGAGCTCTTTTTCGTATTTCCTGAGTTGCACGAGCGGAATGAAACGGGGGTCTGCATCTCTCCATGCTTTCTCAGCTTCGCTGAACGCTCGTGCGGCACTCGTTCTGTCTCCCTGAATTTGGAGGGTGCGACCCAACTCGAGTTGAGAAAGGGTGACGTAGACAGGGAAGTCAGCCATTGTGCGGTGAGAGATCACCTGTTGAAACTCTTCGATGGCTAAGGCTGGTTGCTTGCCTTGAAGGTAGGCCAGGCCGCGGTAGTATCCCGGAGCAAGTTCCATATCGCTGCAGTCGTCGAGCGGTCGTGTCTGTTCCAGAGCTGCAATCGCTGCTTTGGGTTGGTGGTCTTGCAACTGGATGGTTGCGCGAACGCTGGGAAGGATCGCGGAGTTCAGGATGGTATCGAGGGGCGCCTCTTCGGCTGATGTTTGAGCGATCGTCTGCGCTTGAGCGACCTCACCTACGCGTGCCAGGGCACGGGCCGCATTGGCCTGCTCGGTTGGACTTCTGAAGGGTAATGCCAGGGCGTTCAGAATATCCTCTTTGGCTTCGTTGCTATAGCCGAAGTCGGCCTCGAGGTTTGCTTCATCGAGCTCTACGTTTGCTGCGTTCTCGATGGCGTTCTTTTGAAGGTCATTTTGCTTTGCATCGGTGAAGAGACGCCGGGCGTCGGAAAGTTTACCGCGATACATCGCTACCCATGCCGCATCACTCAGGATCAAGCCCTCTTCGGGATTGCCATGCGCCCATTGCATCTGGCGCTGCATACCGGGTTCGTCGCTCTGATCGAACGCGGCGCGAAAGCAGACGCGATGGAAGATCAGGACGTTCATCCTGGCGTGCGAGGGATCGTCACAGAGTGCATTTACCTTGGCATAGTCGCCGAGCTGGAGATACGCGTCTGCCAGCACAGCGTACGGCAGGTTGTTGGTTGGATCCAGACGAATGGCAACGCGAGCCAATTCCATGGCCTTGCCGGGCTGACCAATGGCGAGATAGCTGACCGCAAGATTATTGGTCGGAACGATATCGTGTGGGTAAAGCCTTCGCCAGAGTTCGTAGTCTTCAATCGCGCGATTGATCTCGCCCGTGGCGTATTGGTAATAATGGGTGACGATGTAAAGCCGCTCTCGATCGGTCACACGGTTCGGCAGCTCATAGGCCTTTTTGAGGTTCTGCCGGCTGAGTTCGAATTGCGCCCTGTTCTCATAGATCGTGCCCAGCCGTGCATACGCAAGCGCGAACTGTGAGTCAAGATCGATCGCGAGCTTATAGCTGTCGATCGCCTCCGGAATGAACCCCTGCTTACTATCCTCTTCTCCGAGGGTGAACGCTTTGAGCGCGGCGAGGGAGGGGGTTGTGGCCTGCACCAGGGGAACATCGAACTTCTGGAGTGAGGCATCCGGCTCGCCTAAACGCCGCCGCATCCTTTCCGTGGCAAGATCGAGCGCTGGCAGGACACCTGCTTGAGACGTAGCATCGACCTGTTGTGTGGTGAGCAACTGGCCGCCGGCGCATCTCCAAACCGTCAGGAGAATCCGATAGCCCTTCGCCACCGCAATAATCCGTCCTCTCAAAAGAAGCTGGGCGTCCAGCAGGCCACAGGCGTGAAGCTCATCCTTTAATTGAGTTGCATCCGGGTCTTTGACCAGCGTGCGGAGGTTTTGGTCCGGGACAAGACTCAAGTAGGGTGATTCTTCTACCTTTAGCTGGAGTGCGGAGGAGAGCATTCCGTCCAGATCTGGATTGCCGGTGCCGTTTGTAAATCCACCGATTACCACTTTATCTTGATCGCTCGCGAGCTGGCGGTGGAAGTACCTGTAAGCAACCAAGGAGGCGACGAGGGCGCAGGCGGAGGCAAGAGCGAACCTCCATAAGGGTCTTCGACCCTTGAGTGCCCTGGTATACATGCTCCCGCGGATCACCGCCGTGCGGGACGGGAGAATGTGCAGCTCCTGCACGGCAAGTGAGGCTACTGAAGGTGGAACCGGCTCCGAAACCTCAGTCACCTTGCCAATGAAACAGTAGCCGCGGCCTGAGACGGTTTTAATATAGAGCGGCTGAGTTGCGTTATCTCCTAGGACCTCACGAAGCTTCCCGGCCATGACATACAGGCTCTTGTCGACCTCAACGTAAGTTGTGGTCTCCCAGAGCCGCTTTCCCAACTCTTCTTTGGAGACGATTTCGCCACGACGTTCGAGAAGAATCAGCAGCATTTGAAAGGGAAGCTCCTGAACCTTGATGCGGGTACCGGCCTGTCGTAGCACACCCAACGACACCGACACTTCGAACGGATCGAAGCGATAGATCGTGTCTTTGTGTACTCCCGGATCAAATGCAGGCATACCGGGATTGTAGTGGTTCGCTCGTTTGCAGGCTGGGAATAGCTTGCGGGAACTATTTTTGCGAGACGAACAGCAACTTCAACTGGATCATTCAATAGGAGTTACTGTCCGGTTTAGATCGGTTTAGATCGGTTTGGGTCGTTTTTGAACAGTTTTGTTGACGCCTCATTGATAACTGTGTGGTTACTAGTTGTGGATTCTGAGCCTCCCACATCCACCACACTCCAACTCAAAGGAACACCTAATATCATGAGAGCGAAATTGATTGCCTTTTCACTTTGGGCGGCCCCACTGACGCTGGGTATCACATTCGTCTCATCGCCAGCCAGAGCCCAGGCCGCGCATCCAAAGCCTGCGACCGCCCCCCTTCAGTTTGGAGCCGGCATCCCTCTACCCGGGCGATTCGCAGGGGCTGCCCCATCGCCGACAGCCATATCGCAGCGGCATGCAGCTTCCGCTACCGCAGGGAACTCTGTGTCGAAGCCGAACACGCCGTTCGATCGTGTCCTGGCTCCGAAACTCTCCAAGGCGAACCAGTTTGCGGCTTCCGGATCAAGTAGCGCAGCATCGCCGCATGCCACAAGCAAATCCGCCGCAACAGGCATCGATGGCAGCAATACCTCTTTCCCAGGTTTTGTCGGCGTCCCTTTCCTCACGGTCAACGACGGAGACACAGCTACAGGTTACTTCTCGGTAAGTGCCAGCTTCACCAATAATGGCCGTATCGACGTTGCACAGATCAAGACCGACGGTACGATCGACGTCATTCTCAATCCGGGCTCGTTCGCGAATATCGCGAGCCTCACTCCTGTCATCACACCGAGTTCGACCGCTCTGATCTACATCGGTCAGGTAGTGGTCGCGGACATGAATGGGGATGGCTATCCGGATCTGGTCGGCATGGACATCGAGAACAACCAGATCGTGGTGTGGCTCAATAACGGGAAGGGTTCCTTCGGCGTACCAACGGATTACCCCGTGACCGTGGCCTCGGGCTCGAACTGGCTTTACAACGGCGGCAGCATCTCGGTGGGCGATTTCAATGGTACCGGGGCGATGAGCGTCGTCGCACTCACGGAAACTGCGAACTATCTTGGGGGCGGAAACTCCAACACCGTGATCGCTGAGCAAACATTCGTCAATAGCGGGACGGGCCTTCTGGTTCCGCTTGCGGAGGAAGATACCACCTTCCCCGACTACTACAGTTCGACCTACGGGGAGTCTGCTGTTGTCACAAGCAATGGAACCGTTGCCTCGGGAATCGCCATCCTAGTTGATGACGCAGGAATCAACAATAGTGCAATCGCAGGCGTTAGCGTAGCGATATTGGCCAGTAATGGGGACGGTACGTTCAAGCCAGTCGTAGTTCCGGCGAATTACCTTGTGCAGGACGGCGTAGTAAGTGTCGATGGCTCTGTTGTTGCTACCAATCTGAGTGCGACCGCCACAGCGAGTACGTCCAGCGTCCTGACTCCGCCAGGCACTCCGGGATCTGGCGTAGCAACCACGGACATCGTCTTCATGACCGGCGATGGCGCCGTGTATGACGCTCCGTATACTTCCGGTAATCCAACGGTGGCGAACATCCTTGCGGGCAACAACATGCAGTTGTTCTCTTTTGGCGTGACGTCCAACCCTCCGGTGTCGACCCCCCCGTCTCCACCGTCGTTGCTTGACTTTGCCATTCCGAATCAGGCCACGTTGAACGTAGCGGACATGAACGGTGATGGCACGCCGGACCTGGTGGTTTATGGCTCAGGTGCTGTGTACATCTTCCCGAACTCCGGTAAAGGAGTGTTTAGCGCGGCTCCTGTTGAACTGGCAGGCGCATTTGCAGGAATTCAAGAGCCTCAGCCGGCTAACTACGATGGCAGCGCCTATAACTCCCTGATCGATGTGGACAACACGCTGTATGAATTCGGCTACTACCATAACCTTGGAGCATCGACAGCCGCCCAGGCTGGCCAGTTTCTTGCGGCCCCCGTCATCGCCGGCCCCAATACCAACGGAAACTTTGAAGAGTTAGGTGGCAATATCTTCGTCATCTTGGCGGCGGACGTCAATGGCGATGGGACGCCTGACCTGATTGGCATCGATAAGTCGGGTAGCAACGGCGTGAATGCAGACAATATTGTTGTGGGCTTTCGCAACGGCACTGGGGCAGGGAATCAATCCAGCAACTACACCTTCACCACGGCGATCACGAATGGGCAAATCACGGCAGCCGCCCATAATTTCAATTTTATTCAACCAGCGGCGATCTCCAGCTCGACAGGGGTAACTCTTATCCTTGCGACGGGTTATACAGGTCCCACGCTGGTTCCCTTGGGCACGAACGGCATAGCCGGTACTCCTGTAACCCTGAGCTACGGCATGGCGGTTGACTGTCTTCCGAACTATGCGGATGTCGGCGACATTAACGGCGACGGCATCCCCGACATCGTCATCGCTTACGGAGGCGACAGCGTGTGCTACGGTGCCGGCACTGTCCCATCTGGCTTCTTCACATTCCTCGGCAGTGCCAACGGCACGTATCAGCCTGCAACCTTCACGCCTCTCGGCAACGAGCTCTACTCGATCAAGTTAATCAACTTCAGTGGCGCGGCGGGAAATCTGGACCTGGCTGCAATCGATGCAGGCAACGAGAGCGTTTGGGTGGTTCCCAATAAAGCCGATGGTAGCGGTACCTTCAATATTGGCAATGCAACTCAGCTAGTGACTGGTTACATCGTAACGGACATCGTCACAGGCGACTACAACTCGGATGGGAAGCAGGACCTGACCCTTACGACAGCCGGGCAATTCAACGCAGCCACTTACACCGTCAGTCCCAATACTTCCGGGGTTCTGCTCGTTCCAGGAAATGGCAACTACACCTTCGGAACTATGACGCTGGTCAACATGCCGAGCGCAGAACCTCTATGGGGCGCCTATGCGGACTTCAACGGAGATGGCACGCCAGACCTTGCACTGGCCGTAAGCTTTAACGAATATGTGCCAGCGGTCTCTCAGCCGATGGTGCAAATACTGCCTAACCTGGGTGGGGGTGCTTTCGGAGCCCCCGTTGTCGAGATGAACGCTCTCAACGGTGGTTACGACAACCTTGACAACGCAATCTTATCTGGCAGCATGTACGTACTGGTCGGCGATTTCAGTAACAGTGGTGGGTCTGACCTGCTGGTCTCAAGTATGTATAGCAGCACTGAATTCGTAAACCAGGGCGTTACCACGCTCGCCCTCACTGCAAGTGCCACGACTTCGGGGCAGGCGTCACCCGTTACGCTGACCGCTACGGTCAATCAGGTCGTCAGCTCAGGTAACACCGCAACCGGCACCGCAACCTTCTCCGCGAATGGAACAGTGCTCGGCATAGCCGAAGTAACCAACGGAGTTGCAACGCTGACGACGGCATTGCTCCCTGTAGGAAGCGATGTGATTACATCAACCTATTCGGGCGATGCTACCCACAACCAGGCTACGGCTTCGCCGATCACGATTACTGTAGCTCCCGTCGCCCCAGGGTTCACCCTGACGGCAACCCCAGCGACGCTCACGCTCGCTCAAGGTGCTACCGGAACCGTGCTCGCTTCGATCACGGGCAACTCAACCTTCAGCGGTGCAATCACTCTCAGCTGCACGGGAGCGCCGTCGGAAGCCACCTGCACCGCCAGCCCTGCAACTGTGACGTTGGCTGCGGGACAGACTGCTGCGATGTCGATTGTTGTCGCAACGACTCCACCCAACAATACCTACCAGGCAAAGAGCAGCCGCCCCGTCACTCCCTTGACGGGAACGCTAGGCGGTCTGAGTCTGGCTGGTCTGGCATTCGTACTGTGGCCACGACGCCGACTGCGTTCAAGATTGCTTGCGATCGTTGCTGTGGTGGCCATAGCGCTTGGAGCATCCAGCGCGTTGACGGGCTGTTCCTCGGGCGCGCCGACCTACGCAGGCACAACAGCCGGCACGTACATGCTCACCGTCACTGCAACCTCTGGCGCGATCACGCAAACTCAGACCATCGCCCTCACCATCACCAAAGCACAGTAAGCGCCAGTAGCAGGGAGGGTGAACCTTCATTCACCCTCCCTCCTTGCAGTTCAGAATCATGCAGTACGTAGAACCCGGAGATTTATGAAGCTAACACGAGCAATCGTATCCTGCACCAGTGTCATTGGCCTGTTCCTGCTACCCGTTTGCCCTGCAGCGCGCAGCTATGCGCAGACGGCATCCCAGGCCGTCCAGCCAACCTCACGGATCATTGGCCCAATTGACGAAGGCAATCTGGTAACGCTGCAGGGAAGTGTTCATCCCTTGGCGACGCCGGCGGCCGATCAGGGTGCAGCGCCAGACTCTTTGCAACTTGGACGCACCGTCCTCGTGCTCAAGCGGAGCAGTCTTCAGCAAACAGCATTGGACAAGCTCGTCAACGATCAACAGAATTCAGCATCGCCGCAATATCATAAGTGGTTGACCCCTGCACAGTTTGGAGCGCAGTTCGGCGCTGCGCCTCAGGATATTCAGAAGGTCTCGCAATGGCTGGAGAGCCATGGCTTCCAGGTAGAGCCCCAGATGGCGGGCCACAGCATGATTACGTTTTCCGGGACCAACGCGCAGCTAAAGGCGGCGTTTCACACGGAGATGCATAACTACAAGATCAAAAGTGGAACGTACTACGCCAACGCGAACGACCCGCAGATTCCTGCAGCGATTGCCCCAGTGGTAGTGGGCTTCGCTTCGCTGAATAACTTTCCCCTCAAGCCTCTGCACTCGCAGCCCCAGATGGTCCAACACGCAACGTCGGGGTGGAAGTTGGCCGCCGGTGCCATCGCGTCGCATCCGGAGTTCACGACCACGGATCAAGGTACCCTTCTACATCTTCTCGCTCCGTACGATCTTGCAACGATCTACAACATCTTGCCCTTATGGAACGCAGGCATCGACGGTACCGGTCAGACGATTGCCATCGTGAGCCAGTCCGACATCAACCCAGCTGACGTCGATTCTTTCCGTTCCACCTTTGGTCTGCCCGCTAAGAAGTTGAACATCATCCACTATGGTCCCGACCCCGGACTGGTGCTAGCTTACGAGGACGAAGCGGACATCGATGTGGACTGGGCTGGTGCGGTTGCGAAGAATGCCACCATCGACCTGGTGGTATCGGCGAACACAGCCACCTCGGGCGGCATCACCGGCGCCGCGGCTTACATTCTCAATAACAGCCTCGCGTCGATCATGAGCGTAAGTTATGGAGCGTGCGAGCTCCACATCGGCGTCGCTGGAAATCAGTACTATGACCAACTCTGGGAGCAGGCGGCATCCCAGGGCATTACGGTGATGGTGGCCACAGGCGATTCAGGATCAGATGTCTGCGACGATGGTTCGCCCTATTCTGAAACGGGATTAAGTGTCAGTGGATTTAGCTCAACCCCTTATAACGTAGCTGTAGGCGGTACAGACCTATACGGAACATTCGCTGATCCCAACAAATATTGGAACCCTACCAACAACCCGACAACGCTCGCCTCTGCTCTTTCTTATCTTCCTGAGTCGACATGGAATGACAGCTGCGCAAATTCACATGTGCTCGCAGCGTTGCAGGCCAATGGAAGCGACACGACCGATACGACGACCGAAGCATTGTGCAATAACACCGCAATGCAGGCTAATTTTCTCAACACAACGGGTGGCTCGGGTGGCGCGAGCAGTTGTGTCGTTTCCACTGGAACGACTGCCTCTTCCTGCGTGAGCGGCTATCCAAAGCCAGCCTGGCAGAGCGGCATTCCCGGAATTCCATCCGACGGAGTTCGCGATGTCCCGGACGTTGCCCTCATGGCCGGCAATGGTTTATGGGGAAGCTTCTACATCTACTGTCAGTCTGATGCTGTGGCCGGTGGCGTTTGCGACCCCAACACCTCAATCGAAGGAGCAGGAGGAACCTCGTTCGCCGCGCCGGTGTTCGCAGGAATGATGGCCCTCGTGCAGCAGAAGACAGGCGATCAGCTAGGGAATGTGAATTACGTCCTGTACAAGCTTGCGGCCACACAATATTCGGGCAGCAACGCGACGTCATGCTCCTCGGATACCACGCTAACCGGCAATTCTTGCATGTTCTATGACATCACGGATTCCAATGACGCCGTACCGTGTTTTACGGGGACAACGGATTGCACGCCCACCGTGGCAACGGACGAGTTCGGCGTTCTGCCAGGATTCAGTGCAGGCCCCGGCTATGATCTGGTCACCGGCTTGGGGTCCATCAACGCCTATAACCTGGTTGAAAATTGGAGCAGCGCCACAGCGACCTTTCTGCCTTCCACCACTTCGATTTCAGCAACTACCTCGGCAACCGCAGTCTATGGATCGCCAATCTCTGTGACGGTTTCTGTAGCAGCCGTAGCGCCCACTTCTGGTACTCCCAATGGAGAGGCCGGCATCACTTCCGATACAACCATTGGCACCAACAACGATGCAGATGTCACACTCAGCGCGGGTCAGGGAGTGGTCGGGGTTACCCAACTGCCGGTCGGAACCTATCCCTTATTTGCTCACTACTCAGGGGACGCGACCTTCGCCCCCAGTGTCTCCAGCGGATTATCTGTCACGATTTCGCGAGCAAATGCAACGGGCGCATTGGATTCAACACGACCCACCGTGCAGCCGGGACAAGACGTTCTCTTCTCTGTAACCATGACCGGCGTGTCGAACGGCGTTAGCCCAACCGGAACCATTATCTTCACGAATTCGACGACTGGAGTTGTGCTCGGAACGAAGGCACTCGCTGCTAGCCCAAGTTCCACGACCTTCCCCCTCTCCGTAGCCCTCGTCACGATACCGTCCACTCAGCTTCAGCTGGGCAAGGATTCGATTACAGCCAGCTACTCGGGGGACTCGAATTACCTGCCGACGGGCATTACTCCCTTGATGGTCAACCTCACCGGAGCTTTTACCACCACGATTAATCCAGCCTCGTTGTCCCTTGCGCCAAACGCGTCGGGCAGCGTGGTTGTCACCGCCACGCCAACCGGTTCCACTGTACTGACAGCCGGGTCGATAGCCTTCTCGTGTCCTTCCACCATGCCTGCCGGAATCGCATGTTCCTTCAGCACGCCGACTCTCAGCGCTCAGGGCTCCGTCAGTTCAACGCTGACGCTGCAACTCGCAGCTCCGCTCTATGTACCCGTAGCTTCGAATCGCGAAGCCGCGGTCGGTATATCCCATCGTGGACTGCTGGGTGGCGGGGCCGCTGGCAGTCTTGCTGGACTGCTGCTGCTGCTGTTGCCACGGCGGCGGCATTTGCATCTTGCTGTCCTGATGATTGCGTTCGGCGCGGTTTTCTTCGCGGTCGGCTGCAGCGGAGGAAGCAATCCGCCACCGGCGCTTATCACGACGGCGACGACTCTATCCGCGTCCCCAACCACACCAACATTGGGAAATCCAGAAGTCCTGACAGCGAGCGTTGTGTCAGGCTCGGGTGCGGGTATGCCCACGGGCACCATCGCGTTTTCGTCGGGCACTACGTCCCTCGGTGCGGCCACCCTGGTTTCAGGTTCGGCAAGTTTAACGACGAGCTCACTTCCCGTCGGTGCGCAAATGATTACCGCTACTTATGGTGGCGACTCAACCTACAGCGGTTCAAGTTCCACTCATAGCCTAGACGTTTCGTTTACAGGCGTGGTCGCTATCACGGCGACCGATGGTGCCGGAGATCAGAGCAGTGTGAATCTTACGCTGGCCGTTCAATAATTGGCTGCCGTTACCCAGACCGGATGTTCCACAGCAGAGGGCTTAGCGGTTTAAGGCCAGCCCCAGTATGGAGGGCAAAGATCGCTTCTCATGAGTTCTTCATTCGATACCACGGAGAGACAGCCGTGGCTGTGCAGTGCCCGGTTTTTTCTGTACCAGTTGCTTTGATAGAAACTGGTCATAAAAGGAGCTGGAGATGGCACGAGGGAAGAAGCATACGCCTGAGCAGGTGGTGAACCTGCTGCGGCAGATCGAAGTGGCAGTAGCGAACGGAAAGAGGACGGCGTTGGCTTGTAAAGAGGCGGAGATCACTGAGCAGACGTACTACCGGTGGCGCAAGGAGTACGGCGGGCTGCAGGTGGACCAGGCGAAGCGGCTGAAGGAACTGGAGCAGGAGAACACGAAGCTGAAGCGGCTGGTGGCAAACCTGAGCCTGGATAACCTGGTGCTGAAGGACATCGCCGCGGGAAACTTCTAAGCCCGGAGCGACGGCGCTGTGCGGCAGATCATGCTCAGGAGCATGGTCTGAGTGAACGGCGGGCGTGCCGGCTGGTGAAGCAGCCACGCGGCACGCAGCGCTATCACTTGACGCATCGCGAAGACGAGGATGCACTCACCCAGGCCATCCTAGAGCTGGCCAGTCAATACGGACGCTACGGCTATCGCCGGATCACGGCGCTGCTGAAGCGGGATGGCTGGCAGGTGGGCAAGGACCGGGTAGAGCGCATCTGGCGTCGCGAAGGGCTGAAGGTACCGCAGAAGCAGAAGCCGCGCGGGCGGTTGTGGCTCAACGATGGTTCGTGTGTGCGGCTGTGTCCGGAGCGGCCGAACCATGTATGGTCGTACGACTTCGTGAGCGCGAGGACGCACGACGGAAGGACGGTGCGGATGCTGAACCTGATCGACGAGCACAGCCGGGAGTGCCTGATGGTGCGGCCGGAACGGAGGTGGAGTTCGGCCAAGGTGATCGAAGCGCTGGCCGACGTGATGGTGTGGAAGGGCGTGCCGGAGCATCTTCGTTCCGACAATGGCCCTGAGTTCGTCGCCCAGGTCCTGCGTTCCTGGCTCGCCGGAACGGGAGCGAAGACGGCTTATATCGAACCCGGGAGTCCATGGGAGAACGGCTACTGCGAGAGCTTCAACTCGAAGTTGCGGGATGAGTTCCTAAACGGTGAGATCTTATACTCGATGAAGGAAATCAGAGTGCTGGCCGAGCGCTGGCGAGTTCACTACAACACTGTCAGGCCGCACTCCGCGTTGGGCTATAGACCACCGGCGCCGGAGGCATGGATCACAAAGA
>Ga0302305_1000150_pt1 | contig 48266 bp, 31 predicted proteins | sample III_Palsa_E2_3_FD_198764 | JGI IMG/M metagenome (GOLD analysis project Ga0302305, IMG submission 198764) | Peat permafrost microbial communities from Stordalen Mire near Abisko, Sweden - III_Palsa_E2_3 | ecosystem: Environmental > Terrestrial > Soil > Palsa > Peat permafrost | place: Sweden... | reverse complement strand
ATCGCTGCCTAATGGAACTGTGAACGTGCCGTACACCTCCACCATCGGTGTAACCGGCGGTACAGCCCCCTATAGCTGCACCATAACGGCTGGCACACTGCCTGCGGGCCTTACGCTTACCAGCGCAGGCTGCATCGTAAGCGGAACACCGACAACAGCGGGAACCGTTGCCCTCACCGTAAAGGCCACGGACTCCAGCACAACGCCGCAAACAACATCCGGCCCCGTAAGCCTAACCATCAATCCAGCCATCACACCACTCACCATTACCGTGACGACGCTACCTAACGGTACCGTCAACATCCCATACACCGCCACCATCGGCGTAACCGGCGGTACAGCTCCCTATAGCTGCACCATAACGGCTGGCACACTGCCTGCGGGCCTTACGCTTACCAGCGCAGGCTGCATCGTCAGTGGAACACCGACAACAGCGGGAACCGTTGCCCTCACCGTGAAGGCCACAGACTCCAGCACAACGCCGCAAACAACATCCGGCCCGGTCAGTCTGACTATCAATCCAGCCGGCACACCACTCACCATTACCGTATCGACGCTGCCTAACGGCACGGTTAGCGTCCCGTATAGCCAAACCATCGGAGTGAGCGGTGGTACAGCTCCCTATAGCTGCATCATCACTAATGGCACGCTGCCCGCAGGCCTTACGCTTACCAGCGTGGGCTGCATCGTAAGCGGAACGCCAACAACAGCAGGAACTGTTGACCTTACCGTAAAGGCCACCGACTCCAGCAACCCTGTGCAAACGACCACTGCCCCTGTAAGCCTGACCATCAACCCGGCACCGGTGTTGGTCATCAGCTCGCCACCAATCGCCACCGTTGGCACGCCGTATAGCGGAATCATCCCGGTTAGCGGCGGGACCGGCCCTTACTCCTGCACGCTGACAAGCGGAACGTTGCCTGCGGGTCTCACGCTCACTAGCGCGGGCTGCGTCATCAGCGGTACGCCGACCACAGCAGGTCCGGTCACAGTAACGGTAAAAGTCACTGACTCCGGCAATCCTGTCACAACGACAAGCGGTCCTGTGACTCTAACCGTGAACGCCGCACTGGCGCTTACCACTACGTCGCTGCCCAACGGATTCGTTGGCACGCCGTATAGCGCTACCATCGGCGTAACCGGCGGGACATCGCCGTACAGTTGCACCTTTACCGCAGGCACGCTGCCCGCAGGACTCACGCTCACCAGTGCGGGTTGCATCGTAAGCGGAACCCCAACAACCGCGGGCACCTCAAACCTTACCGTCAAGGCCACAGACTCGAGTAACCCGGCACTGACGGTATCCGGACCGATCAGCATCACGATCAGCACAGCAGGTACGCTCAGCATTACGTCGCCGCCGCCTGCAACAGTTGGTGTCGTCTACTCTGGCCCAATCGGCATCACCGGTGGAACCGGCCCGTACACCTGCGTTCTCGTCTCGGGCACGCTGCCCGCTGGCCTTACGCTCACCGGTTGCACCATCACCGGAACACCCACCACTCCCGGCTCGACACCCATCACCGTGAAGGTTACGGACTCGGGCAATCCGACGATCACAACCACCGGCCCCATCACCATCACGGTGAACCCTGTACCTACACTCACGCTCACTGGCACAGCGCCAAATGCAATCGTCAACGTGCCATACACGGATGCACTCACTGCGGCGGGCGGCATCACGCCGTACAAATACGCTGTAACAACAGGGACTTTACCTGCTGGCCTCAGCCTCAATACCACCACGGGCGTTATCAGTGGAACACCCACCACCGTCGGAGCCAGCAGCTTCACCGTTACTGTCACCGACACCGAGTCGCCCACGCCACAGACCGCAACTCTGGCGCTCGTGCTTCTCGTCACCTATCCCGTCACTCCCAACGACCCAGAGTTGAAGGGACCCTACGCGTATCTCTTCCAGGGCTATGACGACGCAGTCGCCGGCGTACTCGCCTATCAAACAGCAACGGTCGGCAGCTTCACCGCCAGCGGCACCGGCGTCATCAGCGCAGGCGAACTGGATGCCAACCACCAGACCTCCACCGCTACGGGCAACACCATCAGCAGCAACAAATTCCTCGGCACCTACACCGTAGGTACCGATAGCCGAGGCTTTATCACTCTCACCACCCTCAACGCCAACGGCACAACGGCAACAACCGCCACGTATGCCATCTCGCTGAAGGTACCAACTGGTACCGCAACCGTCTCAACTCAGGGCAGCCTGATCGAGTACGACAGCAACCAACTCGCCGGCACAAAGGGTTCTGGCAGCCTGCTCGCGCAGACCGCAAGCGCTATCTCCACCGGACTCACCGGCAGCTACGCCTTTGGGTTGCAGGGAGACACCACATGCCCGGTCTCCTGCACCGTAGGCATACTCGGTGGCCCGTCGGCTTCGGTGGGTGAGTTCACCGCCAATGCCTCCGGCTCAACCATCGCCGGTACTGGTGACGCCAACATCTCCGCAACCACCTATCCCAGCAGCACGCTGGCAGGTAGCTACGGAGCAGCAGATACCAACGGCCGTGTGCAGCTCTCCATGCTCACAGCCAACGTACCTACGAACTACCCCACCGACTACGCGGTCTACCTCGTAGACGGAAACTCCGCCTTCATCATGTCGACCGACAAGCACTCCACATTCACCCTGCTTGCAGGCTCGGCACAGGCTCGCACGCAAACCACGTTCAGCAACGCATCACTGGAAAACGCTTTTATCGGCTACGAAAACGCAGCCACCAATCCTGGCTTGGTTTCGGGTCTCGTGTTGCAGAATGTGCTGAACTTCTCCACCGCTACGATCTTCCGCACAACCGCAACGGCTGACGGCAATTGCAACGTCACCAGCGTAGATGTGGGCGGTCTTAGCGCCCTGACAAGTGGCCTCACCGGAATCCTCGGCGGCCTCCTTGGACTCGACACTATCCTTGGCACCTACTCCACGACCGGAGCAATAACCTGCGCGGTTTCGACCATCGGACGTGGCACCCTGCAATATCCGCAGGAGTATGGCCTACTCGGCATACTCATCGGAACGCCTCCTCCTCCACGCATCGTCTACCTCAGCGCTCCTGACAAGGGATACTTCCTCGAATCGAGCTACGCAGGCATCGGCAACATCGAAGCGCAAACCGGCTCACCCTACAGCGCCGCGAGCTTCGATGGAACCTACGTCTACGGAGGAACCGCAGCCAGCTCCGTCGCCAGCATCAATAGCTCAGGAACCATCACGGCTAACGGAGCTGGAACCGAAACCTCCACGGTCGACGAGAACATCGGCGTTGGCACCATCAACGTCCTTGAGCTCGGCGAAGCGGGTACCGGGACATATACCACTCCAAACGCAACCACTGGACGCTTCACTCTCAACACGACTGACGTTATCTATGTGATCTCGCCAGGCCGTCTCGTTATGGTCGACACCAGTGCACTGACCACTTCCCCCACCATCACCTTGCTGTACTAAGCCACCAGAACTGCTAACCGAATCCGGGCCTACGGGCCCGGAAGGAGAAAGACAATGGACCGCACAAAATTGGCTCTGGTCGCAGTCGCAATTGCAACCCTTTCAACCTCCACAACACGCGCGCAGAATACTTCCGCGGTTAATATTGATGAAGTTCCACGCGCTGACGTCTCCCTTGGCTACAACTACATCAAAGCGAACGCGCCTCCGGGCGGCTGCGAATGCTTCGGTCTCAACGGAGGTTATGCCTCCGGCAGCTACCGTCTCCTCCCCTGGCTCAGCGTGGCTGGTGAATTCACCGGCTCACATGCGAAGGACATCAGCCTCCTTGGTCAGGACCTCACCCTCTTAACCTTCGCCGCCGGCCCCCGTGTCGCTTTCCCGCGGAAGCACATCGTCCCCTACGTCCAGGCGCTCTTCGGCGTTGCGCATGGTAGCGACTCCTACTTCCCCACCTCCACCGGCTATACCACCAGCTCGTCTGTCTTTGACGTAACAGCGGGCGGCGGTGTGGACATCAACCTCAACCGTCGGTTCGCCGTGCGTGCTATCGAAGCGCAGTACATGCACACGTCCTTTGCGAACGGCAGCAATAACGAACAAAACAACCTCATGCTTGGGGCCGGCATCGTCTTCAAGTTTGGCGAACGTCACCTGCAGCCCGCCTATGTCCAGCCGCCTCCACCCGTCCCTGTCGTTGTTCCGCAACCTCATCGCGAAATCGCGTTCTCTTGTAGCACGAGCATGATGAGCATCGAACCCGGACAGAAAATCGATGTCCTGGTCAGCTCCATGACAGAACCCGATGGACTTGACGTCGCCTATACCTGGACAGCAAGCGGAGGCACCATAGAAGGTACAGGCCGCGACATTAGCCTCGACACCACTGGCCTGGCTCCCGGCCGCTATCACATCACTGGCCATGCAGTCGCAGCCTCCGATCCCGCCGTCAGCTCCTCATGCGAAGTCAGTTTCCGCGTTCACCCCCACGTCGAGGCGGATATCAAAGCTGAAATCCGCAAGCAGGACGATGCCTTCCACGCAAACGTGAAGGACGCCTACTTCGATTACGACAAATCGGATATTCGTCCCGATGCGCTAGCAGCCATCCAGCAGGCAGCTGCCTATCTCAACCTACATCCTGACATCAACGTCCTTATTGGCGGCTACTCTGACGAGCGCGGCTCCAGCGAGTACAACCTCTCGCTTGGCCTAAAGCGTTCGGAGGCAACACGTAAGGCGCTCATCGATGCCGGCATCGATGGCGACCGTTTGCAGGTCATTAGCTACGGCAAAGGCACTCAAGTCTGCACCACGCGCGACGAGGCTTGCTTTCAACAGAACCGCCGCGCTGCCTTCGAGATGCACCAGTAATAACAACCACTCATTCGCCCGTATTCCTACGCAATTTGCGCAGGAACACGGGCGAACCTATGTTCAGGCAACCGAGTGATCAAAAAAATGCAACTGGCACGCAATCGGACTTGGCAACCTAAGCGAATATAGGTGGGTTTGTGTAAGCATAGAGGCAATGCCTGACGGGGAAAGTAAACAAACATCGGCGACAGTGGCGTGGGGGTCGCGGGACTTCCGGTTTTATTCGGCGGCGCGGCTGCTCGGGGTGATGGGCGGCGAAGCGCAGGCCGTGGGTGTTGCGTGGCAGGTGTATCAGATTACGCACTCGGCGTTGATGCTGGGGTATACCGGGCTGGCGCTGTTTCTGCCGGGGATCTTCTTTGTGCTGGTGGCGGGGCATGTTGCGGATCGCTATGACCGGCGGACGATTGTACTGATCTGCTACTCGGTGCAGTTGGTTGCGACTGCGTCGTTGCTGGGGATTTCGCTGCATGGGACGCATAACGTCTGGCTGATTTATGGGATTTTATTTTTGATTGGCACGGGGCGTTGCTTTAGCGGCCCGGCGATGAGTTCGCTGGTGCCGACGCTGGTGCCGAAGGAACACTTTGTGAATGCGGTGACTTGGGGGGCGACGATTTTTCAGATTGCCAATGCGAGTGGGCCGATGGTGGGTGGGTTTCTGTTTACGGTTTCGTTGAGCGGATTGTTTGGCGGGCGCTATGCGGAGCTGAATGGTGCGCCGCTGGTTTACTGCTTCACGCTGGCGATGCTGCTGATTTATATCGTGCTGTTTAGCTTGATTAAGCCGAGAGGCGCGGCGGAGAAAAAAGGCTTCACGGTGAAGACGATGCTGGCGGGGCTGAAGTATGTGGCGGGAACGCGGCTGCTGCTGGGGTCGATGTCGCTGGATCTTTTTGCGGTGTTGTTTGGTGGAGCGGTTTCGCTGATGCCGATCTTCGCAGTGGATGTGTTGCACTCGGGAGCGCATGGGTTGGGTGTGTTGCGAGCGATGCCGAGCCTGGGTGCGCTGGCGGTTTCGCTGACGCTGCTGGCAGTGCCGCTGAAGCGGCGTGCGGGTCGGACGATGCTGGTGTGTGTGGGCATGTTTGGCGCGGCGACAGTGGTGTTTGGGTTGAGCAGGAACTTCTGGTTGAGCTGTGCGGCGCTGGTAGTGACGGGTGCGACGGACATGATTAGCGTGGTGGTGCGGTCGAGTATTTTGCAGTTGGCGACGCCCCCGGAGATGCGCGGTCGTGTGAGTAGCGTGAACTGGTTGTTCCTGGGTGCATCTAACGAGTTTGGAGAGTATGAGAGCGGGCTGACGGCGCACTGGTGGGGTGCGGTGCGCGCAGTCGTGATTGGAGGCGTGGCGAGCATGGCGATTACAGGGTTGTGGTCAGTGTTCTTCCCGGCGTTGCGTGAAGCGGATAGACTGACGCCGGAGAGTTTGATTGAGGTCGAGAAGTTGTTTAGCGGTGCGGAAGAAGTGGACTAAATTTTTGTGGGAGGGTTAGATGCAAAAGGGTCCGAAGATTTTGTTGATGGGGACGGCGGCGTTTCTGATTGCGATTGGTGGAGAGCTGGCGTGGATTCATCACAAGAACAATGAGGAGATGCCGGTGGCGGCGAATCCTTATGCTGAGGCGAAGTTGTCGGATGACGATGCGGTGTTTTTGCGCAAGGAACGGCCGGACTCGCTGAAGGATGAACGCAAGCTGATTGGGACGACGATCTGGGTGAGTGCCGGTGGGCAGATGGATTATTACCCTTATGCGAACGCTCATGCGGACTATGCGCATCCGGTAAGGACGCTGGCGGCAGCGGAGCCGCTGGTGGTGAAGGATGTGTTTGAACAGGTGCCTCCTAAGGGCCGGGCGGTGGCGAGGATTGCGGCGGGGCAGCGGCATGTGCCGCTGGCGTTTACGCTGCCGAAGTCGAGCGATCCGAATGCGGAGTATGCCGTGCCGGTGGGACATTTCGACGCTGGGCAGTATGAGTTTTTGACCGATGAGATTTTTTTCTATGACGATCCGCATGTGCTGTACAAGCACTGGGGAGCGGAGACGTGGGCGCATGTGGACAAGCATGAAGTGGTGCCGGGGATGAGCGAGAACCAGGCGATGATGGCGTTGGGACAGGTGATCAACCCCCACGGAGACAAGGTAGGAGATCGCTCGGTGACGTTTGATAACAATGGACATCCAGTGACGGTGGTGTTTGAGAACAACAAGGCCACGAAGATTACGCAGGGCAGCTAGAGCAGTTAAGCGAATAGTTGGGGCAGAGTTGCGCGTTGCCTGTTCAGAGTTCTAAGTTGTCAGAGCGGAGTTGCTGCGGCGTGGCGCTTCGACTTGGATGGCGGAGAGTTTGCGGATGAACAGGCGTGAGGTTTTGGCTGGAGCGGTTGCGGTAGGAGCAACCGCGGTGGTGGGGCGTCGTGCGTTTGCTGAACTGGTTCCGGCGGCAACGACGAAGGCAGGCAGAGTTACGGGATATGGGGCCGGGCCGGGTGTTTATGGCTTCAAAGGCATTCCGTATGGAATGGACACGGCACAGACGCGGTTTTCGGCTCCGCAGGCTATTGCTCCGTGGAGCGGGACAAAGCACTGCGTGGAGTGGGGGCCGCGGGCTCCGCAGACGGTTGGGGCGAGGCCGGAGTATGAGAGTGCGAAGGTGCATGAGGCGGTGCCGGAGCATGGGTATCATCTGCCGCCGGATGAAGGTGTGCAGAGCGAAGATTGCCTGCATGTGAATGTTTGGACGCCGGGGTTGCGGGATGGGAAGAAGCGGCCGGTGATGTTTTATATCCACGGTGGAGCGTTTGCGAATGGCACGGCGAATGCGGCGTTGTATGACGGGACGCGGCTGGCGAAGCGGGGCGATGTCGTTGTAGTGACGGTGAACCATCGGCTGAACTCGTTTGGGTATATGTATCTGGCGGAGGCGTTGCCAGGGCAGGGCTTTGAGGACTCGGGCAATGCCGGGCAGTTGGACTTGGTGCTGGCGTTGCAGTGGGTGCGGGACAACATCGCAGAGTTTGGTGGCGATGCTTCGCGGGTAATGATCTTTGGGCAGAGCGGTGGCGGGGCAAAGTGTGCAACGTTGATGGCGCAGCCGGTGGCGAAGGGGTTGTTTCATCGTGTGCTTTCGATGAGTGGGCAGCAGGTGGTGGGCGTGCAGCGCGAACATGCGACGGAGCGTGCGAAGAAGGTGCTGGCGGCGTTGAAGCTCGATGCGATGAGTGCAGCGGATGCGGCGAAGGCTTTGCGTGCCTTATCGATGGAGCAGATACAGCAAGCAACGAGGGCGGGTGGATACTTTGGGCCGGTGACGGATGGGCGGTCGTTGCCGGTTGATCCGTTTTCTCCGACTGATCCAAAGATTTCGGCGGGTGTGCCGATGGTGTTGGGGAACGTCCATGATGAGACGCGTGGGTTGATTGGGTCGGGACAGCCGGCGTTGTTTGATTTGACGTGGGAGACGCTGCCGGAGGCGTTGGAAAAAGGTGCGCCGTTTTTGAAGAGCGATACGGTGAGTTTGCCGGTTGCGGAGGTGATTGCGAAGTATCGCGAATGGAATCCTACGTACTCGGCCAGTGATGTATTTTTTGCGGTGACGACGGACTCGCGTTCGTGGCGGGGTGAGGTGATTGAGGCGGAGCGTCGCGCAGGGGATGTGGCGGCTCAGCGGCATACGTGGGTGTATCAGTTGAACTGGAAGTCGCCACGCGATGGTGGGAAGTTTGGAGCGCCGCATACGCTGGATATTCCGCTGGCGTTTGATAACGTGGCGTTGTCGCCGGGGATGGTGGGGTCGAGCGATGCGGACAAGGCTGAGGCGCAGAGGATGGCGGATGTGGTGAGTGAGACGTACATTGCGTTTGCGCGGACGGGTGATCCGAACAATGCTCGTGTGCCTGCGTGGCCGGCGTTTGTTTTGGAGAAGAGGGCTACGATGATTTTTGATCTGCCGTCGCGGGTGGAGGATGATCCTCGGGGACGGGAGCGCAGATATCTGGGGCGGGTGCCTTATGTGCAGCCGGGATCGTAGAGGGTGGGATGAGGGGGCGGCGGGGTCTGGTCTGTCTTGGGCTGGGCTGCTAAGCTAGCGGGAAAGCCAGAGGTTACCTATCATGCTAGACGTTCATGCGCCGGAACATGGGATTCATGGGGTAAGAGATTTCGCCATTCACCTGCTGACAATTACGGTGGGTCTGCTGATTGCGCTGGGGTTGGAAGCGAGCGTGGAGGCGATGCATCATCGTCATCAGCGCAAAGAGGCTGAAGCGATGATCCGGCAGGAGATTCAGGACAACCGCAAAGTTCTGATGGACAATTCTGCAGGACTGAAAGCAGAGATCGCCGGCATGACGAAAGTGTTGGAGGCGCTGGAAGTGCTGAGCGCTGGGCAGAAACTGCCGGAAGGCACTGTGAAGGAAGAAGACTTACAGTTTCGTGAGGGGCCGATGCAGGATTCGGCGTGGCGAACGGCAAGCTCAACCGGAGTGCTGAGCTACATGGATTATGCCGAGGTGGAGAAGTTTTCTGGCGCCTACAAGGAGCAGGACCAGCTCCAGACGATGGAAGAACTGGCACTGAACGACTACCTGCAGTTAGTGCCTGTGCTTGCACACCACTCGAAGGACATGACGCCGGAGCGGGCGAAAGATGCTCTGCCGTTCGCGCGCAATGCGATGGGGCATTTGAGCGGGATGTATTTTATCGGGGTGGGGACGTTGGGCACTTATGAAGAGGCGCTGAAGTAGTGATACGTCTTCAACCAGTATTGCGAAGGCCGGCGCTGATGCCGTTGATGGTGGCCGTGATGGCGCGGTCTAGTTCTTCGGAGTTCTCGCCTGCGCGTTTGCGGCGGATGAGCTCTACCTGGAGCAGGCTCATGGGATCGACGTACGGGTTACGCAGACGGATGGAGTTTGAGAGGACCGGGTTGCGTTCGAGAAGCTCGGTCTGCTCGGTGACGGCGAGGACCATGCGGCGGGTGCGGTCGAACTCGGATTCGAGGGTGGTGAAGACGCGGTTGCGCAGAGCTTCGTCTTCGACGAGCGAAGCGTAAAGCTTGGCGATGCCGAAGTCGGCCTTGGCGAGCGCTACTTCTACGTTGCGGATCATGTCGATGAAGAGGGGGAAGCTGCGAGCCATCTGCTGCAGCAGCACGAGACCTTCGGGGTGTTCGTTAAGGAAGGATTCGAGGGCGTGGCCTACGCCGAAGTAGGCGGGGACGACGTGGCGGGACTGCATCCAGCCGAAGACCCAGGGGATGGCGCGGAGGTCGGCCATGCTGCGCTGCTTGGTGGCTGACGCGTCGGCACGTTTTGCGGGGCGGCTGCCGATGCGGGCGTGTTCGAGTTCGGCTACGGGAGTGGCTTGCTCGAAGTAGGTGAAGACCTCGGGGTTGTCGACGATGTGTTTTGTATAGAAGGCGAAGGAGGAGGCGCAAAGCTCGTCGAGCGCGGACTCCCATGCGGGAAGGATTGCGCCAGTAAGGTGAGCGTTGGCGTTGTTGATATCTGGTCGAGCGATGGCGTCGAGCGAGGCGGCGATCATGAGCTCCAGATTGCGCTCGGCGAGGACAACGTCAGAGTACTTCCAGTTGAGAACTTCGCCCTGCTCGGTGATGCGGAGTTCGCCGGTGAAGCTATCGAGCGGTTGCGCGAAGATGGCGCGGTGCGTGGGGCCGCCGCCACGGCCTACGGTGCCTCCGCGGCCATGGAAAAGGCGCAGATTGACGCCGCATTCGCGAGCGACTTCGTGGAGAGCGCGGTGGGCCTTCCAGATCTCCCAGGTGCTGGCGATCATGCCGCCGTCCTTGTTGGAGTCGGAGTAGCCGAGCATGACTTCCTGGCGGCCGTTCCATGAAGCGAGCAGCGGCTTGTAGGCGGCGCTGGACCAGAGCTCGCGGCAGATGGCGGGAGCGTTGCGGAGGTCTTCGATGGACTCGAAGAGTGGGACGGGCTGCAGGCCGGGGTCGTGCTGTCCTGTGCTGTCGGTGGTGCCTTCGACGGAGACGTTGCCGAGGCGGGCGAGCCAAAGGACGCGGAGGGCGTCGAGTGCGGAGCTGGCGCCAGAGATGACGTACTGCGTGATGGCGAGGGGGGTGTGCTTTTTGACTTCGGCAATGCCGCGGAAGGTGGCGAGGACTTCGGCGGTTTGGGCCGAGAGCGGTGCGGGGAGTTGCGTGGTGGTGCTGGAGTCTGAAGGCTGGCCGGCGGTGAGTTCGTCGACGGCGAGCTCGTGCACGCGGGCGTGCTGGCGGATGTCGAGCGTTTGGAGATGCAGGCCGAAGGTGCGGACTTCAAGGATAAGCGGATCGAGGAAGACCTGGGCGAGACGCAGGCCGCGGTTGGCGGCGAGGGAGTCGCGGAGGAGGGTGAGGTCGGCGAGGAGCTCTGCGGCGTTGGCGTAGTTGGTGAGCGTTGCCTTGGGCGACAGAGCGAGGTTGCGCAGCACTGTTGCTGGAGGAGCGCCGCCGAGACGCAGCGTGATGCAGGCGATCATGAAGCGTACGGCTTCGTGCGGGAAGCGGCCTTCGAGCGTGGTGTGGCCTGCGGAACGGAGCTCGGCGAGGCAGGCTTTGACGCGCGTGGTGAGAGCCGCGGAGATGGGCGACTGGCTGGTGGAGGAGGCTAGCTGATCGAAGATGTCGGCGAGCTGCGCGAGGTAGCGATCGAGCAGGAGGTGGCGCGACATGGCGAGGGAGTCAGCTGTGGTTTCCGCGGTGACGAAGGGGTTGCCGTCGCGGTCGCCGCCGATCCAGGAGCCGAAGGTGACGACGAGTGGGAGGTCGGCTGTCTGCTGGGCGGTCTGCTGATTTTGGGAGCCGAACTCGGCGTTGAAGGCGGTGGCGATTTCGTTGTAAAGGACGGGGATGGTTTGGAAGATGGAGGCGTCGTAGTAGTCGAGCGCCATGCGGACTTCGTCGCGCACGGTAGGGCGGGCGCTGCGTACGTCGTCGGTTTGCCAAAGGGCGGTGATCTCAGCGAGGAGCGAGCTTTCGAGGTCTTCCAGTTCGGCGGGTGGGAGTGGGATGCCGTCGAGCTTTTCGAGGAGGTCGGAGATGCGGCGGCGTTTGAACATCACGCTGCGGCGTGCGACCTCGGTGGGGTGCGCGGTGAAGACCGGCGTGATACAGATCTGGGCGAGCAGGCGGAGAGCGGCATCGCGGTCGAAGCCGGCTTCGCGGAGGCGGCGGAGGGTTCCGCGGAGACTGCCGCGCTGGGGCGTTGCGGAGGCGTCAAGGAGTGACGAGCGGCGGCGACGCTTGCGGTGGTTGGTCTCGGCGAGGTTGATGAGCTCGAAGTAGGAAGCGAAGGCGCGAGCGAGGCGATAGGCGGTTGCGGCGTCGGACGCGGCGGTGTGCGTGAGTGCCTGGGCGTCGTTGAGATGTTCCAGGGCGTTGTGGCAGTCGGCGCTGGCTTCGGCTTCGCGGCGGGCGATGGAGGTGAGGCGAAGGGATTCGACGGTGTCGAAGAGGGCGTCGCCGGCCTGCTCGCGCAGGACCTGACCGAGGAGCGTGCCGAGCGAACGGATGTCGCGGCGGAGAGGAGCTTGTTTTTCTTCGCCGGACCGGGCTTCCAGTTCGGCCAGGCGTGCAGGCCAATCGGCCGGTGTCCACAACGAAGGCATATGTTGATTATGCAATGCCGGGGAGCTCTAGGACTCGCGGGTCCGAAAATCCGGACCCGGGGCACCCATTTTCTTGCTGGTGTTGAGGAGAGCGGTCGGGCGTTCGCCCGATGCCCACCCTGGCCGCGCAAAGAACGCGCGTCGAGGATGGGGCACCCGGATCTATGCGGCGTGTCCGGTTTTGAGGGCCAGATTTTTGATGGTTCAGGGTTTGCGGTGGGTGAACTTCAGGCCGGACCAATCGGCGGTGACGGAGCAGACTTTGTAGTCGACAAGGCCGCTGGCGAGGGCTGAATCCCGAACGTCGTTTTGGTTGAAGCGGGGCTTGTGGTGGGCCTTGGGGTGGATGATCCAGGCGGAGGCGTCCTGGGGGAGCCTGGTGGCGAGGAGATGGACGATGGCGTCGAGGTCGAAGGGCTTGCGGACGAAGCAGAGAGCAAGCGAGGTTTTTTTGCCGATGCGTGGGCTGAAGGTGATGTGCGGCGGGAGATCACCGAGGAGCTTTTCGAAGTCTTCCGGGATGGCGAGTAAGGCGATCTCGCGAGGTGTGGTGTCTTGCGTTTTACTGGCAGGCGGCAGGATGCCGAGCTTGCGAGAAAGTGGCGTGGCGGAGTAGTCGGTGTTTTTCTGCGGAGTTGAAGACGGCATTATTTCTTTTCGAGGGAGTTGGAGTAGACGCTGAGTTGAACGTAAGCGGCGGCGAGCAACGGCGTGCTGACGTTGTGGGCTGCGCCGCGCGCGAGGAAGTCGCCGAGGATCTGGTCGGCTTCAACGGGCTGGCCCTTGGTGAGGTCTCGGAACATGGAGGCGGTGAGCGCGGAGCCGGGCTCGGTCATGCGGGCGGCGTGTTGCGCGAGGAACTCGGGTTTTTGCGGGTAGCCGTTGGCGGCGACGATGGCGGCGGACTCGGCGATGATGGCGCGGGTGGTTTCGGGGCCGTAGGGGGTTGCGGCGATCTGGCCCACGGAGCCGCGCAGCAGGCAGGTGGTGGCGGCCAGCGAGGAGAGCAGCGTCCACTTCATCCACATGGAGGCGAGGATGTCGGGTGAGAGGGTGGTGGGGAAACCGCAGTCGCGGAGTGTGGCGTCGATGGCCTGGATGCGTGGGGTGAGGGTGCGGCTGCGCTCGCCGAAGATGATGTCGTGGAGCGGGCCGAACTGGTGGATGCGGCCTTCGGCGTCGAGGTCGGCGACGATGCGGGTAGAGCCGCCGAGGACGGCTTGCTCGCCGAAGCGTTTTACGAGGATGTCGATGTGACGGAGGCCGTTGAGGAGTGGAAGGATTGCGGTATGTGGGCCGACGGCGGGGGCGAAGTCGTCCATAGCCGCGGCGAGGGAGTAGGCCTTGGTGCTGAGGAGGATGAGGTCGAAGGGCTCTTTGATTTCGGACGCGAGCAGGAGTTTGGGTTGGACGGTGACGTTGCCTTGCGGGCTGAGGACTTCGAGGCCGGTGACGCGGAGTTGCGCTGCGCGCGTGGGGCGGACGAGGAGGGTGACGTCGCGGTTGGCGGCGGCGAGGCGGGCGGCGAAGTAGCCGCCTACGGCTCCGGCTCCGATGATGAGGATGCGCATGGGGTCTCCTAACAACATTATGGGCTGGGAAAAGAGAGCGGTCGCGCTCTTCGCGCGATGCCCACCCTAACAACGATGAAGTCGTTGTGAGGATGGGGCACCCGGAGTTGTGGTGATGTTGTGACGTGTTGCGTTAGGCGGTTAGCTGCTCTTCCAGTTGGGTGGCGAGGTCTTCCCACTCGGCGGTGCGGGTGGTGTGTTGCTCGCGGAGGGTGTCCAGCTCGGCGGCTAATGCTTGAGCGGCTTCTGCGGTGGTGAAGATGGCTTGCTGCTGCTCGGCGGCGAGGATGCGGGACTCCAGTTCGGGGAGTTCGCGTTCGATGGCGGCTACGCGGTCTTCGAGCTGTTTGAGCTTGATCGGGTTGAGGCGTTTGATGTCTTTTTTCGGCGTGGGGGTGATGGGGGTCAGGGAGCCGTTGAGTTCGTGAGTGGACTCCCAGGGTTCGGTGGAAACCTGGTTTGCAGAAACGGGACTTGCGCTCGCTGAGGGTTTGGGTTCGCTGGCGGTGCCGACTTGCTTGACGGGCTTTAACATGCCGGTGGCGTGGTCGATGTGTGGGTTCGCGGCAGCGGCTTCGGCCATCTTGGTGGTGCCGCCGGCTTTGCGGAAGAGGTAGTCTTCGTAGTTGCCGGGGTAGATGTGGACGCGGCGGTCTTCGACCTCGAAGACGCGGGTGGCTAGGCCGTCGATGAAGTAGCGATCGTGCGAGACGAAGAGCACGGTACCGGTGAAGTCGCTGATGGCTTCGAGGAGGACGTCCTTGGCGCGCATGTCGAGATGGTTGGTGGGCTCGTCGAGCAGAATGAAGTTTGCAGGCGAGACGAGCATCTTCGCCATGGCGTAACGATTGCGTTCGCCGCCAGAGAGTACGCCGAGCTTCTTGAAGACGTCGTCGCCGGTGAACATGAAGCAGCCGAGCAGCGAGCGGAGGGTGACGACGTCGACCTTGGGGTTGGAGCCGGTGATGTCGTCGAGCATCTCGGCGTTGGGATCGAGGACTTTGTATTGGTCCTGCGCGAAGTAGTCGGCGAGGACGTTGTGTCCCAGCTTGATGTTGCCGCTGGTGGGGCCTTCTAGGCCGCTCAACATGCGGATCATGGTGGATTTACCCGCGCCGTTCGCGCCTACGAGAGCGATGCGGTCGCCGCGTTCGATGGTGAAGCTGACGTCTTCAAGGATGGTCTTGGTGCCGCCAGTGGGCGTTGGGTAGACCTTGTTGAGGTGTGAGACCTCAATCACAGTGCGCCCGCTCGCCGGAGGCTGCGGGAACTTGAAGTGGATGGTTGCTTCTTCGTCCGGGACTTGGATGCGTTCGATCTTTTCGAGTTCCTTGATGCGCGACTGCACCTGCTTGGCCTTGGTGGCTTGCGCGCGGAAGCGATTGATGAAGGCCTCGAGTGCTTCAATGCGGTCGCGCTGGTTCTTGTAGGCGGACATCAACTGCGTGCGGCGTTCCTCTTTGAGCGTGAGGTACTTGGAGTAGTTGCCGTGGTAAACGTGCATGCGCTTGTTCCAGACTTCGACGGTTTTGGAGACGACCATGTCGAGGAAGTAGCGATCATGCGAGATGAGGATGAAAGCGTTTTCGTAGGTCTGGAGATAGCTTTCGAGCCAGTTGCGGGACTCGAGATCGAGATGGTTGGTGGGCTCGTCAAGCAGCAGGAGGCTTGGTTTCTGGAGAAGCAATTTGGCGAGCGCGATGCGCATCTGCCAGCCGCCGGAGAACTCTTCGGTGCGGCGTTCCCAGTCTTCACGAGAAAAGCCGAGGCCGCCGAGGACGGCGCCTACCTGCGCGTCGAGCGTGTAGATGTCGTGGGCGTGGAGGTGGTCGGCGATTTCGGAGTAGCGATCGGCGGCGGCGGCGTACTCTTTCGACTTGGGGTCGGCGTCGGAGAGGATGTGCGTGATGGCTTCGGACTCTTTTTCCATGTCGCGAAGCTCGTCGAAGACGGAGAGGCACTCTTCAAAGACGGTTTTGCCGGAGAGTGCGAGGCCATCCTGCGGGAGGTAGCCGAGGGTCATGCCCTTGATGTGGGTGCGCTGGCCGTAGTCGACGTGCTCGATGCCGGCGATGATTTTGAGCAGGGTGGATTTACCGGTGCCGTTGCCGCCTACGAGGCCAGTGCGTTCGTTGGGCGTGATGAGCCAGTTAAGGTCTTCGAAGAGGAGTTTTTGGCCGTAGCGTTTGCCGGCGGCTGAGAGTTGAAGCATCGTTTCCTATTTTCGCATCGCGGCGGGGTTGCCTGCGCGACTTCTGGCCGGTTGTGTGCATCGAAGAGAAAAGTTCTGGAGTTTGGGTGTGACGGAAACAATGCAAATAGCGTGGTGGCGCAGGCGTTGGTTGAAGATTGTGGCCGGCGTGGTGTGTATGGCGGTGGTGGGGTTGGGAGTTGCGGCGGAGTATGTGCTGCACCACGCGGGGCCGATTGTGCGGAAACGGGTGGTGGAGACGCTTTCGGCGAGGTTCCATGCGCCGGTGGAGCTGGATAGTCTGGATATTTCGCTGGTGCGGGGGATTGAGGTTGAGGGTGGTGGGTTGCGGATTCCGTATAGTGCGGCGGGGCCGGATGGGCAGTTGAAGCCGCTGATCAATGTGCAGCACTTCTCGTTTCGTACGACGGTGAAGGGGTTGCTGCATGAGCCGACGCATCTTGCGCTGATTCGGGTGGATGGGATGGAGCTGCATTTGCCGCCCAGGCAGGAGCGCGAGGGGGTGTTGGCTGATCCGCTGCATCCGGAGCCGCAGCATAAGGGGGTGAAGGCGAAGATTGGGTTTACGGCGAGCGAAATTCTTGCCACGGATGTGACGTTGGTGATCGAGACCGAGAAGCCGGGGAAAGAGCCGTTGGAGTTCGATATTCAGCGGCTGGATTTGCACAACGTAGCCCAGGGGCAGCCAATGCTGTACTCGGCGGAGTTGATCAATCCAAAGCCGGTGGGGGCGATCCATGCGGAGGGACACTTTGGCCCCTGGGTTGCCGACAATCCTCGGGCTACAGCCGTGGACGGCACCTACAGCTTCGACCATGCAGACCTGAACACGATCAAGGGGTTGGGTGGGATGCTGTCGTCTACGGGTAAGTTTGCAGGGCAGTTGCAGCGGATCACGATCGATGGCGAGACGGATACGCCAGACTTTTCGCTGGATGTGAGCAATCATCCGGTGCCGCTGCATACGGTGTTTCATGCGTATGTGGATGCGACGGATGGCGATACGACGCTCGATCCGGTGCAGGCGCATCTGTTGCACTCGGACTTTACGGCGAGGGGCAAGGTGATGCTGGTGCGCGGCGAGGGGCATGACATCTGGCTGGATGTGGACATGCCACATGCGCGGATTGAGGACATGCTGGAGCTGGGCATGAAGACGAAGCCACCGCTGATGCAGGGGGCGTTGACGATGCGGACGAAGGTGCATATTCCTCCGGGTAAGGTGCGAGTAGCGCAGAAGCTGAAGCTGGCCGGAACGTTTTCCATCAAGGGTGTGGAGTTCAACAACCCGAAGTGGCAGGACAAGATCGATGGCCTGAGCATGAGGGCGCAGGGTAAGCCGGAGGATGCGCGAGAGGCGGGTCGCGATCGCAAGGCGGAGGTTGAGTCGACGATGGAGGCGAAGTTCAACCTGACCAGGGGCGTGATGCTGGTGGATGGTTTGAAGTACCAGATACCGGGAGCGCTGGTGTTGATGAATGGCGTGTACTCGAACGATGGGAAGGTGTTCGAGTTCAAGGGGCATGTGCGGACGGATGCGACGGCTTCGCAGATGGTGACGGGCTGGAAGTCGATTCTGCTGATGCCGCTGGATAAGTATCTGAAGAAGGATGGGGCGGGGTTGCAGTTGCCGATTTCGGTGAGCGGGACGGAAGGGGATGTGCATTTCGGGCTGGCGATGCACGGCACCGCGGATGAGACGCCGCAGCAGATTGAGGCCGGAATGAAGGGGAAAGCGGCGGCGAAGGGCGAAGTTGAGAATCCAAAAGCGCAGGGGCCGAGTCCAAGGTAAATGCGAGGTCTGCAAGACAGCGGCGTAGCGTCCTGCTAACGTGGAAGGGATACGATGCCAGCGCAGCAACAGCTTTTTACCGAAACCCGGCAAGACAAAACGATGCAGAGACCCGAAGTTCCCGCAGGCGGGCAAACGCCTGCACCAGTGTGGCTCCAGCGGTTGAGCCTTGTTGTGCTGGTGATCTTCTGCTTCTACATCGGTGGGCTGCTGTCCCTGCTGCCATGGTGGCCCCGCTACTGGGAGCAGAATGGCTGGCTGCTGTCGCACCCGGCGCTGGACGCCGTACTGCAGCGCGGGTGGGTTCGCGGCGTGGTGAGCGGGATCGGACTGCTGGATATGTGGATCGGCGTGAGCGAGATGCTGCACTATCGCGACTACCGGGCTTAACGGCTTTTGGAGTTCCACCCCCCTCCCCCGTAAAACCATGCAAAATATTCAAAAATAAAGACTTAGCTTTGGATCTCCATGGCAAAAACCTTTGTTTTGAAGATTTCCGTGTGCACGTCTTTTTTTGCGGTTGGATTTATGCGCGACTGTTTCTATTTTACGGACTAGCGTGGGGTAAAAATGCGCGGAGGATCTCGTTCAAAATGAACGAGATCCGAGCACATAGGGGTTGACATGCTTGAAGACGTATGGCTACTGACCGACAGTCAGTAACGACCTGCAGCAGCGTAGGTTGAGGTCGCGTTTTGAGCCAGCAGCAGCCTATGGCCCGGCCGTAACGGCTAGCGGCACACTCGCTGGGCTGGCAAGGCCGATGAAGACGGAGACGGAGTTGTCTCCGGAGTTAGTGGTCCACACATTGCCACTGGCATCGACGGCGATGCCGGAAGGCGTGTTCAGCAAACCTAGACCGCTGACTGGAGAGATGGCGGTTGCTCCGCTGAACTCCGAGATCGAAGAGGTGTTCGCGAACCATGCGTTGCCGGTACCGTCATAAGCGACGGCGACTGGAAGCGTAAGGCCGCCGCCGGTAACCGGACTCGCAGCATTTACCGCGCCACTGCTGGTTCCTAAAGTGAAGGCGCCTGTGACTACCGGACCAGTTGTCGAGCCGGCCATTGCGACGGCACTCGTCTTGCTGACTGCGTTCGCTGTTGCTCCGAAGAGCAAACCATCGGACACGCAGCCCTGAGCTACGGCACTGTTGGTGTAGATGCAGAGACTTCCGGATCCCTCATTGGCGACCAGGACGTTGCCGCTTGAATCGATAGACAAAGCTGTTGGCAGATTGAGCGAGCCTACGCCGATGGGGTTCACGCCGCTCGATGTTCCACCAGCGCCCAGCTTGGTGATGGAGCTGCCAGCGAAGTTCGCTACCCATGCATTGCCAATTGAATCATTCGCAACGGCGACAGGAACCGAGATGCCTCCAACGGTATACGGAGACGAACCGTATGGCGATCCTGCGCTGTTCAACTCGACGACGTTGTTGCCTCCAGTATTTGCGACCCAGATGTTCCCGCTCTTATCGATCGAAATACCGCGCGGTGCAATGATGCCACCATTGCTGTAAGTGATCGTGGCAAAGCTTGTCGAAAGGCTTGGGAGCTTCGTGATGGAGAAGCCGCTCTCGTTGGTAACCCATGCGTTGCCGCTGGCATCGATCGCGAGTCCATAGGGGCTGAGCAGCTCTGCTCCGGTGTAATTTACGGCGAGGGTGAAGTCGTTCGGCTGTGCGGTCAGCGCCGGAACAAACGGCGGCGTCGCACTGCCTAGCGAATACAGTGCTGTGAAAGCACTGCTACCCGGATTTTTTGCGATTGCCAAGCCTGCACCAATCGTCTCAGAGGCGCCGGTTGCCGTGAGCAGAGTGTGGCACTGCGTCGAGGTCGATCCATTGGTGTTCACACATGCGGCAAGAATGTTCGCCAACGTATTCAGGCGCGTTGACGGCAACGTAAGGCCTGCTGTAGTCGACGCTACGTTGCCTGTGCCTGTATTGACGAGAGCGTTTGCCGTGGCAAAGGCGTTCACCAGACCGGTGGGATTCACTCCGGCTGCGCTTACGTGCGTGTAGTCCGTCATGAAAGGAGCGAGCGCGTAGACAGCAGCTACCGTGGTGAGTTCGTTCATCTGGATGAATGTGGTCGCGGCATTGGCTTGCAGCGCTGCACAGGAACCGAGTGCAGCCATCAATGAGAGCGATCCGTTGGGACCAGAGCCAGCGTCGCCGCCGGTTGCGGTGATGTACACCTGTGTTGCCGAGGTGCAGGAGTAGCTACCGCTAATGCTGAAGACTCCTCCCGCCAAACTTACGCCGGGGCTGGCGATCAACGCTGTCGATGCTCCGCCTGCTGTTGTGCCCACGGTATAGAGCTGGATCGTTGCACCCACCACCGGCTGCTGCCCGCCAAAGACCTTGCCGGAAACCTGCGCATGGGCCAATGGATTGCTCACGGCAGATCCAGTCGAGCTACCGCCCAAGCCGCAGCCGCTCAACAAAAACGAAGCTGCCATGGCTGCCGATAGTGCAGCGCGTTGGATGGTTGTAGAGGTTGTCATTCGCATAATCGATTTCCCTTGGGGTGATACTTATTGCGCGGTGAAGCTGCGGACTACGGAAGTGGCTGCGTTGAAGTTTCCGTTGCCAGCCTGTGACGCAGTGACCGTAACGACGCCAGTACCTGTGATGTTCAACGTGCTCGCACCGGAGATGCTCGCGTTTCCAGTAACCGAGAAGGTGACAGCGAGTCCGCTACTGGCGATGGCCACGAGCGGAACGCTGGTGCCATGCGTGAAGTTCGCCAACGGCGCGAACAGAATCGCCTGCGCGGAACCACCCGTCACTGTCAGTTGCCCGTTCACCAGGTTGAATGTGTAGTTGCTTGCCGCCAGCGTGCCCTGGCTTACTGTGATCGGATACGTTGCCGCAGCCGACATCGGTGTCGCCGTAGTGGTGAGCGTCGGCGCACCTGTGGTGGCGCTGGTCTGCGTATCGCCGTAGACGAAAGGCCCTATCGAGTAAGCAAACGACGGGTTCGCCTGACCATAGTAGCGAGAAGGTGCACCGCTAACGGCCACAGTGAGAACCGCGGGGTTGACCACGATCGTCTGCTGTACAGGCGTTGCGGCTGAATAGGTGGAGTTGCCGGCCTGCGAAGCTGTGACAACCACTGAGCCTGCCCCTGTAAAGCTCAACGTGGAACCGCTTAGCGAGCCGGGACCAGTCAAGGAGTACGTTATGGGCAAGCTGGAGCTGGATGTAGCACCCAACGTTATCCCACTAGCTCCGTACGTTACTGGAGTTGCTGGCGCGGGGAACGAGATCGTCTGCGAACTTTGCGTGGATCCGGAAAGAACGGTGATGCTTACCGTGGCTACGTTGCTGTCGGTGCCGTTGTTGGCCTTGAAGGTAAAGCTATCCGGCCCGCTGTAGCCCGTGGTGGGCGTATAGGTAAGGCCAGGAGCAGTACCGCTCAGGGTTCCGTGCGTTGGGCTGGCGACGACCGTGTAGGTCAGCGTGCCGCTGCCTGTCGCGCTCAGCGTAATCGGAGTCGCTGTGTTGAAGTTCGCCGTTACAGACTGGCTCGTTGCAACAGGCGCGGGATACGTCGCGATCAGCGTGAAGCTGCCAAAGCTCATTGCCGCGTAGTTTGAATCGCCCTGGTACTGCGCCGTGTAGACGTGAGTGCCGGCGGTGATCGAAGGTATCGCGATGTAGGTAAGGCGTCCGTTGATGGTGCCTGTACCCACAACGTTCCCACCCTCAAGCAGTTGGATGGTTCCTGTTGGCGCGTTCTGTTGCGGATAACTGATCGTACCGGCCTGCACCGGGCTCACGAGGTTCTGTAGAACCGCCGTGATATTCGGCGATGTTCCTGCTGTCACCGTCGAACTGGGTGCGGTGAGATCGCCCGCAAGATAGACGAAGGCGCCAGTGCAGTTGTAGGGCGCGTTGCTGTTGGAAACGCTATTCGTCACCGTGATGTAGTTCGACGGAACTGCGGCATCCGCCGTCAGGAACGAAGCCATGCTCACAGGGCCAGGGCCAAAGGTGAACTGGACGTTGTTGAAGTTATCCGGAGCCTTGAAGTCGTTGGTGGAGTCGTTATCGAACGCCACGTTATCCAGCGTTACCGTCAGTGGGAAGACAACGCCGCCGGTGTTATATCCCGTCATCGTGGACTTGTACGACGAGTTATGGAGCAGCTTATGGACGTTGCTGAAGGTGATGTCGTGGAAGTTCGGGTAGAGCGTACCGCTCGCCGAGGTGTAGTACGGATCAATGACGATTGTGTCGCCACCGTTGTTGATGCAGATGTTCTTGTAGAGGACGTCGTAGACCTCTCCGCCTTCACTGGCTCCTGACTTGATGCGCAGCGAATCGAAGGACGTGCCACCGAAGCCGTTGTCAATCACGATGTCGTGAACGTACATGTTGTTCAGACCGGCATTTGTTTCGCTGCCGATGGAAATGCCGTGTCCGCTGTAGGTGTAGTCGTAGTCGATGGTGACGTTGGCGATGTGGCCGGAGTCTGCCTTGGGAGAGATCCAGTCATCGCCGTCGGAGATGTAGCTGTGCGTGATCGTTACGTTGCTGGAGCCGGAGGGATCGATGCCGTCTGTGTTGGGCGAATCTGGTGGCGCCTTAATCTTGACACCCCAGACAGTCCAGTCATTCCCAAAGCCCGAGAGATGGAACTTGGGAGAGTTCTGCAACGTGATCTGATATGCGATGAAGTTATCGGAGCCTGCACCGGTGGTGTGGCTGCTGAGGTATACGAGACGAGGCCGGGCATCCTGACCTGTCTTCCACCAGCTTTCACCCTTATCAGTTAGCGTTACACCGCCGCGTCCATCGATGATGCCGAGACCCATGATGGCCGAACCCGGTGAGGGATACGTATTGGGAGCAACGGCGATGAGCGGGGTGCACCAGCCTTCGGAAGTGTTGCAGGCATAGTCGGCGTACTTGATCGAGCCGAGGATTGTGATCTCAGGATCGACCAGCATTGTTACTCCAGCTGGCAGCGTGATGGGCTGGATGATGAAGGCGTTCGCTGAACCGTTCGCCGTGAACTCGACCGCCTGACCGGATGGGCATGCATTGAGAGCGTTTTGCACGCGGGTTGTATCAGGAGAAGTTTCTACCGGGCTGCTTACCGATTGCACCGCCGTAAGCACTGTGCAAACAGGTGGGTAGCTTGGCTGCGTAACCGTGCGCGTGTCTCCGGTGACGCCTGCGATATTGACGACGAAAGCAGCCGTAACGGTTTCGTTGGCCGACATAGTCAACGTTGTGGGCGTGGTGGTGCCAGATAGCGCACCGCCCCAGCCGTTGAAGAGATACTTCGCATCCGCGTCTGCCTCAATGGCAATCGTCGTACCACAGGCCCAGCTTCCGGAGCTTGGGGTGATGGTTCCCTGTCCGGTGACACTTGTGGTCAAGGTGCAGGACGATCCCTGCACAAACGTCGCTGTGATGTTCATGTTCTGCGTAAGCGTGATGGTGGCAGGGTTGGCTGTGCTGACGAGATCGCCGCTATATCCACTGAAGGCGTAGTTGCTGCCCGCAGTCGCTTGCAGGCTGAGCACGCTACCGCACGCGTAGCTGCCTGACCCCGGCGACACTGTTCCCTGCCCAACGTTAGTCAACGTCAGCGAGCATAGAGGAATGGCATCGAACTCAGCAGTGATCGTAGAGTTCGCGGTGATGGTGAAGAAGGCCGGGTTGTCTGTGCTGGTGAAGTCGCCGCTGTAGGACGTAAAGGTGTAGCCCGCACCCGGAGTCGCCGTGAGTTGCAACACGGTACCGCAGTTATAGGTACTGCCGCTGGTCACATTGAGCGTTCCGCTACCGACGATGTTGACCGTCAGCGTGCAGGTCGCTGCTGCCACGAAGTTGGCAACCACGTTGCGGTTGGTATCCATTGTGATCGGCAAAGGATTGGTTGTTGAGGTGTAATCGCCGCTCCAACTGCTGAAGGCGTAGCCAACCTGCGGGCTCGCCGTGAGCAGGACTCCCGTGCTCACGGGAAACGTGGTCAGGCCGGGATTGGTCGTGACTGTTCCACCGCCGCCGGAAGCAACGCTCGTCGTAAGCGTATAGCTCGCAGGGATACTTGCCGTAGCGGGCGCAAAGTCAGCCAGCGACTGCGCGAGACGATTCGCGGAACCTGCCCAGCCGAGAGTTACAGGACCGGCCGTGGCAACTGCTTCTGTGCTGCTGCCAGCGGTGCCGAGCTTTGCTTCTGCCTGCCATGCCAGCGTCTGTCCACTGTTTGCTGTGAGAGTGGCCAGATCGCCATCTTCCACCACGTCAACCACCCATGCATTGTTCGTGAGCGTTGTGATGGGCGTGCTGATGAGATCGGCGCCGGAGGTGTTCTTGTTGGTAGCCACAGCTTCAGCCGGTCCCTGATTTACGCCGATGAGCGAAACAGCGCCTGCCGAAATGCCTGCGATGGAGCCTGCGAGGTTTACCTGAATCGTGTACGTTCCAGCGGCAGGCAGTTCCGACTCAAGCAGATAGAAGAGCTGCGTTTGCACCATGCCACTGGTGCCGCCGTAGACGATCGAGTTCGGAATCGGCGTTGCATAAACGCCGTTGAAGGTGACGCTCGTCACAACCGCGTACTGGTCGGGGCTGGCCACTGCGTCCGCTTCGCCAACCGCAATCACAATCGCGCGAGAGGCTCCGCTGCCGAGCGTGTGCTGCCACGTAAGCGTGCTTGCGCTCGCGCCTGTGCTGGCCGAGTGGCTTACTGCGTCTTCTGTGATGGTTGCGTTGGAGAACGTTGCCGTAAGGTTGTTGTTGCTTGTGCCTACCGTCAACGTCTGGGGATTGGTCGCTCCTGTGAGAGCTCCGCTAAAGCTGCTGAAGAACGCACCGGAGTTGGGCGTCGCAGTCACTGTAACCTGCGTGCCGCTGGCATAGCTGCCACCGCTGGGATTCAAACCGACCGTGCCGGGGCCAACGATCGTAACGTTGACGGGATAGCTGGTCTGCGTGAACGCTGCCGCCACGGTCGAGTTCGCATTGAGCGTAAGGTTCTGTGGGTTGGTCGTCCCGGTCAATGCTCCGCTGAACCCGGTAAAGGAGAAGTACGTTGCAGGAACAGCCGTAATCGACAGCACGGTCCCACAGCTAAAGACCGTTCCTGCAGGACTGACCGTGATAGAACCAGAGCCTGTAACGCTGGTAGAGAGGGTGCAGGACGTACCCTGAACAAAGGTCGCCGTAACCGTAGAGTTCGTGTTGAGTGTGAGAGTTTGCGGGTTTGTGCTGCCAGTCAATGCTCCGCTGAACTGGCCAAAGGAGTATCCGTTGGCGGGCGTTGCCGTTATTGGAATCTGAGTACCGCAGGTATAGCTGCCGCCGGAGACTGGCGTCACGGTTCCCTGGCCGACGACGTTGATCGTGAGCGTGCAGGGGGTTGCGGTAAAGTTTGCCGTTACCGATTTGTTGCCGTTCACAACCAGCGTCGCCGGATTCGTCGTTCCCGTAACGTCTCCACTAAAGCTTGTGAACGTGTAACCAACCGCAGGGCTGGCGGATACCTGAATGCTGGTACCGCTGGCATAGCTCGATTGGCTGGGATTGAGTGTGACTGATCCTCCAGCGCTGGGGTTGGCCGCTGTCGTGACCGTGTAGTTCGTCGTAGCCGCCGGAGAAAACGCGGCAGCCGCATAGGCCTGGCGCGCAACAGTCGCAGTCCAACCGGTGGTGACAGCAGTACCCGCAGCAGCCACAAGCTCATAGCTGCCGCCTGCGACGTTGCCGCCGTTCGATCCTGCGGTCGTCTTTGCTCCCGCTGCCGATTCAACGTTGTACAACTGCGTTTGGCCGGCGTTGGGAGTTCCGCTGCCCGAAGAGCCATAACCACCTGCGAAGCTGTCGATCACCCAGTCCCCTGCCGTGATCGTGGTCAACAGGGCCGTAACAGCCGTGCTCGAACCGCTGTATCCGCTAGAGGTCGCTTCAGGCGCCACTTGATTCACGCCAAAGAGCGAAGAACATCCCACCGACGCGCCGCCCGTTGTCGCCGTCGGTATGGTCAGCACCACGCTGTACGTTCCACCCGCGACCGATGCGAGGCTGGTGTCGCTGATGTAGAAGATCTGCGAAAAGATCTTGGACGTGCTCGACTCTGCGTGGGTGGGAGCTTGTATGGCGGACGTCATGGGCAGGCCGTCGAACGTCATAGTGGGCGAGCTTGCGAGCGGCGCCGCCATAGCGGCGTCGTTGTAACCGAGAGCTACACCGCAAACGACCATACGGTTGCCGCCGCTACCGAGCGTGTGGTTCCATGTCAGCGACGTGGTCCCCGCAGGGCCGGTCTGCGTGCTGGTGGCATCGAGCGTGATCGACGCGGATGCGCAAAGGGTCCCAGACAGCGACGCGGCCAGGAGGAGGATCGCAAAGCGATCCTTCCGCCTCATAAAATTCGGGCAGTACGACATGACAATCACCTGTTTGACAGCGATGGAAATTTCAATGAAAAAGCCTGCCGACTTTATTCATTCCCCTCATAGGCTGTCAAGCCTACCGCACGCGGCAACTGTGAATATCAACCGAAATTTATGTCTAAACTCCGCGATTCCCTGCTCGAACCATCATTTTTTCGCATCCTGACAATGCTGCGAATCTGTATGACATAAAGGGCGGAATGTCTCCCAGATGCGTCGTAACCAGCAACGTTATTCGTGGTTCGTGGTCACGTGATCCTTGCGCCGCATGATGAGTCCACCGGGCCACCAGTTCCAATCGCCCGCGATGCGGAGGAGTGCAGGGCCGATCACGATTCGAACCAGCGTGGCGTCAATCAACACGGCGACTGCCAGTGTGAATCCGATCATCTTGACGACCAGAAAGTTTCCGAAGGTGAAGGCCGCGAAGACCACAATCATGATCGCGGCGGCGCTTGTAATCAGGCCTGCGGTTCGGGCCATACCCTCAGGGATGGCTTCCATTTCGCTGATACCGCTTCGCCGGGCTTCAAGAACGCGGGCGACCAGGAACACTTCGTAGTCCATGCTGAGGCCGAAGACGATGGCAAAGGCGACGATAGGAACGAGTGGGAACACGCTGCCGGTTCCACCGGGAACTCCAAGCAGGCGGCTACCGTGTCCATCCTGAAAGACCAGTACCAAGGCTCCGAAGGAGGCTGCCACCGAGAGCAGGTTGAGAGCGATAGCCTTCACAGCGACGATGATCGACCGGAAGCCGACCAGGAGCGCGAGGAGCGTTGCTCCCACTACCAGGGCCGTTACCGTCACGAGGTGGCTGTCTACGATGGTCTGATAGTCGGCGTTGAGTGCGGGGATGCCGCCAATTTGCAGCGTGGCTCCGGGGACTCCGGTGAGAGCTGGCGCGCCGGTCTTGCGGAGCTCTCGTACCCAATCGACCTGACCGCGCAAGGAGACCGAGGTCGCGGGTAGCACCTCAAGCAATGCCGCTTTTCCGTCACTGCTTAGAAACGTGCGTCGCGTCTCTCGGGAGAGATCTGTGAGGGAGGCGCGGCTGCCTGCCGCCATGGTTGTGATGGAGATGACGCGGGCGCAGCGAGGGTCGCTGGCGAGGCGTTTGCTGAGGCGATCGACTGCGCTCCATCCGGCGTCGGATTGGGCGATGGAGTCTGTTGGCAGGTCGACGATGATGCGCATGGAATAAACGACGCCGACCCGATCCATCTTTTCCAGGCTATGCAGCGCCTGTACCGATTCTGCCGAGGCTGGGAGCCAATCCCCTTTGGGCATGCTGGTATCCAGCCGCGTGGCTTGCCAGGCGAGCAGAAGCATAGGGGTACCGGCTAGAAGCAGAGCAAGAAAAGGATGGGCGACGATGACGGTTCCCCATTTTCTCCAGCGGTTTCCCGTATGTGCGGCCCGCTGTGCATCCAGCTTTGGGGTAAACGGCATACGGCCAGCATCGATCCTTGGGCCGAGCCATGCCAGTAGCGCCGGAACGAGGGTATTTGTGAGCAATACGCTGATTCCCGCCACGAGGAAGCCAGCGAGGCCGATGGAACGGATTTCGCTGATGGGAACCATCAGGAGGGCGAGAAATCCGATGGCTACCGTCGAGGCGGAAATCATGAGGGTATGGCCGGCCTGACGTGCCGCGATCACTGAAGCTTCGGGGCCGTCGTGCCCGGCGGAGATCGCCTCGCGGAAGCGGCTGACCATGAGGAGCGCGTAGTCGATCCCAAGGCCCAGGCCAAGCATGGTGGCGAGATTCTGAACCAGAATGGACAGGTGGAAGTGCTGGGCGAGTAAGCCGGTGATCGCCAGAGTGGTCGCGATGGCAAGCTGGCCGACGGCCAGCGGAATCATGGCGGCGACCAGGCTGCCGAAGGCCACCAGTAGGAGTACGAGGGTCGCGGGAATCACCAGGCTTTCGCCGCGTCGGACGTCGTCGGCGCTGGCTTTGCGGATGTCGAAGTTCAGCGGGAGCTCGCCCGTGAGTTCGAGCTTCACGGAGGGATAACGGCCTCGGAGTTGATTCGTGAGGGAGTCTGCCAGCTTGTGAAGCTTAGGCACGAGCGACTCCACGGGGCCGCTGGTAGACGACAAGCCTATAAGGACAAATGTTCCGCCGCCTTTGCCCAGAAAGATGGAATCGCGCAGCTCGAGATAAGAGACGACGCCGGACACGCCGGGTTCGTCTTTCAGTGCCGCGACGATGGTTGTTAGAGCTTGCTGGCCTTCGTCTGAATCCGCAGGGGGAAGACCTTGAACCACCAGGACTACGCGATCCACGAAGGGCGAATGAAAACGAGTGATGAGATCCTGCCGGACAGTCTCCGCTTCGCTTCCCTCAACACGGGTTGCCGTCTCCAGATGACGCTCGGAGTGAAAGGAGAAAGGAAGAAGTGCAACGACTGCGGTGAGGACTACTCCAGCTAACCAGAAACGGCGCGCATGCATAAGTCCCATGATGTCATACAAAATAGTTGCCGGTTCGAGGACGTGTCATTCCCTTGATGGCATCAAAATATTTCAGAGATCAGACCAGTTGCCCTGTGGCCTCTGCCCGGTCAATTTCAATCTGCTAAATTAGTTTCGTCGATTAGGAGGAGTCATTCTTAAATTAGCTTCGTTCGCACTGCTTCTTGCCGTCCTCCCCTCTGGGGCCGTTGACCCCCGGGTTGGCTCCTGGACGCTTACCTCCGCGCAGTCCAGCCTGAATCCTCCTGACAAACTCTCCGTCACAGCTCTACCCCATGACGCAGTGCATGTCGTGATGTCCGGGGACACTCATCTTGACTTCACGGCGAAGTCAGACGGACACGACACTGCCGTCCCCGGCAATCCGGGGTTCGATCAGGTCCAGCTTCGCAGGATCGACAAAAGACAATCCGAGGCGACGGAAAAGAAGGGTGGAGCTGTCGTGGCGACGGTTCGCGAGAAAACTTCCAACGATGGGAACGAGCTGACGATCACAACCGTGAGCCACGGCCATCCCGATCAGATCACTGTATGGATGCGGAGCGGTGGCGCGAAGGTCGCCCATGATCCGTTAGCCGGTGAGTGGACCGAAGACCTCAGCAAGACTCGTATGCAGCAGGGATTGATGCTTAAGATTGAGCCGGATGGAAGCGGTGGTGTTCGTTTTTCAGGGGATTACAGCTACACTGCCCGTTTTGACGGGAAGCCGTACGACGTGCGGAACTCCCGCAACGACAACGTCGCGCTTCAACTGGTCGATGCTCACACAGTGGATGCTATCTACCGGCGAGATGATCAGGTGACTCAAAAGGACAGGTGGGCCGTCTCCGCGGATGGGCAGCAGATGACGCTTACCACCACAGCCACGTTGGAGACCGGCCAGCACCTCACCGAAAAGCTGGTGTTCAAAAAGCAGTAGCGCCTGATGCATCCGTGTAGGCCAGCGGCTCATCAGGCTCAGGCGATACCGCAGGGGGAAGCTCACGAGTTGCGACTGAGATGATCCCCTTGCGGTGCATGAACTTCAGAATGCCGGCGACGGTATCCTCCAGCGACGGATCGGGGATACCCCACTTGGAGGCATCTCGTGCCGCCTGGTAGTCGGAGTTGTCGTAGCGTTTGAACTCCATCGCGGTGATGTTGTCCACCGAGCCAACCAGGAAGTCCAGCAGCGGGAAGAGCAGATCTTCCTTGCGGCACCTGCGAATCAGCTCGGGAACGAATTCGTCGACGCTGAAGACTTCGAATTGCCGCCCCGTCAACTGGGTGATGAGGTTGGTGATGTCCAGCATGTTGGCGTAGTCGTCGCGCACCATGTGGTACGTCTTATTGGCCGTGCCAGCGGTCGTGGAGATCGCAACAATGTTGTTCGCCACAATGTCTGCGGGAACGAAGCTCACCTGGTTCAGAGCATCAACGCCGATACCGTGATTCACCATGAAGGCTACCAAGCGAACGGCGATATCGAAGTTGTTGCCTCCACCCGTAATGGAGGGACTGACGAGCGCGGGGCGGAAGATGCGCGTGGAAAGGCCGCGGCTGCGCGCCTCTGCAACGACCTGCTCAGCTACCCATTTGGTCTGGCTGTATCCGAAGTCAAGAAGCTCCATATCCCTGTTGAAGTCGGTCTCATACAGGACGCTCTTGACGGCCCAGCCAAACACGAAGGTGGTGGAGACGTAGTTGAACTCCTTGGCTCGTCCTTCAAACGCGAGCCTCAGGACCTCGTTGGTTCCCATCACGTTCGCGTCGCGCATGCGGTCGTAGTTGAACAGGTAGTTCACGGTCGCGCCGTTGTGGAATACCGTGTCCATCTCACTGGTGAGGAAGTCCCAGACGTCCTGCGTTACACCCAGCATGGGCTGCCCCAGATCACCGCAGATGGGGATAACGCGAGCCTCGAACATCTGCATCAGTCTGGCCGGGACGGGGCCCATGGATTCCATCGCTGCACGCAGTCGCTGGCTGCCCTGGACATCGTCCGACGCCCTGACGAGAACGTAGATCTTCGCTTGCGTCTGTTCCAGCAGACTCTTGATGAGGAATGGTCCGATAAAGCCGGTGCCGCCCGTGAGCAAGATGTGGTTCATGACCGGGGTTTCGGGCAGTGGTGCAGGCACAGGAGGCGCGAAGACGAGCTTGCTGTCGTCGCTCATCATCTGCTTTTCCGTGGCGCGCTGCTCCTCACGGAAAGCCGTGAGGGCGTGGCGCAGTTGAACCAGAGCTTCTTCAGGCGCGCTCTCCAACTGTGCAGCCAATAGGAAGAGGTCGGCTACGCTGACGCGCTGAATGACGCCGATATCGACCTGCCGCGCCAGCATTTCGGCGCCCTTGTCCTTCAAAAGCTCTTTGAGCTCATGCATGAATACGACGAGATCCAGAGAGTCCAGACCGGCTTCGACGAGGTTGTACGACTCCGAGCCTGTGAGGTTGTAGCGGGCCTTCAGTTCGTCGAAAGACGACTGGACGCCGCCAACAGAATCAGAGGAGCCAGCGTCTTTTTCGCGAGAGAACTCGGAGAGAACGGTAAACTCACCCGCCACCCACATCTGCTTGGCCTTGTGACGCATGATCTTGCCCGAGCTCGTTCGCGGCATCGCGCGAGGAGCAACGAAGGAGATCAACGCTACTTCCACGTTCAGATAGCTCCGAACCGCAGCGGCAATCTTTCGCGCATCGGGAAGAGCCTTGGGATTCTTCACTTCGGCCACGATCGCGAGTGCAGGCTCGTTGTCTTCGTGAATCTGGAAGGCGGCGATGCAATTGTTCCGGATCAGGCCGGAGGTTTTTTCTACGACGTTTTCAATATCCTGCGGGTAATAGTTCTGCCCGCGGAGGATGATCATATCCTTGATGCGGCCGCAGACGAAGAGTTCGCCGTTGTGGAAGAAGCCCATATCGCCGGTGCGAAGGTAGCCGTCGTCATAGGGGCTGTCGTCCACGAGACGTGCACGGAACTGCTTTAGTGTCAGCTCCGGATTGTTCCAGTAGCCCAGACACTTGCCGCTGCCGGCGATCCAGATCTCACCGATGTGGCCTGGCTCCAGAGCAAAGTGCTGTTCGGGTTCCACGATCTTGACGTCGATCCCCGCAATGGGAGTTCCGCAACTGACGATCTGCGTGGCGCCGTCGATTTCTGAGACCTCGGTCGTCATGCGGGCCTTGCCCAGCGCCAGGGCACGCTTGTTGACGGAGACGATGGTGCGACCGCCGAGTGAAACCGCAAGGGTATTTTCAGCCAGACCGAAGGCGGCGTAGAAGCTCTCCGACTTTAGGCCGTAAGGCTGGAACGCCTCCAGAAAGCGTGTGAACGTGTCCGCTTTTACAGGCTCCGCAGCGCACATCAACACGCGGAGAGAGCTGAGATCGCAGCCTTCGAGGGCTTCTTTGGAAAGCCTGCCGGCACGGAGGCAGTAGTCGTACGCGAAGTTGGGGGCAGCGGTCGCGGTGGCCTGATAGGTTGTGATCGTATCGAACCACAGGATGGGCCGCTGAATGAAATCCATGGAAGAGAAGCCGTACGTGGTGCCGCCTCTCAGCGCGGGATAGAGGTAGCAGCCGATCAAACCCATATCGTGATACTGCGGCAGCCAGGAAACCACGACCGGGTTGGGGTGGTCGATCACGAGCGGGCAGGTCAGCAGGATGTTTTCGTGCGTGACCATTACGCCCTTGGGCTCCATCGTGGAACCCGACGTGTATTGGAGAAACAGGATCTTCGAGGTGTTGACGAGGGGCTCGTCCGAGATCGTATCTACGAAGTCTTCGGTGACGATCCACGGAAGGCCGGAGATGTAGTCGACGTCCACGCCGGACGCGGAAACGCCGCTACGGGTGAGATTTGTCTTCAAAGAGGCGTGGTAGTCCGCGCTGGTCAAAACTCCGGACGCCTGGCAATCCTTGGCGATGTGGACCATTTTGTACAGGGCGCTCTGGAAGCCACGAGAACTGGGGGGATAGACAGGGACGGGGATCAATCCGGCGCGTACACAGCCGAAAAACGCGCAGATCATTTCAAGCCCGGGAGGGTAGGCGAGCAAGAGCCGATCCTCTGCCGCGAAACGACCCTCTTTCAGCAAGTGACTGGCGATTGCTTTCGTCCGCTCGATAAACGAGGCGTAGGAGTAGCTCTCGATGGTGTTGCCGTTCAGGTCAAGGTACGAATAAAGGAGCTTGTGCGGATGTTCTGCTCCCAAACGATCTAGTTGCTCTAAAATCGACGCCATAATAAGTCAGCAATACCCCCGAGGTTGACTAACAAAGTTCAGTACAGAAACACACTAAACATCTCGCTGCTCCCAGTGTCCTGGAGGTGAAATATGACTGAATCTCGGAGTGCGGAATTTCATTGTAGGACGAATTTTAGAACCAAAGCGTAAACATTCTGCGCGGATGCATCTGTCGGTCGGTTTATGGTAGCAGAGCCTGAAAGCAAGACGACACAATCCCGGCTTCCGGAAACGAAGCGCCCACGTTCTCCCCCTCCTATCTGAATCTTCTTGATTGTCCCTAAATTTTCGCGGTACCATCAGGCATTGACGCTGCTGGTGGTGGGTTCCAAATCCGCTGCTGGTCTAGGCTCCCGCTGCGACCGACCGGGATACGTCGGGCCGACCAAACAGGATTGCGGAGTCGCAGTGATGTCTGAAATCGAAGCCCTGATCATCGAAAAGCCAGAGATCGAGGATCTTGTACCGTCCGAAGCCTCGCGTATGCAGTCCGCCGGCGAGCCGACAGGTTCCGCAACCTTTCCAAAGGTCTTACGCCGCCGCCTCGACAGATTCTTTGCCGACCAGAACATTTCCCCCAAAGCCGACCGCGCGATGTGGATCAAGATTGCCGCTGGTTTGGCAGTACTGGCAGGCAGTTGGATTGTCCTTTACGCGCTCCGTCCGGATTCATGGAAGTTTCTTGCGCTCTACGTTTTAGGCGGCCTCGCCCAGACTTTTCTTTTGCTGAACATTGCCCACGATAGCAACCACAACGCGATTTCGTCGGTGCCGTCGATCAACAAAACTCTGAACTATGTCTTCGATCTTTGCGGGATCAACTCGTACATGTGGCGGATTCTCCACCATCGCGGCCACCACTCCTGCATCAATGTTCATGGCGAAGACGATGCGTTGGCGGGTCGCGGCCTGCTTCGGTTTACTCCTCACGAGCCCCGAACGCAATTGCAACGCTTCCAACACATCTACGCTCTGTTCCTGTACGCGTTATTCTCGCTCGACTATGTGTTCGTGCGCGATTTTGAGTCCTTTTTCTTACCAACCCACGACTATCTGAAGAGCACCAGGCATCCGGCAAAAGAGTACGCCATCCTCTTCCTGGGGAAGGCGTTCTACATCACCTACATGCTCGTTTTGCCTGTCGTCGTGCTGAGAAAATCGCCTCTGTTGGTCGGTGGCGCATTTCTGCTGGTCCATTTGATCATCGGATTGAGCGTCGCCCTGGTATTCCAGACCACACACACGATCGACACCACGTACTTTCCTTCAAGCCGCAACGAGTTTGATAACGGCGTTTATCACATCTTCGCGACGACGGCCGATTATGCGACCGGCAACCCGGTCGTGGGTTGGCTCACGGGCGGGCTCAACCATCACATCGCCCATCACCTGTGCCCTTTCGCCTGCCATACCCACTACGCTTCGCTGACCCGAATTGTGCGGGAGACCGCCGAAGAGTTTGGCGTTCCCTACCGGCAACATCCCACCATGACCCGGGCGATCTGGCATCATCTGATACTTTTGAAGCAACTGGGAAACGAAACCTACTCTTAGGCTCTTGGTCTTTTACCTATGGCTACCCCATCGCTTCAAGCAAACTCCATGAAATTCCCCATTAATCTACGCAAGCGTCTGGACGGCCGTCCGGGCAGCGAGGTGTAACTTTGCCCCCATCCATACCCGCTGTCTCACGACTTCGTTCGCTTACAGATTCGCCCGCGATGGCCGCCAATCCTGTGCAGGTGTTATCCAAGTACACCGAGCTGTTTGGTGATACCTTCCGCTTCTATCTGGGTGGCCTTAAAGAAGCGATCGTTACGACCAATCCTGCCGTCATTCAACATGTGCTGAAGACCAATGCGGAGAACTATCAGAAGTCTGAAATTCAAGTAAAGCGGATGGGCCACTTTCTGGGTAAAGGTCTTCTGACCACCCATGGAGAAGCCTGGAAGACGCAGCGGCGTTTGATCCAGAAGGGTTTCGCTCCCAAGCAACTTGAGGTGTTGTCCGCGATTATGCAGGACTCTCTTGCCGAGTCGTTACGGGACTTCGAGCAACAAGTCCAGGATGGCCCCGTCGATATCTACTCGCACCTGATGAAGATGACCTTCGCTATGGTTGCGCGTTCGCTTTTTGGCGCCAAGCTAAAGGACGACGACATCGACGTCGTCAGCAATACCATCTGCACCGTGCAGGAGTTTATCGTTCGGCAAACCATTCAGCCCTACCTGAACCCCTGGTTTGAAGTTACGGGCGAACTCCGCAAACACGAAAAGATGCGGGCGCGCGCGGACGGCATTCTGATGGAATACATCAAGGCGCGCCGCCAACAGGAACCGGGCAACGATCTGCTACAGACGCTGATGGACGCCCGCTATAGCGACGGCGAAGGCATGAGCGATGAGCTCGTCCTAAGCGAGAGCATGCAGCTCCTGGTTGCCGGCCATGAAACATCGTCGAATGGCCTTTCATGGCTTCTCTATCTGCTGAGCTCGCGTCCGGACTGTCTGGAACGAGTGCGGCAGGAGTTCGATTCCGTGCTGGGCGATGCGCCTCTGGGTTTTGCGGATGTTCCCAAGCTCGAGTTCACCACGCAGGTCATTCAAGAGGGTCTACGCCTTTACCCGCCGTTTTGGATGATCGACCGCATGGCTATTGGGGACGACCAGATAGGGGATGTTGTTATCCCTAAAGGATCTACGGTCATCGTCTACGTGTATGGCGCGCACCATGCGCCGGGTTACTGGGAGAGTCCGGAGAGCTTCGACCCGGAACGCTTTATCAAAGGCAGCGAGAAGCTGCGCACGCCCTTCACGTATCTGCCCTTCGGAGGCGGACCGAGGGTCTGTATCGGCAATCACTATGCGATGCTGCAGATCCTTATGATTCTGAGCGAGCTGCTTCGGAAGTACGATTTTCAGTTAGTTCCGGGCCAGACGATCGAAGCGCGCCCGATGGTCATCCTGCGGCCGAAACATGGAATACGCATGACCTTTACCAAGGCGCCGGCACGCGATCTACAGCTTGCTAATATGTAAACCAGCCAGCAGGAACGGCGTACAAGAATCGTAAGGACAAGGCGAATTAGAGCTCATCCAGGAATTGAATTTCGCCAGTGTCGGAGGATCGGGTGACGGCATCTATGAATCGATGCATCTTAACCGCCTCGCGAAACCCTGGCGCACGGAATACGCCAGCTTCGCCGGTATTGGAATAAGCCGCATAGAGATGGGCCAGGTCTTGAACACTCGCGTCGAGACTCGATATCGCTGGTAAGCCATACTTCTCTGGAACGTTCAAGAGCTCAAGCACCTTGCCGGTACCCTGGTTCCTCCGTTTTAAACTTCGTATCTCTGCATACGTGTCGTTGCAGGCCGCATGGTCGACTCACGTTCATCGATGCTTCTGCTCCAAAGAAAGTATGCGGCGGCGCTGGTCGCTCACTGCGCCGCCGCAACCATTTACTTCGCTGTAAGTTCCTTTGTGTATGAGGGGTAGTCCGTATAACCGCGAGGCTCGAAGGTGTAGAAAGTGTCGCGATCGTACTCTGCCAGCGGCAGGCCTTCTTGAATCCTCCTCGGCAGATCCGGATTGGAGATGAAGTGACGCCCAAACGCTACTGCATCGGCCACGCCCTGCTCAACGGCGACTTCGGCAGTATCGGGTTCAAAGCCACCAGCGGCGATGATCTTACCTTTGAAGATCTTCCTCAGTTGCTCCGAAGCGATGGCACCCTGGCCCTCATGAATCACGATATTGCCTTTCACTCGCGGTTCGACGCCAGAACGCCAAGCAGCGACGCGATGACTCGCTTTTCGAACTGACGATCCCAATACGCGCTCACTCGGCTCTGTACTCGCGCCAGCGCATCGCTGCCGGAAAGCTCGCTCGCAAGCGACATCTCAGACCATGATTGATGCAGGAACGACTTGCGGACAACCTGCTTGCTCGCTCCAACCTTCTGCGGAGTTGAAAGCGTGTTCGGATCATCCGACGTGATGTCCGCTTCTGCGTCCGGTAGATCGGCCCAGAATGGGACGGTGAAAGAATCGGCACCCGCCCGTAGCTGCGTGGCGATGAGTCCGTTCTTGGCGACCACGCCGCTCTGAAAGAGCGCGGTGGACACAAGGGAGTTCTCAACCTGATAGGCCGTGAACTCTTCGGGAACGATGATGTCTGAAATCTGTGTGACTGGCATGGGCAAAGCCTCGAATCAAAGTGATGGTTCTTGATCCGGGCCTAGGCGACTGCCAAAGTCCCGCTCCGCAGACTGCGGAGGGCGTTACATGGTGGGTTTAGCGCGACTGCGCTTGAAGGACATTAGCGCAGCCGGAAATGGGATGCAAGTAAATTGCACTGGCGTATCTACACGATTTAGAGTGGACACATCTTCAGGAGGTTTGAATGGCCGGTAAGTTTCAGATTGGCAGTATCGTTGAGTTGAAGTCGGGTGGGCCGAAGATGACCGTGGCCGGGATCGACACTCGTTTCACTGTTCCGAAACCGGATGTGTATAAGTGCCAATGGTTCGGCGGTAAGAAGCTGGAAGATGGTTACTTCCCAGAGGAGTCGCTGAAGTTAGCAGAGGAAACCAATGGCAACGCCCAATGACGTTGCGGCTTGGATGATGGGTGAAGTGACGGCCAGCGGCGTTCTACATCAAGATGACGCTGCCGCTCAGATTGAAGCTAAGTTCGGAGACGAGTTCGTTCCACTCAATGACAATGGCAACATGTCCATCCGACCAGATGTCCTGAAAGAGTTTCGTAAACAGTCTGGTGATGACGTGGTTTGGGAACGGGGCGAACGGCTTTGGCGGAAACGCGAATCGTTCGATCAACCCGGCAGATTGCAAGACTAGCGGTTTAGCCGCGCGTTATGGTTGGCTCTGCTGATTGCGGGCCTGCCGTTGCAGAAACTCGTATGGCTCGATGTACAGATACCTCAACAATTCAGCGGTGTAAGCCATCGTCTCAGTTATGTTATCCGGGCTAACTTGCAACGCTCTATCTGGATGAGCGCCATCGTGCCCGTCGTCACGGATGGCAGGTAGCCATTGGTCAAAGATTGCGGGCAAGCGCTGCCCATTTATGAGTTCCTGCATTCCGTCTTTGAGTGGATGCAGTTTACATCCCTTGTCTAACAGCACTCCGTAAAGCACCCTGCGAAGCATCACCGCTGCCGCCTTTGGTGCGAATGCTTGCATCGCTCTTTGCGCTTCGAACCAGTCCTCCGCTATGTTCGCTGGAACGGCTGGATGGGGTGGATCGACAGAGCGAGAAGGATACATGTAGAACGGATCGTCTTTGGCATTTGCCTGTGACATCGTTCCAATGTTCGTTTCGACGAACGTCGTCTTTCGGCATGTCGAGTAGTTACATTGAAGTAGAAGATAGACCGTGGTTCTCGCTCCAACTCGATCATGCTCCACCGAGCGCGTCGCAAACGTTGAAGCATTACGGCAGTGCGGGCAAATCATTCGTACATCTGCAACGTGCTGCAAACCTGCTTGCGCATGAAAGACGTATATCGCTGACCAATCGGGCGGGACTGCCATCGCTTCGCTCCTGAATTCTTCTCAACATCCTATAGCGAAGACATGGCGAATGCGATATCAGGGCATACCCCTACGCTCAAAAATGCTCGCGCACTGCGGGTAGGGCCACTGCGCCGGGTGGAATGCCGTTCTGGGGGTGGTGGGGTTTCAGTACCTAAGCAAGCTCAAAGCGCCCGGTTCATTACCAATGGTCGAACGCTCGCGGGCCGTCAGCGACAGCGATACTCAACACCTATCTTAAGCGATACTCAACACCTATCTTAATAGATTGAGTTGAGCGAATCAGAGCGATTCGCCAAGTTGTTCATTTGCAATGGCTTAGTTGGTGGGCACAGCAGGATTCGAACCTACGACTTCCACCGTGTGAAGGTGGCACTCTACCGCTGAGTTATGCGCCCATCGTCTGATGCCCGATCTTCGAGCCACAGAGCCAGTGCTTTAGAACGTCAGCCCACCGCTGCAATCCTTTGCCCAGAATAGCATCCTGCGGCTCGCTCGCCAACCACCCAGCCGTCTCCTACGTCCAACTAGCTGAGCCAAAAGGTACAATTAGCCTCTGATGAAGCGCCCTTCAGCACCGGAAAAAACGCCCACCGAGGCGTCTTCAGACTCTCTTCCAGAGTCTTTGGCCGGTCTGACTCCCGTTTTCCCCGATCAATTCTCTTCTGATGACATTGAAGAGCCGGAAATCGTGGAAGATCTCGACGATCCAGCGCAACCTGCGGGCGAAGATGGGGTTTCAGAAGATATGGGTACGCTGGCTCTCCATCCCGGCTTCAGTACCACCCCCAGCAGTGGCCTGCTTGGCACTCTGGCGCCGAACCTGCCCATCGATCTTGCGGTTGGCGTCGAAGCCCTTACACCGGAGCAAATGCGCGTTCGGGCCGCAGCGGTTGCTCGCGGCGACTTTTCGCAGCTTACCGACGCTGAAGTCATGCTCGAGCTTCGCTCCGGCAACTTCGCCGCCTTTGATGTTCTGCTTGCCAAGTATCGCAAGCCCATCATTCACTTCATGTTCCGCATGGTTCATAACCAGGCGGTCGCTGAAGAACTCGCGCAGGAGGTTTTCCTGCGCATCTACCGGTCGCGTGAAACCTATCGTGCCGAAGCTCGCTTTAGCACGTGGCTTTATCGCATTGCGACCAATCTCGGCGTAAACCACGCACGCGATACCCGTCACGAACGGACGGCGTCCACCGTCTATCTGGATGAGGCAGATTCCGACACGGGAACGACGCCCGACGTGCCGGACCTTACGCCCTCCGCTGAAGCCAACCTGCTTCGCCGCGAGCGCATGAACGCCATTCGCCAGCATGTCCTGGCGCTTCCGGAACGGCAACAGACCGCCGTTCTTATGCACAAGTACGAAGGCATGGACTATAAGCAGATCGGGGAAGTTCTCAAATTGTCAGAATCTGCCACCAAGTCTCTGCTCTTCCGGGCTTATCAAACATTGCGTGAAAAGCTCAAGGATTTCGTGTAGTACCTGGAACAAAACAGTTAGGCATCTCGTCGAACCATAAAGGAACGACCGCAACACGCAGCACAAGAATTTTAGCCAAGGAACACAGCTTTACCACCCGAAAAGGGGGCAAACACAATGACAACAAACACCATTACCGATTGCAAGACTTGTCGTACGCACCTCCCTGATCTTCTGCTTGATCAGGACTACGCCGCTTCGCATCCTGAATTGGCGGGTCACCTCGACACTTGCTCGGACTGCCTTACGGAACTCAAGGAACTTCGTTCTACCTTCGCGCTGCTGGATGAGTTCACCGCGCCGGAGCCTTCGCCCTACTTCGATTCAAAGCTGCACGCCCTGCTGCGCGAAGCCCAGGCCTCCGGGCCTGAGAGCTTCTGGGAACGCATGCGTTCGTTCCTGCTTTTCAGCACCGGTCGCAGCTTTCAGCCCGCAGTTGCGTCAGCTCTCGCGCTCGTACTCCTGATCGGTGGCGGCGGGGCGTTCCTCGGCGTCCACGGGTTGCACACTGTCAGCACCACGGCGGCAGCGTCATCCGCGACCGTCAATGATTTGAAGATTCTGGACAACAACTCTCAGGCCGAACAGCAGATGGGCCAGCTTCTCGACGAATCCGGCTCAGAGGATGGAGACACGCCTCCTGCCTCCTAAGGTTAGGTCGCTGTTTTCTACAACGATAATCCGGCCCTATCCGATTTAGAGCCGCCGTTTCAGGCGGCTTTCTGTATGATGGGGAACGATTCAAAACCTTTGTGACGCTCGGGCTATGGCTATTGCTTGCCATTTCCAGACGAATCACACGAATGATGTTGCTGCAAAGGGATCTCGCTTGATTTCGAAATCCTGAACTGGGATCTTGGCTTCATCCAATTCAATGCGCCTTTTACTCCCAACTCGAATTGCTTCCACGGTCGCCACACTGACCTTGTGCCTGACACCCTTCGCACATGGGTTTATGCAGGCGCAGGCGCACCACTCTCCAGCGACGCCGCAGGTTTCCGCTGCTCCGGAGCCCGTCAGTTCCCATCCGCATACGGCAAATATGAAGCCCGGCTCGATGAAGTCCAGCGGCGATCACCTCGCTGAGTGGATGAATCGCCACAGCAACCTCACTCCCGATCAGCAGCAAAGAGCTCTCGAAAACGAACCCGGCTTCCACGATCTGCCTCCGCAAACCCAGCAGCGCATGCGCGACACCCTCATCCGGCTTAACGCCATGCCCCCGGAAAAGCGGGAGCGCCTGCTTGAGCGTAATGAGGCCATGGAGCACCTCACGCTCCCTGAGCGCGAACAGGTTCGGGCTGCCATGAAGCAGCTCTCTGAACTCCCGCCAGATCAGCGCCGCTACGTCGCTCGCACCTTCCGCGGCCTTCGCGAGCTTGCCCCCGCGCAACGTCAGACTGTCCTGAACTCCGAACGCTTCAACCATCTCACAGACGCGCAGCGCGCTTCGCTCAACAGCCTGATGCAGGTTGAGCCGCTACTGCCGCCGCCGTATGACGCTGGAATCCCCACGCCGGCTGGTTCCACGCAGGCTTCAGCGCCGCCTTACCACTAGACCCTCTTGCTAACTAGCTTCTGAAGAAGTTCCTTGCCAGGAACAGCACATTCGCCGGCCGCTCGGCCAGCCTGCGCATAAAGTACGGATACCACTCCGTACCAAACGGCACGTACACCCGCACCCCAAAGCCTTCAGCTACCAACTTGCGCTGCAGATCCCGCCGGATGCCATAGAGCATCTGGAACTCGAATGCACGCTTGTCAATACCCTGTGCTGCAACGAACTGCCGCAAGGCATCGATGATGGCTTCATCATGAGTGGCGATTCCACAGAAAACTCCGCTCGGTGCCAGCCGCTTCATCAGCTTCACGTAGTTTGCGTCCACATCGGCCTTGGCCGGGAACGCAATCTCCGCGGGTTCCTTGTAAGCCCCCTTGCAAAGCCGTATGCGAATCCCCTGCCCGACCAACCGCTCCACATCCTCGGCCGTACGAAACAGATACGCCTGCAACACCGTGCCGACTGCTCCCGGCCAACGTGCGTTCAGCCGCTCGGTCATCTTGATCGTGGCCTCTGTGTACTCCGAGCCTTCCATATCGATCCGCACAAAGCTGCCAATGCTGGCCGCATGTTCCACCATTTCGCCAACGATGCGTTCGGCCAGCTCCGGCCCTGCGCCATGCCCGCCGATGTCCATCCCCATCTGCGTCAGCTTTACGCTCACGTTGGCTCGCAGCTTGCGCGCCGCGATCGCGTCCAGCAAACGGTGATAGATCGCCGCGCTCTCTTCCGCCTGAGACACCTGCAGCACGCTCTCGCCCAGCGAGTCCAGCGAAACCTCGATGCCCTCGCGGTTCAACTCCTCAGCCGCGGCCACGGCTTCTTCCACCGTCATCCCAGCCACAAAACGCCGAGACACCTGCTGACCCATCACCGACCGCTCTGAAAACGTACGAAACGCCTTATTCGTCGAGAGCGCAATAAAAAAAGACCGCAAAATCATAGACACACGCCTTCACTAACAACGACTACAAGCAAACAGTCCATTTTCTCACGTCCAGGCTCGCCAAACTACGCAGAGCTTCTTCCATGTCCATCTCACAAACTCAAAGGCCTGTTTTACAAACGCCAGAAGCCGATTGATTGCGTAACGGCAATCAATCGGCTTCCTGGCAGCTTTCGCTGAATTTCTTGCTTTTAATGCGCCTACTTCTTGCGATTGCGGCGCATCTTCTGCCGGATAGTTGGCCACACAGCAGCGGCCGTCCCTACCAACACCAACACTGCAGTTGGGTTCTCAGGTGAATCGACACATCCCCCGAGCTGCGCGTGGGCGAGCACTGGCACACTCAAAATAATGGTAGCCAGAACCCAGAAACGAGCAGTTTTTTCCATGATCAATGACCTCTTCCTTTGGTGACGCCTGGATGAAATTGTGTGGTGTTTCAGGTAGTGTACCGATAATTCTCGATATGTGGCGATCATATTTGCATCTTCTAATAAATTTGATCGCCGGAGCGGATGCTACGTGTTCCCGTTACTGGGCTTCTACCTGTTCCACCCGCTCCACCTGCGGAGTGACCATTTTGCTGGTATCTTTCATCGCTGCGATGGCCTCATCATAGCGGCCACGAAATGAATTGGTGCGGATCTGCCCCATCTCCTCCAGCATCTTCATACCGTCTTTCAGGTAGCTCATGCGGCTGCGCTCATCGTGTCCCCAGGTCACCGGGACTTCCACGATCCTGTACTTCAGCTTCTGCGCAATAAACAGGATTTCCGGATCAAATCCCCACCGCTCAATGGTCTGGAGCCGAAAAATCGTCTGTGCGGCCTCCCGTTTGAACGCTTTGAAACCGCATTGGGTATCGCGAAACGGCAACCCGATGAACAACCGCGTTACCTTGTTGAAACACCGGCCGAAGAACCTGCGGTACAGCGGTTGATGCACAATCTGCTTCTGTTTATCCAGCCAGCGTGATCCGATCGCTACATCTGCTCCCGCATCGATGGCGGCAATCAGCCGTTCCGCTTCCTGCATCGGGGCCGAGAGATCAGCGTCCGTAAACATAACGATGTCGCCCGCAGCTTGCAAAAGCCCATTACGCACAGAGTAGCCCTTGCCGCGGTTCCCCTGGTTCTTTACCAGATGCAGCTTTTCGTGGGTCTCCATCCAACGCTGCACCACCGCCACAGTCTCGTCGGTAGACCCGTCGTCAATCACGAGGACCTCCGCATCCCAGCCTCGTGATTGAATGCACCCCATCACGCGCTCAAGGGTCCCCTCAATGCGAGCGCACTCGTTATAAGCCGGAATCACGATACTTAATGCAGGATGCGCCACGTTCGTTAGAAACCCTTCGTTGTCGTCTATCTCGCTGTCGGCTTTCATCGCTTACCCTAAACATACAGCCAGCGAGAAACTACGCGAAACCTCACTTAATCGTACGCTAATCATTGGACGTATCGACATTCCTATTTCGACTCAAAAGTTGCCGATTCGCTCTCCACTTGAGTGCCAACTGCTACACTTCACACCATGCCGGAAGATTTCCCGTCCCAGCCACCACCGCCGCCACCTTCTGGAAGCACCCCTCCCCCTCCCTACGCCTCTGCCTATGCGCCGTCCAGGCCCCCTGCATACGCCGCCGCTTACAACGCGCCGTACCCCACTCCACCACGCCGTTCCGGCTGGTTCTGGGTTGCGATTATTGGTGGCATTCTTGCGGTGATTATCGTCGCAATTTGCGTCACCTTTGCGTCGCTGGCCAAAAGCTTTAACAACGACAACGCCTCTGCCTTTGGTTCCGATTCCATCGCTGTCATCGACATCTCAGGCGTCATCATGGACGCCGACAAGGTCGACAAAGAACTCGACAAATTCGGTGACGATGACAACGTCAAGGCCATCATCCTGCACATCGACTCCCCCGGCGGCGGTGCTGCTGCCTCGCAGGAGATTTATCACGAGGTCCTCCGCATCCGGAAGGAGAAGCACAAGAAGATTGTCGCTTCAGTTGAGAGCATGGGCGCTTCCGGGGCTTACTACATCGCCTCCGCCTGCGACCGCATCTACGCTAACCCCGCTTCGGTTGTGGGCTCCATCGGCGTCATTATGGAGTGGACCAACTATGGCGAACTGATGCGCTGGGCCAAGCTGAAGAACATCACTATCCACGCCGGCGAACTCAAAGACGCCGGAGACCCTACCCGCGATCTCACCCCCAAAGAAGAAGCCTACTTCCAGTCGCTGGTCGACAATATGTACGGCCAGTTCGTTCACGACGTCGCTGTTGGCCGCCATACCACCGACGACAAGATCAAACCGCTCGCTACCGGTCAGGTATGGACGGGGGAACAAGCCTTGCCGCTCGGGTTGATCGATCAGCAAGGCGGTTTCCGCATTGCTCTCATGGATACGGCGCGCTCTGTCGGCATCAACGGCGAACCGAATATTGTCCGCCCCTCCAAGGAAAAGCATGGTCTGGCCGCAATTCTGTCCGATGGCGCCGACGATCTCTTTCCGAACCCCTCAAAACTGCTCGAGCGTGCCCCAGGGTTCTACTTCATCTGGAAGTAGAACCCTCCTTCGGGAGCGTTACGATCCCGAAACGCCAGAGATCACCACCACTTGCGCATTTAGTAACCACTTTGCATAAACTTTAGGCGCTAGACTAGCTACTTTAGTACCCAAGAGACGGGCGATATTTCCTCAAAGTACTTCTCGGTGAAAGCAACCCTCACTCAATTGACCCATCCGGCTCGCGGGAGACATATCTTCCGCGAGCTTTCTTACGTGAGCTTCTCCCGGATCTATGAGAGATTTCTTATAAATCCAACTTTTCATTGGGAAATCCTAACCGAAAATTCTGAAAATGTGTATCCTAACGTGAAGTTCACCTAAAATCCTGGCGCTGAGATGTTTGACCAGATTTTGATTGCCTGGAGACCATCTATGCGCCTGAAGTCCTTGCTGTTTTTGTCCCTTCTCTCATTGACGACGCTGGTAACCGGTTGCGGTATCACAGCAACGTCTCCTACGGACCCCGTAGAAGTAGTCGGAGTTCAGGGTCTCGCTCATGGCGGGCAGCAGCCAGTTTCCGGCGCGACAGTGACGATCTACAGCTTCGGCACGGGCGGCTATGGCTCTACCGCCTCCGTGCTGCCCAACTGTGGCGGATCTCCGTGCGTGACGACCACGGCCAGCAATGGTTCGTTCTATTACCCGTCGCTCACCTGCCCCCAGGCCAATACTCCTGTCTACATCCTTGTTACGGGCGGAAATATCAATCCCAGCGGAACGGCCAAGATCAACAATAACTCCGCTCTTGCTGCTGGCTTGGGCGCCTGCGGCCAACTCAGTTCCGTCAATGTGAATGAGATCACCACGGTCGCTCTTGCCTTCGCGATGGCACCCTACTTCACCACGACGATCGGCGGTACTGCGGGTGCAGCCGATTACTTTGGTGGACCCGGCTCCGGTTCGACCGGAAACCTTGTGTACTCGCAGGGCCTGGTGATGGCTAACAGCTTTACCATCCCGACCCTCGTCAGCACCCAGGTCGGCGCGGCTAACACTACCTTCACGAATGGCAACACCACTGTTACTGTCGATGCCGCCAAGATCACCACGATGGCAGACATCCTGTCCTCGTGCGTCAATAGTGCTTCCACCACCTCTTCGCTCTCTATCCCCTGCTCGGAACTCTTTACCTACACCACTCCTTCCGGCGGGTCGGCACCCACCGACACGTTGCAGGCTGCAGTCGAGATGGCCCTTCACCCAACTCAGAACGTTTCCAACATCTACAACCTGAGCCCTCCCGCATCGACGACCCCCTTCACGAGCCCAGTTCTGACTGCAGCCCCCAATGACTGGACTATCGGAGTTAGCTACACCACCTCGACCCTTGGCCTTCAGGTCAAGCCGTCCACCGTCAGCACCGTAGATATCGATTCCACCGGCATGATCTGGTTCCCCAGCAATGCTTCCGGCCAGGCTGGCGTTGCGTACTTCGATCCCACTGCGAATGCCTTCAATGGCCCCTATAACACCGGGACGCAGGTTTACCCGCAGCAGGTGGCTATCGACGCCAACGGCTACCTGTGGAGTAATGACACGGGCTCCAGCTCGCTCTTTGGCTACTCCACTTCCAGCCCATCCACCATCAGCAGCAACCTTTCTCTGACCGGTTACACCAGCAGCGCTGTATCTATCGGCTCAGATGATCGCGTCAACGTTGGGGTCTACAACACAAGCACAACGGACAGCTCAATTGCGACAGTCGCTGCAACACGCACCAAATATTCCGTTGAAACGACCACAGGCACAACAAACTCCTTCACCGGTACGTTCGTGAGCCTTGCCAGCGACTCCTCAGGTGGCGTTGATGTCGCCTCGTACGGTTTGACTGGCTCACTTTCGCACAGCTATGTCAGCTCGGCTCTGGCTTTGACCAAAAACACCCTAACCGCGACCAGCACTAACCCCGGGCAGGACATCTTTACGGGCTCCGGCGCTTTCGCCAGCACCCGCTTCGGCTCCTCCAAAGACGGTCTTTGCCTCTCGGGGACCACAACCTCCGGCAGTGCCTGCTACGGCGATGCCAGCACCAGCACCACCTATGCCCCCAAGGGGATTGCGATCGATGGCGTTGGGAACCTCTGGGAAGCGGTTAGTGGCAACTCCTCTGTCGGTCTCATCCCGTACACCTCGGGTTCTTACATATCCAGCGGCCTTGCTGCTCCCACCTACTACCTTCATGGCAGCAGCAACGGGGCGACAATGACCACCCCCTACGGCATCGCGGTCGACGGCTCTGGCAATGTCTGGGTCAGCAACGCCGGCTGCGTGACCGCAACCTGCACCCCGGGTAGCTTTACGCTCTCCGAGATTATCGGTGCCGCTGCTCCCACGATTACACCGGTTTCGGGCCAGATTACCTCCGGCACGTCGCTGGTTGCCACCAAGCCCAACTACTAAATCTGGAAAATACCCCCTCTACCGAAGCCCGTGCCCAGCGCACGGGCTTCTTTTTTCGCCTTAGCTCCCCATCTTGTCCAACTATTAGCGCTCCGGCATCGTCTACATCTCTGGGTCCCGATACTGGCAACGTTTTTTGCAGCCCTCAATCTCCTGAGTCCCAGGGGCGAACAATGCCGTCAAATGACATAGACTGAATGCGTTGGAGGCGTAGCCCTCCTGCGCATTACACTGTCGCCTCACACTCTCGCTACACCGGAGCTCCTGCATGACGAAAGCCGAACTCGTCGATCACGTCACAGCCCTTGGAGACCTCACGCGCCGCGATGGCGAGGTGATCGTCGATACCCTTTTCGATTCCATCATCGGTGCGCTCAAAGCTGACGATAAAGTGGAAGTCCGCGGCTTTGGAAGCTTCCGCACGCGACAGCGCAAACCTCGGACCGGTCGCAACCCCAAGACAGGTGCGTCCGTTTCGGTTCCAGCCAAGCGTGTTCCTTACTTCAAGCCCAGCAAGGAACTTCGCGACCTGGTCAATCCTGACGAGGCGCGTTCCGCCAAGTCAGCG
>Ga0302305_1000130_pt1 | contig 51621 bp, 42 predicted proteins | sample III_Palsa_E2_3_FD_198764 | JGI IMG/M metagenome (GOLD analysis project Ga0302305, IMG submission 198764) | Peat permafrost microbial communities from Stordalen Mire near Abisko, Sweden - III_Palsa_E2_3 | ecosystem: Environmental > Terrestrial > Soil > Palsa > Peat permafrost | place: Sweden... | reverse complement strand
TCTGTGCTGGTGGCGTTGGGGGGCGGCGTGATTGGCGATATGACCGGGTTTCTGGCGGCGATGTATATGCGCGGGATTCGGTATGTGGGGGTGCCGACTACGTTGCTTGCGCAGGTGGATAGTTCGCTGGGTGGGAAGACGGGCGTGAATTTGGCGGCGGGGAAAAATCTGGTGGGGGCGTTTCATCATCCGCTGGCCGTGTATGCGGATATTCGGACGCTGGGGACGCTGCCGGCGGAGGAGTTGCGGGCCGGGCTGCAGGAGGTTGTGAAGGCTGGGATTATTCGGGACCGTGAGTTGTTTGAATTTTTGGAGACGCAGAGTGCGGGGATTCTTGCTGGGGCGGAGGAAGTACAAATACAGGGGTCTCTCCACTCCGGCGCAAACGGCGCGCCTCCGGTCGAGATGACGAATGTCGGGGCGGGTAAAAGAGAAGAGCTGCTTACGCGCGTTGTGGTCGCTAGCGTGCGCGTGAAGGCTGAGGTGGTGAGCGCGGACGAGCGTGAGGGTGGGTTGCGGATGATTTTGAATTTGGGGCATACGCTCGGGCATGCGATTGAGGCGGCTACCGGGTATAAACAGTTGTTGCATGGCGAGGCTGTCGCGTGGGGGATGATTGCGGCGGTCGGGATTGCGAAGAAGCGTGGGACGGTAACGTCGGAGGAGGCGGAGCGGATGGAGCGCGTGATTCGTGCGTATGGGCCGCCGCGTGGGTTTACCGCCGAGGCTGCTGAGTTGGTGGCCTTGACTGCTAAGGACAAGAAGAATCGGAGTGGGGCTCGGTCGTTTGTGCTGCCGGTGGGGATTGGGGATGCAGTGGTGGTGAAGGATGTTGGGGAGGCGGAGTTGATGGTCGCGGCGGAGGGGATTGTTGGTGAGGCTGCGTCGATTGGGGTGAGGGCGTGAGTGTTGTGGATGAGGTGAATGCTGGGGCGCGGCCTGGGGGGGAGGCGGATGAGGCTGCGGCGGCGGAGCATGTGCGGGAGATTTTTGATTCGATTGCGCCTAGTTATGATTTGCTAAATCATCTGCTGTCGATGGGGTTGGATCGGCGGTGGTGGGGGCGGGCGGCTCGGAGCTTTCGGGATGTGCTGGCGCGGCCGAATGCTCGGGTGCTGGATCTTTGTTGCGGGACTGGCGATATGACGGCGGCGTTGTTGAAGGAGCGGCCGCTGAGCGCGGAGCCGGTTACGGGGCTGGATTTTTCTGGGGAGATGCTGGAGCGCGCGCGGGTGAAGTATTCCGGTGCGAATGCCGTTTGGGTGAAGGGCGATGCGATGCATCTGCCGTATGCCGATGGGAGCTTCGATTTGGTGACGGCGGCGTTTGGGTTTCGGAATTTGACGAATTATGCAGAGGGGTTGGCGGAGATTTATCGGGTGCTGGCGCCGGGGGGGCGCATTGGGATTTTGGAATGTAATCAGCCGGATGGGCTGCGCGGGTTTGGGTATGGAATTTATTTTCGGCATGTGCTGCCGGTGGTGGGTGGGATGATCTCGGGGAAGCGGGCGGCTTATCGGTATCTGCCGGAGTCGGTGGCACGGTTTCCGCGGCCGACGCAGATGTTGGGGATGATGCAGGAGGCGGGGTTCGTCGATGGGGCTTGGGATGGGTATTTGTTGCGTGCGGCGGGGCTTTATCGGGGGACGAAGCGGGGTGGGTAGCTTCTAGCTGCTGGATTGTTGGTTGTATTAGGAGGTAGTCCCGGGGGCTAAAGCCCGGGTCTTTGCGCGGCTTGAATGTCCGGGCTGAAGCCCGGACCTATCTCAGAGACAAGAGCAACAGCAACAGCAAAGGCAAGAGCAAGAAGCAGATTCCCAAAGGGAATGACAGAAAAAAAGGCAAAGGCAGGGCGGGGGAAGAAGCAGATTCCCAGGGGAATGACCGGAAGAAAGGCGACAGCAACAGCAAGGACAAAAGAAGAAGCAGATCCCTGCGGGATGACAGCCAGAAAGGCGACAGCAACAGCAAGGACAACAGCAAGCGCAAAAGAAGAAGCAGATTCCCAAAGGGAATGACAGAAAGAAATGCAAATGCAACGGCCAAGGCCAATACAGGGGTCTCTCCACTGCGCATCATGATGAAGCCATGATGCTCCGGTCGAGATGACGGGGTTTGGAGAGTGAGAAGCCCGACGGTTACGGTCGAGAGCTTGAGGTTTGGGTAGCGCGGGAAGTTCAGCGGCTGCGGTTGAGATGACGTTTTCGTGAGGGTGAGTGGGCGGGGAGAGGGGGATGGAGCGTGCCGGGGATGGCGGTGCTGTATGGCGTTTGCGGGGTTGAACAGGTATGCTCAGGGCGATGGATCGGGCTGCGCAATGGATGACAGGGTGCGGGGTGGATGCGGGTGGTTGAGGCTGGGCGGAGCATGGAACGATGAGTCCGACGAGTCAGGTACAGGCGACGGCGGCGAAGCGGTCGGCTGCGCAGTCGTCGCTGCTGGCGGCGATGGGAATTACGCTGCTCAAGTTGCTGACAGGGATTTTGGCCGGGTCGCTGGGGATGTTGAGCGAGGCGGCGCATTCATTTATTGATTTGATTGCGTCGGCGATTACGCTGCTGACTGTGCGGGTGGCCGATATGCCCGCAGATGAAGAGCACAACTACGGGCATGGGAAGCTGGAGAGTTTGTCGGCGGCGTTTGAGACGCTGCTGATGGTGGGATCGTGCGTGTGGATTGCGCGCGAGGCGATCCAGCGGATCGTGCACCACAAGCACCTGGAGCTGCGCTGGTCGGTGTGGCCGTTTGCGGTGCTGGCGCTGTCGATGGCGGTGGACTGGACGCGTTCGCGGTCACTGCATCGCGTGGCTCGAGAGCATCGGAGCGATGCGCTGGAGGCGGATGCGGTGCACTTTGGGACCGACATCTGGTCGTCGGCCGCGGTGTTTACGGGATTGCTGGCGGCGTTTGCGGGAGACAAGTTGCATGTGCCGGCGCTCGAGTATGCGGATCCGATTGCTGCGCTGATTGTGGCGGCGATTATTTTGCGGGTGACGTGGCGGCTGGCGCGGCAGACGGTCGATTCCCTGCTGGATGCGACGCCGCCAGAGGTGCGGGAACAGATTCGGCGGGACTTGATTCATGACCTTGAGGCAGAGGATGGTGTGCTGTCGGTGAACCGGGTGAGGGTGCGGCGGTCAGGGTCGAATTATTTTGTGGACCTGACGCTGAGCTTGCCGAGGAAGCTGACGTTTCAGCGATCGGAACAAATTACGTTTGCGGCCACCGAGGCGGTGCAGAAGTTGCTGCCGGGAGCGGACGTGGTGATCCATACGGTGCCGACGGCTTCGCTGGGAGAGAGCGTGTTCGACAAGGTGAGGGCGGTGGCGGCGCGATCAAACTTATCGATTCACGACGTGAGCGTGCGACAGTACGACGGGGCGCTGCATGTGGAGCAGCATCTCGAGGTGCCGGAGACGATGACGCTGCGCGAGGCGCATGACGTGGTGACCGCGCTTGAAACAGAGATGAAGCACGAGGTGCCGGGGATTGCGACGTTGCTGACGCATATCGAGAGCGAGCCGGCGACGATCGCTACGGCCGCGCAGATTGATCCGAGCAAGAATCTGGAGCACCAACTGCGGACGACCGCGAGTCATTTTCCGGAGATCCTGGATATTCACGAGATCACGCTGACGCGCGGGCACGGAGGCGCGGCTAATAGCGTGCAGGTGAATCTGCATTGCACGCTGCCGGATGATCTTCCGATGGAGGCCGTGCACGAGGTGATTACGAATTTCGAGAGCGAATTTCGGCTGGACCATCCGCAGGTGTCGCGGGTGTTTATTCATCCTGAGCCGGCTACGGATAATCGAAGATGAAGGACGTTGTCAGTTGTTCGTTCTCAGTTGTGCGTGAGAACAAGCAACTGCAAAGACGGAATACAGGGGTCTCTCCGCTGCGCCGCGCAAAGGGTCGCGCGGCTCCGGTCGAGATGACGGGGGATGGGTGGTATTGGATGGGCTTTCATCTGGCCGTCGGGGGCGACGGGAGTTTGTAACTGAGAACTGACAACGGAAAACTGAGAACCTTCTGTATGCTGGGGCTGCGATGAAACCGTTTGTGAAATGGACGCTGTTGGGAATGGCGATGCTGGCGGTGATGCTGGTGTCGGCGGGAATTACGCTGCGGTTTGCGCTGCATGGACACGAGGTGACGATTCCGGACTTTGCCGGGATGACCGTGGGGGAGGCTAGCCAGGCGGCGCTAAAGACAGGGGTGGATCTTAATATCGAGAACAAGTTTTATTCGACGACCGTGCCGGCGGGGAGGGTGTTATCGCAGGCGCCGGCGGCGGGGTCGCGGGTGCGGCATGGCTGGCAGGTGAGAGTTACCGAGAGCCTGGGGCCGCAGCAGGTGACGATTCCGGATGTGGTGGGGGATCCGATGCAGGAGTCGTCGATGGAGATACGGAAGATGCAGCTGGATTTGGGGACGCTGGCGCATATTGGCGCACCGGGCGATGCGGAGATGACGCTGGCGCAGACGCCGCCACCGAATGCCGGGGTCGACCAGCCGCGGGTGAATTTGTTGCTGAGCTCTTCGGTGAATGCGTCGAGCGCGTTTGTGCTGCCGTCGTTTGTGGGGATGAGTTTTGGGGCGGCGAATCGGGCGGCGATTGGGTTGGGATTGAAGGTGGCGGCGATTGGCGGCGTGCCGGCGGCAGTTCCGGCTCCTGCGCCTGCGCCGGTGGTGCCGGGGCAGCCGGTGGTGCCCGCTGCGCCTGCGGCGCCTGTCGTGCCTAGTGGGGTGGTGACGGAGCAGTCGCCGGAGTCGGGGTTTAAGGCTAGTCGGGGGGATGTGGTGCGGTTGACGCTGGGGGCGGCTGGGGCGGCGGCGGTGCCGGTGGTTCCCGCGGCGGCTCCGGCTCCGGTTGCGCACTAGGGGCACGGTGAGGTTGCTTCTACCTTTGGTTTGGTATCGGGTGGCTGAAGCCGCTTGCTATTCCGGCTGGTAAAAGGCAAGGGCAAGAACGGGAGAAAGCAGGTTCCTCGCTGCGCTCGGAATGACAGACAGAAGTGCAAGTGCAATACAAAGGCAATACGACCTAGGGGCGGTGGAGGAGGGCGGCGAAGAAGCCGTCGCCGGAGAAGTTTGCGCCGGGGAGGGTGCGGAGTTGGCCGTTGCGGAGTAGGTCGGCGGGGGCTCCGGCGGTGAGGAGGCCGGTGGTTGCGAGGTGGGCGAGGATGGGGTCGAGAGGGAGCGGGGTGATGCCGGGGCTGGCGGCGAGGGCGGCAGCGACGACTTGCTCGTTCTCTTCGGGTTCGAGGGAGCAGGTGGAGTAGAGGAGATGGCCGCCGGGGGCGAGGCGGGTTAGGGCTGCGGTTAGGATTTCGCGCTGGCGGGTGGCCCGGCGTGCGAGGTCGGAGGGTTGGAGGCGCTGGCGGATCTCGGGATTGCGGCTGAGGGTGCCGGTGCCGCTGCAGGGGACGTCGCAGAGGATGAGATCGAAGAGGCCCTCGGTTTCGGGGAGGGCGGTGGCGTCGGCGTGGAGGGTTTTGGTTTGAGGGGAGGTGTCTTCGAGGCGGGTCGTGAGGGCCTGGAGGCGGCGGGGGTTGGCGTCGGTCGCGAGGAGGTGCGCGGAGGGGTGACGGGCGGCGAGGATGAGGGTCTTGCCGCCGGGCGCAGCGCAGGTGTCCCAGATGCGGATGGGGGTGGAACGGGCGGCTGCTGGGTGGGCGGCGGCGGCTAGCTCGGCTACCAGGCGGGAGCCGTCGTCGAGGTGCGGGAGGTCGGGTTCGTGGGGGAAGAGTGAGGCGTCGTCGGGCTCTTGCTGGTCGTGAGTGAGGATGGCCAGAGCGGCGGTGCGGCCGTAGTTCTGTACCCATCGGTTGGCTAGCCAGAGAGGGTGGGCGAGACGCTCGGCGAAGGCGGTGGTGGTTTCGTAGAGTTTCGGCTTGGCGGGGGGCTGGCGGGTTAGCTTGCGGAGGATCGCGTTGACCATGCCAGCGGCGTGGGGGTGGCCGGCGGCCCGGACTAGCTCGACGGATTCGGAGAGGGCCGCGTGGGCTGGGATGCGGTTGAGGTGCAGGAGCTGGAAGGCTCCCATGCGGAGGGCGGTGGCGACCGGGGTGGGGAGAGCCTGGTCGGGGCGCTGGAGGAGGGGCTGCATGCGGGCGTCGAGGGCGATCTGCCAGCGGAGCACGCCGAGGACCAGGGTGTGGGCGAGGTTGCGGTCGGCCTGGGAGAGGGCGGACATGCCGGGGCCGTGGAGGAGGTCGTCGGAGTGTGCGGACGTGTCGGCTACACGAAGAAGAATGGCGAAGGCGGCGGAGCGGGCGGGGGTGATGGGGGCGTGCGTCGTCGGAGGTTGAGGCTGTGCAAAACTTTGCGGAGCAGTTGATTTCTTCGCAGAGTTTTGCATAGTGGATTTGATGTTGCGCGAGTTAGAGGAGGGGGGCTTGGGCATGTGGGAATCGGTTGGTTTGTGGGAAATACGGGTAAATTTGGGAGATCTGTGGTTGTCGATTGGCTGGTCTAGAGTGAATGTTTTACATCATGTAAGTCATGTAACTGCTGATTTTAGGTGTATTCCAGTCGCTCTCCTGCTTGGAGTTGGAAGTCTTTGGCAAATTGGTGGCCGGGTAGGCGGGGTTTTCCTTCTAACTGGACTTCGTCGAGGGCGAGGACGGTGTTTTGGGCAGCGCCTACGAGGAGTTCGGTTGTGGAAAAGTCCAGGTGGTTGGGGTCGAGGGATAAGGTTGAGGTTGACGGGTGCATGCGGTGGATGAGGAAGCGCTTGCCGCGGAAGAGGGCGTGGGCTCCCGGCCAAGGGTTGAAGCCTCGCCAACGATTGTAGGTTTGGTGGGCTGTGCGATGGGCTAGATCGAGGCGGCCGTCTTCGCGGGTGAGGATGGGGGCTAGCGTGGCGGCGGCGTTGTCCTGCGGCTGGGGAGTAATCGTTCCCTGCTCCAGGCCAGAAAGGGTTTGGAGTAAGAGGCTTGCGCCAATCTGTGAAAGCTGTGGATAAAGCTCTGGAGATGTTGTGTCGGGGGCTATGGGGAGGCTATGGAAAAGTAGTGTATTTCCTGTGTCGAGGCCGGCGTCTAAGAGCATGGTGGTGACGCCGGTTTCGGTTTCGCCGTTGGCTACGGCCCACTGGATGGGGGCGGCGCCGCGGTATTTGGGGAGGAGTGATCCGTGGACGTTGATGTTGCCGTAGGGTGGAAGGTCGAGCATCCATTGCGGGATGATGCGGCCGTAAGCCACTACGATGATTGCGTCCGGGGCTATTTGTTCAAGTAGCGCGCGAAGTTCGGGGTTGTTCTTTAGGCGTTCGGGTTGGAGGACAGCGAGGCCTAGTTTCGTGGCTAGTTGTTTGACGGGTGGGATTTGGAGCTCGTGCTTGCGGCCGGCGGGGCGGTCGGGCTGGGTGAGGACGAGGGGGATTTCGTGGCCGGCGTCGAGGAGGGCCTGGAGGGTGGGGACGGCGAATTCGGGGGTTCCGCAGAAGACGAGTTTCATTTTGTGCGGACCTCTTTGGTGCGGGTGGAGGAGGAAGTCCCGGGGGCTAAAGCCCAGACCGGGGTGGGCTTTTATTGCATGGCTAAAGCCCATGCCTATCTCAGGAGCAACGGCAAAGGCAACGGCAGAAGCAGATTCCCAGGGGGAATGACAGAAAGAAAGGCAAGGGCAACGACAAGGGCGGAAGCAAGAGCAAATACAGGGGTCTCTCCGCTACGTCCGCAAAGGCGCGGACTCCGGTCGAGAGGACGAACTAAGCGGCGTTGCGAAACAGGTCAAGTCAGGGCTACCAGTCGCCGTTCTTGATTAGCTTTTTGATGCGGCGGAGGACCAGGTCTCGCTTTAGGCGGCTTAGGCGGTCGATGAAGAGGATGCCGTGGAGGTGATCGATCTCGTGGAGCATCGCGCGGGCTAATAGTTCTGTACCCTCTACTTCAAATACTTCCCCTTTCACGTTCTGCGCACGGACTTTAACCCAGGCGTCGCGGGCTACTTTTTCGCGGATGTCGGGGAGGGAGAGGCAGCCTTCTTCCTCTACCTGCTTGCCGCGGCGATCAATGACTTCGGGGTTGATGAGGACGATGCGGTCCTCGGGGCGCTCGTTGAAGCTGATGTCGATGACCGTGATTTGTTTGGAGACGGAGACCTGGGGGGCGGCTAGGCCGATGCCCTCGGCGGCATACATGCTGTCGAACATCTCGTCGACGAACTGGGCTAGCTCGGGGGTGAATTCGGTGACGGGTTCGCCCTTCTTGAGGAGGATGGGGTCAGGGTACTTGATGACCTCGTGGAGCTTGGGGGCGGACTTGCGGACGGCATCGCGGGTGGCGATGCGGTTCTGCTTTTTCGTTTCTTTGTCGTCGAGTTTGGTGTCGGTGGGCATGTTCTGTATCGGTCAGTACGTTTTCTGATTAGTAGGTGCTTATTTGATGGCAGTAGCCAGTGTAGTTGCGGTGGAGTTCGTGGAGGCTGTCGCCACCGAATTTCTCGAGGAGGGAGCGGGCGACGGTTAGGGCTACCATGGCTTCGGCGGCTACTCCGGCTGCGGGGACTACGCAAACATCAGACCGCTCGTAGGATGCCTTGGTCACCTCGCGGGTTTCGAAGGAGACCGAGGCGAGGGGGCGGCGGAGGGTGGAGATGGGTTTGAGGTAGCCGCGGATGACGAGGTCTTCGCCGTTGGAGATGCCGCCTTCGAGGCCGCCGGCGTTGTTGTGCTCGCGGGTGAATTTGGTGAATGGACCGCCTTCGGCCAAGTCGCCTACGTCGCCGCTGCTGTAGGTGATTGCGTCGTGGACTTTGGAACCGGGGGATTGGGCGGCTGTTACGCCTCGGCCTAGCTCGACGGCTTTGACGGCCTGGAGGCTCATGACGGCTTGGGCGAGGAGGCCGTCGAGGCGCTCGTCCCAGTTGACGTGGGTGCCGATGCCGGGGGGGAGGCCGTGGACGACGACCTCGAAGATGCCGCCGATGGTGTCGCCGGTGCGGAGAGCGACGTCGACTTCGGCTTTCATGCGGGCTTCGGATTCGGGGTCGACGCAGGCGAGGAGGACGTCTTCCCTGCTGGCTAGCGCGGCGATTTCCTTGAACGTGGCCTCGCGGGAAAGTTCGGCGGAGCCTACGCGGGTTACGTGGCTGGCTACCTCGATGTGGAGGGCGCGGAGGAGCATTTTGGCTACGGCTCCGCAGGCTACGCGGGCGGCGGATTCGCGGGCGGAGGCTCGCTCGAGGATGTAGCGGGCGTCGGGGAAGTTGTACTTGAGGGCGCCAGCGAGGTCGGCGTGGCCTGGGCGCGGGCTGGCAACTGCCTTGTGCTTTTCGGGATCGCCTTCGGCCACGGGGAGGATCTCTTCCCAGTTTTTCCAATCCTTGTTGGCGAGGGTCATGGCGATGGGCGAACCGATGGTGTGGCCGTGGCGGACGCCGGAGAGGATGTGGGCGGTGTCCTTTTCAATACGCATGCGACCGCCGCGGCCGTAGCCCTGCTGGCGGCGCCAGAGCTCGTGGTCGAGGAAGGATTGGTCTACGGGGATGCCCGCGGGTAGACCACTGAGGAGGGCTACGAGGGATTCGCCGTGGCTTTCGCCGGCTGTGGAGAAACGAAGCATGAAGGATTGATTATAAGTCCTGCGCGGACGGCGGGAAGCTTCGCGTCACCTGTGCTGGAAGGGTGCTCCCGAATTGAAGTTTCCGAAAACGCCGTTTTGGGGGAATGATCGGGAGGCTTCGAAGGAAACGATCGGTTTGCCGATGTCAATCGGCTCCTCAAGTCCCCGCACATGGCGGCTAGCGAAAGCGAATTGTCGTCCCAACGATGAGCCCTTGCTGAGTGGCCTCCAGGCCAAAATTACTTCCATCCTGCCGATTGAAGTACAGGCGCTTGTATCCGATCTGCGCCGTCGCGTTCTTAAGCACTTTGTACCCGGCGCCATAAACGATCTCCCAAGTGGGGCTCGACCCCCCTCCTCCAGCGTCGCCGATCACGAACGCGCCGATCTTTGGCGTCACCCTTAAAAGCAAGCGCCCACCCCCGATGACATCGGCCCAGTTATTCGAACCTGAGTACGAAAACTGTCCGAGCGGTCCAGCGTTGAAATTCGAATGCGCACCGAGATGATAAAAGCGAAATCCTCCAAGGACGTCCGCGGCAAAACGCTTCCGCGAGTAAACGCGGTAGGCAAACTCGGGTGTGAGTGTAAACGTAGTCGAGGTGAGCTTGACGCCCACGTTGACTGGAAGTTGCGGAACCGGGACGGCCCCTTGATCGCCCACCCGAACGAACAGGAGGTCCGTAAGCACGCCGACACGGCCACGGCGAACCTCACTCAATCCCATGAACCCAACTTTCAGGTTGCTGAATATATCGCCAAAGGACTGGTGTACCGCAGCCTCATGACCCGCCAAGTTCAAATTTCCATCGAGCCCGGCAAGCCATAGATAGGGTGATGCACTCACATGCCAAGTGTCATGGACGTATGTCGTCTCTTGCTGTGGCGACTCCACTTCCACCTGAGCGTGCGCCCTCAAAGTAAGCAGAAACAATACCATCCCAAACAGGAGTGGGACTTGGTTGTAGTTTGCCGAGAGATGGTTTTTCATTCACAGCCCCAGGAATCGAAATGGTTTGGCTACCTTGAACTCCTTCGCCACGTTGCCCGAGTAGATGTGACTCTGGTTCGGGCCCAGATCCAGCTTCATCACCTTGCCGGACTCACTGGAAAAATCCACATCTTTGAAATCCACCCAGAAGGTATTTGGGGTAAGGGCTGACTCGAAGAAGTAGATCTTTCGCTTCTGGTCGGAGACTGTGCGCCACCGAGTGGAAGAGATGTTGGGCTGGTCCGGCGTCGTAATGCCGTAGGGAACCGAGACATTTCGTATGACGCTGAAGACGCTCGCCACCGTAATATCCGGGCTCTCATCTTTAGGGATCGCGTTAATGTAAAACGAGGCGCGCGCGAAACGGTCAGCTGCACGATTCGTACCCGGCAGCATCACGGCTCCTCCGATAGTTTTCCAGTATTCGTCCAGCGCGAGTTGCTTCTCGAAGGTCGGCGAGTTGGTCATCACCTGGTACTTGCGGTCATGATGAATCACCTGCCTGCCTTCGATATATTCAATAATTGCGCTGTCGCCCGTGGAGTCGGACATGGAAAGGTGCAGCGTGGCAAGGCGGTCCTCCCCCGGGACATGCGCCGTCACCACCGTGAACGGCTCCTTCTGCAACTCGTCGATCGCCTCAGCAACCGTCGAGAAGTTGTCGAGGACATACTGGGCCCAGATGGAGATCGCCAGCATCGGTTTGGTGGACGTAGGCTGCGGATACTCCGACTCAACCAGCCACAACACATTTGCAACCAACCCCTTTTCGTTCATTCCGTCTGTCGTAGAAATGTCGTAACCGGTCGCGACCACGCTGCCATATTTCGACGTCCAGTGAACCGAGTTCGTACCGGCTTCCCCGGTGCGCGCAATTCCGCGCGGCAAAATCCAGAGATTTGTCCCTACATCGACCTTCCAGTCCATGGATCGGGCCGTGATCACGTTTCCATCTGGCCCCAGATAGACAGCTCGAGTGCAGGCTTGCGACACGGGGCTCACCAGCAACGACCAGATTGTAACGATCAGAAGGGCAGAATAAAGAGAACTCCCGCGATTTAGCATCGAATTCACCCCATCGATGAGCTTCGTGTCATCACCGTGTATCTATGAATCGTGTCCTATATTAGCGAGATGTTGGTCGCAATCACATTCATAACAAATCAAGATCAATTACTCGCGTCGAAGGAAATCGACTGCCGATGAAGAGTACCTTCCGTCCGAGTAAGCATTTTTATCACAGACGCGGTGTACTCGGGATGAACGTGTTGATTGCTCACTTCTATTGGGAGCTATGATTTGAGCTCATTCACATGTTTTCCTAGCATTGATAGAACCAGAACAGCAAGTCCCAGTATTCCCGAAAAGTCGCATTTTCGGCAACTACGCCGGTTAGCTTCGGCCGAAGGGTCGAATTTGGCGCGGATGCCGTTTTGCATACCCTGCGAAGGAGCGCTGGTTTGGCGCTGGCCAAGAAAGAGTGGGCATCGATTTTGCCGCTCGGATCACTACGTGAAAACTCCAGGCAACGGCGCGCGTCACTCGTAGCGCAACGCCTCAATTGGATCCAGATTGGAAGCTTTCCAGGCGGGGTAGATGCCGAAGACTAATCCAATGGCGCATGAACACAGGAACGCGACCGTAATCCAAATCAAGCTTACCTGGCTGGGAATCCATACGCCGAGCACCAGCGCAATGACGGACCCGGCGCAGATCCCGAGCACTCCACCCACCGCGCATAGGACAATGGCCTCCAAAGTGAATTGGAGCAGAACCGTCTGTTTGGTCGCGCCAATTGCTTTCCGTACGCCAATTTCTCGCGTCCGTTCCGTGACGCTTACAAGCATGATGTTCATCACACCTACACCGCCGACCATCAATCCTACAGAGCTTAATCCAAACATCAGCAGAAACAAGCTTCCGGTGATTTGGTCCCACAGTCTCGTGATCGAGTCAGAGCCAAAGATCGCGAAGTCATCCTCCGCTTCGTTGCGAACCTTGCGGCGTCGGCGTAGAAGTTCTCGAATCTCTTCCGTCACGAGCACTTTATTTTTCTGATCATCGAACTTCGCGCTGATCCAATAATCCAGTACCTCCGGGTGCAGTTTCTTGAACGTTGACATCGTGAAGTAAGCGAAACTGTCGTTCGGATTCTTGCCACCGCCAAAGGCTGTCTTCTGCTTCTCAAAGACACCTATCACTGTGAACGTCCGTCCCTCAATGACGACTTCTTGTCCAATGGGGTCGATGCTTCCAAATAGGGTCTCTGCGACGTCGTGACCCAGCACCGTCACGTCTGCTGCGCGTTCCTGATCGGTGATCGTAAAGAAGCGTCCCGCGGATAGGACCTTGTCGTACACCGTCAACGTTGAGGGCGTATCGCCTTCCAGTGAGACGTTTTCAGCCTTGCGCAGCCCAAACTTGGCCACGACCGAGCCTACGCCGAACGAACGATTTGTAAATTGAAGGCCGGCTGTGGCAGCGACGACGTGAGGCAGTTGCGAGATTGCAACCATGTCGTCGTAGGTCATCTGCTTGCGCGCCAGCATTTCTGCCGTGGGCCGCACACCGATTGCTGGAAATCGAAAGACCCAGAGAACGTTCGTCCCGAACTGCGCGACCAGGTTTGATACTGACGTGTTGAGCCCGTTGATCACTGAGGAGATCGTGATTACCGTCATCACGCCAATGACGATACCGAGGATTGTTAACCCCGATCGCATCTTGTTGGTGCGCAGCGTATCCAGCGCCATCTTCACAGACTCGCGTTGATCACTCATCCTCAAGGCGGTGTTCGCTCCGTTCAGCTGAATTGTTGTTCAGATGGTTGCTTCCCAAGATAAACGACGTTCTTACCAGCTGGGCCGACATTTGGGGCGAGGTTAGTCTTTGGTGGGTTTGGTGGGCGAGTTTAGCCAGGCCTGGGAGTTGAAGAGGGCGCGGTCCATGCTGCGGACCCACTCGGTGGTTTCGGTCGCGGGGCGGCCGGTGGATTGGGCGGTGGCGAATTCGTTGCGGAGGGCTTGGAATTTGGCTTCGAGGTCGTCGAGGGCGGAGAGGAGCATGGCCTCGGGGGTCATGGGGAGCTTGGGGCTGCCGAATTCTAGCTTGCCGTGATGGGAGAGGATCATGTGCTCGATTAAGAGGCGGAGCTGTGGTGGGAAAGGGCCCGGGGCTAAAGCCCGATCGGTGGGGAGCCCTGATTCAGTGGGCTGAAGCCCACTGCTAATCCCCGCTTCGCGGACCGCGGCTTCGGCGTCTAGCTGGGTGATTTTTTCCTGGAGGAGGCGTTGGGCTATCGAAATGTGGCCGATGAGTTGGCCTTCCAGCGTGTAGTCGAAGCTGCTGGCCCAGGAGAGCTCGCGGACTTTGCCGATGTCGTGGAGGATGGCGCCGGTGACCAGGAGGTCGGGGTCGACTTCGGGGTAAAACGGGGCCGTGGCCAGGCAGACGCGGACGAGGGAGACGACATGCTCGAGGAGGCCACCGATCCAGGCGTGGTGGAGACGCTTGGCCGCTGGGGCTTCGAGGAAGGCGGGACCTAGCTGGGGGTCGTCGAGGAAGGCGAAGACCAGGCGGCGGAGGTGCGGGTTCGAAAAGGCGGCGACGTAGCTGCGGAGCTCGGCGGCCATGGTGGGGATGTCGTATTGGGTGGTGGGGACGAAGTCCGCCGTGTCGACTTCGGAGGCGGCGGCGAGACGCATCTTGGTGAGGGTTATTTGATACTTGCCCTGGTATTTCGAGACCTGGCCCTGGACCTTGACGTAGCAGCCGACAGCGCAGGTCTGGAGGACGTCGGCGAAGTCTTCCCACATGCGGGCTTCGAATTGGCCGGACTTGTCGGCTAAGGTGAGGGCGAGGTATTGGCCACTGCTTCCTTTTTTGTCGCGGGCGGTGATCGCGGCGATGAGGAAGTAGCTGGTGATGGGCTGGTTTTCGAAGCGGGCCGCGTCGGCGATGAAGAAGTCTTTCATGGGTTGGGGCAAGGATACGACAGTGGGGGAGGTGGATGCTGTGACGGGGGAGAGATGCGGGCTTCTAGCTGTTGGATTGGGCTTAAGCAGCAACGAGGGCCTGATGGCCCTCGTTGGTGGATTCGGTTTGGTGCGATGGTTACTGGGTTGGGCTGGGGTTGGAAGGAGGAGGCGGCGGGACTGGGGTTGCCAGGTTGGGGTTTACCGTGGGGGCGACCGTGTTGGGCGTCTCCGTTGGCTCCTTCGGCTTCTCCTCGAAGCGCTCCTTGGTTTCGCCCTTCTTGCGGACCTTCTTCTTCTTGACGACCGTGTCGCCGTTGAGGCCGAGGGGTTGGGCGCGCAACTTCTCGTCCGCATTCTCAGTGGGCGTGGTGGGGAGGGGGCGAGTCTCGGCCTTGGCTTCCGCCTTGGTCAGATGCTCCTTGGCCGATTTCTCTTCGGCCTGGGCTTCGAAGGTGGAGAAGCGGACCTTCTTCTGAGGGCCGGTCTTGGAGGCGAAGGGATCGGCGCTGTCCTTATCCTCATCGGCGCCGGTACCGGTGGTGATGGTGGTGATGGCCTCGTTGGGCGCCATGGCGACGCCGGGAGCCTGGCCGGTGATGGGCGCGCCGATGGAGCCGCCAACGGCGGTCTCGGCGGTTCCGTTGGGGAGTGACTGCTCAGGCGCCTCGCCGTAGCGGATCTTCTCGCGATGAATCTTTTTGGGCTTGTAGACGGCGGTGACCGGCTTGCCGTTCTTCTCGTCTACCTTGGCTGCGTGAGCGGCTTCCTTTTCGGCTACGCGTTCGCGAGCGGCTGCGAGTTCAACCTGGGCGCGGTTGGCCTTTTCCTGCTCGAGGCGCTGCTTGGCTTTGACCTTCTTCTTGAGCGGCGGCGCCTTGTAGGAGGTGTAGGCGATCTGCGGGGCAGTCTTCTTGGTGGGAGCGCCGGAGTCAACGAAGCCCGGGGCGATCTCGGTGTAGGCGTCGCTGCGGGCCTTGGTGAGGTAGGCGCGGAGAGCGGGCTGGAGCTGCTGGAAGTAGAGAGCTTCCTGCACCTTCGATTCGACGTCGGCGAGCGGAGGAACGCCAGCCGCCTGGTGCGAGTCTACGTGGAGGATGACGTAGCCCTGGCGGGTACGGATGGGATCGGTATTGGCGCCCACCGCAAGCGGGAACGTCGCCTTCTCGAGGACGTCGCCCAGGGTACCGCGCTTCCAGTCGCCGAGGTCTCCGCCGCCAGCGGCGTTGGGGCCGCCAGAGTCGGTGCGGGCGAGGGCGGCGAAGTTGGCGCCGCCGCGAAGCTTGCCGGCGATGCCGTTGGCCTTGGCCAGGGCGGCGGCGAGGTCAGCCTGGGTCGCGTTCTCGGGGGTGGGAATGAGGATCTCGCTGAGGTGCACCTGCTCGGGGAGGGCGAACTCCTGGGCATGGGCGTTGTAGTAGGCGAGCTCATCGGCGTGCGTCATGTTGAGATGGCTGCCGACCTGGTCGCGCACGACCTGCTGGCGGATGATCTGATCGCGGATGTGCTGCTTGAAGTCTTCGAAAGAGACGCCCTGAGAGGCGGCGGCCTTCTCGAGAGCTTCCATGGAGGGGAGGTTGTTTTTCTTGCGAATGTCGTCGAGCTCGCGAATGGTTTCGGCGTCGCCGGTGATGCCGAGCTCCTTGCCCTTGGAGAGCAGGAGCTGCTCATCGATGAGATCGCGGAGGAGGTTATTGACGCGCTCGTCGAGGTCGGCCTGGGAGATATTGTCCTGGCGGGCCTGCTCGAGGAGTTGCTGTTCGGCGGCCTGGTACTCGGTGCGGGTGATGATCTGGTCGTTGATGCGCGCGACGGCATCTTCGACAACGTCGCCGTTGGGGGTGATGGGGGTCGTGGCGGGCAGAGCAGGGAGGCTGAGCGTGGAGGCAGGTGCGAAGTTGGCGCCGGCAGCCTGGTAGCCGGGCTGCTGCTGCGCGAGCGCGGGAGAACCGGCTACAGCGGCGACGGCAAGAGCGACGGTGGCTACGATGCTGGGCTTGGTCGCGAAGCGGCCCTTGGTCTTGAACCGGCCCTGGAGGTTGATGCGTGTAAGCTTCTCGGTCATCCGTTCCTTATGCAGAACCGCCCGTGCGGGGTGCTCGCCAAGCGGTCTGATGAGCATTGACCGCGCGGCTGATGTATTTGACCGCGTAGCCGGGTAGAGGTTATCTGGCAATTTCATTCTACCGTGCGGATGCTCCTTTGGGGGGCTGGGGAGGGAGGGGGCTGGTGGAGGGTTCGGGAGGGGTGGGGGGAGGCGGTGGCTAACCCTGCGATGTTATACTCCGTCCAACCGGAAACGGCTGCAATGACGCAGGTCCGGTAGGTGTTTTAGCTGTTTCCAGTCCGAGGTTCTTCCCTTCCATGATGTCTTCCCCGATGCGTCGCGCACTCTTTTCAGCAACGATCTTTTTAACAGCCTGCGGGTTTGCGGGCTCGCTTGTGGGCGGGCGGGTGGCGGCGCAGTCGGCCACCGATGAGTCGCAGCTGCGCGACTCGATGAAACAGTTTACGGACGTGTATGCGCTGGTGGAGGCGAATTACGCGAACAAGCTGAATAAAGACCAGGTGGACAAGGCAATCTACGACGGGGCGATTCCGGGGATGCTGCACGTGCTGGATCCGCACTCGAATTTCTATGATCCGAAGTCGTATGCGGAGATGCGCGAGGAACAGAGCGGCAGATACTACGGCGTGGGCATGAGGATCGTGCTGCAGGACAGCAAAGTGGTGGTGGTGGTGCCGATGGAAGGGACGCCGGCGTTTCGGGCGGGCATTCGGCCGGGCGACGTAATTTTGTCGGTGGATGGAAAGCCGACGGACCATATGGACACGGCGGCCGTGGCTTCCCTGCTGAAGGGACCGCGGGGAACGCATGTGGCGGTGACGATGATGCGTGAAGGGACCGCGAAGCCGCTGACGTTTGACCTGATGCGCGATGAGATTCCGGAGAAGTCGGTGGACCTGGCGTTCATGATTCGGCCGGGGATTGGGTATATCCGCATCACTGGCGAGATGGAGACGACCTCAAATGAGGTGCAGCATGCGCTGGATGGTTTCGGGCCGGGACTGCAGGGGTTGCTGATCGATCTGCGGCAGAATCCGGGTGGGCTGCTGAACCAGGCGGTGGATGTGTGCGACAAGTTCCTGCAGAAGGGCGATGTGGTGGTGTCGCAGAGGGCGCGCAAGGGCGTGTTCCCGGACCAGGTGTACACGGTGCCGGGCGGGTCGAATACGCATTACCCGATTGTGGTGCTGGTGGATCGGAATACGGCGTCGGCTGCGGAGATTATTTCGGGCGCGCTGCAGGATCATGATCGCGCGCTGATCGTTGGCGAGACGACGTTTGGCAAGGGGCTGGTGCAGACTGTGTTTCCGATCTCGCAGGACAGTGGGTTGGCACTGACGACGTATCACTATTACACGCCTTCGGGACGGCTGATCCAACGCAACTATGATGGCGTTTCGCTGTACGACTACTACTACGTGCGCGATGGCGCGAAGCCGGCGAATGACACGAATAAGGAAGTGGTGAAGACCGATGCCGGGCGCACAGTATACGGCGGCGGTGGTATTACTCCCGATGAAAAGATTGCGGCGCTGAAAAACAATAAGTTCGAGGACGAGATGCTGATTCACTATGCGTTCTCGGATTTTAGCCGGCATTACCTGGCGACCCACACGGTGAGCCGGGACATGACCGTGGACGCGGCGATGCAACAGGAGTTCAAGGACTTTCTGAAGTCGAAGAACGTGGAGTTCACCGACAAGGAGTTTGCCGATAACGTGGAGTGGGTGAAGGCGCGGATCAAGACTGAGCTGTTCACGTCGCAGTTTGGCCAGGCGGCTGGCAGCCAGGTGATTACGCAGTGGGACCCGCAGGTGAATGCGGCGCTGAACTTTATGCCGGAGGCGCTGGCGCTGGAGAATCACACGCTGCCGTCGGAGCAGAAGGTGCAGACGGCGAGTGCGAAGTCGGGCGCACAGTAAAGCGATTGGATGGAACACGAAGGCCGCGCTGAGGAGCGCGGTCTTTGTGTTTGTGGGCGCGATGTGCGCTGGAAGGGCTGGAGCGGGAGACCGGGATCGAACCGGCGACATTCAGCTTGGGAAGCTGACGTTCTGCCACTGAACTACTCCCGCTCAGAAAACTGATTATACCGCTGGCGGGGCGTTGAGGGTGGGGTGGGTGACTGGTATCACATACTTGCGGTGCGGTGGGCGTTCCACTCAGGGTGGCAAAGAGTTTGGTGGGGAAGGAGAAGGGATGACTCCGATGGCGACGTCGATTGGTGTTGGGCTGAAGAGGATTGTGTTTGGCACGGATTTTTCGGCGGTGGCGGAGTGTGCGGCCACGTATGCGAAGGGGGTGGCGTTGCGCTTTTCGGCGAGCGTGGACGTGGTGCATGTGTTCGATACCGATGTGTACCTGGATGACGCGGAGCCGCGGCTGCAGACGCTGGACGATCGGCTGGCGGTGCGGTCGGAGAAGCTGGAGGATCTGGCGAAGACCTTCGTGGCGAAGGGGCTGCGCACGAAGACTGAACTGCCGGTGGTGCGGCCGAGCTGGAGCGGTCTGCTGAAGGCGGCGGAGGCTGAGAAGGCTGACCTGATTGTTGTGGCGACGCGGTCGAAGGCCCAGTTGAAGCGGGTGTTTGTTGGGTCGACGGTGGAGGAGCTGATCCGGCAGGCGCCGCAGCCGGTGCTGACGGTGGGACCTCGGGTGGCAGCGGCAGCGGATGGGCCGGTGGAGTTCAGGCGGATTGTGTATGCGACGGACTTTTCGCCAGAGGCGGAGAAGGCGGCACAGGCGGCGCTGCTGTTCGCGGAGCATGGGGCAGCGAACATCTACGTGTGCCATGTGATCGATTGCCGGGCGAATCCGGAGGAAGCGGCGGCGGAGAGGAATGTTCGGGAGAACGAGGTGCGGGAGAACCTGGAGCGCCTGATGGCTGCGTCGCCGTTGGGGGCGTATGGGTGCGAGCTGGAGATTGCGTATGGAGCTCCGGCGGAGTCGATATTGGCGCTGGCGGCGAAGGTGAAGGCGGACTTGATTGTGATGGGTCCGAGGAAACATTCGTTCTGGCTGACGCATGTGAAGCGTGGGGTGACGCTGGAGGTGCTGGCGCAGGCGACATGTCCGGTGCTGACGGTGCATTAGAGCGCGTTTACGGACTGTTGGTGAGGACAGGAGAACAATCAACGACAAGGGCGTAAATACAGGGATCTCTCCACTGCGCCGCGCAAAAGCCTCGCGGCTCCGGTCGAGATGACGGAATTTTGGGCGGGATCGGGCAGATGCGTGGCCGGAGCTGGCCAAGGATGCGTGGCGAAGATTTGCGGCATCAGCGGGCGCGCGCCGAGCCGTTATGATGGGAGGGTTGAGACTGCGCGGGTTGGCGCGGTTTTCCTGATGCTCATACGTTGCGCTGCCATAAGGAGATAACTTAAGTGACCTCACGAAAGATTCTTACACTGGTGTTGGGACTTGCCGCTTTTGGCACGGTTGGAGTGTTTGCGCAGACGTCGGGCGATGCGGGGACAGTGCGGGCTACGCTGCCGAATGGGATGCGGGTGGTGATCATTCGCAACTCGCTGGCTCCGGTGGTGACGGTGCAGACGAACTTCATCGTGGGCGGGGATGAGACACCGGAGGGATTTCCGGGGATGGCGCACGCCGAGGAGCATATGGCGTTCCGCGGCTGCACGGGGATGACTGCGGACCAGACCGCGGCGATCTATGCACAGATGGGTGGAGAGAATAACGCCGACACGCAGCAGAACATTACGCAGTATTATGCGACGGTGCCGTCGGCTGATCTTGATGTGGCGCTGGAGGCGCAGGCGGCTTGCCTGCGTGGTGCGGATAATACGCAGGAGGAGTGGGCAAAGGAGCGTGGTGCGATCGAGCAGGAGGTGGCGCGCGATCTCTCGAATCCTACGTACAAGTTTATCGACCGGATGAATGGGGACATGTTTGCGGGGACGCCTTATTCGCATGATCCGTTGGGGACGAAGGACTCGTTTGATAAGACGACGAGCGAGATGCTGCAGGAGTTTTACAAGAAGTGGTATACGCCTGCGAACGCGATCCTGGTGATTGTCGGCGACGTGGATCCGGCAGCAACGATGGCGAAGATTAAGGAGATGTACGGGAAGATTCCCAGCCATGAGCTGCCGAAGCGGCCGGCGATTCAGTTGGGCCCAGTGAAGTCGGAGAGCTTTACGCTGGACAGCAATCTGCCGTACACGCTTGGGTTCATTGCGTACCGACTGCCGGGAACGGACTCGCCGGATTATGCGGCAACGCAGATTTTGTCGGATGTGCTGAGCAGCCAACGCGGCGATCTGTATGGGATGGTGCCGGCGGGCAAGGCGCTGGCCGCAGAGTTTGGGATGGCGGAGGAGTATCCGATGGCGAGCGTCGGGTTCGGGCTGGTCGCGTTACCGGCGGGCGTAGATGCAGCTCCGGCAATTGCGGAGATGCGCGGGATTCTCGAGACCTATGCGGCGAAGGGTGTGCCGGAAGAGCTGGTGGACGCGGCGAAGCGGAGCGAGGTGGCGGCGGCGGAATTTCAACGCAATTCGATTCCAGGGCTGGCGAATGTTTGGTCGAATGCGCTGGCGGCTGAAGGGCGGACGTCGCCGGATGAGGACGTTGAAGCGCTGAAGAATGTGACAGTCGCGGATGTTAACCGCGTGGCGAAGCAGTATTTGACGGCGGCGAATTCCCTGACGGCTACGCTGAAGCCGGTGCCGACGGGACAACCGGTGTCTGCTAAGGGATTTGGCGGTGCGGAAGAGGTGACGTCGGCTCCTACGAAGCCGGTGGTGTTGCCGGAGTGGGCGGCGAGCGCGCTGGATAAGCTGAAGGTGCCGACGGATTATGCGCAGGTGTCCCTGGATACGACGCTGGCGAATGGGATTCGGCTGATTGTGAAGACGGATCCGATTTCGCCGACGGTGACGGTGATGGGCAGCGTGAAACACAACTCCGATTTGCAGACAGCGGAGGGGATGGATGGCGTGGCCGGGGTGCTGGACGGGCTGTATTCGTATGGCACGCAGACCATGGATCGGCTGACATATCAGAAGGCGCTGGATGATATTGCGGCGAATGAGAGCGCGGGCTACGGATTTTCCGTGGTCGTACTGAAGGAACATTTTTCACGCGGCGTTGAATTGCTCGCGGACAACGAACTCCGCCCTGCCCTGCCGGCGCAGGCGTTCGCGGTGGTGAAGCAGCAGACCTCGCAATTTGTTGAGGGGAACTTGAAGAGCCCGGAGTACAAGACGTCGAGGGCGCTGGACCTGGGGTTGCTGCCGGTGGGCGATCCTTCGCTGCGGGAGACGACGCCTGCGACGCTGGCGAAGGTGACGCTGGACGATGTGAAGAAGTATCACGACAGCACGGTGCGACCGGACCTGACGACGATCGTAGTGATTGGCGATGTGAAGCCGGATGAGGCGAAGGCGGTCATCGAGAAGTGGTTTGGGGATTGGAAGGCTGTGGGGCCGAAGCCGGAGACGACGCTGCCACCGGTTCCGGTGAATAAGGCGTCGGCTGCGAATGTGGCCGATCCGGAGGCGGTGCAGGATTCGGTGTTTCTTGGATTGCAGCTAAAGCTGGATCGTTTTGATCCGGACTACTACCCGGTGCAGCTTGGCAATCATGTGCTGGGCGGCGGCTTCTATGCGACTCGGCTGTATCACGACCTGCGGCAGGTGGCGGGGTATGTGTATTACGTGAACGTCGGAGTGTCGGCTTCGAAGACGCGGGCGACGTACACGGTGGAGTACGGCTGCAACGCGGAGAATGTGTCGAAGGCGCGAGCGCTGGTGCAGCGGGATTTGAACCAGATGCGGACGCAGAATGTGACCGATGCGGAGCTGCACCAGGCGAAGGCTTTGTTGCTGCGGCAGATTCCGCTGAGTGAGTCGAGCGAAGAGGCGGTGGCGCATGGGTTCCTTGGACGCGCGGAGATTGGGCTGCCGCTGGATGAGCCAATTCACGCCGCGAAGACCTACTACGACTTGACTGCGGACCAGGTGCGGGCTGCGTTCTTCAAGCTGATTCGTCCAGAGGATTTTGTGCAGGTGGTGCGGGGGCCGGCTCCGCAGTAAGAGGCTTGCTTCATGGGCTTGTGCTGTTGACTACTTAGTCGGACAAGGTACACTCCACTGGAGGACGGGCAGCGTTGACCGATTCGACGACAAATCGTGGCAGCATGACGCTGGAGTCTGAGCTTTCGAGCGTGGATCGGGTGGAGGCGAAGGCCGAGGATCTGGCGCGTGAGGCTGGATTCGACGAGGACACTTCCAGCCAGATTGCGATGGTGGCGCGTGAGGCGGTCATCAACGCGATCTTGCACGGCAACAAGAAAGATCCTGCCAAGCAGGTGCACGTCAGCTTCGAGCTGAACGACGAGGCGTTGAAGATTAAGATTGCGGACGAGGGCGCGGGGCTGGACCCGGACAGCGTGCCCGATCCGCTGGCGCCGGAGAATATTCTGCGCAGTTCGGGGCGAGGGATATTCCTGATGAAGGCCATCATGGATGAGGTACACTTTCACCAGTTGAATCCCGGCACGGAAATTGAATTGATCAAACACCGAGTGAAGAAGGAGCTTTCAGCATGAGCATGACATTTAAGACCCGCGAAGTGGGGGGCGTCACCATCGTTGATTTGAGTGGGAAGATCACCATGGGGGACGGCAGCCCGACGTTGCGCGAGGAAGTGCAGAAGCTGCTGGCCGAGGGGAAGAAGAAGATTGTGCTTAACCTGGCTGAGGTGAACTATATCGACAGCTCAGGGCTGGGTGAGCTGGTAAGTTCGTACACGTCCGTGAAGAACTCTGGCGGCGAGTTGAAGCTGCTGAACCTGACCAGCAGGGTGCGGGATCTGTTGGTGATTACGAAGCTCGTGACGGTGTTTGAGGTCAAGGATGATGAGGTTTCGGCGGTGTCTTCGTTCGCGTAAAGCTTCGAGAGTTTGAAGGGGACAACGGCGCGTCGATGACGCGCCGTTGCTGCGTTTGTGCGGGATGCGAGGTGGGCCTGTAGTATTCCATCGGGCGCTAAAGAGATCGCAAAAGGTTGCACCCAAGGCGGAGCGAGCGAGAAGCAGATTCCCGAAGGAAATGACAGAAAGAAATGCAACGGCAAAGGCAAGGATGTCCCAAGGGCTAAAGCCCCGTCGATTGGGTCGGTTTGTTGTCCGGGCTAAAGCCCGGACCTATCTCAGAAGCAACGACAAAGGCAACGGCAAAGGACGAAGCGGATTTCCGGAGGGAATGACAGAAAGAAAAGCAAAGGCCTTGGGGACAGCAATTATGGGTTTGCGCTAAAGGAGATCTTGATGGGCAGCGGCGTTGCGGGCTATATCGCGGCATTGGACCAAGGGACTACGAGTACGAGATGCATCATTTTTGATCGTCGCTGCCGGGTGGTGTCGGTTGCGCAGAGAGACCATGAACAGATTTATCCGCGGCCGGGGTGGGTGGAACATGATCCGCTGGAGATCTGGCGGCGTACGCAGGAGGTGATCGAAGAGGCAGCCGGGGCGCGGGGCCTGCTGGCGAAGGATATTCATAGCCTGGGGATCGCGAATCAGCGGGAGACGACGGTGGTTTGGAATAAGCGCACGGGCGTGCCTGTCTACAACGCGCTGGTGTGGCAGGATACGCGGGTGGCGGACGCAGTGGAGGCGCTGAGTCGCGAGGGTGGGAAGGATCGGCTGCGCGAGACGACGGGGCTGCCGCTTAGTACTTATTTCAGCGGGCTGAAGATCGCTTGGATTCTCGATCACGTAGCGGGGGCGAGGGCCGATGCGGAGAGAGGCGAACTGCTGTTCGGGAATGTCGATAGCTATTTGCTTTGGAATATGACGGGGGGTGTGGATGGGGGCGTTCACGTCACCGATGTGACCAACGCCAGCCGCACGCAGTTGATGAATCTGCGGACGCTCGGGTGGGACGCGGGGATTCTGGAGCTGCTGAGGATTCCGCGAGGGATGCTGCCGGAGATTCGGTCCAGCAGCGAACACTATGGAGAGATTAAGAGTGGGGTGCTGGCGGGGGTTTCGATCTGCGGGATGCTGGGAGATCAGCAGGCGGCGCTGGTGGGGCAGGCTTGCTTCCGGCCCGGGCAGGTGAAGAACACGTATGGGACAGGTTGTTTTCTGCTGATGAATACGGGGGAGTTGAAGGTGTCGACGCATGGATTGGTGTCGACGGTGGCGTACCAATTTGGCGGGGAGAGGCCGGTGTATGCGCTGGAGGGCAGCGTCGCGATTACGGGTGCGCTGGTGCAATGGGTGAGAGACAACCTGGGGTTGATTGAGCGCAGTGAGGACATCCAGGCGCTGGCGCAGACGGTGAATGACAATGGTGGCGTGTACTTTGTGCCGGCGTTCTCGGGGCTGTATGCGCCTTATTGGAAGGACGATGCGCGCGGGGTGATTGTGGGGTTGACGCGGTATGCGAATAAGGGTCACCTGGCGAGGGCGGTGCTCGAGGCTACGGCGTTCCAGACGCTCGAGCTGGTGGAGGCTATGGAGGCCGATGCGGGGATTCTGCTGGCACAGTTGCGTACCGATGGTGGGATGGTGGTGAATGATCTGCTGATGCAGTTTCAGGCCGACATTCTGGATCGCGAGGTGATTCGGCCGGCGATGCGGGAGACTACGGCGCAGGGTGCAGCGTATGCGGCAGGTCTGGCTTCGGGATTTTTCAAGGGCACGGAGCAGCTAGCCGAAAGCTGGGAGATGGACCAGGCGTGGAAGCCGCAGATGGAGGCTGGGAGGCGCTCGCACTTATGTAAGCAGTGGAAGAAGGCCGTGCTGCGCAGCATGGATTGGGAGGAAGAGTGAGTCGCAGGGACGCATGTGCGAAGGCACTGAAAGGGTGTGGCTTCGCGCTGCTAGGAGGCTCGAGAGTGAGGGCTGGGCGGAGGGTTGGGATGGCGTTGGTGAGACAGAAGATAACGATCGATCATGGTAGACTCGGAGCAGAATGAGTGACCCTAAGTATGGCGTGGGCAGCGGAGTTTGGAGCCCTGGCCCTGCCCGTTGCCGATCCGAAATTTCCCTCCGAACGGTGAGGCAGCTTGGGTTTTTCTTCCTGATGCCTGTGCTGGTGGCCGCTGCGAGCGCGCAGCAGCAGCAACAACAGCCATCGACTTCTTCAGGCTATCCAGATAGCTCACAGACTTCTACGAATCCGGATTGCTCTGATCCGATGCTGGCGAGCTCTGCGGACTGCATGGGGCAGGACCAGGGCAACGGTCAGCAGCTGAATGGGAATTCCCAGAGCGGAGCTGGCTTACCCAGAACGTTTGGGGCGCAGACGCAGAATTCGAACAACAATTACACCGATACGGGACAGCAGAATTCGCGGCAGGGTCAGCAGAACGGCGCGAACTCTCAGCAGCAGATGTTGCTTCCGCCGGAGCCGCTGACAGAGTTCCAGAAGTTTATTGCTTCGACGACTGGCCAGGTATTGGCGATCTTTGGATCGAATTTGTTTCGGCGGGTGCCGTCGACGTTTGCGCCGCTGAACATGACGCCGGTGCCCTCCGATTACGTGATCGGTCCGGGGGATGAGCTACGCATACGGGTGTGGGGACAGGTGAGCTTTCAGGCCAATCTGCAGGTGGATCGGGCGGGAGACGTTTACCTTCCGCAGGTGGGGCCGGTGCACGTGGCGGGCATGCCATTCTCGGATCTGGATGGGCATTTGCGAAAGGCGATCGGGCGGGTGTATCGCAACTTCGATTTGACTGCAGACATTGGGCAGATTCGGGCGATCCAAGTGTACGTGGCGGGACAGGCGCGACGTCCGGGCGTGTACACGGTGAGTTCGCTAAGCACGCTGGTGGATGCGGTGTTTGCTAGCGGCGGACCGTCGGTGCAGGGGTCGATGCGGCACATTGAGTTGCGGCGTGGGAGCGAGGTTGTTACGGATTTTGATCTGTACGGCCTGCTGGTTCGCGGCGATAAGTCGAAGGACGTGAAGCTGCTGCCAGGCGACGTGATCTTCATCCCCGCGGTAGGCGCCGAGGTTGCGATTACAGGCAGTGTGCGGTCGCCGGCGATCTATGAGGTGCGAGAGGGCGAGTCGCTGGACGGGCTGATCGCGGATGCGGGCGGCGTGTCGGCCGTGGCGGCTGAGGCACGCGTCTCGATCGAGCGCATCTCTGAGCATCACGACCGATTTGCGATGGAAGTCGCTTACGATGCGAACGGTTTGAAGACGACGTTGGCGGATGGCGATTTAGTTCATGTGTACTCCATCGTTCCGCAGTATCAGAAGACGGTAACGCTGCGCGGCAATATCGCGAATCCGGGGCGGTTTGCGTGGCATGCGGGCATGCGGGTGAGCGAGCTGATTCCGGATAAGGATTCGCTCATCACGCGAAACTATTGGTGGAAGCGAGCGCAGCTTGGCTTGCCGGCTCCGGAGTTTGAGCCAGTTCCCTACTTCTCCAACATGCGGCAGCCGACGGATGGCAACCCGGTCACGCTGAGGCAACCTCGGCCGCAGGGCGGGATGAACGGGAGCAATGGCTATGGACAGCAGGGCCAATATGGCTCGCAGCAGAATCCGAACGCGAACGTGAATGGGGCTCCCGGCAACGGATCGAACAGCGCTGCAGGTATGTCTGACAATCAGGATGGGTTCGGGCAGGACCAGATGGGGCAAAACACGGATGGTTCGCAGCAGGGGCAGTATGGCTCGCAACAGAACCAGCGGCTGAATGCGCAGCAGCGGGGCAGCAACTCCTCACTGGCCGCACAGCAGTCGGACAATTCCAATGGCCCAGCACCGGCGCAGCGTACCGAGGTGAAAAAACTCGCACCGGAGATTGACTGGGATTACGCAGTGATCCAGCGCCAGGATGCGGATACGCTGAAGACGACGCTGGTATCGTTCGACCTGGGCAAGCTGGTGCTGGATCACGATAGCTCGCAGGATATGGAGTTGCAAGCAGGCGATGTGGTCTCGATCTTCTCGGAGGCGGACATCCACGTTCCGATTGCGCAGCAGACGAAACTGGTAACGCTGAGTGGCGAGTTTGTGCATTCGGGGGTGTACTCGGTGCAACCGGGAGAGACGTTCCACCACTTAGTGGAGCGGGCTGGGGGGTTCACACCGAATGCGTATTTATATGGCTCGGAGTACACACGCGAATCGACGCGGGCGCTGCAACAGGCGCGCATTGATGAATACGTGCAGAACCTGAGCATGGAGATCCAGCGCAGCAATATGGCGATCGCGGCGTCAGGGACGGGATCCCCGCAGGATGCAGCGGCAGACTTGTCGGCACAGACAAATGAGCAGAACCTGCTGACGAACCTGCGGCAGATTCGCGCGACCGGGCGTATCGTGCTGACGTTTGTGCCTACGAGCAGCGGGACCGTTAACCTTCCGGAGATCGCGATGGAGGACGGAGACCACTTCAGCGTTCCGTCGGTGCCGGCTACGGTTAACGTGGTGGGTTCGGTGTACGATCAGAACTCCTTTTTGTATGCCGGGGGCCGCCGGGTTGGCGAATACCTGGGGTTGGCAGGAGGACCGAACCGGGACGCGGATTACAAGCACTCGTTCCTGATTCGCGCGGACGGAGAAGTGGTTAGCAGCGATCTCGGGAAAGGGCTCTGGGCGGCCAAGTTCAAGGACGTGCGGGTGTATCCCGGCGATACGATTGTAGTGCCGGAAAAGACGTACAAACCCGGAACGTTGCGTACCGTGCTTGCCTATTCGCAGCTGTTCTCATCGCTAGCGCTGGGAGCTGCGGCACTTACCATAATTCAATAGCAGGGATCTGCAGGAATTCTATGACTTCCAATTCCCCACTGCCGACCGTGAACGAACGAGATGATGCTCCTCCTGCCGTAAGTTCGGCAGATCGCGGCGCTGCGGACGATGAGGAAATCTCTTTGCTTGATCTGCTGATTGCCATAGCCGAACGCAAGCACACTGTGCTGTGGATGACGGCGTTCTTTACTGTTCTTGCGATCATCCTCTCGCTGATTCTTCCTGTCCACTATACGGCGGCTGTTACATTGCTGCCGCCACAGGAGAACTCCTCCATGGCCGCTGCGATGGCATCTCAACTTGGTAATTTGGGAGGGATGGCGGCTTTGACTGGCGGAGGGCTCGGCCTCAAGAATCCGAACGATCGCTTCGTGGCGATGCTTCAGAGTCGAACGGTGGAAGATGCGATGGTGCAGCACTTCGGTTTGATGCAGGAGTATCACAAACGCTACTTGTCGGATGCACGCAAGGATTTTGAAAGCCATACGACCGTAGATGGCAGTAGCAAGGATGGGTTGATTCATATCTCAGTGGAAGATCACGATGCGCGCAGAGCTTCGGAGCTCGCCAATGGTTATGTGGATCAGTTTCGCGGTCTATCTCAACATATGGCGATTACAGAAGCTTCACAGCGCAGGCTCTTCTTTCAACAAGAACTGGAGCAGGCAAAGAATAACCTGGCTAATGCCGAGGATGCGCTGGAAGAGACAGAGCAGAAGACAGGCGTGATCCAGCCAGATAGCCAGGAACGAGCCTTGATCGAATCCGCCGCATCCCTTCGCGCGCAGATAACGGCGCGCGAAGTGCAGATCCAAGGAATGCAAACATACGCAACCGGAGAGAACTCTCAACTGATTCAAGCCCAGCAGGAGTTGGCCGGCCTGCGGGCACAGTTAGCGAAACTCGGCGGCTCCGAAGACACAGCAGGCAATGAGTTCATGATCCCAAAGGGCCTGGTTCCAAAGGTGGGGCTGGAATATATTCGGCGACTCCGAGACGTAAAGTACTACGAGACAATCTTCGATATCCTCGCACGGCAGTTTGAGATGGCAAAGCTGGACGAAGCGAAGGAGGGCGCGGTGATTCAGGTGGTTGACCCGGCAGTCGTGCCAGACAGGAGATCTTTCCCTAAGCGCGCGCTCATTGTGATCGGAGGAGCTATCGCAGGATTTATTCTGGGTCTTCTGACCGCAGTATTTCAGGCTTCGTGGCAGCGCATCAAGGAGGATTCCGAATCCTCCGCAAAAATCGAACAGTTGCGCCGGTCCTTATTTTCTGGAGACAAGCCAAGAGAGACGAGCCATCCTGTTTAGTCCCACTCGCCATTCCGTTCGGTCGGTCGGTCGACCATAGTGAAGCGGACACAACGAAACTGTAGAAGACGTTGCCATTGAATTTCCGTTTGATGTCAAGTTCTCTACACAAGAGATCAGATTTATGGAGGATGTTGGCGATATAGTATTGCGACTAAAGAAGAAGCTTGTGTAAGGCCCTCTAGCTAACATACCCATGTATTACAACAACCGAAAGCGTAGTTTTTCATATGAATGTTCTCATCACGGGCGGAGCCGGGTTCATTGGAACGCATCTCACGCGACACCTGCTGGAGCTTGGGCATGAGGTTACGGTGCTGGACAATTTCAGCCCTCAGATCCATGCCGGAAAGACAGATTTAGCCTCGGATCTCCGGTCACATGTAAAGCTAATTGTCGGGGACGTTGCCGACCCTTCGGTGTTAGAAGGAGCGTTGGATTGTGCCGAATGTTTGGTGCATCTGGCTGCCGAGACTGGCACTGGACAATCGATGTACGAGGTGTCGCGGTACGAGCGCACAAACCTAGCGGGAACAGCTTTGATCTATGAATTCTTAGCCAAGAACAGAGCAAGAAACGTCCAGCGGGTTGTGGTCGCCTCATCGAGAGCCATTTACGGGGAGGGGGCCTACCGCTGCGAAGCGCATGGCATCATATATCCGCCGGCGCGAAGCTCTGACGAGAAGAGATCGGGTCTCTTTGACTTGATCTGTCCGACTTGCGGAGCTGCTTGCGAAATGGCTCCCACCCCCGAATCTGCACCGCTCAGGCCAACATCGTTTTATGGGCTCACAAAGCAGGTGCAGGAGCAAATGGTTCTAATGTTTGGCAACGTGTTGGGGATACCATCGTTTGCGCTGCGCTACCAGAATGTATATGGTCCGGGCCAGTCGTTACACAACCCCTACACCGGTATTCTCGCAATCTTCTCGAATCTTGCGCGGGCTGGAAAACCGATACAGATATTCGAAGATGGGCGCGAGAGCCGTGATTTTGTGTATGTGGAGGATGTAGTGCGCGCTACTACGGCTTGCCTTTCTCCTGACTTAGTGGGATGCGAGGCGATCAATGTTGGCTCGAACGAGAAAGCCAGTGTTATGGAAGTCGCGACGGAGATCAATGCATTCTTCGGAAATGCTTCCGGGAACAAGATCACGGGAGCATTTCGTGAAGGCGATATCCGCCACGGAATGGCGGACTTATCCAAGGCGAGAGAATTGCTTGGATATGAACCGACATGGAGGTTCGCAGACGGAATACGGAGTTTTTTGGACTGGGCTACGACGAACGAACTTTCCGAAGACCACTACGAACAATCATTGAATGAGATGAAACAACGTGGGTTATTTCGCGATTGAGAATCTGAACGATGGAGAATTGAATGGCCGCCGATAGACGCACGATCAGCACAAAAATTCGCGGCTTCATTCGGAAATCGTTGCCGGACAAGCTCAATGTCATGCAGTCGACTTTCTATCGACTAAAAGGAATTCTGTACTATCGGCGAGTCTTTGGCAGCTTCGGCACCGGGTCTGTTCTCTACAAGCCGATCATGCTTAGTAATCCACAATTCATGCATATCGGAAAGAATGTGGTGATCCGCCAGGGAGCCCGCCTTGAAGCCATTCTTTTGGACCCGGACAATCCCCCTGAATTGTTTATTGGCGACAATGTCAACATCGAGCAGCATGTGCATATTGTTGCAATAGGCAAGATACACATCAAGGACAACGTCAGCATCACCGCTCGGTGTTCGCTGTTAGGGGGAAGCCATCCTTTCTTTGATATAGAGAGTAATATCAAAATCGGAGATCGGCTTGACGGAGCGAAAACAACAATTGAAATCGGAGAAGGATCATTTCTAGGTGTGAATACGGTAATCATGCCGCAAGTAAAGCTCGGAAAACAAGTTGTTGTGGGCTCGAGCTCAGTGGTGAAGAAAAGTGTGCCCGATTACTCGGTGGTCGATGGCAACCCGGCTACAGTACGCATGAAATACGACTCTGTGGCTGGCTCTTGGGTGGTTGTGCAAAAGCAGACCGAGATTTGAACGCATGATCATAGATATAGCAAGATTTTTAAAGAGCAAACTCTTATCCGTAGCACCCCGCGGGCTACGCTGCGGGGTCGGCGTCAGTGTTCACCGACCGCATCGCATTTCGAACCCCTCGTGTATCAGCGTCGGTGACCGTACAACGATCGGCCGCGGCGCAATCATTGCACCAATTCTTGAGTACGCTGATGTCCAATACACCCCGAATATCGAAATCGGAAAAGACGTATACATCGGACCCTATCTGTATATGGCGTGTGTTGGTCGAATCACAATCGGCGATGGCACTGTTCTGAGTGAAAGCGTGTTTATCAACGACTCCAGCCATGGATTCGATCCGGAACGTGGTCTGATTATGCAGCAAGAGCTTGTATGCCCAGGCGACATCACGATCGGTAAGAATTGCTTTCTTGGTCTTAGGTGTGCGGTCATGCCGGGCGTCATCCTCGGAGATCATTGCGTCGTCGGAATTAATTCTGTGGTGACGAAGGCATTTCCCGCTTACTCAATGATTGCTGGGGCGCCGGCCGTTCTGATCAAGCGGTATTCTCTCGACGAGAAGCGATGGGTGAAAGTAAAAACAGGTCAATGAGAGGGACCGTATCAGGCCACTGATCGACGAGCGCCTGCCATCGTCCAGCCCACCAATGTGATCGTTAGCAAAATAACCAGAGTCATAGGAAGCGCCGAAAACACTCCGGAAGCGCGGCTTCGAATTTCGTGCGATCCCCGGCATAGCGTCCAAACGCATACGGGAATAAAGGGTAACAAAGGTGTAAGAATTCCTTCCCGCACGAATATTCGCCCGTTCACCGAAAACTCCTTAACCCGTGGCATGACAACAGAAATCGTAATGCATAAGGCCACCGAAGCTGCCCCTAGGGTTGCCCAGGCGACACCAGCCGGTCCAATCAGGATCATTCCCAGCACACTGAATAAGAGGTTCAGGACTCCCTCCGCCAGCACTGGGACTAGACCGTAGCGTTGCAATCCCATCGCGACTAGCGCCGTGCCATAAGCGCTGCCCACTAGGCGAACAGCTTGCGCAATGAGTAATATCTTGAGGACTGGCAGGGTAATTGCGAGGTAGGCAGGCCCGACCCAGACACGAACGAGTTCTTCTCCAAATAGGTACGTCACGACGACCGCTGCCATACTAAGGTAGGAGTTCAGACGGGTTGTGACGATTACCAATCGGGAGATACGATCGAACTCTTGTCGCGCTTGCAGGACCGCCACGGGAGCCAACATTGCGGAGAATGCAGCGCTGTTCAAGCCTGTGAAAAACATGATGAGGGTCGCCGCGATCGAGTAGGCGCCAACTGCCTTGAAGTCGAACAGGCCTACGATGGTCACGTCCAGACCGCTGACCAAGAGCATGCCGAAGGACCATACACTGAGGGTAGAGCAATAGCGGATGAGTTCCACTGTGGTCGCGCGGTCAAGGAAGGCGAAGCTGAACCGAAGCGTGGGCAGCAACTTCTTCGCGATCGCGCATTGCACCAGCCCGGCTACGAGGTTGAACCCGCCAATACAAAATGCCAGCCATGCCAGGGAATGCGTCCAATGTAAAACCAGGAGGACAGCGACCGCACCGAAGAGGCGGCTGGTCGCAATGGCGATGGCCGGAAACTCATTGCGCTGCATGCCGATCAACACGCCTGTGTAGACTGACAGCGGAAGATTCATGGCGGCCACAAAGCCGAGGATCAGCACCCCAGAGCCGATCTCGCCCGCCAGGCTGGCTGGAATGGAACGAAACAGATGCGGAAGCTGCCAAGCGATGATCCCCAAACCGCACACAGCAATCATTCCAGCGACGGTGAGAATTGCGAATGCATTGCTAAACAGGCAGTCGCGCTGTTGCTGATCGCCCTTCTCCAACGCTCCGGCAAGATAGCGCGCGACAGCAGTTTGCACGCCGAAGTCGAGGTAATTGGCGTACGCAGCCAACTGTAGCATCAGTGCCCAGCCAGCAAAGCGGTCGGGGCCGAGCGAACGCGTGAGAAAGTGCGGCAGCACAATGGCGACGACGGCCGAAGCTCCACCGCGTATGAGATTCGCAATTGCGTTCTTTGCTATGGTGAAACGGAGAGATCGCATCAGTGTGTTGAATGATTGGAAACTGGCTCTTGTTGCTGCCTCCAGATGCAGCACTTGCCTAGTGAGAGAAGTCCCAACTCAGAATACCCTATTTGAGTGCTCCAACTATGTGAGGTAACGCGCCTTCCTGTACGCATAGGTCGGCTCTGAAACGAGTCGAGTCCCAGGCTCCCTGAGCACGAATCTGCCGACGAACGGAAAGGATGCAGATGGAATACGGCAGATATATCATTCTAAGTGATGAGGCGTTTGTCTTTTGAGGTTACCCATTGGTGCTAGGACCCCTAATTGGCGTTGTGACGGTAACGTACAACAGTGGTGAAGTTCTTCTTCCGTTTCTCCGTTGCGTATTCGAGCAAACGCACAGAGACTTCATTCTGTTCGTAGTCGACAATGCGTCCAGCGATGCCACCTTGCGCCTCCTCCATGAATGTGGCGATGAACGTCTGAGGCTCATTCGCAATGCCGACAATCGAGGCGTAGCTGCGGCAAACAATCAAGGTATACGCGCGGCGATTGGGGCTGGATGCGCGTCAGTCTTACTGATCAATAATGACACCGAGTTTGAACCGCGCTTATTTTCACTTCTTGTAGAGGGGCTTTCCAAGTATGACGCCGAGATGATTTGCCCCAAGATGATGTACTTCGATGAGCCGAATCGCATTTGGGCAGCTGGAGGAAAATTTCAGCCGTGGCTAGGATACCGAACCGCTCATTTTGGCGCGAATGAGATCGATGCTGGACAGCACGACCGGACACGACATATCACTTACGTTCCCACCTGCTGCGTACTAATCAAAACAATTGTTTTCGAGAAGATTGGCTTGATGGATGAACGTTACTTCGTATACCTGGATGACGTGGACTTTATGTACCGCGCCATGAAGAACGGAGTCAGCCTTATTTATATGTCGGAGGCTACGTTGTTACATAAGGTTGGAAGACTCACTGGCGGTGAGGATTCGCCGTTTACTCATCGCTACTGTACGAGGAACCGGGTCTTTTTTATGCTGATGCACGTCGGGCCCATATATTGTGTTCCGCTACTTGTGTTTTATCAACTGTACTTCATAGCGAGCCTTCTATCCAGACGATTTAGCCTCACTTCATTTCGCACGAAAGAGCGAGCTGTATTGGAAGGAATCGGTATGTGGCGGGCTGCGCTAACTTTCAAGGGGTGATAGATTTGGCTCCCCGGCCAAAATGCAAATAAACAAAACGCCCGCCACTTAGAAAAGCCACGCTACACCTAGTTTCGATGCCCTCATCGCTCCGACGCAATCCACGCTCAAATTGAGCGGCCGCCTTTTCTGACCCATCGATAACTGGAGATTCTCAGTGGTGACCGGCCCGCCTTAACTAAGCCAGAAATAATTGGGGACTTCGGCTTGCGCAGTCTGGTTCGGCTCATCATAAAGGGCGGGTTTGCAGTTGCTGTAGATCACATCAGATTGTGGGCTACACGCCCGTCATAACGACCGTTGGGCAATTAGGAGATTATTGTCAGCCTTGTTGATCGAATTAGGCAAGCTGACGAATGCAAACTCAAAATCGGGATACCTTATCGAGTAGACATTTTCAAGTTGGCTGTACCAAGCACCTGTACAACTCGTCAGAATGTCTTCGACAACGTAAAACCCACCGGGACGGACGTGTTGAATTGACGCTTCAAGGAATGAAAGATTTGCCTCGAAGGTGTGCAACCCATCTTCGATAATTATGTCCATTCCATTCTTCAGTTCAGGTTGCGACCAAAGTTCGCTGATAGCAGCTGGATCCAACTGATCGCAATAGTACGTCGTAATTCGATCTGCCTCGAACAGGATTTCCCGATCGATATCGGCTCCATAAATGAGCGCGTTCGGGAAAAGTTCTCGCCATCCCCTCAAGGATGCTCCTGGCGTTCCCGCAACCCCCATAGTCGATATGAGCTCTGGATTATTGGTGCCTAAACCCAGCTCGAAAATGCGATAAGGCTGATTGAACTTCCCTTGAAGCAGGGCCGAGTAAACCGTAGTGTAGTTATGCGCGCGACGTCCTTTGTCACTCCCATGCCGGGTCATCACTTGGCACATCTTTGTAGGTTTAATGACATTGACATTTTGGATTTGCCGGACAAGTGTCGACTTGTCACCGAGCCTGCCGAATCCGCGAACTATAGGTTGACGGCGGATAAATGTGCCAGCAACGAAACGTGGGAAATAGACGAGCGGGTACCACGATTTCGAGCGAAGGAGTTGAAATAGCTTCGGCGACATGGATTGCTGCAAAACGACGGAAAGAGGCGCGCGCTCAGATGCCATAGTCACCAGCATACTCCCGAGCTACCGCACGCTTACAAAAGGCACTCGAAAAACACCGTCGAACTTCAGCTAAACTTGCCCACGCAAAACGTATCAGGCAACAGAAGCTCGGTCACCTCCCACTGCTTCGCTCAATAACTCAAACAGCTTCCTGCCCATTCGGAAGTTAATCAAACCACCCGCTTCATACAAAACTCCCCAGCTTGAGGGCGGGCCGAGCCTATTTAGGGAACTTGCTCTAGATGTTTAGACAAGAGCGGAACGGGGAAGCGAAAGTAGATTGGCCGGCGAGTTGAGCCCAGGGCGTGGCGCGGTCGGCATCCGCGAGACATGAGCTGTCGACTCCCCAGGCTTGTCGAGATGGCGCACAATGGCTATCGCTGCTGCTTTATATGCTGCAGATAGGTTTCGTAGAAAGGGGAGACCTTCAGGCCTCGATATCGGGCTAATTTCGAATAGAGCACGTTGCCAACAACACGTTTAGCGCCGTCGCGAAGATTGGCTTTCAGGCCATTCTCCTTCCGAAACCAAGAGCCGAGAGCATGATGAATTGCAAAGCCCATGGTCTTGTTGTAGGTTGGGCATTCGAAATACTCTTTGGGAAAGATCGCAACGTTCCCTGGTAAAACTTGAAACTCGTTGCCAAGACGGAAATCAGGAAATTCCTCCAAAAAAAAACGCGTGAAGATGTCGTTACTAGGAGATTCAACGTCCTTCAAATCTAAGTAGTGCGCGAGTAGCTTACCGATCAAAGGAGAATTTTTCTCAGCGCCTAACACAGACGTTCCGAGGATGCAGTCAAACATGAAGGGCATAAACACCTGATATTGCAGTACTGAATCTGGGAACTTCTTTTTGACTTCTACGTCGCTATCCAGATAAATTCCACCCATTCGATGTAAGGCCGTAAGACGAACAATGTCAGAGACGAAGCCATAACGTTTCGTTGCCATCATGTGCTCAAAATACGTACTTGGGCCGGGATCGAAATTCGTTTCGTTCCATTCATGGATCTCATAATCATCCAGTTTTGCCCAGCTGGCGATGCAATCACGCACCAACTTAGGTTGATTTTCCCGTTGGCCAAACCAGCAGTAATGGATAATTTTGGGTATGGCCACGCTTTTCTCCCTCAGACAGTTATTATACGGGGCGCCTAACGACGAATTTTAGAGCGCTGTCTCAGTACGTCTTCGTATAGTTCCGCGACTCTTTTGTTGATTGTGTCCGCACCGAAATACGTCTGTGCGCGCTTGCGTGCCGCTATTCCCATTTGTATCCGGAGTTCGTCGTTCTCAAGCAGAGTTTGAATCGCTCCGGCTAAGGCAACAGGATTCGCAGGCAGTACAGTTAATCCGGTCTCCCCGTGTAGAGAAACTTCTGGTACAGCCGATTGAATGTCGGTGTTTACAACCGGAAGGGCTGCCGCCATTGCTTCAAGCTGAACCATCCCAAAGGCTTCTGCCCGGGTTACAGAAGGCATGACAAGCATTTGAGCTGCGGCGAGATAGGGAGCAAGCTGAGGGACTTGTCCCACGAGATGAACTTTATCCTGCAAGTTAAGTTGACTCACCAGGCTTGAGAGAGACGAAGCTTGCGGGCCCGCTCCGATGATGGCCAGCGTAGCGTCCATATGCTCCATTGCGCGTATCAGATACGCGAATCCTTTGTATTCCACAAGGCGTCCCACTGCCAGCACCAGGCGAGGGCCGAAGGTAGTTCTCATCCTCTGCACCTCTTCGAGAGAGGGCGCGGCTTCAAATGCATGCCGACTGATGCCGAGAGGAATCACGCGACACTTTTCTCTATATGGACGCAGTTCTTCAGAGCTTTCAAGATAGCGTTGGGAGGTGGCAATGATGGCATCTGCTCTCTGCATCATTGCTCTGACAAACGGAGCTGCCGCTCGATATAACTGCCTGCGTCCGAGAATGTCACTATGGTGGGTGATGATGAGTGGGCCACGATATCCTGTTACAGCAATGGCAAATGCGGCCGCTGGATTCGGGGAGTGGACATGCACAAGATCGGCAACTGACTGAGATAGATCGAACGGCAGAGTCGGCGTGATGGGCATGGAAGCAACTGTACCCAGCGTCGGCATGCGTGTGATCTTTGCTCCCCCGACGAAGTCTACCTGTCTTGTCGCGTAGTCATTTGCAACCAAGGCCTCTATATCGTAGCGGTCGGTTGTGCCATCGATTAGCTCCTGGAGGTGAGTCTCCATGCCGCCCATGTGCGGCGGGAAGTACTTTCCAAGATGCAAAATCCGAGGTTTCATTGCTGGCACGATACAGCGCAACCTTTGTTATAGCCTATTAGAATAGTGTATTCGAATAAGAAGGGGGTCGCTGTTGAAGGGAATTGTAATCAACGGCCGCTTCCTGTCGCAGACAATGACCGGCGTTCAACGGTATGCATTCGAATTACTTCGAGAACTCGACCAGATCCTCGTCAACGCGCCTCTCAGGTTCGGCAGGGTAGAGGTACTGGTACCACGGAATATCCGCTCGCGTCCGGACTATTCCTCTCTATTGATCAGGGAGGTAGGACGGTTCACAGGTCACGCTTGGGAGCAGCTTGAATTACCGCTATATTGCAAAGGGAAACTTCTTTTTACGCCTTGCGGAGGCGCTCCGATTCTGCACGACTGTAACGTAGTCACGGTGCCCGACGCCGCTGTAGTGGCCACGCCCGAGGCCTACTCTCTGGCCTATCGCACTTGGTACAGGATGCTGCTCTCAGGTTTCGGCTCAAGGGCGAAGAGGATCATCACGGTTTCAGAATTCTCCAAATCTGAACTGAACCACCTATGCAATATACCTTCATCTAAAATTGCAGTTTCGCGCTTAGGCTCTGATCACATCCTTGCGGTGCGATCCGATCAAACAATTCTTGAGAAACACGGGCTTAGAGACACTCCATACGTCCTTGCGGTCAGTTCGCACAACCCAAACAAGAATTTCCACGGCATTGTTCAAGCTACTTCCCTGCTCCGAAACTCTCAGATTAGGCTTGCTATCGCAGGAGATGTGAACCCGGAAGTCTTTGGGAAGACGAGGGCGATGCCAGCATCAGTCATCCAACTTGGCCGCGTGACCGACGGAGAGCTTCGCGCACTTTACGAAGGCGCCGGGTGTTTTGTCTTCCCATCTTTCTATGAGGGTTTTGGGCTTCCGCCTCTCGAAGCGATGGCATGTGGCTGCCCTGTTGTCGTTTCGACTATAAACGCATTGCGCGAAACATGTGGCGATGCGGCGCTCTATTGCGAACCGAGAGATCCGCAGAGTATCGCAGATTGTATCGAACTTGCATTTGTAAGCGATGAAGCCCGGAGCGACTTGAAAGCACGTGGCCGCATTCGTGCACATGAGTTTAGCTGGGCGCGGACGGCAGCGGAGACATGGAGTTTGCTTCAGGAAGTTGCCGCGGCGCCGTAGGGGCCTTCTGCCGTTCGGAGGCTTTGCTTTGAGCCGCAAGAGCAACCATGATCCACAGAGCAGGAAACGAAAGGTCAGGCTCTCCGAATCCCATCGCTAAGAGCAGAGTCAGACCGGCGAGCCCTATCCAGCGATGCTCCTTTGGAAGTCCACGAAGCGTGCACACACAGGCTGCGATAAACAGCACGAGTCCCACGATGCCCACCTGACTCAAAAGCGACGCCACGAGGCTGGATGGACGGTTGCTCCCTAGGCCTACACCTAAGCCATACGTCTGTAGCACGATCTGAAACGCAAATGCATCGGCGCCGAATCGAACCAGCGCGGAGCTTGACGCAGATTTCTCCAACGTTTGCGCGAGAAGAATGGCTCTTAAGCTCGGAATGAACATAAGGAGGGCTAAACCTAGCAGTAGCACAAAAAACACAGATAAGCGCTTCAGCATTGTGATCTTAATAAACCATGGAAGTCGGACGACAGGATGCGTCAGAACCAGGATGCCGATAGCAATACAAGCTGCAAGCAGCGAGGATGACGAGGCGACCAGAAGACAAGCCGCAGCAGGTAACAAACAGCGTGCGATGCCGCTTTTCCCCTCGAAGTACTTCCAAAGAAATGCAGCGAGAACTGCGGCCAGAACCGCGCCCGCCATCGACGGCTCGGTAAAGGAGCCCGCGGGCCTTACCTGGCTCGCATTCATCTGAGCTAGTGAATAGCCTGGATTGTTAACCAGGAGCTTTTGAGGAAATGGAAGATCGAACCGAAAGAACAGGACTTGCAGGAGCACGACAGACACCACGATATAGGACAACCATTTGAAGGCCTTGTGGGCAACTGGCACATGGAGACCTTCTTTGGCCGCTGCGATCACAACAAGAACATTGAGGACCAAAAATGCTGATTGGACGACATTTGTGAACTGAAAATGAAGGCTAGTCGGGCTTATGAAATTATCGTCGATAGTCTGCTCGGGGCCAAATACCGGGAGGCCGTGAAACAGGAACGGAAGGGTAGCAGCCGCGATGACCGCGACGATCGCAAATAGGAGCCAGAGTCGAACAAACAAATGCTGCCGCAGGAGATTACCCCAGCTGCGAACATTGCAGCAAAGGAACCGAACTACAAATAAGATGGCAACCACGTAATAGGGTTGGATTCCGAGCGACCCCGATGAGACCACGGAAGACCCCTGGAAGGCGGTCGAGATAACAAGAAGTGGAAAAAGGAGGTGGGGATAAAACACGAAGAAATACAGGGCAGTCGGTATGAAAACTATACCTTCTATGGTTGGCATAGACTGCTCCGCTCAGTTCCGATCGTAACGCTCAGTTCAGATGGTGACTTCAGATTCGGCTCCAGCCTGATGTTACCTGAATTAGGTAGAGTTTGAGCACAGCAGGTAGATGACCAGCGGTTCTGGTGGGAGGAGCTAATCGTGGGGAGCGCTTCGGCTATAGGAGCGCTGCTACACTGGATAACAAACGATTCGAGAATCGGGCGGGCCGCTCGCAAGTACCGAGGGTCAGGCGGATGACAGCGATGAATTCGGGAATATTGGTTACGGGTGGGGCCGGGTTTATCGGGTCCAACTTCGTGCTGCATTGGGTGGGGTCTGGTCAGGGGCCGGTGGTCAATGTGGATGCGTTGACCTATGCGAGCAATCTTGGGAACCTGGCTTCGATTGAGGGGAACCCTGACCATGTGTTCGTGCATGGAAACATCTGTGACGCGGAGTTGATGTCCAAGACGCTTGCGGAGCATCGGCCTCGTGCGATTGTTCATTTTGCCGCGGAGAGTCACGTCGATCGGTCGATCGTGGGGCCGGATGCTTTCTTGAAGACGAACATCGATGGTACGTTTACGCTCTTGCAGGCGGCGCGCGCTTATGTGGCGACGCTGAGTGAAGAGGAGAGGGAGGCGTTTCGGTTCGTTCACGTCTCTACGGATGAGGTGTATGGCACGCTTGGGCCGGGCGATCCTGCGTTTTCGGAGACTACGCCCTATGCGCCGAACAGTCCATATGCCGCTTCCAAGGCGTCTTCCGATTTCCTGGGGCGCGCTTGGTTTCATACGTACAAGCTTCCGGTGTTGATTACGAACTGCTCAAACAACTACGGGCCTTATCAGTTCCCCGAGAAGTTGATCCCGTTGATCATCACGCATGCGCTGACGGGCAAGCCGCTTCCGATCTATGGGGATGGCCTGCAGGTTCGCGATTGGCTGTTTGTTGAGGACCACTGCAAGGCGATCGTTGAGGTGCTCGAGAAGGGTGTGGTTGGGGAGACGTACAACATTGGGGGAAATAACCAGCGCAGCAACCTGGAGGTGGTGAAGACGATTTGTGCACTGCTGGATGAGCTGGTACCGGAGTCGCCTTACAAACCTCATGCGCAACTGATCACCTACGTGAAGGATCGGCCAGGCCATGATCGGCGCTACGCAATTGATGCGAAGAAGATTGGGCGGGAATTGGGGTGGAAGCCTGAGGAAAGCTTTGAGACAGGCATGCGCAAGACGATTCAGTGGTACCTGTCGAATGCGGAGTGGATCGAGTCAGTGACGGGGGCGGCCTATCAGGAGTGGGTAACGAAGAACTACACTGACCGCAAGCAAAAGTCGGAGGGCTGATGAAGGGAATTATCCTCGCGGGCGGTTCGGGAACGCGTTTGCATCCAGTGACGCAGGCGGTTTCGAAGCAACTGTTACCGATCTACGACAAGCCGATGATTTATTATCCGCTGACAACGCTGATGCTGGCCGGCATTCGGGAGATTTTGCTGATCTCGACGCCACAGGATACGCCGCGATTTGAGGCGCTGCTGGGATCGGGAGAACAGTGGGGCATCAAGATTCAGTATGCGGTGCAGCCATCACCTGACGGCATCGCGCAGGCGTTTCTGATAGGCAAGGGGTTTCTTGCTGGCGAGGGGTGCTGCCTGGCGTTGGGCGACAACATCTTCTTCGGTCATGACTTCGTGAAGGCTATGCAGCAGGCGGTGTCGCGCACCGAGGGCGCGACGGTATTTGCCTACGCTGTCACCGACCCGGAACGTTATGGCGTGGTTGCGTTTGATGCGAATCGAAAGGTGACGTCTCTGGAAGAAAAACCGTTGAAGCCTAAGTCGCGCTACGCCGTTACGGGGATTTATTTTTACGACGCGCAAGTTGTTTCCGTCGCCGAACAGATGAAGCCTTCTGAGCGTGGCGAACTGGAGATTACCGATGTGAATCGGTGGTATCTGGAGCGCGGTCAGCTTTGCACTGAGCTGCTAGGGCGGGGTATGGCTTGGCTGGATACGGGGACGCACGAAGCGCTGCTCGACGCCTCCAACTTTGTGCAGACGATTGAGCGGCGACAGGGATTGAAGATTGCCTGTCCTGAGGAGATTGCGTTCCGCCTTGGATACGTCTCGACGGCGGAGCTGGAAGCGCTGGCAAGCAAACTGGGAAAGAGCTCGTACGGGCAGTACTTGAAGCGGCTGCTCACGGAGACACTCTACTGACGCCGATGGGCAATGGTCCGATCCTGCTTCTCGGTGCTCACGGCCAGGTGGGCGGTGAGGCTTTGCCGCTGCTGCGGGAGCTTGGAGAGGTTGTAAGCCTTACGCGGGCCGAGCTTGACTTGACCGACGGCTTTGCCGTTCGAGCGGCGGTGCGAGAGCTGAAGCCGCGGTGGATTGTGAATGCGGCGGCCTACACAGCGGTGGATAAGGCCGAGAGCGAGTCGCGCATGGCGTATCTCCTCAATGGTGAGTTGCCGGGAGTACTGGGGGAAGAGGCAACTCGCATCGGATCGGTGGTCATCCATTTTTCTACCGACTATGTGTTTTCGGGAGAGGGATCGCAGCCCTGGCGGGAGGACGATCCTACTGGGCCACTGGGCGTGTATGGGGCCTCAAAGCTTGCGGGGGAGAAGGCGCTTGCGGATAGCGGTGCGGGGCACTTTATCTTTCGCACGAGCTGGGTGTTTGGAGCGCGCGGGGAGAACTTTCTGCGTCGAATTCTTCAGTTGGCGCTGGAGCGCGAGGAGTTGAAGATTGTCGACGACCAGGTTGGGGCCCCGACCTGGTCGAGGACGCTTGCACGCCTGGTGGGGCATACGGTCCGACGCGCGGAGGAGAGGACGAAGTCCAGTGGCTGCGGCCTGGAGGAGGCGGTGAGGCCGATGGGTGGGGTCTACCACGCCTCCAGCAGAGGGTATACGACTTGGTTCGGATTTGCTTCTCGATTTTTACAGACTGCGCAGGAGGCACTGCCGGAGAAGACGCTGGCGAGGCTGGTGCCGATTCCGTCGAGCGCTTACCCCACGGCTGCGGTGCGCCCGAAGAATTCGCGGCTGAACTGCGAGAAACTTTTGCGCGGTCTGGAGTTTGAGATGCCTGACTGGCAGTCCGCTACACGCGAGGTGATGGAGGAAGTGCTCGCAGAGACGCGGACGCGATGAGACGAAAGGGACTTAGCGAGTTGTGGGCGTCACGCGATTGCCTGGTGCAAGTCGAGGGGCGGAGGAAGTTCAGCGTCCTGCAGGAAGGTTCCTTTAGCGTCCTTGGCTGAGATCAAAGGCTCTTCGATTCCCTCGAGCGGCCAGGCAATGTTGAGGGTGGGGTCATTCCAACGCACGCAGCGTTCTCCAGCCGGGCAATAGAAGTCGGTTGTTTTATAGAGCACGTTGGCGGTCTCGGATAGAACGACGAAGCCATGCGCAAAGCCCTGGGGGATCCAAAGGAACTCGATATCTTCCCCGTGCAGATGGAAGCCTGCCCATTTACCGAAGTCCGGTGAGTTGAGGCGGAGATCCACGGCGACATCCCAGATGTGTCCTGAGATGGAGCGAATCAACTTACCCTGGGGCTGCAGGAGTTGATAGTGAAGACCACGCAACACGCCCCGTTGCGAGAAGGACTGGTTGTCCTGCACAAAGCGATCGGGGAGGCCAGCGGCAGCGAAGGTATGGGCATTGAATACCTCAGAGAACCAGCCGCGTCCATCGCCGTGCTTCTGGGGGCGGAGGCGTTTTACATCACACAGGCTGGTGTCGAGAACTTGCATGGCTCATTCTAGCGTGGGCGAAATTTATGACCTGGAGAAAGACGCGCAGTATGGCTGGCGTTGTGGAGTATCGAAGGTATATACAACCTCTTCGAGCACAGGGTGTTCACATGCAAATTGCCTCCGCGATTCTAACGCTCGTACACGACTAATCCTTGACGGCGCTCCTTCGCGTCCCTTGGATGGAGCATCTAAATGCATGAAAACACTGAGCTGCTCGCGGAGATGCGCGGTTGTTTGAACGCTGGACGCTAGAAAGATTTGAGACGGTGGCCAAGTAAGCGATCGGTCGCACAGCGGTTCCCTACGGAGGGAGCTTGCTCGAACCTGAACGTGTTCACATATTTCGACGATTTGTAACCAATTCACGCAGGTTGTTACGTCTATGAAGAGTGCTACGTCTATTGTTAGAGCGTGAGAACGAATCGTGATGTTGATGCGTCCAGGTTCCCCAATTGGTATCAGACCCGTAACAGGAAATTCATCGCGACAATCCGAATTCGCAAGGATGGTTCACTGAAATCGGCCGGAGCGCTAATGTACTATGGGTAAAACGACTTGCACTCATCGCACCCACGCAGAGTCTTCCGGCTGACAGCCGACGAAAAAGGGACGGGAAGTTTTAATGGCAAATTCGCGGGCCGAACACGATCGTATCCCAAAGTCCGAAAAGAAGTTTTCCGAAACGTTCGAGGGGCATCTGCGGGACGGGACTAATGCTGAGCCGATGTTTTGCCCCCGTTACGTGAGTGACTGGTGCATGTCGAAGCGTAAACGCTGCTTCGATCTGGTGCTGAGCGCAATTGCTCTTATCGTATTTTCGCCGCTGATGTTGTTGATTGCCTGGTTGATTAGATTTACGTCGCAAGGGCCAGCTTTGTTTCGCCAGGAGCGCGTTGGGTTGCATCAGCAGACGTTTGTCATCTTCAAGTTCCGGACAATGGAAAACCGCCGCGAGCTTCTGAACGCCGGGCCGACGGTTACGAGGCACGGTGATTCAAGGATGACGAAGATCGGCGCTCTACTTCGCCGCCTGAAGCTGGATGAGCTGCCGCAGCTCATTAACGTCCTTCGTGGTGAGATGAGCTTCGTTGGACCTCGGCCCAAGATCGCACAGCATGAAAACCTATGCATGCTGTGCCGTCCCGGGATCACCGGAGCGGCGACCATTGAGTTCTCTCACGAGGAAGGTTTACTTGCGGGCGTTCCGGAAGAGCTTGTCGAACGCTATGTAGTGACGGTCCTCAATCCTGAGAAGTGCAGGCTGGATATCAAGTACATCGAGACAACCAGGTTTGGAACCGATCTCAAGATTTTGATGCACACCGTTTTCAAGCTCAGCAATCGGTCGAGACGTACATTCTCGACAGAGGCCGTGCGTTTTCTCAAGACCAGGACAAGCCTGGAGATGAACTCTTCCAAGACGCTCAATGCGGCGGAGAATTCGGACTATGCTGGCCACGAGGTTCGGCAGTCTGCCTGACCAGCGAGGCGCATAAACTTACCGATGCTCTTCCCTGTTACTCATCTTGCGCCGTGTCTGGCGTCCTAGGCCTATTCCTTATGCAGGAAGTAGGTCAGTTGAATGGTTCCGATAACATTATGCTGTTGGCCCTGAGCAATCAGTGGTGCCTTCCACAGTTCGCCTTGCACGTTCGCCTTGATTTCGAAGTTGCGGAAGGGGCGTAATACGACGTCGGCGGAGAGGTCGTTCTGGGTGGTGCCACCTGGAATAAAATCGTCTGCTGCCTTGGCTTGACGATATTGCAGTTGAAGCTGCTGATCGGGGCGAAGGTGCCAGGTCAACCAGGCCTGGCCGCCGGTGCCCTCGCGTCCAATCCAGTCGCCGAGAATGTATCCCTTGTTGGTGTAACCCTGCACCTGAACATTTTCCCAGAGGAGAAGGTGGCCTTGATTGCTTTCGGGATCATGCACATTGGTGGTAAATCCTTCCGCGCGGAAGTCCAATCGCGGTAAGCCGGGTAAGCGCGCGATATAAATGCCTGGGCGCAAGCCGGAGCGTCCCAGGTTGCTGATGGGAAAGACGTTGTCGTGGGCGAAGGAGTCCATATAGAGGGTGACGAGGTGACTGTCCCAGGGTGTTCTCCAGGTTAAGTCGAAGGTGCTGAAGCGGGCCCCGGGATTCTGTCTTGAAAACTTGACGTCAGGCTGCGCAGCGGTGACGCTGAAAAAGCTGCGGAGAAACGTGCCAATCGTGATGGGGACGTTGCAGGTGGCGGAGTCTGGCGCTGCAGGCGGCGGCGCGCAATATTGTCCATGCCCACCCCAGATGACGGAGCGCATGAAGCCGATCTCGAGATCGGGGACCACCTTCATGCTGACCTTCTCCATATGGATCCAGGGGTCGCTGGGAAACTGGTGCCCTTGCAAAATGCCTACCATGAAGTCGTAGCGAAAGAGCCCCACGTAGCGGGACAGGCCGGGGATATAGAGCGGCTCTACGCGGTTGATCCGAAAGCTGTAGATGTCCTGCGCGTTATTGGACCAGCCCATGGCGGCCCCAAGCCCTGGACCGAGCCATTGATCACTTCTGCCGAAGGAGATTTCGTGGCCGAGGAGATGGACGGAGGCATTCGCCTCCAAAATCTGGACGGTGTCCTGGCCGGGGATTATTCCTGCAGGGATGGTGGTTTGAGGGACGTTGGGGGTTATATCGATGGCGGCGAGTTGGGCAGCGACAGACGGGGAGTACCCCATCGCAGACGGAGCGTGTTGATACTCTGCGCGGACGATGAGGCTGAATCTTCCGCCCTGCGCTTCTGCACTGACGCCGGTGAGATTGTTGAAGCCGTTCTGATCGGGACGGCCGTAGTCGTTGACGATGGTTTGGCCGACATGAAAGCTGTCGCCCAGGATCTCGCCGTTGATTTCACGGACGCGAGTGTAGGCGCTGGCTGCTCGGAGGGTCGGTGACCGATCGCCGGCCAACTCAGGCCCCAGTTCCCGGCGGAGGGTTGCGTTGATCTCGACCGCTTCGGAGGGTGCGTAGGTTGAGTGCAGCGACTCCTGAGAAAGGCTGAGCATGTGCGCTAGCGAAGCGCGTGTCCAGGGACGAAGGTCGAGATACGCCGTTGGAAGATAGCCGAGGTAGTAGAGGCGAAGAGCGGCTGAGTAGATCCAACTGTCTACCGGAATGTAGGCGGAGCCGGCGGTGCTGGCGGATGCGGCGGCTACCTCATGGTGCGAGGGGGTGGGCTCGCCGCGTTGCGCGAGCATCGACGTCGCGAGCATAGCTATTGCGGAAGAAGCGACGAGGAGGGCGCGGAGGATCGGTCGTTTCACGCGCGAGATGGGCGATCGAGCGGAATGGCCTGGGCGCGGCCGATGACGGGCAGGATGAAATTCGATTGCTGCCTCCAAGACGGGATGCGCATGCAGAGATTGCATCCTGGAACCCAAAGAAGATTGCTGACATCGCATGCGGTGGCCTGGACTCACGAAAGTCAACGTAACACAAAGATAGTATAAGTCCTGCACTTACCGTGGGATCTTCGCACGAGCGGCTTGGGTGGAGAGGGCGGACAACAGCGGAGATCATGCTTTCGTGGGCTGGAGCGGATAGCGACTTCGGCCTTCTCCTATAGAAACTTTTCACCTGCTGCCGATAGCTGGTCTGCATCCGCGAGGGTGTATGCGGCGGTGAGCGATGAACGATGAGCGGTATGCCGAGGACAGCTCGTATTCGACTGCGGACTTGTTTTGTGGAGGAGAGCCAGCGGAGGCGCTGCTCGGATATGCAAGCCCATCGCGCCTGGCCAGCCAGATTCAAGAGCTGCTTGGCGAAGATTGTGAGCTGGAGACAAGCTTTCTTGAAGAGAGCTGGGCGTCTGGTCGACCGGTGACCTCGGGAGGGGGTGGGCGAAAGCGGGATGAGGCTGCGGAGAATATTGGCGGCGTCACATTTGCGGAGTTGAACACGCTCGGGAGCTACTTTTTTTCGCAGGCGAACGGGGTGATGGGCGATCGTCCTGCTTATGCTTATCCCGTTAGTTCGACGAACTCCTATACTGCAGCGTGGTTGCGCGATCCTTTAGAAGAGTTTGCCTCGCGGACAGAGGTTCAAGTTTCGGTGCACGATTCAGCAGGTTACAAGAGGCATGCTTATGGTACGGGGGCGTTGGGCTCGATGACGTATCAGGGCGCTTGTGAACTTCTTAGTGTGAGCGAGAGCAGCACGGTAACGCAGATCAGGACGGCGTATCGGCGGATGGTCAGCGAGTGGCATCCTGACCGGGTGGAGCAGAGTAGCGAGAGGGTGCGTGCGTTCGCTACAAAGCAGATGGCTGCAATTAATGAGGCGTACCACTTGCTGCGGGAGGTGTCGCCTGCGCCAGTCTGCTAACAGCGCGGGAGTGCGGCCGATTCGCAAGGCGGTTATTCCGGGAGGATCAGGATCACTAAGACGAGGGCCTCGACAGCGAACATTCGGAAGGCCGCGTCCTGACCATTCCAGAGCTTCGATTGCCACATCAGGAACCACTCGGCTCCGATGCACAGAAACGCGATGAACCATTGAAGCATTCCGGAGGTCAGCGCTACTACGCCGATTTGCTTGGCACGGTGGAACTCTGGCTGCGGGCTACGGAGAGCCCGGAAGAGGGCTAGGCTTCCCCACCAGCTCAAGAGCGCGTTGAGGATCTCCCACGCGATGATGCTGAGATAGAAGGCGAGGTGAAGCCAAGGGGCGCGAATGGCTCGCCACAGACCGTGGTTTCCGGGAAAAGTGGAATCCATCATGAGGACATGTCGGACGAATTGGTAATTGGAATCGAAGTCCGTCAGATTATTGAGTGCGACGAGGGCAAAGAAGAAACCGATCGCGGCTAACAGCAACATCTTGCAGGTTCGAATGGCGATCATCTGGAGGGCTCCTGGAAGCTGGCGAAATAGCGTCGCAATGCGGTGAGAGTCGCGTCGTCATACTGTGGGCTGGAGGCCATCTGCGATTGCGGGATGATGTTCTTTGGGTGGAGGACGTAGGCGTCGAATTGAGTTGGATTGGTGGCGGCCTCTTGCGCCAGGTTGCGCCAGAGGAGTTTTGACTTCTGACCACCTTCGCCCGAGCGGCTGTGGCATCGAAAACAATTTTGGCGGGCGATGGCGTAGCCCTGCTGCACGACGGGATCGTCCGCGGCTGCACCGTGCGGCTCGATGGGCGCATAGACAGCTTGTTCGCGGCGTAGATCGAGGCGCACGACTCCCCAGGGGATCTGCGCTTCGTCATCGTGGGAAAGGACTCGGAAGGACGGTTTGAAACTGGGATGGGACACCATGTAGGGACCCATGGGCAGGCGAGCGCCACCCAAGGGCCAGTGATCCGGTTGCCGGCCATTCACTTTGAGGACGAGCAGTGGGTGGTGGGCGTTGAGGTAGGGTGCTGGATAGTGCGCGGCGTACTTGTCGTCACAGATGGCGATGACCATCGTTGCTCCGTCCTGCGCGCCGAGCCAGCCAGGTAATTTTTCCAGAGAGACGCCGCTGATTTGCACGGTCGTGCCGAAGTTTGGGTCGTCGGTAACGGTGTAGGTTTCTTGCGGCAGAGACAGCAGAGATTTGTAGGAGACGAATCGCGTTTGACCTTGCCGAACGCCTTGCAGTGACCCACCTATCTCAAGGTCGCTGGGTGCGTGTCGTACAGTCTGAAGCACGAGGCGGTGTTCCGTCTCGAAGGCGGCCGTGCATACAGTCATCCCGCACAGCACCAGGAGTGCCATCAGAGACCGGCTTGTATGGGTCATGCGGTAATAGTAGCCGAAAACCGGTGAAGTTCAGCCACTGGAGGGCAGACTAGCATGCTAAAGTAACCTTCACGATGGACCCACTTGATGCGTTGCAACAGCTTGGTCTCGCGCTGCCGTCGCCGCCGGCGCCAGGCGGCAACTACACGTCGGCAAAGACTGCGGGAAATGTTGTTTACCTGTCGGGCGTGATCTCTCAGACGGCGGATGGCATCCTGACGGGCACCGTGGGGTTAGACCGTTCGATTGACGAGGGCTACACGGCCGCCCGTGCGTGCGCGCTGTTACAGCTCGCGGTATTGCATAGGCATCTCGGCTCGCTGAGCAAGGTGCGAGGGGTTCTCACCGTAAACGGCTACGTGAACTCGGTCGCGGGCTTTGCGGATTCGCCGAAGGTGATCAATGGCGCGTCGGATTTATTTCTTTCTGTCTTCGGCGAAGCTGGGCGTCATGTTCGCGCGGCGATCGGTGTGAGCGGCCTACCGCGCCATGCGCTGGTTGAACTGCAGATGACGGTGGAAGTCTGATGGCCGAACATACGCTCTCCGCAGTGCCAACGCATTCACGATGGAACGCCGCACTGCCGCCCCGCCTGACGATCGACTCGGGGGACGTGGTGCACTTTGAGTGCCACGACGCGAGCGGCGCACAGGTGCATTCGGGTATGACCGTGGAGGAGTTTCAGGGGATTGATCGTGGATTGATTCACGCGCTTACAGGGCCGGTGGCGATTGAGGACGCGGAGCCCGGCGATGTGCTGCAGATCGACGTCCTGGATGTTCGGCACAAGGGGTGGGGATGGTCGAGCGTGATTCCTGGGCTTGGGTTTCTGAAGCAGCGTTTCACGGAGCCGTTTCTGTTTCATTGGGAGCTGGAGCCGCTGATCTCTCGCTCGCTGGGGCCAGCGGCTGTGCCGCTGCGACCATTTTGCGGAATCATGGGAGTTGCTCCTGCCGAGCAGGGCGAGTTCCGCACGCGGCCACCGGGTGTTTTCGGGGGCAATATGGATGTGCGGGAGCTGGCGGCGGGAGCGACCTTGTACTTGCCGGTGCTGCAGCCGGGCGCGCTGTTCTCCTGCGGCGATGCACACGCGGCACAAGGCAACGGAGAGGTTTGCATCAACGGGATCGAGTGCCCGGCCGATGTTTCTCTCCGCTTTCATTTGCACAAGCAACAATCGATCGCGGGCCCGCTGGTCGAATCGTCTGCTGCGCCGGACGAGCATGGAGCGGCGTGGGTGGTTGTTG
>Ga0302305_1000122_pt1 | contig 52770 bp, 39 predicted proteins | sample III_Palsa_E2_3_FD_198764 | JGI IMG/M metagenome (GOLD analysis project Ga0302305, IMG submission 198764) | Peat permafrost microbial communities from Stordalen Mire near Abisko, Sweden - III_Palsa_E2_3 | ecosystem: Environmental > Terrestrial > Soil > Palsa > Peat permafrost | place: Sweden... | reverse complement strand
CACCGCGGGCGAGGCGATCGAGATGCTCGACGATGAGGTTCGCCTGTTGCGCGAGCGGGGATTCAGCGACGAACAGATTGCTTCGCTGCTCACGGGATTTGATATTGAGGTGACGACGGAGCAAATCGCGAAGCATGCGCCGCCGACTTTGTAATGTCGGTAGCGGCGTTCAGGCGAAGAGGTTTACCTGGTGAGCGGGGTCTGAAGCAGCGGCGGGTTGAGTTTCGACTTCCTCGGGGTTTGGGTGAGGCGGCGAGTGTTGACTCGGGGAGTAGCCTTCGTCATCGCCGGCGCCGTTGTTTGAGGATTCGGCGTTGACGCGGGAGATGGGCAGGGGCGGCTCGAGCACAGGCTCCTCGAACCGTGTGAGGGTCAGAGGAGAGATCACCGGGATTGGCACCATTCCCATGCACGCTCACTCCCGTCCGAAGGGGTCTTCCCATTCTGTTATCGGCAGAATCGAGACGCTACTTCAGGGGAGATGCACTATTTCGCGGCGGGATCTGGAGAAGGTGATGGCTTGGTTGGGTCCGCGTTCGCGTTGGGGAGCGTGTAAATGACCTCGCCGGAGCGCGTGTAGTGCAGTTCCTCGCGAGCCTCGTGCTCGATCGCGTCGGGATCGCTTTGCAGGTGGGTGATGTGCTCGTGCAGGCGGTCGTTTTCCTTTTGGAGCTGCTGCACCTGATCCTGAAGCACCTTTGCTTCCTCACGCTTGTGGGCGAAGGCGGTGAGACCGTTATGGCCGAAGATGACACCGTACGCCATGACCAGCGCGAGGGTAGCGGTCGCGATGGTAGCAGCACGTCGCCGCCAGAGATAGATGCGGTCCTTGGCCGCCCCTGCGAGCTCGGGCAGTTTGACGGTGAGCTTCGTTTTGGGTGATGCGGTTCGCAATTCCACGCCTCAAAGGGGTCGTAAGGGCTGATCCTTCACTAGAAGTATCGCGCATTATGACGTTGAGTTGGGAGGGGAAGCTGTGGAAGGAACCAGACTTGTCGACAGAGGGTTCCAAAATAGGGATGCGAGCGCAGAGTTCGTTTCGCACCGCCAGCTTTGTTATCCTTAGGTTGACGCATGCGTGTTCTCTTCTTGATTTCGATACTGGCCTTGGTAGCGCTACTTTGGGCCTCGCTTGCGATGGCGCGACATGTACGACAGGCCCGCCGTAAGTTGCAGCAGGATGCGACCACGGATACGAAGGGGAAACCGTAGTCGAAGAAGAGCACGAAAGATCGAAGAACGCAATTCACCGCCAAACACCTCAACCCCGAGAGAATCTATGCAAACCGTAACCCTACCTACCTCCCGCGCGGCGAACCTGGCCCACTTTGCGACGACTATTCCAGGCAGGATTCTGCTTGGCCTGGGCGCGACGGTTGTCGTAGCTTTGGCCGCGCACGTGAGCTTTCCCCTTCCCTTCACCCCTGTGCCCCTGACGCTGCAGCCACTCGCGGTATTGGGGGTTGGATTGGCATTTGGGCCGGTCGGCGGCTTTCTTACCATGTTGGCTTACCTGGCAGAGGGCGCGATGGGTCTGCCGGTATTCAGCCCAACGGGGCCGGGAGGGCTTCTGCAACTCCTGGGACCTACGGGCGGATTCCTGATGGCCTATCCGCTGGTGGCTGCGATTGTGGGAGGGCTGACACGGAAGCTGACGGGACGGACTGCGCGATTCCTGGCAGCATTCGTCGCGGGTAACTTGGCGATGGCCGTTCTATTTTTGTCGGGCGCGGGCTGGTTTATGCACTATACCCACCACACGCTTTACGCCGCGTGGACGGGCGCGGTCGCCCCATTTCTTCCTGGGGAGTTCATCAAGGTCCTGGTGGCAGCAGGCGCCTATAGCGCCTTGTCCCGCGCTCCCCGCATCTAATCTATCGTACGGACAACATTTCAGGAGCAAGTTTTGAGGGCTCCTCTTAACAAGCAAAGCACCAAAGGAACACATGACTACTGCAGCAACAGATGTCCGCGAAATCAAGATTGCCCATAGCCCAGACTCCGATGACGCCTTTATGTTTTACGGGCTTGCAACGAACAAGGTGCGCGTACCGGGCTACAAATTCACACACACGCTTACCGATATTGAGGCGCTGAACCATCGCGCGATGACGGACCAGTACTACGACGTGACGGCAATCAGCTTCCATGCGTATCCGTACATTCAGGAGAACTACACCCTGATGGCGTGCGGTGGCTCGGTAGGCGACAGCTACGGGCCAATGATTGTGGCTGCGAAGAATTACACGCTCGACGAAGTCAAGAAGCTGCGCATCGCGGTTCCGGGAACGTTGACGACAGCGTATCTGACGCTCAAGTTGTTTGCACCTGAGATCGAGACGGTTACGGTTGAGTTCGACAAGATTATTCCGGCGGTTGTGTCGGGGGAATTCGACGCCGGTCTGATTATTCACGAAGGTCAATTAACGTATGCGCGTGACGGGCTGAAGAAGATTCTCGACCTGGGCGTCTGGTGGCATGAGCAAACGGGCCTTCCCTTACCGCTGGGCGGCAACGCGATTCGGCGGTCGTTGGGCTCTGAGGTGCAGACGATTACCACCAATGCATTGCGGGAGAGTATTCAGCATGCGCTGGATCACCGCGAAGCCGCGCTGGAGTACGCCATGCAGTTTGCGCGTGATTTGGATACGTCGCTGGCGAATCGCTTTGTCGGCATGTATGTGAATGAGCGCACACTGAACTACGGGGATGATGGGCGCGAGGCGATCCGCAAGATTCTGGACATGGGCTATGAGCGCGGCATCATTCCGAACAAGGCCCATGTGGACTTCGTCGGCTAGCCTGAATTTTCAGGGGCAAACGTCTGAATTTCCTCACGATCCGGCACTGTGCTGTCGGTGCCGGATCATGATATTCTTTCTAAGTGCGGTGGTTTCCCCGCGCATCCCTTGGCGATCTCCCTAGTTCGCTCTTTGCCTCGCGGCAAAGTTCAAGGTTTGGACGCGTAGCTCAGCTGGTAGAGCATTCGACTCTTAATCGACTGGTCGCAGGTTCGATCCCTGCCGCGTCCACCATTTTCCCTCTTATAAACAATGACTTAGCGCAGGTTGCTCTTCTCAGGGCGCCTGCTATTTCTTTTGGTGGCTGTTCTGGTGGCTGTTCCGTTCTTTACACTGCAATTCGCTCGGGATGGTCAAAGCGAGCATAGTGACGCAGGTCAGAAACCGGAATCAGAACCCGCCCGCCAATTCTCCTGGCCGGCAGTCGCTTGGTTGCTACTAGGTAGTCGAGCGCACGCTGGCTGATCGAAAGCATCTGGGATGCTTCTTCGCGGCTGACAAGCAGCTTGTTTTCGGGTGCTACGGTCACGCGTTGTGGGGGCTTCCTGCGACCAGCCTTGAATCCTGCCCCGGCTTGCTCTACCTGTGACCACTCCGAGTTACCATCGTCGAAATTGATGAACCGGTGTGCTGACATATCCCCATCTCCTAGTTCAGATTCTGGTACTCGTTCCCTAAACGCCTACCCTCGTGAAGCTTCCCAGCCGCTTTGCTAATCTCTCCGTCGTTCGATCTTCTGCTTTTCGTCAAAGACCCAACCCGAAACCCATACTCAATTCATTGTCGTGCCTTGGCAGTGGCACTACCTTCTGTTGAGCTATGCCGATCGTCTGCTCGGGCCTGTAGGCGCTCTGGTGCGAAACGTCATGGCCTAGCGCCTGTGGGAGCTTTTCCAAGTTGTCCGTGAAGATTTGAGCGTCCCACTCACCACGCGATATCGAGACATACGCCATGCGACTGTTCAGCAGATCCCTTGCCGCGAGCTGCGTGTCTACGTGGACTAACACCCGCTCCGCCGTCTGACCCTGGCTGGAGTAGCTGGTTACGGCATATCCGTGGTCAAGATGCGGTTGGCTTCGCGGATTGAAATCAACTATGCGCTCATCGTCCATCCGGAGCCGCATCCTTCCATCCCGACCGACGCTCGCCACAGTCCCGAAGTCACGGTTGGCGATCTTCAATTCCTGGCTGGGCGCGGTGAACTGGATGCGATCTCCGACGGAGAATCTCTTCTCTTGCTCTCGGTAGACTGAAACCCCAACCTGACGACGCGGGTCATAGGTGGTCTGCTCGCCACTCGGCCGTACCACGGTCAGCGTGTTCTTCTCGGCGTTCACGGCAAGTACCCGAGAGTACTCGCCCTTCTTGATGCCTGTTTCTTTCGATGTGCGAGAGTAACGCAAAATGTCATTCGTCTGATACTGCTGAGCCCAACTCCGGTCCGCGCCTGTCATCTCCTGACGTGGCACGAGCGTCCGCACGGAATACTCTTCCCTGCTCACACGGCCACGTGATTGTAGCTCATCGTGTATCCGCTGATTGATCTCGTTGCGCGAACGGTTGTCAGGCGAAACGACAAGTGTGCCGCTGGGAGATTTGGCATACTCCCTCGCGATGGACGCAATGCGTTCATCGTGTCCCCTCACCTGATGCACACGGCCCTGCTGGTCAAGATTCTCAACGGCGGCTCTCACCTGGCCGCGCGCCAGCTGCTCAACCACCTCTTTCAACTCTGGGTCGCGCTGACGAACGATATCATTCAACTTCGCGGTGCGCATCCCAGATTCTTGTAGTTGCGCGAATGGACGACCGGCTTCCACGGCTTCATGCTGACGACTATCCCCCACCAACAACACCCGATCATTCCGATGGAGACGTTCGATGAACTCGTGCATCTGGCGTGTGGAGGCAAGCGAAGACTCGTCGAGTACATACAAACGCTTTTCTCCGGTGTCGGGCTGCATTCCCTTCGCAAGGTGACGCTGGAGAGTGGAGGTCTCCAGGCCGGCTTCAGCGAGCTTGTTTGCTGCGCGAGATGTGGGCGCAAACCCTTCGACCTTGTATCCCTGGGCTTCAGCGCCTTCGCGCAAAACGGACAATGCCGTTGTCTTGCCCGCGCCGGCGACACCATCGAGCCCCACTATCTTTTCGCGGCTCAAGAAAATTTCATCGACCGCTTGGCGTTGCGAGCGATTCAACTCAGGGTGACGATCCTCAGTCCAGATGCGTAACTGTGGTGAGACCAGCATTGGATCCGCATAGCCGCGCTGATTGCCGCGCTGCATGTGACCTATGATCTCCCGCTCTCTACTCACCATCTCCAACGTTGTATACTGCGGAGCAGCTCGTCCGTCGGGCCTTACTACGGCTCGGAACTCACCACTCTTTACCCTCTGCTCAAACTCCTGTCGCACTTGGCTATAAGAAGCATGTCCCATGCTGCGATCTATCGCCGCTTGCAGGATTACGCGTTCGTCCTGAACCGCGGAGCGTTCAAAGACGTGATTGCGGGAATAGGTTACTGCCTGTTGCACTGTCTTGTCCGGCCGCACTTGGTGGTGCTGTACCTGTGCTTTCGCGACTACAAGGTCTGCCTGATGACCGAACCGTGCGGCCAGCTGACGGTGCTGCTGCAATACTTCTTCGGGCGAATGAAGCTCTTTGCCGTCTCGGGTGCGATGCGCGGCAACCTGCGCCGCGCCCGCGCCCTCCCTGCCAATCTCGTGCAGATGTTCTTTGATCTGCACACGACGCGGGCTTGATGCCTCCAGATACTCCTGCGAGTAACCCTTGATCTCAGGCTGCCCATGCGCGCCCCGTTCGATCTCATAGCCGAGACCTTGTAGTCTCATCGAAAGTTCCGATCGATACACACTGGTCGCATACTGTTGCGACTGAAACAAGCTGCGCTCTTGCAGTGCCCGTGTTTGTCCATTGTCCCGCTCAGTCACATTGAAAACCACAGCGTGAGTGTGAAGCTGCGGTGCAGCGTAGCCGTCTACCGGGCGAGCGGTGTCATGCTCGAAGGTAGCAGCGACGAACTTGCCTGTCGTTTCCGGCGCATGAACGTTGCCGATGCGGGCCTGTGTATACCGCTCCAGTTCATACAACGCGACGCGGACACTCTCGCGGTGTGCTTCACGTACGCGATCATCGCCGCCCACAAGACCCGTTAGTGATACAGATTTGGGTGCAGAGAACGTGGCGTCCCATCCTGCTCGATGTTCTGAACTGGTGATCTGCTTGCCATATTGGTTCTCGTAGGACTTCGCGGGTTGGTGCCTAACGAGTTCTGTGTTGTTCTCAGGATGCCGTCCCTCGCTCAAACGAGCGAACGCTTCAGATCCAACAGAGCCGCGTAAGCCCCAATGCTCCGCGAGCGTGCCCTGCCATTCGGTATGCCCCTGTTGATCTCGGCTCCAGTAGTTTTGTTGTTCAGAAGTGAACTCCCGAGCATGGTACGTCCTTGCTTGCCCTGCGGATAACGATTTAGATATGGTCAACATGGTTTCGCCCGTGACGCAGGAACTAGTGACTGACTTGATTCACAGACTAACCCAACTTTGCACCATGTGATCCGTGTTACAAGCATTTTTATTTTTGACGTGAATCGTGAAATACCCTATGCCTATTGGCTTTCGTGCGCTTTCGATGAAGGATTAGACTTCGTTATCGGATCGATTCTGGCACCATTCATTGCGCTCAATTGCTGTCGAATTAAGATGCAGTTTCACAGTCCGTTTGGGAACAGCAAAAGACAGGCAATCCCGACCGTTGTAGGCAAGCTTTGTTAGCCACTATGTCGTGACTGTTTGACCAGGGAAAGTCTTGTCAATCTGGAAGACTTGCGCCTACTCAATCCACTCAGACTCATCCCACTCTTCGACGGCTATCGGACGGACGTATGACCGGGACGATCCGGGGAACACAAGATGCTCGGAAGGTGCTCGATTCGTGTCATAGGAAGCGTCCGGATCAGTGATGCGCGGCTGTGCCGGATTCCGGCTTTCAGTTGTGTTCATTGTCGAGGGATCACGAGCCGGAACAGTCGGCGATTCGACGGCCATATGTGCCCTGGATGGACTCCAGTTCCCCACCAGCGAAAGGTACCACCGAGCGGTAGGTTTAAGCGCTCGGCTTCCCAGCGCGATTATCCTTCTAATCCGGGCAGGAATCGGGGGGGGCATCGGACGGCCATTTCCACCCTGAAACCGAGAGCGATTCAGGTCCCCGAACGACCCGCCAAACGTCCCTGTATTCCGGCCCTATATCGTCTCTGATCAGCCAAGCGACGAGCAAAACGAATAGCAGCGCGGCGAGACCATAAAAGGTCGGCTCCCACACGGTTTGAAGGAAGCTCTGGCCGTCGTAAAAGTCCGTCCGAAGGACGTCATCTAGCACCACCGAATTGACCGGCTCGGGCGGACTCCTTTCGACCGCAGTCCACCCCTCCGTGAGGGCACTGGAAGACAGCACGAAAGGAGATTTACCCGCAGGATCGTCGGTCACATCAGAGTCGGTCGGCCATCGGCTCTCACGACCGGGAGCGGTCAACTCAAGCCACTGAACTTGGACCATTACTCCGGGCTTATCCGCTGTCTCGGAACTCTCCCAATAGGAACGCAGATAGTAGCGCTGAAGAGGCGGAAGTTCCCGGAGAATCCAAGCCCGGAACGTAAGCGTGGGCAGGCAAATGCCGAACGCTAGCACGAGTGCCGTCCGCCATGGAAGTACCCGCCTTATCCGCCAGAGCTTCATGGCTTATCGGTCGGCCCTTTGGTCTGCTTTTGCAGCCGCCTTCGGGCGAGAAGATCTGCCGCCCGATGTTCTTTGACAGACTCGGAATAGGTAGACATCTTCTTGATGTCTTCGGTGCTGAGCGGCCCCTGCGAGGCTCGGGCAAACAGGTTCAACATTAAGGACCGTATCCCCATCAGTTCAGCCAGCAAGATTTCGTCTGTTTCTGGGTCTTCCTGGCCACCCTGAACGTGCGCCAGAGCGGCTTCTCGCAGCCATTCGGCGACCCGCTTTCCTGCGGCTGTAGCCGCCGCTTCCATCTCACCGAATTCTGCCTCGGTAAGCCGAGTTGCAACCGACCGTCCCCTGGCGGTTTCGTTGGCCGACGAACCCGGTTTCACCGGAGCGATCGCGGGCGGATTCTCGGGAGCGGAGGCCATCGAGGGACCTTTCGGCGACTACCATACTTCGAATCGTTGGATGCGGTTGCACCACTAACGGCATCCTCGGTCGCGGCTACACTCACGCAGGAGTCACCTGTTTACCGCTCCGTTTACGGTTGGAAACTCCGAATGGGCTTTCATTGATAACAAAGGTGTTCCCATCCGGAAACAAAATGGCCGTTTGCAGTTCCCTGTTGGGGATGACGTGTCAGCCCTAAACCCGCTGCGCAGCAGCGCAATCAACTTGATGTGAGTACGAGTCTCTCCCGTTACCCGTATCATGCCGAAGCTTCTGGCATCTCACTCGCGTATCTTCCGGGAGACGCCAGAACCGCGGATTTCATGTCCCTCTCCTGAGAGGGTTCTCTATCCAGAACCTCCGAGAGAAAGTTGTTGATGGAGGCCGCGGAGTCAAGGAGCAGATCCTTCTCCAGCGGAGTTACTCCATCCAAATTGTCTACCTGCCAGCCATCGCGGCTCAGAGTAGCGGGGACGCCGCAGGTTCCATGAAGGCCGAGGAATTCTCCCTCCAATCGCACCTGGCCATGGACCCTCCGGCGATCCCCGGCAAGAGCGGCCGCAACGCACTGCAGGATCGCGTTGGAGGTCGCGTTCGGCGTGGAGTGCATGGAATGAGCGGTGATGAACGGTTCGACGAATATTCGCGCGTCCGGCAGGGCCCGACGCGTGGCGTCGTACGCCTGAGCGATACGTTCGTCGCGAAGAAACTGCATGACCTCTTCCTGGACCGTACGTACCCGTTCCCGCAAGGGAATCTCAAGACTTCGGGCGGCCAGGAGATCGAGAGCGCGGCGTAGCCCAGCAGTGTGCCCCGTCAGTTTCACGCTGCTCCAAAGCGGGACCATCGCCTGACCATGTTCTCCCAAAACGCTGGCTCGCACATCTCTCCGCGAAATGCCCAAATCCTTGGCGATGGCCCGGGCAAAGCGCAGCGAATCCTGTTCCGCGCCCATGCCGAACACGCGCTTACGATCCAGTTTCTCGCACAGGACCTCAACGGCAAGCTCGACCGGATTGCTGACCACGATAAAGAGCGCATCGGGAACATGAAGCGCACACTGTTCGGCAATTTCCTCGAACACCGCGCGGTTCGCAAAACCCATATCACGGCGGTTGGTGCATCCTGCCGACATACCGACGCCGGCGGCGACGATCACGATGTCCGCGTCCAGATCCGAAGGCCGAGGCACGACTTCGACCTCTACCCGCCCCTCATCAAATGCATCCAGAAGGTCGATGCGGGTGCCGAGCAACTTTGCCTCGGTCTCCTGTGAACCGTGTCCCGCGAGTTGAAGACTGTCCCCGGGTTCGAGGAGCTGACTCCTCAGGAGTTGAGCTGCGAACGAGCTTCCGACCATGCCGGACGCACCAAGAATTGCAATGGAAGTGGACATGAAAATTCCTGATCGACAAAGATTGGCAGCGTCAACAACCTTCCGTATCACGGTGTTGCAGGAAGCGAAGGACTGCTGATTCCAGAATAGTGCGCCGCTTGAGCCGAGAACATAGAGGAGGCTACACAGTGGGCCGTGTGGCTCCGCACGGGCGCAAGGGACGGTCTTTGACCTACAAGCGTCGATCTCTGCCTATGCCGGCAGAGCGCCGAGAATGTCAATCTTGTTCTTCTTGCACAGCGCGTCAAGCTTTGCGAGATCCGGTGGCACAGTTGTTGGCAACACTCCCTGCCGGATCGGAGTCGCCATCTCCAACATCATTCCAATGAATCCTACGGGTCCGCGTGGCATTACATGGATAAGAACGCGAGAAGTCCCTTCCCCACTCGATCGAGACCCATGGGGTACTCCGCGTGGAAGAAAGATGTAGGACCCCGCTCCACGTGCGATTTTATCGCCGTCGCAAATGAAGATAAGTTCCCCCTCCAACACATAGAACGCTTCATCTTCAGTGTGATGAACGTGGTATGGGGTTGAGAACTCAGGGGGCACCGTGAGGTGGAGCAACGAATAGGTGCCGCCCTCCGATTCACTTTTTGCAAGCAGGATATGGACAGCGTTGAGAAACCAATAGGCTGGCGCATCATTGAGAGTTGCCGTTTGCATTCTTTCCGAAATCATGACCTGACCTTTCTCACTGACCTCATCTATCAAAATCATTTCTCATGGGTGACCCGCGTCCGCAGGGGGTACCCGAACCATGGCCATTGCCAGCGGATCGTCGCGCAGCCTCATATATAATGTGGTCCGGCGTTCCGATGCCGGCATAGACACAACGAAGGTTGGCTCATCAAAGCCGGCTGGAACCGACGCTTCGGACTCGAAGCTTTCTGTTGGGCTGAAAGCCAGGGACAGAAAGAGGTCTCTGCCTTCAATCATGCAGGTTGGTGTATCGAAATCCGTACACCGCACGGACTTGATATGCGGCAGACGCACCAGCCGGCCAAGAGTTACCCAACTACCGAATGTTCCGTCGCTCTGAACCGCGCGTAGACGCAAGTCACCGAACGCGGATTCTCCAAATGTCTTGTACAGGTCTACGGAGCCCACGACGGTATGCTCATCCTGGAGGATGAGGCTCTCAGAACTGAAGGAGAGATTCGTATGAAGCGCGCCATCGTCGGTGGCCAATTCGATCGACTGCGAGAGGGGGAAAACGCCCACACTCTGGACCACAAAATGAAGGGCGGCGCGAAGTGGAATGTCCTGCTGAGAACCAAGTGTTACCTCAAGTTCTCCATCGCGCGGCGTGACGAAGGGTTGCAGCGAAACGAGCTTCAGCGCCGCACTTGGATTCTCAGCAGCTACGGGGACATTGATCACGCGACCATCCTTCAGGGTTACCAGAGCTTTAACTTCGTTTGGACGAATGCCGGAGCGATGAGCATGCAGATCGAGGCTTCCAGACTCTCTGGTCTGGGTTCCCGGAGAAAAAACCTGATCCCCTACGCTCATCGAAAGCACATTCTCTAAGCCCCTTCCAAAGAGCGTCGCAGTATTTCCGGTCAGGCTGATCAACACTTTCTCCATATGGGTATCTGCGTTGTATACCGTGAGCGGAAGCGTCTCCTGGGTAGAGCTACCGTACTGTTGCATCACCAGCGAATAGGTGCCGGGCTGCTTGTCGTGCATTGGAATTGTTAGGCTCATCGCACCTGCCCCGCTGGCAACCGGCGCAAAGGGTATGGGGATGCTGGAACCATCGGGGCTCGTCATTTCGATGTGGCGAATGCACGCCGTGTCACTCGCTTGCAAGGTGATCTGCCCGTCTTTTCCGGCGACCAGTGCATTCGTGTCGGTCAACCGCCAATTGCTGCCTTCGGATCGTTGGAAGGTAAGAGTTGGTCCTGCGAACGCACGAAACCCCCAATAGCCGCGAAGGGTACCGCGGACGATTGAGGCGGTCTGCGAAGGCTCGGAGCCGGCGGCGGCGGCGGCTTGCAGACTGCGGCCCAGGTCTGTATTGGCCCGGATGAGGCCGCCATCAAATGCATCGGGCGTGAGTGGCATGCTTGGCATCGCAGCGGATGAACCGAAGTCAATTGCAAGGTCGTGGGCAAACGAGGTGGAGAAAAGTAACGGCTCGCCACGCAACGGCAACATCAGGGAAGGGTTGGCGACGCAGAAAACCTGCGTCGGCACAGCTGGACGTAAAATTGGCAGGCGCGGCGGCTGGATCGGCGGCAGCGCAATCACGATGACGGACTTCGTCTTATTGAACGACGGCGGCGCGTTCAGCTTAAGATTCATGGTCTGGCCCTGCGGAAAACTAATTGCCGGGATGTACTGGTATTGGGCAGTACGCATCATTACCAGTAAATGAACTAGGTCAATCACTGTGCCAACATAAGCGGAATAGACAGCGTCGTCGCCCTGCGCCGCCTCATTGAAAAAATCGGACGAAGCCCCACTGGAAATTGCATCGGCCATTGTCTGTCCGTGGCCGTCGTCCAGCAGCAAGGGAGCACTGGTTTGCGTCAGGCAATCCACCTGGTCTAGTACCGGCTGCTTGAAGCAGTCGGGGTTCGGTTTCAACGCAAGCGCTGCAGCGAGTTTGGCAGATCGTTCCTTGATGACTTTCTCATCATCCGTTGCTACGGTCTGCATGTTGGCGATGTAGCGCTCGATTCGCTGCTGCTCGAGCGAAGCCTTGTTGAGTCCAATGCTGGCTCGAATAAACAAGCCAGGATTCCCCTTCACAGCGGAGCGAAGCGTTTTGAAATCACCACCGGTTTCCGGTGCAATAAACAGCATGGCGCGCTGGGCACCGGCCGGAACTACGATCAGCGTTCCTTCGGGCGGAGTCGGTTTCCAGGTTTCAATCTTGGTGAACCAGTCGTCCGGCGGTTCGTTGGTGGTGCCGCGCAAGAAGGCGACAATGAGCAGCAGATGATTCGACTGGGTCGCGGGAAGGTCTGTCTTTATTCTCAGCTGGTCATTTGCCTGCAACTCGGGGACCTGCGCAATCGGCAAGGTTGCACTGCCGCGCGTGACATACACGTCGATCCTCGGTCCCGGAAGATCGAAGCGCGCATCGTCCGCGCGGACAAACGGAGCGCTGCCTAACACCACGAGGCATAGTATCGCTTTCGGCAATTTCATCACGAGTTCAACTCTAGAGAGTCGAGACCTCGAAACCAATAACGATCACTACACAGTAGTCCGTGCGTTTCCACACGCGTCGCCTGCTGAATGGAGTGACCGAACGAAATGCACCACCAAGTCATCACACCCAACGCTCGACCATGTGGAACCACATGGATAGGCCGTGCAGTGGTACACGCAGTCACCATGTAGCGATACGGATGCTTCGAAAAGCGCGTAACACCTATGATTTGAATCAGGTGTGAGATTGAAAAGTAACAGATGACGATTCTAATTGTGGAAGACAACGCGACCATTCGAAGGCTGATCCGGCGCGCGCTCAGCGATTTTGCCGACAACATTTTCGAGTGTGAGGACGGAGCCGACGCACTAGCCGCCTATACGGAACATAGGCCAGACGCAGTGCTGATGGACGTACGCATGCCACGCATGGACGGCCTTACAGCCACCCGCCAACTCTTGCGTCACCATCCGGCGGCTCGAATCATCATTCTTACGGACTACAACGAAGATGAACTTCGTAGTGCAGCACGGGAGGCGGGAGCCTGCGCCTACGCCTTGAAAAACAATCTCACCGAACTTGATACCGTTCTGAAGGACGCCTTGAATAGCTGTCGCGCATTCGACTCGTTGCCGGGCGACGTCTAAAGCAGTCGCTCATGCAGCGCAGCTCGATGCTGCAAGGCGAACCGCGCCAGCGCATTGGCCCCTTCGATATTGAGTTTGCGGCACATGTTGGTACGGTGATTTTCTACTGTCCGATAGTGGATCGACAGTGCGTCCCCAATCTCTTTGCTCGAAAGGCCATCCGCGATGAGGCGAAGGATTTTCTTCTCCGAGGGCGTCAGAACAGTGATGTCCAGTTGCTGCACGCTCCCCGACGCTTCATCTTTCTGCTTCAGCAGAACCGCTGCCATCTTGGACCCGATGTAGGTTCTGCCTGCGCACACGGCGTGTATGGCGGCGCATACCTCGTCGGTTTCGCTGCCCTTCAGCAGGTATCCCTTGCCGCCGGCGTCCATGGCGGCGCGCATCAAGTCCTCGTCGGCGTGGAACGTCATAAACACGACGTGTGTCTCGATCTTTTGTGCGGACAGCTCGCGCACCACTCCCAGTCCGTTAAGGCCCGGCATATCGATATCGAGAATCGCAACAGCGGGTCGCAAGTCGACGATCTGGCGCAAGGCGTCGTCCCCATCCGCCGCCTCCGCAATCACGCGCAGGTCTTGGTCTTCCTCAATGGTCGCCTTCAGCCCTCGACGTACAACCGGGTGGTCGTCTGCAAGCAGAACTTGAATGACGTTGCTCATCCTGCGGCCTCACTTTCCAGTGGGAAGTGGATTACGAGAAGAGTCCCATTGCCATTCTCGCTCTTGATCTGTAGCGTTCCATTCATCAGCATGGCTCGTTCGCGCATGCCGGTCAAACCAAAACCACCGCCACCTGACTTAGGGCTGCGTGGTTCGCTGGGCACGCCCCGCCCGTTATCGGAAATTGTCAGGACGACGGTCGACTTCGTTCGGCGCGCCGTCACCGTGCCTTGAGTCGCATGAGAGTGTTTCACGATGTTATTCACACCCTCCTGCACGATGCGATAAACATTGATGCGCTGGTCTTCGGGGAAGGCGTCGTCAATGTCTTCGATGTCGGCCCTCAGTTCAATCTCGGATGCGCGCGCCACCTTTGTCAACATCGCCTGAATCGCCTTCGACAATCCCAGCCGGTCAAGCTGGAACGGCCTCAATGCGTAGGAAATCGCACGAGTTTCTTCGATCGCCTGCGTGGCCTCTGCACTAATCTCTTCGATCGTTTGCTGCTTATCTTCTTCGGTGACCAACTTACCCTTGGTCTTCAGCAAGAAGAGTGCGAGGTTGTTGATGATGATCATTCGCTGGCCGAGGCTGTCATGCAACTCCGCTGCGATGCGCCGCCGTTCACTCTCTTGCGAAGCAATCAGCTCACGAGAGAATGCCTGCTGCGACGCCTGCTCTCTCGCAACTTCTTGTGCACGGCGATTCCATGCCAGCCATAGAATCGCCAGCGTCGTCAAAATGATTAAGCCGAAGAACCACCAGCGGCGATAAAACGGTGGAATGACTGTCACCCGCAGCGTACTGTCCACCAGGCTTTCGACCCCGTCACTATTCCGCGCCGCCACACGGAAAACATAGTTGCCGGGGGGCAGATGGGTGTAGTACGCCGTTCGCCTATGCCCTACTTCCTGCCAGTCGTCGTCCACGCCACCATCAAGCTTGTAACGAAACGAAATCTGTTCCGGCCTCGAATAGTTCAACGCCGTGTACTGTACTTCGAGGTTCGTCTGCCCCGGCCGCATCACAACCTCTCCGTCCGCGGCCTGCGGCTTATGTTCAACGGATGCCGATTCAATCACGACTCTTGGGGGCAAATTGTCCACGGAAACAGACGCTGGATCGACAATGGCGACACCCTTCTCGGTTGGGAACCACAAAAATCCATGCGCGTCTTTGGCTCCTGCCGGCCAGACTCCGCCATTGCATTCCATGCTCAACATTCCGTCGGCCCTTCCGTAGGCGACCGAGTCGAGCCTCTTCTCGCGCCCTTCCCCCACATCGATGAGCTGTTTCCGGTTTACGCGGTAGATGCCCCGGTTGGAGCTGATCCAGAACCGCTCCTGGCCATCTTCAAGGATCTGAAAAGCGCCATTATCGTAGAGCCCTAAACTCTGATTGAAGACGACCCATTTGCCATTGTGAAACCAGCCGATACCACCGTCGTACGTTCCCACCCAGATGTCGCCTCTGCTGTCCTGGTCGATGGCTCGGATGTTGTTGCTGGGCAAACCCTCGGCCTCTGTCCAGCGCGTCATCACTCCGTTGTGGATGCGAGTGAGGCCACCATATCCACCCACCCATGTGTCGCCGCTGCGGTCTTCGAGGATCACCCGAACATCGTCACTCGCCAGGCCATCGTGCGCCGTCATCCAGTGCGAGTGCGGTCCATCGAGGATATAAATACCTTTCGGCGTGCCGAGCATCATGGCACCATCCTGCATCGGATGGATGACCTGAACGACGGGGAATTTCTCTTCGGGTATGCCGTGGGGAACGATCAATCGTCCGTGGGAGAATATCCGCACTCCGTTGTGCGACCCCACCCAGATATTTCCCGATCGATCTTCGGCAAGCGCTGTTACAAGTCCAGGTACGCCGTCCGCCTTCGTGAAAGCCGTTACCTTGCCATCCTGCACGCGGGTAAGGCCTGCCGGCCAGCTGCCCACCCACATGTCGCCTGTGCTCGACTCCATCAGTGGATAGACGCCGTCGCTCGCTAGGCCCTGCGTTGAAGACAAGGACTTGATCGATTGCCGCTGCACACGGAACAATCCTTCGTCCTCGGAACCCACCCACAGGTTATCTTCGTCGTCAGCAGAAACGACGTTATACGGGATTCCCTTTTCTATTCCGTCTGACGGAAAGATAACCGTGCGTCGGAAGTCCGGTGCGATCTCTTCCTTCCAATTCTCCCTCGTCGAACTTAGCCAGTCGGTCGTAACTGTTCCCTTCTCCAGGACCAACGATCCGTCGACCAGTTTTCCCAGATGACCATCCGCAAGACCGATCCACACGACATTGTCTCCTCCTACGGCGACACCTCGAATTCGTGTTGGCGTCAATGTTTTCGGCAGCACGTAGGTGGTTAGCTGGCCACGCGTGAAACACACGAGATTTCCACCCTGAATCGTCCAGAATCCTGTTCCACCCCACCACAAAGGAATGAAATGCTTGTCGTCTCGGTCGAACGCTTCCCTTTCGAAACGCCCGGACTGCGGTGACCAACGGTAGACCCTGTCGTCAGAGTCCACCCAAACGCCGCCGCGATGATCGTAGGTGATGGCACCCACCGAGTAAGGACGTAGCCCCTCTGACTCGCCCATCCGTTCGAAGTGGCCAGCATGATATTGAATCAGGTTGCCATCTTCGCTCGCCATCCAAAGATCGCCGCCATCTCCTTCAGCCATCGCGACAAAGCGATTGGACGTGATGCCAGGCGTGTTGCTCTTGTTGAAGACCGTAAATCGAATGCCGTCAAACTTCGCAATTCCGTCCAGCGTGGCAACCCAGAGGTAGCCGTCCGCAGCCTGAACGATGCCGCGAACACTGTTTTGCGGGAGGCCAGAGTCAGCCGTCCACTGGGTTGACCGATACTGCGCGCATACGCCATGGGCAATGGACAAAACGCACCCCGCGACAAGGGTCACGAAACGTGCCCGGCCACGAATGCCTCCATTCCTGGATACACGCCGATCGTGTGGCCACTGCGTCATGCTGCACATCTCCTCGACTTGTTCCAGAGTTGAGCGGGGGCGGTGTCGAGATTGTACTCGTTCCCCCTCCTCCTCTCCACCCCGATCCATGCGGAACCACATGGGTTTCTTATGTAGCGCCACACGCCCGAGCGTGTAGGGTCACGGATTTCCTTGTGGCAGACGGCAGCCTAACCTAAATCCTCAAGGAGACATACTATGAGCGCGAAAAAGCTCACTTCAAAAGCTCTGGCACTACTCTTACCCGCTGGCGTCGTCGGCATTTCTGCCGCTCTCGCTGCAACACAAACTCAGGCGGAAGCGACCACCCCCACCGCCTCCAACAACCTGTCGGTCGCCAACCGCCTCAGCGAAATCCGCTCCGAGGTTTCCTCGGCCGATGACGCCATTTTCAAGAGCCCGTCCGGCGCCCATCTCATGCTTGCCGACTGGCTGAACGGCGGCTTCGGCTGGCGCAACGGCGGCTGGGGCTGGCACAACGGCGGCTGGGGTAATGGCGGCTGGCACAACTGGGGCAACGGCGGCTGGCACAACTGGGGTAATGGCGGTTGGCACAACTGGCATAACTTCTGGCACAACTGGTAACCCCTCGCTGCCCACTTCAGGCAAAAGGACATAGGATCATGCAAACCTCCGAACCGCGGATTCAAACCATCGTTTTGCAACCCACGCCGTTTTGTAACATTCGTTGCAAATACTGCTATCTGCCAACTCGCGACGACACCTCGGTCATGGACATCGAGACCGTAATTGCGAGCTTTCAGAGGGTCTTCGACTCTCCCTACGCGGGAGATCACATGACGGTCATCTGGCACGCGGGAGAGCCGCTGGTTCTCCCAGTGTCATATTACGAATCTGTGTTTCGTGCTATCGAAGAGCTTCGGCCTCCTTCGATAGAGATTCGCCACTCTTTCCAGACAAATGGAACCCTGGTCACGAAGGAGTGGTGCGACCTGATCCGCCGCTGGAACGTGGGCATCGGTGTCAGCATCGACGGCCCTCGACACATGCACGATGCAAACCGTGTGACGCGCTCGGGCAAGGGTACCTTCGACCGTGCGATCCGCGGAGCGCGCCTGCTCAAGGAGGAAGGCATCCCGTTTCACGTCATCTCCGTGCTTTCCAAAGAAGCCCTGGAGTGTCCTGATGAGTTGCACGCTTTCTACGTTGAGGAAGGAATCGAAGATGTCTGCTTCAACGTCGAAGAGTCTGAGAACGACCATATTTCGGAGCTGATGACACTGTCGCGTGACAGCATGCGGGACAAGTTCAACGCCTTCCTGCAACGCTTCTGGACCATCTCGCGCCAGAATCCGGGCATCAGTTTCATTCGAGAAATTGATGGCCTGATCCCGCGTATCTTTCGTCCTGAAGATGCGCCGCTAGGCAACGAGCAGGTCGAACCCCTGGCCATGCTCAACATCGATTGCCAGGGCAACGTCTCTTCGTTCTCGCCAGAGCTGCTCGGTTACAAGAATGAGCGCTACAACAACTTCATTGTCGGCAACGTTCACCAACACACCCTGGAACAAATGCTGACCAGTCCCGCGATGCAAGCCATGGCCACCGATATCCGCGCCGGGGTCGAGGCCTGCAAAAAGGAATGCGGGTACTTTTCGCTCTGCGGAGGCGGCGCGCCCGTCAATAAGCTGTCAGAGAATGGAACGTTTGCAAGTACGCAAACGTCATTCTGCAACCTGGTTCAGATTACGCCGGCCAACCTGATCCTCTCGGCTTACGACCGAATGGAAGCAATGCTGGCGAGGACCACAGACGCAACCCAAACGTCCCAGCCATTCGCAATTCCTAGCAACACTTCGGCAAAGCTCGAGCTCGCTGAAGCTGCCTATGCATGATCCAATTCATCTCCAAAGACGAAGGAGCAACAACTTTATGCAAAACACGATCAAGCTAACCGCACTCCTCCAGGCTGCGCTTGTGCTCAGTGGCATCGGCAACGCTCAGACGAACACACCGCGGGCCACCACGCCACTCAGTGCACAGGAAGCCGCGGCGGCGCCGCAACAGACGTCTGCATCTACCCAGGACGAAGCTCTCAACTCGACTCCCGTCTTCTGGGTCAGCAGCGTGGAAGTCTTGCGCAGCACGCACGCTCCGCAGTTGGACGTGGTCCGTGTGCGTGGGCTGGTTACGACCGAAGGCTGGGAGTCGGTCGAACTCGTGCCGCTCACCAAGGGAACTCCCTCAGACGGTATCCTTGACCTCGCCCTGATCGCGCAAGCGCCCGCCGAAGATCCACCCTCCACTACCACCTACCCCGAGGTTGAAGCGATCTTCACTATCGAACCGGGACACCCGTTTAACGGTGTCCGCGTCCACGGCGCAGCCAATCGGGTCGTCCTGAAATCCATGCCTGGTTATGCAGAATCCGTCGCTCCACCAAAAAACTGCGCTGGTTGCGTTGGTAAGCTTTTTGTCCCCAAGGGGCAGTCCGCGCCCGCCGGCCGACCGCAGGACACCATCGTTCGCGAAGAGGAACTTCCCAGCAAACTACGCGTCATCCGCGAGTCTGACGGACTGGGTACGTTCGACTCTGACCCGAATCGTATAACGCTGCTGCTCAACGAGAAGGGCGAGATCGTCATGGCGCTGTGGAACTAGATTTCGTAACGATCCATCGGAGCGCAAACCTCGGGCGTCTCTCATTCCATAGGAAGTAAAAATTTCTTGTTGATGCTCACAAGTCTGCAGCGCGTTCGCGCATTGCAGGCTTTGCTTCGTCTTGCCCTCCTTGGTTCGAATCCAATGTAGAACCACATGCATGCGCATGTAATGACCTCTATATCTCTCGAGGCCGCGCCCTTCTAAGCTCAATTCATAACCAAGCCAAGGACGAAATGAATCACGGTTTCCCTTACGGCACCAGGAGAAACTCCCATGAAACTCAAACGCGTTTTGCTCTTCCTGCTTTCTATCGTCACCATGCTTCCGCTAAGCTCCAACGGGTTATCCGCTCAGGACTTGCAGCCAGCCCCCAACATCGCCGGCAACTGGACCATCTAAGCCTACAACGTCGACAAGCCTGGAAGCTCGCTCAAGACCATCCAGGTAAGCCAGGACGGTAACATCGTATCGGGCACCTTCCGGGGACCGCACCAGCATGGCAAGTTCCAGAGCTGGATCAACGACAACCACATCGTATTCAGTACCGACACAAACGACGTTCTTACGTTCCGTGGCGAGATTACCCCGGAGGGCATGTCCCGTCTTTATGGCGTCCACGGTCGCCACGCTCGGTGGAATGCGGAGCGCACCAATCCCTAAGTACCAAGCCAAAGCGCATCCGCTTGGGAAATCAACTAAAACATCGAAAACCTCTGCAGTAGAAGCCGTTCGTTGAATAAAGACAGGTTCGAGCCGCTAACGTGGTCTAAGGGACAACTAGTTAAGCCTAGCTTCCCTTATATTTCGTTTGGTATCTTTTTGCATTGACAAGGTGTTTCCTCTTTCGGTACATTACAGATTCTCCGTATGGTTTTTCCTAAGATTCCTCGATTGTCACCCCCTGTGTACGGACGGCTTCTTCTTTTCGTTGCGAGCCTGGGAGGTCTTCTTTATGGCATCGATATTGGAATCATCGCGGCCGCTCTCCTGTACGTAGGAAAGACGATCAACCTTAGCATCGGAGAGACCTCCCTGATCGTCGCTGCTGTGCTGGGAGGCGGAATGATATCTTCGCCAGCGGCAGGGTTGCTCGCAGATTTCTTCGGAAGAAAAAAGATCATGGTTGTGGGCGGGCTACTTTTTGTAGCCAGCATCGCTTTCATCGTGCTCTCTCAAGGATTCGTTCCGCTGTTCCTCGGACGGCTTCTTCAGGGCATCAGCGGCGGATTCATCGCGGTGGTTGTTCCTCTTTATCTTGCGGAAACGTTGGACGCCAAAACCCGCGGCAAAGGCACTGCGCTATTCCAATTCATGTTGACGGTAGGAATTGCACTTGCCGCTCTTATCGGCTGGTTCTACACGCGTCAGGCGGAACTCGTCGTGAGCAGATCCTCCGGCAATACTGCCCTCATCCGCGCCGCGCAGCAACATGCCTGGCGCGGAATGTTCTTATCCGTAATCTATCCCGGGATCCTCTTCCTTGTGGGCGCGCTGCTTTTGAGCGAGAGTCCACGTTGGTTGATTCGCCGGGGACGGCGACAAGACGGCCTAAACGCACTGCGCCGGACCGCAACATCCGACCACGATGCCAAAATCCAATTCGATGAGATTCAGTCACTTACTATCCAGACAAAGAGCCAGGTGGGCTCGGATTCACTTTGGCGTAAGAAGTACATCATTCCTTTTGTCCTTTCCTGCCTCATTCTCGCCTGCAATCAAGCGACCGGCATCAATACCGTACTCGGCTTTATGGTTGTCATCCTGAAACACGCGGGTATGAGCGCTACCCGGGCAACGCAAGGTGACGTAATCGTCAAATTACTGAATTGCATCATGACCCTTGTGGCCGTCACTCTTGTGGACAAGAAGGGCCGCAAGTTTCTTCTCAAGCTGGGGGCAGGTGGGATCATTCTTTCGCTGTCTGCTGCAGCACTTCTCTTTTACAGCTCAGAGTCCAAACGGGTAGACATGAAGGCGCAAGTGCAATCTGCACAAAGGGGAAATACCCTCACCTACCCCGTTCCTGGGGGTATAAGCAAGTCACGTGGTGAGATGGTCCTCACAGTGCTATATACCTACGGCGATGGAGATCATGTAGCGACCGCCTTGAGCGACGATGAGACGCCGGTCCTACGCATCCAGCCTGAAGGGCACGCCACCGACGATCGAGTTCCCGCACTGACGATCAAGAACGCGTTCTACGGACCGGTAGCAGATGAACATACAGGATGGCTAATAACGATCTGTCTTGCACTTTTCATCGCGTCGTTCTCCGTCGGACCCGGCGTCGTTGTGTGGCTCACTCTCTCGGAACTGATGCCAATGAGGATCCGATCACGAGGAATGGGTATTGCATTGTTGCTCAATCAGGGAGTTTCCACGATCATCGCCGGCACGTTTCTGCCTGTGGTAGGCAAGTACGGCTATTACGCCATTTTCTCTTTTTGGGCTAGTTGTACTGTGATCTATTTCCTTGTCGCAACTTTCTACCTGCCTGAGACGAAGGGGAAGACTCTGGAGCAGATCGAGGCTCACTTCGAACAGTAATATCGCGCTCCCATTCGCCGCTCGAAGTGTGGAACCCGTCGACTCAAACTAGGTCATGTAGACGTCGCACTGGTGCGTAAGGTGCTCCACGAGGCCAGCAAAGAGCGCTTCGAGATGTCCTGCCCTTTTAGGCAGAGACCGACCTGCAACGGTGGTTGGATCTCACTAACACTGAAGACTCTTGGAATGCATTCGGTGAACACAAGAGCTCGATGCAATAAAGCCACCCGACATTGACAATCCCTTCTAGGTCACCGCTCTATTTTCGGAGAGACCATCTTGAAGATCCAAAAATTGAGCTCCTTGTGATTCCAAGGAGCTCCTCTCTTGAGTGCAGATTGTTCGTCTTGGGTGGAGATACTGCATATTCCTTGTGACTATCTGAATTTGCGACCTGCCAATCGCACATCCAAATAGCCACAGAGGAAAGTGTGTAAGACCGTAATTTACGGACTTTAGAAGCTCAGCTTGAGCGCAAATTGAACTTGACGCTCACCCTCCGCCGCATTGTTGCCGCCGTAGGCATACGCAACGCCGAATTGATCTCCGTCACTGTAGGCTGGGTCTGGCGATTGGAAGATCGGATGATTGAAAACGTTGATTGCTTCGGCACGAAATTGCAGGTGAAATGCCTTCGACAAATCAAAGATTTTCTCAAGACTCATGTCGAACGTACTCTCGCCAGGCCCGCGAATTGTCCCGTTGGCGCAGCTGCCAAAGCCAGTTGGGCTCGCTGCATCCGCGAAGTTCGTGGGTTCCCAGAATCTCATTCCGCCTGCGGTTGCGTCATACTTGTGCACATATTGGACCGGACCGTTGCAGTCGGCGCGCGGTGTCACGGCTGGGAAATTCCCCCAGGAGTTTGAGTAGTTGTTCCAGTCGATTGCGGTTAAGGCGTAACCAGTGTGATCAATATTGATGACGCTGAGTTGCCAGTTATTGATGAATGCGCCGCCAACCGCGTTGACATTCTTACCTATCGCTTGCCCCTTTCCAAAGGGCAGAGAATAAATCGCGTAGGCAGAGAAAAGGTTTGCTGTGTCGTAGTAGCAGGGTCCCCATTCCGCTCTCTGATTGTATTGATCCTGACGATAATATCCGCCAGGTTGCGACTGCCCGTGAGCATTGCCGTAGTAGCCGATGTTGTCTGCCATGCACTTCGAGTAGGTGTAGTTGAGCTGTGCTTCCAGATTCCTATCGAAGCGGTGTTGGTAAACGGCTTGCAATGCGTTGTAGCCCTGGTTGCCAACCGCTGCGGAACCGTACGCGAACGCCCCTTGGTTATTGGGATTGCCGTCGGGAACCTGAAAAATGCTTGGAGTTGTCGTGCCGTCGTTCGCCTTTTCACCCAGAAATAGTCCGGGGGAAACGCTGCCATCCGCATTCTGAACGAATTGGGCATAGTCCATCGGAACCATGATGCGAGTGACTTTTTGCCCGACGTACGAGAGCTGCGCCGTGTCGCTCTTTCCGAGCTGATACTGGATGGAAAAATTCCACATGTTATCGACTGCAGGCTTGATGTTCGGATCCCAGACGCGTAAACCCGTGTCGCTCAGGCTGGGCGTGAGGTTTGCGGGGAACCCGCTCTCAGAGTTGAAGTAGCCTCCTGAAGGCGAATTCATCTGTGAGAGAGGAGGATCATTTGGATCTCCCAGCGCGCTGTAGTTGAAGTTATTGACGAACGGGGCATTCTCGGTGATACGGAGATTCGTTCCCGTGCCTTGCATGTAGGACGTTACGGAATACGCTCCGCGCACGACTGCCTTGCTATTCAGGATACCGGGATTCCAAGTAAAGCCAATTCTTGGCTGGAAGTTCCATCCGCCGTTATAGGAGTTGTAGGTGGCTCGGTTAGAAGCAACTTCGGGGTCATAAGCGGCGTAGAGTGGATTGAGCACCGCAGCCTGCTTTTGTCCTGCAGGATAGATGGGCCGTCCCGTTTCCAGATCGAAGTTGACTGCTTTGTCGTTGACTTCTACCCAAGGCAAATGATTGTCATAACGCAGACCCAGGTTTAGGGTGAGGGTCTTCGTAGTCCTCCAATCATCCTGGATATATCCAGCAATTACAGTAGCCCGTTGACCCCACGTTCCGGAGTTTGCCCCGCGGCCTTCTGATGACGGCGCGCCATAGACAAAATCCGCCATGCCGAGACCAACCCCGCCTTTGCTGGCACTGTTCCTACCGGTTGGTGAGGTCCACACACCGCTATAAGTCAAACTCCCTAGTTCTCCGCCATTGGTCGAGAAGAACGTGTTAATCCGATACCTGCGAAATTGAAAACCGACGTTGAAGGTGTGTCGTCCATGTGTGATCGTCACATTGTCGTCGGCTTGCAATGAGGTGTCAGCGAACAGCGCGGTTACGGCTGTGCTCCCGACTGGAGTGAAGTAGCTTCCGAATTTGAGTTCAGGGAGTCCGTCGATAATCTGCCCATTGTTCGTGTTTCCGTTGGAAATACCGAGGTTCTCCGCGAGAGTTCCAAGCGTTCCTGGGCTTACACCGTAATGGATCTTGGTGTACATCACTCCGAAGCGCACATCGTTCAAGACGGCGGGCGAGACGATGCGGGTCCACCCAGCAATCCCGCCATCGGACCAATCATTGCTATAGGTATCGGGCTGCAGAACCCAACTATTTACCAGCGGATTGCTTGTATAGGACTTCGATGCCCGAGCAAAGATACGATCTTTGCTGGTAGCTGCGTAATCGATTTTAATGTCCCCCTGATCGACGTCAGTGGATGAGCGCGTCGAGTACGTATAGTTGTCAATCAAGTGTTGGCTCGTTGTGGGGAGCGGATAGAGCCCAGATGCAAATAGCGCTTGGGCTACCGGGCTGACGCCGGGAAAGGCGGCCGTTGTGTACTGGACGTTCGCAAGGTTGTATCCACTGAGGGGAGCACGAGGACTGGCCGCTGAGCCGTAAGTGGACGGGTCGGACAGGTGTGGAATGTTGATGCCCCAGAGGGCGGCGGTTGAACTGCCTGGGAGCAATTCTGAGAAGTCGCCCGTACGCATCAGAGCAGTCGGTACGGTAGCATAGGCAGCCTCAGAAGGAATGTCGTAGCGCTGCGCCTGGAAGTCACCAAAGAAGAATAGCTTTTGGCGAACGATGGGTCCGCCAATCGTTCCACCGAACATATTCCAACGCAACTTGGGCTTGGTGGTCTCTCCCCAAGGAGTGGCATTGAGGACGTCGTTGCGAAAGAATTCAAAAAGTCGCCCATGAAACTGATTTGTGCCTGATTGGATGGCCGTCGTAATCGTGCCGCCCTCGAAATTGCCGTACTGAGCCGGAGGATTCTGGGTGATCACAGTGAACTGTTGGATTGCATCGGGAGAGGGCGAGTAGCCAATCAAGTTGTCGGAGAGTTGATTGTTCTCCAGGCCGTCCAAGAGGAAGTTGTTGGATTGCTCGTTGTTGCCATTGATGAAGGGTCGTCCCGCGGTCTGTTGGCTCTGAACAGTGTTCATGGATGAGGGATCGGGATGCGTTGAACCGGGGACCAGGAGTGTTAACTGCACATAATTGCGGGTAGCTAACGGGAGATTGTTAGTACTCTTTTCATCGATAATCGTGTCCAACTGCGCGCTTTCCGTCTTCAGCAGAGGGGTTGCGGTGGCATCCACGACGATGACCTCGCTCGTAGCTCCGACCTTGAGGGTGAAGTCGAAGCGATCCAACTGCCCCAGTTCCAATTCGAAGGCAGGCTTGCGCAAGGTTTCGAAGCCAGTCTTTTGGATCTGGACCGTGTAGGTACCAATTGGAAGCGAGATGCGGTAAAGGCCAGCATCATTTGTGACATCTTTGAAGGACACGCCGCGTTGGGTGTCCGTAGCGACCACCTGTGCATGCGAGACCGCTGCCCCGGAAACGTCGGAGACCGTACCGGTAATACTTCCGTTTGTCGACTGCGCGAAAGCAGTACGAAACCCTAAGGGGTCAGCGAACACAAGGATAAGGGACAGAGCCAATGCTAATGGAGTGATCAATTTCGGCGCACACCGGCTGTTCAACAAGGAAAAACGGTGCAGTTCTCGGTGCAGGATCCTGGGAACATAGCTCATTCGGCTCTCCGTGCAAATGATGAAGGTATGTCAGCGAGTACGAAAGTAGCTTTCGCTCTTTGAATTCCGAAGCGCTGTCATTTGTTTGTAACTATTACGTATAGTTTCTATTTGTGTCAACTTAAATCGTTATTTTTGTTTGGATAACCCGGTCAATTTTCCTTTGGATCGATAATCATGCTATCTTTGCTGCGAATTCGCATATCGCAATCGTAATAATTCGAAAGGTGGCGAGAGTTCATGCCTTTTCAGAATTTTAGGGGGGAATCCGTGCGCCAACTTGTCGCGATCATGGGTTTGCTCCTGTGCCCAATCGCAGCTTGCGCGCAAAATCGGTTGGCGCTGGTCCCCTACCCCGCCGAATTGACCGCTGCGGGCGACCTGCCGCTCGCTCAAGGCGTCGTTATAAGGGTTGCGGGCTCGGACACGAATGACAAATTTGCAGCCTCTGATTTAGAGACATTCCTGAGGCAACGGGCAATCGCGACGCGCTGCGCAGCACCAAAGTGCGTTTCGATTGCGCTCACGCGTATAGACACGGCAGGCGGGCAGCAATTGCTACATCATGCGGGGTTGGTCTTCGATCCTGCCATGCATGATGAGGGTTATGTGGTCCTAACCACGCGCAATACGGTCAACGTTCTTGCCGCTACGGACTCCGGGATCTTTTACGGCGTTCAGACGGTCAAGCAGTTAGTACACGGGCACGGCCCGAACGCAGGTCTCAATGCCGTAACCGTTCGCGACTGGCCGGCAATGCCCTTTCGAGCGATTGACGACGACCTGTCGCGAGGGCCGATCCCCACGCTGGATTATCAGAAAAAGCAAATCCGAACGTTTGCTGCTTACAAGCTGAATATCTATTCTCCGTATTTTGAGAATGCGCTTGAGCATGCCAACACCCCCCTCACGGCTCCCTTCGGGGGCGGATTCACTTCAGCTGACGCGAAGGAACTTGTTGCATACGCTAGGCGATACCACATTGAGATCGTGCCTGAACAGGAAGCCTTCGGTCACCTCCACGGCGTACTGAAATACGAAGAGTTCTCAAAGCTTTCCGAAACTCCGCACGGATCAGTGCTCGCTCCGCAGACGGATTCCCTTGAACTGATTCGCGGGTGGTTCTCTGAGATCGTCAAGGAGTTCCCTTCCCCCTTCCTCCATATAGGCGCAGACGAAACGTTCGAACTAGGGCGCGGTCAAACGTCCGATCGAGTGCAGAGGAACGGGCTAGGTCCGGTGTACATCGACTTTCTCAAGCAGATCCACGCGGCGCTTCAGCCATACGGGAAACGCCTTCTCTTCTGGGGAGACATCGCGCGAAATCAACCAGCGTTGTTGAGTTCTCTCCCAAAAGACATGGTTGCGGTGCCGTGGTGGTACGACCCGCAGCCTAAAGGGTTCGATTCCTATATTCTTCCTTTCCGTCAAGCCGGCATGGAAACCTGGGTCGCTCCGGGAGTTAATAACTGGGACCGCGTCTATCCAAATAACGATATGGCGTTACGCAATATTCAAGGTTTTGTTCGTGACGGCCAGCGTCTTGGAGCAACCGGCGTATTCAACACAGTGTGGAACGACGATGGCGAAGGACTTTTCGCTTCCGACTGGTATGGCGTGCTCTTTGGAGCAGCTGCTGGATGGCAAAAAGGTGAAAGCAGCATTCCCCAATTTGAGCAGAGCTACGGAGAAGCTTTTCACGGAGATTCCACTGGCGAAATCAACCAGGCGCAACTGGAGCTGATGGCTGCTCATAAGTTGATTCAGGGGCTCGGCATGGACTCGTATCCCGACGATGGCAGTGACGCGATCTTTTGGATTGATCCGTGGTCCAGGGATGGACAGCAATTGTCGCTTCGAATGCAGCCGATCGTTCATGATCTTCGCATGCATGCGGAACGGGCAATCGACCTCGTTCGAGAGGCGAGAAGCACGCAGTCCCTACAGGAGCCCGAGGCGCTCGATGCGCTGGAATTGGGAGCATACCGCTTCGACGCGATTGGCTTGAAGTTTCAAGCCGCTGCTGAGATATCCAAGGCTTACCGAAACGCATACGTGCAGCGCGCTGAATCTCCCCAACGTGTCAATGGGCAAATGCCCAGTGTTGAACTGGACTTGATGGATATCAGCGATATTCAGGGACGCTGCCAGGACCTGCGCAACTCCTACTCGGAAAGCAAGGATGCTTACGAAAAATTGTGGTTGGCAGAAAACCGTCCTTACGCGCTTGGCAATGTATTGGCCCGCTACGATATGGTTATCCAATTGTGGACGGCGCGTGGTGACTGGTTTCAGTCCTTGCTCCATCAATGGCAGAAAACGGGCGAACTTCCTGCTCCGGATGAAGTTGGAATTCCTTCAGGATCCCCTAAATAGTTAATACTGCGGGCGCAGTGTTCAGAAGGGCCCTCCATGACCATGGAAGCAAACGTTCGAATCCTGGAAAATCATCTTTTGAAAGTCGTGATACTCCCAGACAATGGTGGAAAATTGGCATCGATTCAATGCCAACATACTCAGACTGAGTTCCTCTTGCGAGGCAGCCGATACGAAAGGGTCGCTGAATTCGGTCCGTTCGCTCGCTTCGAGGAATCCGATTGCGCGGGGTGGGATGAGTGCCTCCCAACAGTTTCGGCATCCAGACAGATGGTCGGCGTAGGTTCAGTCCCTGACCATGGTGACTTCTGGAGATTTCCATGGAACATTGTGTCAACGAACGCACCCAACGAGCTAATCCTCGAGGCATATGGCTTCAGCCAACCTCTACGCTTCAGCAAACGAATCTCCCTCGAGGCCAATGAACTCACCATTGATTACGAGATAGAAAACACCGGCGACGCCTCAGTCGAACTCCTGTATGCAGCTCATCCGCTGTTCTGTATCGACGCCAAGGACCAGATCGTCTTACCGAGCGAAATCACCAGTCTGACGTTGCTTGAATCGCGAGGCAACCGAATTGGCGCACCTAGAGATACAGTCTCTTGGCCCATGCATCGCTACGGACGCGTCACGTTTGATCTCCAGACGGCCGGTCAACTCGCCGATCGGACCGCGGACATGCTCTACAGCGGCCGGCTCACACGAGGGGTCGCGGGTCTTTATCGTAATTTGTCCGGGCACGGCTTGATACTTCGGTTTGACAGCGCGGATCTTCCCTATCTAGGTCTTTGGCTTTGCTATGGCGGTTGGCCTGAAAATGATCGCCCTTCTTCGTGGCAATACGCGCTCGCGTTTGAACCCACCACCGCTCCCCATGGTTCGCTGAGCGACGCAATTTGTGCGTCACAGGCGCGCACTCTTGGAGTCGGTGAAGTGTTTTCTTTTTCTTTGCATCTCTCGATCGCAGGCTGCGAGAACAGAATTACGGAGCAGCAGTTTCAGGATCTCTGTGCTGCTTACCCTTAGAACCTAAGCTTGGTCGACGCACTTAAATGGTGCGGCACCAGAGCGGCTCCCCACGCAAAGGGAAGCCGCTTCCGTGCTAGTGGCTGGTTACTGTGCTGTCAGGCTGACATTATCGAAGTACACCGTTCCAGTCTGCTCCTTGTAGACCTGGATGTAGATTGTGATGGAGCCTGAACCAGGCGCAGTTACCGGCACCGAGTAAGTTGTCCAGCTCGTAGGATCCCCGCCCTGTTGTGTTCCCGCTGTCAAATTGCCAACGTAGCCGTATATGCCTGCGGTGGCGCTTTCCAGCTCAGCAGAGAGGGTATAACTTCCGCCTGGCGTCAGGCCTGTGATCGCCTGCGAGCACTGCGCCGTGGTTGAGTTCGACGCGGTGATCGCGGCGCCATAGGTGTCTCCTGCCGCAGCAGCAGCCGTACTGACCGCAGTCGTTCCGGCACATGTCCAGCCAGTGAGGTCCCCTGTTGCGAAGTTTCCGTTTGTAACAAGGTTCGTGCCCCCGCCGCCTGAGCTTACCGTAGCCGAGGTGGACGTTGCGGACCCCGTACCAAACGAGTTCGTTGCGGCTACGGTGTACGTATAGGTTCCTGCCGAAAGTCCAGGATCACTATAGCTGGGTGCCGTAGGCGTCCCGACCTGCGCGCCGTTTCGCGTGACGGCGTAGCTGCTGATCGAGCAACCAGTCCCGCCACTATTGGCAGGCGCGGTCCAGTTGAGGCTCACGTTGCTACCCGAAACGGTCGACCCGAGAGCCGTCACCACGCCAGGAGCTGCGGAGCAACCAGACCCGCCGGTAGACCCAGTCAAACTGATGTTTGAAAAGTCGACAGTGCCCGTCTGCTGCTTGTAAGCCTGAAGATACACAGTGACGGTCCCGTTCGATGGAACAGTCATCGTGGTGGTGTACTCACTGTAGCTGCCCGTGTTTCCGCCGACCTGGTTGCCGCCGGTAAATCCAATGTAGCCATACGTCGAGCTAGCGCTGGTGGATACATATCCAGACAGAGTCACCGTAGTTCCCGGGGCCAGACCGCTCACTGTTTGCGAGCATTGGGCCGTGGTTGTCCCAGTCGGCGTTAGCAAGGCAGCATAACCTCCACCGTCTCCCGCGCCAGACTGTACCACCGTTGTCCCCGTGCAGGACCACGCGGTGCCGAAGCTTCCGGTCGCAAAGTTTCCATTGGTGAGAAGGTTAGTGCCTCCGCTAGAGCTTATCGTTGCATTCTCTGGAGAGCTGGCTGCGCCCGTACCGTAGGAGTTCACCGCAGCAACGGTGTACGTATACGTCCCGCTTGCGAGCCCGTTGACCGTAAAGGTAGTCGACGTACTCGTGCCTACCTGGCTGCCGTTCTGCAGAATGACGTAGTTAAGAATCGTGCAACTAGAACCACCAGCCGATGGAGCTGTCCAACTGAGCGCGACACTGCTTCCACTCGGCGTGGCGGTAAGACCCGTCACTTGACCGGGCGCAGTCGTACAGGCCGCGGGCGTTGTCACATTCAGCGAGGATGTCGCTCCCGTGCCAGCTAAATTTGTTGCACTCACCGTATATTGGTACGACGTGGATGGCGCAACGGTGTTGTCGGTATAGCTCGCCACCGCTGAGGTGTTCGAACTTCCCGGCGTCCGAGTGATGGTATAGCTTGTGGCGTTGCAGCCGGACGGCTCACTCGGAGCCGTCCAGCTCAAAGCCACTGAGCTGCCCGATACCGCAGTGGTTTCCAGGCCTGTAACCGCGCCCGGCACCGTGCACGAACTACCTCCACCAGACGTCGTCCACAACTGGATGTCATCCGCATAGGTGGAGACTGCCTGGCCTTTGTAGGACGAAGGATAGACGGTAACTGTGCCGCTGCTGCCGACCGTGATCGGTATCTGCACCATCGAGTAGTACCCCGATGTGGCCACGGTCTGTGAACCATTGTTGGAATCAGCAGTGTAGTTGAGATAGATGTAGCCAGCGGTCCCGTCGTTTTCCAGGGCCGCAGACGCATAAACAGTAGAACCCGGCGTCAGCCCCGAGATTGTCTGCGAACACGACGAGGTAACGCTGTTGCCAATCAGATCAAGTCCGTCGCTTCCGTTCACGCCCGCACCAGTAACCACCGATGCAGTTCCCGTGCAGTTCCACGGAGACACACCCCCTGTTTCGAAGTTGCCATTGAGGTTTGCAAGCAGGTCTGTGCCCGTTGCAGTCGTAATATGGGTGGCCTGTGCCGGACCACTCCCAAATCCATTGACCGGAACAATCGAATACGTATACGTCCCCGCAGGCACCTTCTCATCGATGAAGATGGGATTCGCAGGTACAGTAACTGTCGTTCCCGGAGTCCGCGTCACTTGATACTGAGTGATGTTGCACGCGCCGTACGGACCCGAGTTGGACGGCGGGTTCCAGGACACCTGGACATCCGAACCAAATTGTTGCGCCTGCACATAACCAACTGCGCCCGAGAGCTGGTTGCAACTACCCGGCGCCGTAATGTAGACGGAGTTTGTGGGTCCCGAACTGTATTGGTTGTAGGGAGTAACGTCATAGCGGTATTCGCCTCCCGGAACCGTGCTATCGACATAGGTGCCAGAACTGCTCGCATCCACGACGGTGCCTCCGTAGCTCCGTGATATCTCATAGCCGACGATCGAGCAATTGGCGCCCCCCAATGTTCCGTGTTTTGTGCCAATCACCGGTGGCGCCCACGTCAGAGTGACTGTCGCAGGATTTTCGGAGGTTCCAACTGCCGCAGCAAGTCCAGTGATAGGGCTGGTCGGATTGGCGTCGCAGGCAGGAGCAGTCGACAGAGTGGTATAGCTCACTGTATTGCTTGGCGTCGAAGGCGCAATCGCAGTGTTGATCGCTTCAACCGTAAACGTGTACGCAGTATCCGGTGTAAGGCCGGTAAGCTCAATGTGAGAATCCGCAGTCTGCTCAATTAGAGTCCCATTGGCCAGGACGTTGTAGCCGGCAATCGTGCGGCTGTCGGCCGATTCCTTCCAAACGAGATCTGCGGTTGTATTCGATCCCGCAACCAACGTGAGATTCGTGGGTGCGGGCAGTGCCGCAGTCGGATAGGTGTCACCCGGCAGCTCGGAAATCTTAACGTAATCGATGTACTGATCTTGAGAGATATAGTTCCATGTTCCTCCAAACGACCAAGCCGCGGGCCAGTTTCCAACCCACAACTGTGCTGGATCCGTCGGGATATCTACTGTGCTTGTCTGCGAGAGAACCCCGTCGACATACCACAAAATCCGAGGCTGACTGCCGTCTGAGCCGTCATACCAATCAATCTCGTAAAGGTGAAAATTACCGTCCGCTTGGTTGGGCACGGCGGTGGGAACACAATTGCATGCCATCGCGTCGGCCGCTGGATCCGTGCCCGCAATAGTGGCATAGCTATTGAGACCGGCCGTTGCAAAATTGCCATTGCTGCCGTTTGCCGGCATTTCGATATCAATCTCGGTGTAATCCCCACTACCCGGTGGGCTGTACGGTGCCTCGTAATAGTTCCAAATCGAACTATCTCCGCCATTTTGCTGCAGGTTCCGCATTCGGATCTGGTATTTGGCTGGGCCATAACGCAGACGCGTCCACACCAAGCCCCCGGTGCGCGAGTAGCCGTTTCCGTAGTTGCCGGGGCTTGCATACCCAAGCGGATTCCCGGCCTCAAACCCGTTTCCAATTTTGTAAACCCCGGGCGTCGGGCCGGTGTAAAGATCGCCATGCGCCTGTGCATCCAGAACGCTAACTTGTAGCCCAGTCGATGGGTCAGTCACCGAAGTGAGACTAAGATTTTGTGGAATCACACCATTATTACTGCTGTTGCCGCCCCACTGATGCTCACCAGGCACCCAGTGAACGGTATCGAGCGAGGTCTGATTGAAATCGTCATAGAAGAGCGTGGTTTGACCATGCGCCGAGCTAATTACGATGATCCAAAAACCAAGGAGCGCGAAAGTGCAGAGCCGTAAGAGCGCACCAGTCGCCGCGGGCCGTCTCGCACAACACCGCGGCGCGCTGCCATCGCTGCGCGTCCCCTTCATCCGTCCAACGAAAGTCTTAGCCATATAGTCCCTTTCTCAAAGAATCCTGTCTGCAGTGAACGGCTATCCCGTCCGGCGGCGAGCCAGACGATGGACGAAGAGGGATGCTTGCTCCCAGAGTTGGAAGCATCGTAAGCGTTGAATTCTTTCGTAGTCAAGTTAATTACTGCTTTTCGATGTAAAAAGAAATAAAACATATCCAAACATAAGACATATCCCCGCATCCGGGCTGCGCCGATTCGGCAGTCTCCCTCGGGCTGCAGGAGGTGGTTCTATGCAGAGGGGCACTTGGCCGGACGCCGAAAACCATGAAGACACCGACACAGGATCCACGACTAGGTTACGGTCGACGCTTGCGCGGATGCACTGTTCATTGAGGTCCCAGCCAAGCCTTTCAAAGACCAGGGCCACTACTGAAATCCGCCGTACTTGAGCATCGCAACGCTGCATCCACTGCTGCGCCATAGGCCTCGTGGATTTTGTGGGGGCGCTTACTTTTGCAACTGAGGCAATAGCCGTAGGGCGTTTTCGCGATAGACCTTGCGCAGCACGTCGTCGGGCAAATCGAGCCCATAGATATACCAGCGCCCCTGACCCGACGCGTGGGTCGGATATTCAAAATACTCGTCTGCTGTCTCCAGAAATCGGTAGTACAGCCGATACATTTCCACCTCTGGTACCAGGTCCGAACCGAACAAAATCCTATCGGCAAAGCGGATGAAGAACTTTCGCGCCGAGTAGGGCTGCCGCCCCAACTCCGACGCCCGTGCGCTGATATCCACCATCACATTCGGGCACCCCTCCAGCATCTCCGAAACCCGCTGCAGGTCTTCACTGTTCTCCGCAATATGCGCCGCAACAAACGTTGTACGCGGATGCCGCCGAAACACACGGTCCCGCTGTTCCAGCAAATCATGCTTGCCATAATGGCTTCCGTAGAAGCTCCAATCAGGGTGCGCGGCGAGTTCTTCAAAACGCTCATTATTCGCATCAATTGGAAGAAAGAAGGCCTCAGGATCGCCAATGTGAACCATCACCGGAATTCCCAGTACCCCGGCCCTCTCGAAGATCGGCGCTAGACGGTCATCGTCCACGCGCACCAGCGTTCCGCTCGCATCGCGCACTGTGAGGCCAAGATCCTTCCAGATTTTGAAACCTACCGCGCCATGCTCTACAAGTCGATCTAGCCGCTCCAAGCTCAAGGCAACAAAGGTGTCGAAGTCGCCCTCCGCGCCCGTCCAGTCCATCCATCCAATCGTTGAGAACCTCTGCGCGTCCGCCGACCGATAGCGTTCCATCATCGCCAGTGCTTCATCACCTACTTTCATCGTGATGTTCACAACATGCTCAATACCGCAAGCATCCATCACCTCCAGAACGCGTTTCGGTTCCTGCGCATCCAGATGGTTGTGATAATCAATAGCCCGAAAGCGCGGAACTCGAATCTCATGCTGAGCAGTCGTCAACATGCAACGCGGATGAAAGTCGCTTAGCGGCAACGTTACCTCTGCCTTAGCAGAAACCATAGCAATGAATTTGTCCTGCACATCCTGCTCCGGCATTACCCTGCTAACCTCTCATGCTTGTGGATTTGAAGCGTAAGAAACGTCTACGTCTAAATTGTTTGTTTTATTTCCGCGCCAACGGCAGCTGTCACCCGGCACATGGCTCAAAATTCCACGAGCCGCCTCCAGTGGCCGCGTACCCTCACGATTCGTCTCCCTCGTGCGACCTACACTAGGGTCAACTGGATGTTGAGATTGCGCAGCGCTTCGGCTGTCTCCTTCGACAGATTGTTATCGGTAATTACGTGGTGAATTGCACTCGCATCCACAATCTTCGACATGCTGCGACGGTTAAACTTGGTGGAGTCACAAACCGCGACCACCATCGCCGACGCCTTTACCATCGCTCGATTGACTCTCGACTCCATTACATTCGGCGTCGTCAATCCCACCTCAAGGTCGAATCCGTCAACTCCGAGAAACAGGATGTCCGCATGCATGTCGTGCAGCATGTCTTCAGCCAGTGGTCCGACAAGCGAGAATGAATTCTTGCGCAGAGACCCACCAGTCAGCAATACTTCAAAGTCCGTCCCACTTAGCTCAGCCGCAATGTTGACAGCATTCGTAATGATGGTCAGGTGCGAAAACGACTTCAGCGCGCGCGCAATCGCCGTCGTCGTCGTACCCGAGTCCAACAACACGCACTGGCCTTCCTGCACAAGCGCCGCCGCCGCCGCAGAGATCCGCTGTTTCTCGCCTGAACGACGCCCCTCTTTCTCCTGCAACGAAGGGTCCGACAACGCTCCCGATCCGGGTAAAAGCGCGCCGCCATGCGTCCGCTGCAACGCGCCCCGCCGCTGTAAGTAATCCAAATCCTTGCGAATCGTAATTCGCGAGATTCCCAGCGACTGCGAGAGTTCTTCCACCAGCACACGGCCATGCTGCTGAGCAAGGCCGACGATATATTGTCGGCGCTCCTCGATCAGCATCTGCGACCCGAGTGCATGGTCCTCGGAGGCTTCCTTAGTAGTAGCCTTCGAAGCGATTTTTGGTTTCATAACCCTTCCACCCCGCCTCTGCGGTATCCCACGAAGAGTACAACGGAGCTTTCGCGAATGCAACGACGAAATAAAAGGAAAGCCCCGATCATCAGTTTAGGCGGCCTATCTGCTCTTCGATGCTCCACCACCCGTTGTATTGCACGCTGCCGCGTACACGCGCAGAACATCCCGAACCTTATCCACGATCAGGGCCGCCGGATCCCCACGAATCTCGCCCGTTCGGACCCGCAGATACTGTGCCGGCATATATCTGCTCAGTATGCTCTCCGGAATTGCGACTTTAGATAGATTTCCCACCAGCCGCTCCACTGCAACAACCATCTCCGGCAAGTGCCAGTAATAGCGCACGCGATCGCTGTAGCTGTATCTGCGCAGTAATTTCTGTTCCGCGGCCCCTCCCGGATAGTAGGGCAGCCACTCCTTCGGCTCGCGCAACATCGTATCTTCAAGCAAGGCGCCAAGTTGTGACCGATCTTCCTCCGCAACCAACTGTGACTCGATGTCTTCCAGGGCCTCCAGCGCCTCTCGCATTGCGAACGTGAGAGCTGGCCCTACCTTCAAAATGGCAAATCCATCTTCCACCAACTCCTTATACGCTCGCGACAGCTGATAATCGGTTGAGTGCGCCTCGAACACGATCTCCTCCGGCTGTGCGCGCAGCCAACCCACCAGCGCGCTCGCCTTCTTTCGCTCGTACGCCAGCACTGCATCGTGGTCGAACTCCACACCGGGCTGGACAACCAGCGCAATCACTCTCGGCCACACCTCACTCAACCCTTGTTCTGTGAAAACGCGCTTGTGCACAGCCAACGTATGAGCTGCCGCATCCACCGAAGTCGCTTCAAGTTCGTCAACCGAGTGCGTAGCGCCGCCCGGCACCGGGACCTCCGTGCCAATCACATACACCGGCCGCTCGACCCCGTCGCAGGCATCCTCAGCCACCTTGCAAAGCCGTGCCGCGCGCTGCGCCACCACCTCATCGGAAAGTCGCTCAGTATCCCCGCCGCAGGCCATACTGGCATCCAGATGGATCTTCCCAAATCCGGCGCGGACATATTCGGCGACCATCACCTCTGCGCGTTCCATCGCCCTTGCGGCCCCCATGGCGCGCCACGGATTTGGTCCCAGGTGATCGCCACCCAGAATCAATTGCTCCGTGGCCACACCTGCTTTCGCGGCGTGCCGTAGTACAAAGATGCGAAACTCCGCGGGCCTCATACCGGTGTATCCACCAAACTGATTCACTTGGTTGCTGGTCGCCTCGATCAGCAGCAGCGACCCATCCGCAGCCGCCTGTTCAGCGGCTGCCCGAATCACCCATGGATGCGCCGAGCAAACCGAATAAATACCCTGCGCCACTCCCTCTCTGCGCTTCGCCAAATGCCGCTGTAGACTCGAAGCCATCACTCTCAATAAATCCTGAACTTCTGCACCACGCGATTGATCACGCCACCTGGGCTAGGCGAGTCCGGCTTCAGCTTATGCGCAACCGAGCAGTACAGCCCCAGCATCTGACCGAAGATTACGTCCACCACCGGCCGGTACCCATCCCCAATCGGCTTCTCTCCCTCTCCCTCACTCTCGCTCGTGTCATCTACAGAAACATACGAATCGCAGTAAGGCCGAAACTTTTCTTTCGCCGCAGCCGTACCGACGGCGACGCGCTCACCAACGATTCCCTTCTCCCCAATTTCGCTCAGCAGGTCGCTCGCATACTTCGCCCGCCGCTCCTCACCGGATACAAAGCAGACAAACAGAGTTTGGGTATCCAGCGCCGCCATCGGTCCATGTCTCAATCCCAATACTGTCTCCGACATCGCCTGGACCTGCCCCGCCGTCATCTCGAGCACCTTGAGCGCTGACTCCTTTGCCACGCTTGCCAGCGCTCCACCGCCAATGAAGCACACGCGCGTGTAGCCACGCGCCGCAAGCCGTTCAGCCTCATCGGCAGCGCGGACCAGCATGTGTTCCCCCGCGTGTACCAGCCGCTTCAACACGCCCGCATACTCCGCAATCGACCATGCGTTCGCCAAACATTGACCCATCACCACCATGTTCGTAAAGGAACTCGTCATCGCCAGGCTGCGATCGTTCACCGCATCATCCAGCACCACCACGCATGCGCGCTTCGATGTCTCGCACACCTCTGTCATCCGCGCCTTTGAATTGCACGTCACCACAAGATGTGCGACCTCGGGATACAGTTGAATGGCTTGCTCAAGAACCGCGACCCCTTCCGGAGAATCCCCCGACCGTGAGAACGAGATCCACAGATACTTCCGCCCTGGCACCACGTACTCCGCCAGATTCGGCAGCAGGTCCGTACTCGCAACCGTCGATACCTCGCAGCCCCACTTCTGCCGTATCAGCAGTTCCAGCGCCTGCCCGATATAGTCCGACGTCCCTGCCCCGATCAGCATCACCACGGGCCGCTGCACCGGTTCTTCCCGAACGCCAACTGAATCCAAAAAGTCACATATACGTTGCTGATGCCGCATAAAGATCGTTAGCGTCGTCTCCCAGGTCTTGGGCTGCTGGGCAATCTCTCGCGGCGTAAAAACCAGGCCCCGTGCCTTCTGCTCTTCCTCAGGCAACTCTACAAAGCTTGAAAGGGACGTCACAATCATATCCTCTGGATTAGTAAAATCATCCGAACAGTGTCTGGAATCGAAATCTAAAACAGAAACGAAAGATAAGCAATAATAACCGCTATACTTTCTTTACGCAACAAAACAATACGAAGGTACTCCTTGATCACTTCAAACTCCAGTCCGTCTATCAAGCCTCTCGACATCACAATCGTCGGCGAAACCAACCTCGATCTCATCCTCTATGGCCTGCCGGAAGAGATGCCCACCGAACACGAACTGATCGGCTCCGCCTTCAACCTCACCCTCGGCGGATCGTCCTCCATCCTCGCCCACAATCTTTCGCTCCTCGGCACCCGCGTCGGGTTTACCTCTCAGGTCGGAGCCGACGAAATGGGTGAAATCGCCTGTGGACGCCTTGCACAGGCCGGCCTCGACACAACGCACATTGCCCACAAATCAGGCACAGGTACCGGGGTAACCCTCCTTCTCCCCCACGGCTCCGAACGCCACATTCTCACCTATCCCGGAGTCATGGCAGAGATGACGGTCGCCGATCTCGATCTCTCCTATCTCAGCTCGGCCCGCCACTTCCATCTTTCCTCCTTGTTCATCCAAACGGCCCTTCACTCTGGTCTCCCTGAGCTATTCGATGCCCTTAAGCAAGCCGGGCTCACCGTATCGCTCGACACCAACGATGACCCTTCCGGCAATTGGGCAGGGGTCCTTCCCTCCCTCCTCGAAAAGATCGACTTGCTCCTGCCTAACGAAGATGAAATCGAGAAGATAGCCGGCAAGCCCACACTCGAAGAAGCCCTCGACGCCCTCGCTACGCGTGTCCCCCTCATCGTCGTCAAGTGCGGTCCACGCGGCGCTCTGGTTCAGCAACAAACTCCGCGCGGCCTCCAACGCGATTGGGTTCCGCCTCTCGTCGTCGATCCCATCGATACCATCGGCGCTGGCGACAGCTTCAATGCGGGTTTCCTCAGCGCCTGGCTGCGCGGCGACGATCCCCTGCGTGCCGCGGCGTTCGGCAACACCACCGGCGCACTCTCCACTCTGCGTCCAGGAGGCACCGAAGCCTTCCGCGACGCCGCGCTCCGATCCACTTTCCTCCAGAAACACGCTGCATAACCTTGGGCTGCTTTCGAAGATGGCTGCGGACAACAGAGATAGATGCAAAGAAATACGCAAAGGAAATTGAAGCGATGCATTGCCAACAATGGCATCCGCCCAAGAGGTCGCGCCTCCGCTTAAACCTTGCCGGCCATCTTGTCCCCGACCGCGCGTTTCAGCCGATGTTGTAGCACGCCAATCGACAGTGCTAGGCTGCAAACGTACTCGCCCAAACAATGCGGTCGGTATAGAGTTGCCCGCGACAGTGGTGGAGGTAGGTCTCATTGCTCTGTGACCCTTTGGAAAGTGTTCCACAGCCTATGTGTGGAACCACACTCCCGTCCGTGTAGCGACCTCTATTTCAACGGCTTGTCTGCTCCCGTACTCTTCAAGCATGCCAATCGAGATCGAGTCCTCATGTCAACTGTTGACGGCGGCAAATGCCACTCCCGGAAGATCTCAGAATCCAAGTCGAGGTAGAACTAAAGTGAAACTTCCAATTAGGCTCTTGACCCTGCTCGCGAGCACAACCCTCATGACGACCCTGGCCGCCGCGCAGGCGCCGGTCGCCACCGTTGATCCCCAGTCTCATGGCAATCTCGCCGCGGCCCAGCAATCCATCATCGAAGCCTTCAATTTCATCAGCTCCGCACAGCGGGCAAACGACGACCAGTTGGGTGGCCATGCAGGCAGAGCGAAGGATCTCCTCCGCCAGGCCAACGATGAAATTAGTGCAGCGGCCGCCGTTGCCGATAGTCACCAGGACGGTGCGCTCGCTGCGCCTCCTTCAAACGCCCCTGCTCCCGCTCCCACCGCTCCCCCACCGCCGCCACCCAACCTCTCTGGCAACTGGACCATCTACGCCTACAACACGAACCAACCCGGAAGCTCGCTCAAACAGGTCCAAATCTCTCAGATGGGCAACATCATCTCCGGAACCTTCCATGGCCCCCATCAACATGGCAAATTGCAGGGTTGGGTCAGCGGCAACCACGTGGAGTTCAGCACCGATACCAACGACGTGTTGACCTTCCGCGGAGAAATCACTGCAACCGGCATGTCCGGCATGTATGGAGTTCACGGCCAGACAGCCCCATGGACTGCCGAGCGCACGAACTAGAGATCGTCCCCAAAAGGTACGACCTCGGAGCTCAGGTCGCTCCCGACACTTCGGTGAGCGGCTTCCCCACACCGACCCCTATTCATTTTCTGATAGGACCTCGCACAAGGAATTTAGTTCGTTCGAGCTGCATTCTTGGCTTTAGTCTTCTGAGGTGCGCTCGCCTCGCTCTTTTCACGAAATGAGCTCAACTTGGCCACTGCACTCAACTTATGGTCTGGTGATAAATGGGCATAGCGAGTCGTCATGCTGATGTCCTTATGACCTGCCAATTCCTGAACCGTTCTGAGATCTACTCCAGCCATTACCAGGCGGGAGATGTAAGTATGGCGAAAGACATGCCAAGTCACATCAGCGAGTTGCCTATTCTCCTTTACAGCGTCCTGCATGACCAGACGAAACCATGCTCTGGGATTCTCCATCGGCTGACCGTAACGAGTTAAGAAAACTCTTGGTGTGTGCGGACTTCGTCCGGTGTGGCATATCTTGAGTGCCTCCACTGCCTCTTTGCTCAAAACGACGACGCGGCTTGAGCCGTTCTTTGTAGCCACGAGCTGAATCTGCTGGCGATCTAAGTGCACATTCGGCCACTCCACCGAGTGTTGCTCAGAGAGCCGCATGCCTGTCTCTACCGCGACGGTAAAGTCAGGTTCATGCATCGGGCAACGCCTTCGAATGATGCTCCGGATCTGAGCTTCCTCCTCAAACGTTATGAATCTGAGGCGGGCGTTGTCCTCCTTGCGAAGACGAACTAGGCGAGCTGGGTTTGCGGTGACTTTTCCGTTTCGTATACCTTCCGCAAAGATCATCGACATTGTGGAGCGATATCTATTAATGCTCGCGGGCTTGAGGTCCGTTCGAGTGCTGAAGTATGCCGTTATGATCTGAGGCGTTATCTCCTCCGCCTTAAGCTTGCCAAATACGGGGAGCAAGCTGCTCAGATTCGAGATGTCTCCGCGGTGGCTCTTCTTGTGCGCCTTGCTGTACTCCATAGCGTCCTTGGCAAGCTCCTCAAATAGGATCGCTCTCTTCGCCTTGATCGAATCGGGGAGCTTGACTCCCATTCGTGCGTCGTTCTTCCGCTTGCTGTAAAGATCTGAAGCCGCCTTGCGGGTTCCGACCTTCTCGCGGTGACGTTTTCCATCAACAAAATAGTTGACCCACCAAATGCCGCTATTGACCGGATGCTCAAAGACTCCACGGATGGGTCTCGGGGCCGGCCTGCCACGTTTCGATGAAGATCCGATGGGAGTCAGTGGCTGTTTTAGTGGCTGTTTGTCTTCGTATTTGCTGCGATTCTCTGCGACTGTCTGCGGCATGGGAGAAGTATACATCTCCTTTCCTTATAGCTACTTGGGCCGACTCTGTGCAACGTTCTGCAACGGGCTGCAACAGCCTGATTTTTCGACTCTTAATCGACTGGTCGCAGGTTCGATCCCTGCCGCGTCCACCATTTTCTTCCCCATCCATCAAGAAGCGCGGTCGGGTTTTTTGGCTGCGCTTTTCCTGTGCCTGACAGCGAATGCCGCGAGGCGGGTCCTTGGTCCGGGGGCCGCTCTGGCGCAAATGGCCGCATTGTCCGCTTTGTGGATTCAGCGTTTCGGTCGCATTCTGGACTAAGGAGGAGATGGGACCAGCCCCTTGGGGGTAGAATGTGCGGATGCCATTGAGTTCAACCATTGAAACGCTGCCGCAGGGGATTGCCGTGGTTAGGCTTTCCGGAGGACTTACCTTAGGTACATCTTTGAAGATTGCTGACTCGCAGATCCAGTCTGCAATCGAGGCCGGCGTTTCCAAAATGGTGATCGACCTGACGGCCGTGGAGTACGTCGACAGCGCCGGACTAGGGATGCTGATGTATGCGTACGGAATGCTGAACGAAAAAAAGGGAGCGCTTCGGGTGTGTGGGGTTACAGACCGGGTGCTGTCTTTGCTGCGAATGACGAAGACAGACATGTTTCTGCCTATTGATAAAGACGTCGATGAGAGCGTTGCTGCGTTATAGGGGTGAGTGCTGTCACTGCGTTCGTAGCGGAGTGGACGTCGTCCTGGATGGGATGATCTGCGGAGCGACGGCTGAAACCAAGTAAAACTTGCGCATCGAACATGAACGCTTCGCAGCATAGAATCTATTATGTAAAACGCTTTAAGTCTTTCTTGACAACCGTTGATTCATTCAAATAGCTTCGACGCCACCTGGTCGAATAGCGTCTCTATCCCCGAAATCAAGGCAGCATCATGAAACGTTCCGCAATTTTTGTCGCAAGACATCGACAATATCTCCAACGAGTTGGAGTTGTTGGCCTGTGTGTAGCTGCTGCCTTCTCCGCAGTGTCGGGGTCGCAGGTTCCAACGCACACGCCTACCGCCGAGACGCAGAAACGAATTGCTGCGTTGGTGGGGCAGATGACGTTGGAGGAGAAGGTATCGCAGATGCAGAATGACGCCAACGCGATTCCCCGGCTGAATGTGCCCGCTTATAACTGGTGGAGCGAGGGGCTGCATGGGATTGCGCGGTCAGGCTACGCGACGGTATTTCCCCAGGCGATCGGGCTGGCGGCAACGTGGGATGTGCCATTGATTCACCAGGTGGCTGACGTGATCGGCACGGAGGCACGAGCCAAGAATGGAGAGGCGCTGCGCGCAGGGAATCACAGTATTTACTACGGTCTCGATATCTGGTCTCCCAATATTAATATCTTCCGTGACCCGAGGTGGGGGCGTGGCCAGGAGACCTACGGAGAAGACCCATTTTTGACGGGCCACCTTGGGGTTGCATTTGTCGAAGGGCTACAGGGGAATGATCCGACGTATTACAAGACCATCGCGACGCCAAAGCACTTTGCCGTTCATTCTGGGCCCGAAAACACCCGGCACACGGCGAATGTGAATCCTTCCGCACATGATCTTGAAGACACCTACCTGCCAGCGTTTCGGGCCACTGTGACGCAGGCAAAGGCTGGCAGCGCGATGTGCGCATACAACGCTGTGGACGGAGAGCCGGCGTGTGCAAATACCATGCTGTTGCAGGATCGTCTACGGAAAGACTGGGGGTTCGACGGCTACGTAACCTCAGACTGCGCAGCCATCACCGATATTGCGGTCGGTCATCGCTATTCACCCGATCTCGAGCATGCAGCCGTGGCAGCTGTTCGTGCAGGAACCGATACGAGTTGCGGCAAGGAATATGCAGTGCTCGTGAAGGCCGTTCGGGATGGGCTAATTTCCGAGAAGGAGATTGACCGTTCGGTTAGAAGGCTGTTCACGGCACGATTTGAACTTGGTTTGTTTGATGATTCAACCAAGGTGAAGTATGCGCAGATTCCCTTCTCCGAGGACGACTCGGCAGCGCATCGGGCGTTGGCCCTGCAGACGGCTGGAAAATCAATCGTGCTGCTAAAGAATGACGGCATCCTGCCGCTCAAGAAATCTCTGAAGATCGCTGTGGTCGGTCCGAATGCGGCCAGCCTCGCTGCAATCGAAGGCAACTACAACGCGGTGCCGTCTCAACCGGTTTTGCCGCTTAGTGGAATTGAACATGCGTTTGGAGTCGATCAGGTACGATACGCGCAAGGGTCGCCCTATGTGAGCGAGCTGCCGGTTCCCGTTCCAAGAACATTACTGCATCCGTCCGAAGGAGACTCCCGCTTTGGTTTGAAAGGCGAGTACTTCGACAATGTTGAATTTCAGGGTGCACCTGCGATGACACGCGTCGATCAACAGGTAGCATTTGATTGGGATGCTGCGTCACCAGATAAGGGCATCAGCCCTTCGCATTTCGGTGTGCGATGGACAGGGACAATCCAAGCTCCGATTGCAGGAGATTACGCTTTCAGCTTCACGCTGGCACATTGCTATCCATGCGGAGATGCGGAGAATTTGAAAGTGTACTTCGATGGCAAGCCGTTGTCCGATCAGCCGGTGCCGGCCACTGAATATCGATCGAGCGGGCTGCAGCCATTTACGTTACATTTTGCCGATGCGAGTCCTCATTCGTTTCGCATCGAGTACACGCACAAAGCGAAGTTATTTGGTGCCGGAATCACTCTGAGCTGGAAGCCACCCATTGATGCCGAGCGTGAGGCCGCTGTCGGAGCTGCGAAGGAAGCGGATGTGGTCGTGGCTTTCGTAGGGCTCTCCCCTGAGTTAGAGGGGGAAGAGATGCCTGTGCATGTCGAAGGCTTCGATGGAGGAGACCGCACCAGCATTGAATTGCCTGCGGTGCAGGAGAAGATGCTGGAAACAGTTGCGGCAACGGGCAAGCCCCTTGTGGTTGTGCTGATGAATGGCAGCGCGCTGGCCGTGGACTGGGCTAAACAGCATGCGAATGCGGTCGTGGAGGCATGGTATCCGGGTGAGGAAGGCGGAGACGCAATCGCTGATGTGCTTACGGGAACGACGAATCCTGCGGGGCGCCTTCCGATCACGTTCTATGCAAGCACCAAGGACCTTCCGCCGTTTGACGATTACTCCATGGCTGGTCGTACGTATCGCTACTACGCTGGAACACCGCTCTGGGGCTTCGGGTATGGGTTAAGCTACTCAAAGTTCGAGTGGACCAATCTCAAGCTCTCTACGTTTTCCCTCAAAGCCGGCGACTCAATGCTTGTGGATGCTGATGTGCAGAACACTAGCGATCGCGGGGGCGATGCGGTGAGCGAGTTGTACCTTACGCCTCCTGCGGGTCCAGCGTCACCGCGATTGGCGCTGGTTGGATTCGACCGGCTAAACCTGGGACCGCATGCGAAACGGCACGTTCATTTCATCGTCGATGCGCGGGCCCTTAGTACCGTGGACGCGGAGGGGGTACGAGCGGTGCACGCAGGGAATTACGTCGTCCATCTGGGCGGGGCTCAGCCTAGCGATCAAGGTTACGGCTCAGTTTCTGCCGTTTTCACGATTCATGGAAATGAGGAGCTTCCACGGTGAGTTCGCGCGCCCTGCGCCTGGTGCAACTTACGTTGCTATCGGCGTCCATTTTGTCGACGACAATATTCGCGCAGGAAGCTGCAGGGCCGACACTCCTTGGACCTGGAGATCCGGCATGGCTTTCCTACAAACCTGTGACATCAGCGATTGTGTTTCCGGGCGGCATTCCAGACACAGTTGTGGAGCTTGGCCACGGTGTGCTCGAAGACTCCGCTGCTAAGGAACTCGGAACGGGATGGCGGGGCCTGTTACAGAGAGAACCTCGGATTGTGCATAGGGAGAGCAGCGGCGGGCAACGCGAAGTCGTGCTCGGAACACAGGCCGAGGTTAATGCGTGGCGACGACAGCCTACATCGACGCCGGCCCTGAAGCACGATGCCTACCGCCTCTACGTGGATAAGAATGCGGTGGTGATCGAAGGTGGAGACGACCGCGGAGTGTTGTACGGAGCGTTTGCCCTGCTGCGCGAAATTGCGAAACAGCATTCACTGGTAAAGCTTGATGAACAGTCAGCGCCGTGGGCGGCAATTCGCTGGACGAATGAATGGGACAACCCCAATGGCACCATTGAACGTGGCTATGCGGGGCCGTCGATTTTCTTCGAGAACGGAAAGGTGCGCGCGGATCTTTCCCGTGCCGCGGCGTATGCGCGGCTGCTTAGTTCGGTCGGCATCGATGGCTGCACAATCAATAATGTTAATGCCGACCTCAATCTTCTGCGACCTGAGAATCTCGGCGAGATCGCTCGGATAGCGGATGTCTTTCGGCCTTATGGAGTGCGACTTTCGCTATCTGTCGATATGAGCAGTCCGCAGGTAATTGGGGGGATGAAGACGTTCGATCCTCTCGATCCGGAAGTTGCTGCCTGGTGGAGGACGAAGGTAGACGAGATCTACGCTGTGATTCCAGACTTCGGCGGCGTGGTGATCAAGGCAGATTCTGAAGGGCGGGTTGGTCCGTCGAAATATGGACGCACTCAGTCCGATGCGGCAAACGTTGTCGCGCATGCTCTAAAGCCGCATGGCGGAGTGGTTCTATATCGTGGATTTGTATACAACAATCATCTCGATTGGAACGATATGAAGGCAGATCGCGCCCGTGCTGGCTATGATAACTTTCACCCGCTGGATGGGAAGTTTGACGACAACGTGATCGTGCAAATCAAGTATGGACCCATCGACTTCCAAGTGCGGGAGCCGGCGAGTCCGCTGCTTGCCGGCCTTCCTAAGACAAACGAGGCGATTGAGTTGCAGGTGACGCAGGAGTACACCGGGCAGCAACGCCACCTGGTCTATCTCGTGCCGATGTGGAAGAAGATATTGGATACGGATATGCGCGCCTCTGATAGCGCGGCGCCGTTGCCTGTAAAACTCATTGTGAGCGGCGAAAGGACTGCCACTGAACACCACACGCGGGGAGGCTTCGTCGGCGTTGCGAATGTTGGCACGGATGGATGGTTGGGAAATCCGCTGGCTCTTGCGAATCTTTATGGTTTTGGACGGCTCGCGTGGGATCCGAGCATGAGTGCAGCCACGATCATCGATGAGTGGACGCGGCTTACGTTTGGAAATGATGAGCAGGTACGGACGACGATCAACAAACTGCAGATGGACTCGTGGCATATCTACGAAAGTTATACAGGTCCACTTGGCATTGGGACGTTGACGGATATTGTGGGCGCGCATTTCGGGCCTGGCGTCGAGTCTGCTGAACGCAACGGATGGGGACAGTGGATAAGAGCCGACGAACATGGGGTTGGCATGGACCGCACGGTGGCGACTGGGACCGGCTACATCGGTCAATACCCTGCTCCGCTGGCAGCGAGCTACGAATCACTTGCTACCTGCCCGGACGATCTTCTGCTGTTCATGCATCATGTGCCATACACCTATCGACTGCACTCCGGCCTGACCGTAATGCAGACGATTGATAACACACATTACTGGGGGGCGCAGGCAGCAGCGGACCAGGTCGGGGTGTGGGAGGCACTGCACGGCAGGGTTCCGGACGCGACGTATGCCGAGGTCTTAAAACGGTTGAAGTATCAGGCGGGGTCGGCAATTGTTTGGCGGGATGCAGTGACTCGTTGGTTCACGAAGGAGTCCGGCATTCCAGATTCACTAGGTCGGGTGGATCATTATCCGGACCGCATCGAGGCGGAGTCGATGGCACTCACTGGCTACACCGTTGAGCCGGCCACACCGTGGGAGACGGCATCGGGTGGGAAAGCGGTGCTATGCAATCTGCCGCAGTGTTCCGTCCAAACGACGTGGACTGAGCCGGATGGTTGGTACGATATCAGCGTGCAGTATTTTGATTTGTTGCATGGACATTCGCGCTTTTCTCTTTCGATCGCGGGTCATGAAGTTGATCATTGGATCGCGGACGACACGTTGCCGGGCGAGACGCTCAACGGCAGTACCTCGACCAGGAGATCGCTAAATCACGTGGCTATTCATCACGGTGACCTGGTTGAAGTAATCGGCTGGCCCGATGGTACGGAGAAGGCGCCACTGGATTATCTGAGCATTGTGCCCAGTCATGTTCATGCCGGTGTGGCTAAGAACCAAGTTCATTGAGGGAATTTGCTTTGAGCACAAAGATCACGGACGCTAAAGTCATTGTTACTTGCCCCGGGCGAAACTTTGTGACGCTCAAGATCACAACAACCGATGGAGTCTATGGCATCGGAGATGGAACGCTCAATGGCCGCGAGTTGGCGGTCTCTGCGTATTTGCAGGAGCATGTGATTCCCTGCCTTATTGGCCGCGATGCGGATCGCATCGAGGATACCTGGCAGTATCTTTATCGCGGAGCGTATTGGCGTCGCGGACCGGTAACGATGAGCGCAATCGCCGCCGTAGATGTGGCTCTGTGGGATATCAAGGCGAAGCGCGCCGGCATGCCACTGTACCAATTACTCGGGGGCCGCTGCCGAGAAGGCGTTCTGGTTTACGCCCATGCGAACGGGCATGAAGTCGGCGAGCTATTGGAGTCTGTGGCAAAGCAGAAAGAGTTAGGGTACCGAGCAATCCGTGTGCAGGCGGCTGTCCCCGGGGTGGCAGATGCGTACGGTGTGCCCCATGGAGATAAACCTTATGAGCCGGCCGACGGTGATCTTCCCCGCGAGGAGACTTGGGATACTGCCAAGTATCTGCGGTTTTTGCCGAAGATGATGGATGCCGTGCGGACGAAGTTCGGCTTTGATCTTGCGCTACTGCACGATGGGCATCATCGAATGACGCCGATCGAAGCTGCAGGTCTGGGTAAGAGCCTTGAAGAGTTTCAGCCTTTCTGGCTGGAAGATTTGACGCCTGCTGAAAATCAGGAAGCATTCCGCCTCATTCGGCAACACACTACTGCACCGTTAGCAGTTGGTGAGGTGTTCAACTCTATTTTTGATTGCAAGCAACTGATCAGCGAGCAACTCATTGACTACATTCGGGCCACCGTAGTGCACGCGGGAGGCATCACGCACTTGCGGCGCATTGCGAGCTTTGCGGATCTTTACGGCGTGAAGACAGGCTGCCATGGGGCCACGGATCTGTCTCCAATATGCATGGGGGCCGCACTGCACTTTGACGTAAGTGTTTCAAACTTCGGCATCCAGGAACACATGCCACACTCGGCATCTACCGATGAGGTCTTTCCGCATGCGTATACGTTTGCGGACGGCATGATGCAGCCGGGAGAGACGCCGGGACACGGAGTTGATATTGACGAGACGTTAGCCGCTAAGTTTCCATATAAGCGCGCCTATCTTCCAGTCTGCCGATTGGCGGATGGAACGCTTCATTCCTGGTAGACGATAAACCGGTCTTCCCCGAGGATCTAGTAAAGGTTCGGCAAAGGTGTTGGCGACACATTGCTTGCGGGGAGCATCACACCTTATCGGCGAGGGTTGCGATGGCAAAAGCAGACGACGCTGAATTGTTGGAGATTGGCGGCCGGGTGGTGCGAATTAGCAGCCCGGCGAAGCCGTACTTTACTCGGGGCGTGCAACTAAAAAAACTGGATTTGGTGCACTACTTTCTGGCCGTGGCGCCGGGGGCGTTGCGCGGGATTGTGGATCGCCCCGTGGTTCTGAAACGTTTTGTGAACGGGGCGGAAGCAGAGCCGTTTTATCAAAAGCGGGCGCCGAGCGATTTGCCCGAGTGGATGCGGACGGTGACGCTCTCATTCCCTTCTGGGCGTACTGCTGAAGAAGTGGTCGTGGATGATGCAGCTGGCCTTGCCTGGATCATGAATTTGGGCTGCATGGAATTGCATCCGCATCCTGTTCGTAGTGGAGATCTCGATCATCCAAATGAGTTGCGCGTAGACCTCGATCCTCAACCGGGCGTGCCTTGGGAGGACGTGTGCAACGTGGCCATGGAGGTGAAGGCGCTGCTGGCAGAACTTGGGTTGGTGGGCTGGCCAAAGACCAGCGGCTCTCGGGGAATCCATATCAACGTGCGCATTGAGCCACGGTGGAGCTTCACCGAAGTGCGCAGGGCAGCGCTGGCGTTGGCGCGGGCAGTCGAGAAACGCTGCTCGCTTGCAAGCAGCAAATGGTGGAAAGAAGAGCGGCATGGCGTATTTCTGGACTACAACCAGAATGCGAAGGATCGCACTACCTGTTCTGCTTACTCGGTGAGGCCGCTTCCTGACGCGCGCGTGAGTATACCGCTGCGCTGGGATGAGGTGATGACGTGTGACCCGGCCGACTTCACGGTGCTGACCGTTCCTGATCGCTTTTCGAAGATCGGCGATCCGCACGCGGCGATGGATGAGCATGCGGGAGTTCTGGATGCGTTGCTCGAGATGGCTGCGCGGGATGAGGCCGAAGGTATTGGCGACGCACCCTGGCCGCCGCATTTTGCCAAGCAGGATGGTGAGGAACGACGGGTGGCGCCATCCAAAGCGAAGAAATTTTCGGATCAAATCGAGGAAGGCTTCGGTGCAGCCCGCTTCAAGAAGCAGGCCAGGAAGCAGATGGAAAAGGCGGAAGGTGAAGAAGTTGATCCTGCGGCAACGGAAGTTCCGAAGAGAGGTCGCCGCAAGCCGACCATGCCGTTGATCGTAATTGCGCAATCTTCGGATAAGGCGGCCGCCGAAGCTGGGCTGGAGCGCTGGAAGCAGAGTTGTCCAGATGCGGCAGCGCTTTTGGCACCGGACGATGTGCTGGTGGATCGGATGCGCGGGGCGTCGTACGTGTGGTATCGCATCCGAGTAAATCTGCGGAATGTTCCGGAGGCGATGCGGCCCGCACAGGCTCTGCCCGATCCCGATGATGATCCAACACGCTCTTGGCGCGAAGGCAAGGCGTGATCAGCGGCCCTCTGGAAAGATGCTCATCAGTTCCTGGGGTGCAACGACTTCGAGCTGCTCGTAGGTGCAAGCTTCCGGCGGCTTGTCGGGGCGCCAGCGGCGGAAGTGGGCGAGATGTCGAAACCGATCACCCTGCATATGTTCGTAAGCGACCTCGACCACGAGCGCTATGCGTAGCGGCTGCCAGCTCAAATCCTTGCCGGCACTCCATCGCGATTGGCCACCGGGCATGCGGCCGCTGGCTTGGGCAGCCTCGCTAGCCCAGTCCGCCCACGGGTGATCCTGCAAGGCGTCTTCGCGATAGGGGGCGAGGAAATCCACAAGCTCTTTCCGCTTGGCAGCCGTGAAACTTGCGCAAACACCGACGTGCTGCAGCTTGCCTGCCGCGTTGTAGAGGCCCAGCAGCAGCGAACCGACCGCTGTTCCGTTACCCTCTTTGTGCCATCGGAAACCAGCGGCGACACAGTCACAATCGCGTTCGTGCTTAATTTTGAGCATCGTGCGCTTGTCTGGCGTGTACGGCCCCGCGACAGGTTTTGCAATCACGCCATCCAGGCCTGCGCCTTCAAAGCGAGTAAACCAATCCTGAGCAGTTGCACGATCTCTCGTTGCCGGGGTCAAGTGCAGCGGCGCTTGAACATTCGCAAGCGCGCGTTCCAGTTCGGCACGCCTGACACTGAAGGGTTCGTCGCGCAGATCGCGACCTTCAACCTGGAGCAAATCAAAGAAGACGACCGAAGCCGGCGATTCGGCAGCAAGCGTTTTTACCCTCGAGGCGGCGGGATGGATGCGTAGCGTCAACGAATCGAAGTCCAGGCCACCTTCGCGTGCTATGACAATCTCGCCATCGAGGACACATTGCGTTGGCAGTTGTCGTAGCAGCGGCTCGCGGAGCTCTGGGAAATAGCGATCGAGCGGCTTGCCATCGCGACTTTGAAGAAGTAGCTCCTCGCCGTTACGAAAAATTACGGCGCGAAAGCCGTCCCATTTGGGCTCGAAACTCCAGACGTCGGCATCCGTCGGAATTTCATCTACCCGCTTAGCGAGCATGGGCAGGATCGGCGATGGAATTGGCAAGGACACGGTTGGTTGGATGCGCCTAACGGGGACCTGGATGGACCCACAGTCTCACCTCATGGCATCTGGAGAACATTGTTGCTGCGGTCGTCGTCCGGGAGAACGTGATCCGGGTCGACGGTGACGGTAGCGACTGGCTTCCCTTCTTTGAAAACGAAGGTACCGCTTCCTTTGGAGAGCCAGGCTTCAGCGGGAATGCGCATGCGCGCCTTGGTTCCATCTTTGTAGGCAACCTCGAGCGTTGCTGGAAGAACCAACGGGCGCAGGTTCGCCACGATGACCGACACTCCGTTTTTTGGGTCATCATTCACATACTGCGCAGATTCGACTGCCAGATCGAATGTCCAGTTATTCATGTACCAGCCTCGCCAGAAGTAGTCGAGGTCTTCCCCTCCTTCGCTTGCCATCGTCCGGAAAAAGTCAGAGGGAGCAGGGTGTTTATAGGCCCACTGGCGGATGTAGTGGCGGAAGGCGTAGTCGAAGCGCTGAGGTCCGAGGATCTGCTC
>Ga0302305_1000117_pt1 | contig 54245 bp, 47 predicted proteins | sample III_Palsa_E2_3_FD_198764 | JGI IMG/M metagenome (GOLD analysis project Ga0302305, IMG submission 198764) | Peat permafrost microbial communities from Stordalen Mire near Abisko, Sweden - III_Palsa_E2_3 | ecosystem: Environmental > Terrestrial > Soil > Palsa > Peat permafrost | place: Sweden... | reverse complement strand
ATCGGCGAATACGTCGGTTCAATCCACACCATTGTTCAGAACCGTCCGCTCGTTACCGAAAAGGAGCGAATCAACTTCTAATAACGTTTCCGTCTGTTCAGGAGTTCCATAGATCAATGAACCGTTTTGTAAGTCATGTTCCAGCCGGCCAAGTAGTGCGCTATCTCCTTGTCGGAGCGTGGAACACTCTCTTTGGGTATGGCTGCTTTTTCACCTTTGCCTGGTTGTTTCTGAAGTTGATGCCATTGCATCCGTCGCTTGCAGCGAGTGTTGCTTCGCTCGTCGCGACACCCGTCAGTATTACCGTGTCCTTTATTGGTTATAAATTTCTTGTCTTCAAGACAAAGAACAATTTGCTACGTGAGTACGCGCGAAGCCTTCTAGTTTATCTACCTACCTTATTGGTTAGCGCCATCGCGATAGCTCCGCTCACTGCAATTCTGGGTCGCATGTTTCCCCAACATGTACGGCAAGCCCCTTACGTAGCTGGAGCACTCCTTACATGCTTTACGGTAGTAATCAGCTTTTTTGGTCACAAGCACATCTCATTTCGTAGTCCATCGCCAGCTGGCAACGACGGGTAGCCTAGGCTCTCGCGCGAAGACTCACCAGTCGGCGTACGAATCATGAACCCTGCGGCTCGCTTCACCATACGGCGCGTTAGGACATACTTCTAAATCCTTACGGACACCTTGTCACGCAGGATTATTTGTAGATCGGAAGGGTTGCGGCTTGATTGACAAACTCGCTGGCAGTCTTCGCGATAAAGTCCAACATTGGCTCGGTCAATCCCGGATACACCCCAATCCAGAAAACGTGATTCATCACGAAATCCGTATTGGCCAGCTCTCCCACCACGCGATAGTCATAGCCTTCGTACGCCGGCTGTCGCAGCAGATTTCCAGCAAACAGAAGGCGCGTCCCAATCTTCTGCGTCTCCAGCGCGCGCGTCAGTTGGTTGCGCGTGAACGGAGCGTCGGTCTTCACCCCAATCGGAAATCCAAACCAGCTCGGGTCCGCGTGCTCAGTCGCCTCGGGCAATATTAGAAACTCTTCCAGCGGTTGCAAAGCCTGCTTCAGATACGCAAAGTTCTCTTTGCGCCGCTCGATAAAGTGCGGCAGCTTCTCGATCTGCGACACTCCCAGCGCCGCTTGCATGTCGGTCGCCTTAAGGTTGTAGCCCACATGCGAATATGTGTACTTGTGGTCGTATCCGCAGGGCAGCGTACCCAGTTGCCAATCAAATCTTTTCCCACAGGTGTTATCCATTCCCGGCTCGCACCAGCAGTCGCGGCCCCAGTCACGGAATGAATCAATCAGCACCTGCAGCGCCGGCTTGTCGGTCAATACCGCTCCCCCCTCGCCCATCGTAATGTGGTGCGCGGGATAGAAGCTCACCGTGGCAATGTCGCCGAACGTTCCCACCTTCTGCCCCTTATACGTCGAGCCCAGCGCATCGCAGCAATCTTCCACCAGCCACAAGTTGTACTTCTTGCAGAACGCGGTGATCGCATCCAGGTCGAAAACGTTCCCCAGCGTGTGTGCGATCATCACGGCCTTGGTTTTTTCGCTGTAAGCCGCCTCCAGCTTCGTCACATCAATCTCGTACGTCGGCAGGGTCACATCCACGAACACTGGCACCAGCCGATTCTGGAGGATCGGATTCACCGTCGTCGGGAAGCCCGCCGCCACAGTGATCACCTCATCGCCCGGCTTCAGTTGCCGGTCGCCCAGCTTCGGCGACGTCAGCGCGCTCAGCGCCACCAGGTTCGCCGACGACCCAGAGTTCACCAGCGACGCCGACCGCAGCCCAAAGAATCGCGCTAGCTTGCGCTCGAAATCCTTAGCAAACCGACCTGTCGTAAACCATCCATCCAGCGCCGAATCCACCACCGAGCAAATATCATCCGGCCCAATCACCTTGCCCGATACCGGCACAGTCGAACTTCCCGGCACAAACTCTTTCCGTGGAAAGGCTTCCGCATGAAATTGCGCTGTCAACTCGAGAATTTGTTGCCGAAGGGCCGCTGCTTTTTCCGTCATAGATGCCTCAAGGATACACAACCCTCGGTGGCATTTCTGTCCGCTAGCCGCCCATCCACCCGGTAATGCTTCGTCCCGTCCTCCCATATAATCGCGTCATTCGCATTTGGGGAACCATCGATGAAGGCAGTTATTCTTGCAGGCGGTCTCGGCACCAGAATCAGCGAGGAAACTTCGCTGCGGCCCAAACCGATGGTTGAAATCGGGGGCCTGCCCATCCTCTGGCACATCCTCAAGATTTACTCCAGTCACGGCATCAACGACTTCATCATCTGCTGCGGCTATAAGGGCTACGTCATCAAGGAGTACTTCGCCAACTACTTCCTGCACACCTCCGACGTCACCTTCGACGTGTCCGCCAACCAGATGACCGTGCACAACTCCGTCGCCGAGCCTTGGCGGGTTACTCTCGTCGACACCGGCGAGAAGAGCGGGACGGGAGGGCGGCTTAGGAGAATTGCAAAGTTCGTCGAAGGCGACGAGTCCTTCTGCATGACCTACGGCGATGGCGTCGCCGACGTAGACATCGCCGCCTCCATTGCCTTCCACAAGTCCCACGGCAAGAGCGTCACCATGACCAGCGTTCAACCCATCGCGCGCTTCGGTGCTCTCGGGCTTGACGGCAACCACGTCTTTTCCTTCCGCGAGAAGCCGAATGAAGAAGGTGGCTGGATCAACGGCGGCTTCTTCGTCCTCAAGCCAGACATCTTCGCCGACATCCACGACGATGCACAGATGTTCGAGCAGGAACCCGTCCGCGATCTCGTCGCCCGCGGCCAGGTCGAAGCCTTCTTCCACCACGGCTTCTGGCAGGCCATGGACACCCTCCGCGACCGCCAGCAACTTGAAGAACTCTGGAGCACCGGAAAGGCTCCGTGGAAGACATGGTAGCCCGCTCAAACTCCACGGATCCATCGCCCTTCTCCTGGCGCGGCCGTCGCGTCTTCCTCACCGGCCATACAGGCTTCAAAGGCGGTTGGCTCGCTCTCTGGCTAACGCAACTCGGCGCCAGCGTGCGCGGCTACTCACTCGACCCCGCCACCGAGCCCAACCTCTTCGCCACCGCTCGAATTGGCTCTGTCGTCGAGGACATTCGGGGCGACATTCGCGACGCCTCTAACCTCGACCGCGCCATCAAAGACTTTGCCCCCGAAGTCGTCTTCCACCTCGCAGCCCAGCCCCTCGTGCGCTACTCCTACGAAGATCCCATAGGGACACTAGAAACAAACGTGATTGGAACCGCCAAGGTCCTCGACGCCGTGCGCCGCACTCCCAGCGTTCGCGCCGTCGTCTCCGTCACCACCGACAAGTGTTACGAGAACAAGGAATGGGTTTGGCCTTACCGCGAGACCGATCCTCTCGGCGGCTACGACCCTTATTCCAGCTCCAAGGCCTGCGCCGAGATTGTCAGCGCCGCCTTCCGCCAGTCTTACTTTCCCGTCCACACTCTCGGTCAGCCCGACGGTCACAACGTTGCCATCGCCACCGCCCGTGCCGGCAACGTGATCGGCGGCGGCGACTGGTCAAACGATCGCCTGATTCCCGATCTCGTGCGAGGTTTCCTCTCCGGCAAGCCCGTAGGCATTCGGCACCCGCATGCCATCCGCCCTTGGCAGCATGTACTGGAGCCGCTCCACGGCTACATCCTGCTCGCCGAAAAACTCCTCACGCACAACCCGCGCTACGCCACCGCCTACAACTTCGGCCCCTCTGACACGGACGCCCGTCCCGTCGCCTGGATCGCAGAGCAGATGACGGCCTTCTGGGGCAACGGCGCCTCGTGGGTTCTCGACAAAGCCCCCACCCCGCACGAAGCTGGCTACCTCAAGCTCGACTCCAGCCGCGCCCACACCGACCTCGGGTGGCATCCGCAGCTAAGCCTTCAGCAAGCCCTCGAACTCCTCGTTGGCTGGTATCGCGCCTGGCAATCCGGCTCAGACATGCACCCCTTCACCCTTACCCAGATCGAACAATATCGCGCCCTGCTCCAACCTTGATCCTGTTAGCTTTCCAGAGCATTAACCAAAACATTCTCCGGTGTGGTCAGGTTATGCGTTGCGCTTCCTTGAATTACACGACAAGTCGCCCGGGGTCGTCGACCATCCTCATGCCTAAGTCCGCGCCATGTACGAAGTTGAAGTTATTCCGGATCAAGGTCAGTGAGGAGGGTGGAGGTATCATCTTGTGTCCGTCGAAGCATGCCATTACCCGAGGATGCGGGCGTGCTGTCTGTTACGATTCGAATGACACCCCAACGGGTTTGAGTGGACGTTTGCGCACATCTTAATGACGAATCCCGAACCTGCGAATCATCTACACTTTCCTGCCCTTGATGGTCTCCGCGCGTTGGCTTTCATTCTGGTCTTTGCGCAACACTATCACTTGCTGCCGTGGGGCTGGACGGGAGTGGATGTATTCTTCGTTCTCTCTGGCTTCCTGATCACTGGAATTTTGTTTGATACCCGCGACCGGCAGCATCGCGTACGCAACTTCTACATCCGCCGTACTCTGCGCATTTTCCCACTGTATTACGGCTTGATGCTTATGCTGGTTGTCGTGTATCCAATCCTGCGCTGGCGGTGGAATTGGGGATTTTTGCTATGGCCTGCGTATTTGGGTAACTTTTGTCGAGGGATTTATCCCTACAAATACGGATCTCCCCTCGAGATGCTTGCGGACTTTCAACTGGTAAGCGCCACCCACCGAGCAACTCTATACCTAGGCCACTTCTGGTCTTTGTGTGTGGAAGAGCAGTTTTATCTGATCTGGCCGTGGGTTGTCTTCTGGGTGCGCGACCGGAAGAAGCTGCTGTATATCTGCTTGGCATGCATCGTGGCTTGTCTAGCGATGCGCATAATTGGCAAACACACACTTCCACAATTCATGCTTGATCAGGAAGTTCTGTATCGATGGACTCCCTTTCGAGTCGACGCCTTATTAATCGGTGGATTCATTGCGCTCGTAAGGCGTGGTCCGTCGCCGCGCCGCCTGCTAGTCGCGGCACGCATAGGCTTCGGCATGCTCTTCAGCGCGCTCCTGCTGTGGTTTCTGTTCAACCCTTACGCGCGGCACGGGCCAGTGGGCTATACCTATCCGGTTTGGTCCTTCACTTGGGGGCTGACCTTCGTAGATATGTTTTCGGCGTGCCTGGTTGTGATGGCCCTAGAGCGCGATTCAATCACGTCTCGGATTTTGGGCGTGCGGCCGTTGCGCTGGATTGGACAGATCAGCTATGGAGCCTACGTCTTCCATGACATTCTGCACGACAAATTCAGCCAGGTCATAGGCTCTCTCTGCATTCGCCACGCGACAGCCGCGACAGCAGCACTCGGGCTCGCCTTCACGCTATTGACGGCGTGGGCCAGTTTTCGTTTGTTTGAGATGCGATTCATCCGCCTGAAAGATCAGTGGACCAGGAGCTGAATCCCAAGACTGCCGAGAAGTCGCGTTATCGGCAACTTCGACCAGTGGTCCCCCAGATTCGTCGTTCCACGCCCACGCCAATACTCTAGACACCTGCGCCGGGAGCTCTATAGATTGGGTTGCTGCTCGCGTGGGGTCTCTATCCAAGGATCTGACGCCAGCCTAAGTCGATCAGGATGCTGAAGTCCCAGCCGCCAAACTGTCGATTTCCAAAATAAATGATAAAGACGCTTAAGAATGCACACGCCGTCGCCAAGGTGCCCACAGTGTAAGCTGCGCGCCATCGAGTGTCGAAAACTCGGCAACGATTTCGAAAAATGGAACGAGCAACCACACAGACAAAAGCACACCTGCGCGGATGACGTTCATCCTGAAGCTGAATACTGCATAGTCGAAGCTGTCCGATGTGATCAGATGGGTGCCTGCCTGTAGCCGAACAAGCGCAGGGGCAAGGACGAAGGCTACAACTGTACAAAGCGCACAATCACCTTCACCGGAGCGCCGTCGCTCCGATGGTGGAGGGCAATCGCCGCGCACTCTTCTCTGGTGACTTCGTGATGCACACGCTACGCCATACAATGTTTCCTAGGCTCGGTAAGTCGGGAGTGGATGCGTTCACCATCATGCGGATCGCTGGACACAGCAGCATTGTGGTGTCCCAGCGTTACATTTCCCCGACACCGGAGGCAGTCGAGCGCGCTTTCGAGCGTCTTCAAAAGTCTGGCGATTTTGCCGTTATCGAGCCGAAACAGCAGCTACCCGCTTCAGTATCCGCTACATTGGAGCTTGCGTAGCTCGTAAGTTATGGAAGGGCCTGTAGCTCAACGGTTAGAGCAGGGGACTCATAATCCCTTGGTTGGGGGTTCAAATCCCTCCGGGCCCACCAACCTTCCATTTTAAGACAGGGGAAATTCTTGACCCTTAGCCGTCGGATGACTTCCAGAAATATTTATTCGTGGGCGCTCGGCGAGCGCTTGCGAGGACTTCGCGGGCGGATGCTTATTGTCGCGATGGGTTTGGCGTTGATGCCGCTTGCGGTGGGGCAGGAGCCGGGGCTGGGCGAGGCGGCTGACGTTGCGGCTCTGATGGGTCGTGTGGGGGCGCCGTCTCCGAACGCTGTCGACGAATTCAAGAAGGCGGGGATGGAGGAAGTTCGGCCGCATGCGCTGACGGCGACCGAACGAGCGAAGGTGCAGGGTGTGCTGGCTTCGCTGCCGGAGTTGAACAGACGGGTGCTGGAGAAAAAGCTGCACTCGCTTGCGTTCGTGGACGGGATTCCAGGGGAAGGCACGGGGCTGACTTCTCCGGTCGGAAAGACAGGGCTTTACGACATCACGCTGCGGGCGAGCATTCTGGATGAGCCCCTCTCGACGTTTCTGACGACCAAAGAGCGGAGGGTGTTTCGCGAGGATGGTTCGGGAACTGCGGTCACGGTTACAGGCACGGGCACGGACGCGGTGACGTATGTACTGCTGCACGAGTCGACACATGTAACGGATTTTGTGTGCGGCCTTACGAAGCATCCACAGAGCGGGTTTGGGGTGGGGGTCTGGGCTAGCCAGAAGGCGATGGTGCCGGGGCTGGCAGATTCGATTGCGGCGAAGACTTACTTTCGCGGAGGGTCGAAGGTTCCGCTTGGGCAGGCGGCGACGTTGTATGACGCGCTGGCGCAGACTCCGTTTGTGAGCATCTACGCGACGGCCGAGCCGCAGGAGGATCTTGCGGAGATGGTTGCGTGGCGCGAGATACAGAAGGAGCACCACGGCGACCTGGTGATCACGGTCAAAGATGCGCAAGGCAAGACGTTGGGGCAATGGGAGCCGTTGCAATTCCCTGCTGTGGAGAAGCGCTTTGCGGAGGTGGACAGCCTGCTTGAGGCTCAGGGTCCGTGCAAGGGGTTGTCGTCGTAGAGAGCGGCCCGCGGGGTCGACGCTAGGGCTCGAGAGCTTCCTGCTAGGGCTGAAGGCGCGATTGGTATTGTTGGATCTGGTCGAGGGTTAAGGTGTGCACGTCGGAGCCGCTTTACCAGGCGCGGTACCAGCCGACGAGGAGCTCGAGGGCTTGCTGAAGAGTTAGCTGCGAGGACCAGTTGAGGTCGTTGTGGGCGCGGCTGGAATCGAGCTTGAGATAGCCGGCTTCGTGGAGGCTGGGAGACCTATCGAGAACCCACGAGGCGCCGTTGCCCCAGAAGGCAGTCATCTGCTCTGCGATCCAGGAGACCGGGCTAGCGTCGGTGTCGGAGGGGCCGAAGTTGTAGGCGGTCGCAAAGCGGCGGCCAGTAGCGATCCCCGGACGTGTCTATCATTAGGTTTGCGGTGTTGGACGGCAGTTACAACCCGTCGGGTTCGGGTTTAATCCACCCACCCTACAACTTTGGGTTTGGGAGCGTTGGTGAGCGGCATAGTGGGGAAGGATGTTCGGCGCAAAGCGTTTTTGTATGTGGGGTTCATCGCGACTGGGGTTGCGCTGACGATTCCCGGGGCGCTGCTGCCGCTGTTGCTGGTGCGGTGGTCGATGGATGATGCGCGCGGTGGGCTGCTGCTGTTCAGTTTTTATGCGGTGGGGTCCTTTGGCTCGTATTATGCGCGTGGGCGGATGAACTGGTCGGTGGCGCGGGGAGCGGTGCTGACGGTGTTGGGAGCGATCTGCCTGGGATGGGCGGGGCGGTGGACAGCTTATGGCGCCATCGCGCTCTATGGATTAGGGCTGTCGCTGACCATGACGTCGATCAGCCTGCTGCTGTCGCAGCGATTTCCGGAGCAGCGGCGATTGGAGCTCACGCGGCTGAACCTGGTGTGGGCGATTGGCGCCGCACTGGGTCCTTGGATTGCGCTGCGGTCAACGCGTGGCGCAGCCACAACCCAGGCGGCCGCGGTTGTTCATGGGCAGCATGTGCTGCTCGGTGTAGCGGTCTTCTTCGCGCTGGCTGCGGTGTGGTCGGTGGTAATGGAAGAGGGTCCGGCGGTTGCGGTTTCAGCGAAGCCTACCACTGCGAGTCGACGGAATGCAGGTGGAGGGATCGGCGTTCCGTGGACGCTGCTGGTGTTGATCTTCGGAGCTACAGGCGTGGACGCGGCTGCGGGTGGTTGGCTCACGTCGTATGCGCAGCGCGCGGGCGATTCGCTGGGCATCACGATTGGGGCGGCTACGTTTCTGTGGGTGGGTTCGTTTGTGAGCCGCGTGGTGCACTCGACGAAATGGGCGTCGCGGTTGCCGGAGCGGCGTGTGCTGGGTTCGAGCATGGTGGTAATGACGGCGGCCCTGGCGCTGTTGATTGCGTGGCCTGCTGGAGTTGTGACGATGGTAGCGGCAGCGGTGCTCGGGCTGGCGGCCGGGCCGGTGTATCCGCTGGTGATTGCCGCGGCGCTTCGCTACCGGGAGAACTCGACGGTATTTGCAGTGGCGGGGGTGGGCGCCTCGATCCTTCCGCTGCTCACAGGGGCGCTATCGACCTGGACGCATTCGCTGCGCGCAGGCCTGGGGGTTCCATTGCTGGCCGCGGCGGTGATGGCGGTACTGGTCGCTGTTGCGGGGAGCGCGCTGCAAGGTCGAACTGAGACGGCGACCGAGGCGCTGATCGGCTAGCTTGCGCTCGGATCAGGCTGGTGGACTTTCGATGCTGCTCAATATTTGAAGACGTAGGGGGCGGGCCAGGTGATGGTTTTGTCGGCGCGGTTCACGTAGAGGAAGATCTTTTTGTCGCCGTTGATGGTGGTCGCGACGATGACGCCGGTGCCGAAGGTGCCGCTGCCTGAAGACACCGACTTATCGACATGATGCGAGGTGATGGGGGCGTTGACGGGGCTGGCGATGGTCCAGTCGTCGGTGAAGCGCGCGAGGGGATAGCTGGTGTATTTGGCGGGATGCTGCTGCCAGTCGGGATCGTTGTAGTAGATGCCGTAAGCCTTGGGATAGTTTTTGCCTTCGAGAGCGTCGAAGAAGTTATTGACGCGATGCTCGTAGCCAAGGTTGGAGAAGAGCCAGCCGTGGCCGGAGACGTAGCCAACCAGCGCAACGGCGCCGACCAGGAGGATCGCGACGATGACGCCAATGATGATGTTGCGCCGGCGGTCGTCGTGGGCGGGGTCGTAGGCGGGTGCATCCATTAGGTCTGTCAGGGCCATCGGCAAATTCCTTTTCGGCTAATCTCAGTGTCGCGTATGTCTCGATTTCTGTCTTCCGCTATTAGACACCGGAGAGCACGAAATCGGACATGCGGGGTTATCGTCTGCGGCTACCCTGTGGCTCGGCGAGGGGGAAGGCGTTGCGGATCTGGTCGTACACGATGCCGGTTGGAAGTTGGTAGACGGAGAGAATGTCGAAGCGGACGGCGATGCTGCTGCGGGTGGGGCTGGGGAATTGGCGGAGGTAGGCCGAGGCCATTTTGCGCAGGACGTGTTGTTTGTCGGGATCGACGGCGGTCTCGGCTGGGGCAAAGGCGGCTTCCCTGGACGAGGCCGTGCGTGTTTTGACTTCAAAGACGATGAGGGTGGGGCCGTCCCAGGCTACGAGGTCGAGGTCGCCGGCGAGGCGTTCGGTGCGCCATCGGCGGGCGACGACGGTGTAGCCGAGGCGGCGGAGGTGGAAGTAGGCGGCGTCTTCTCCGCGCACGCCGGTGAGAAGGTGGGCAGGTTTGAGGCTTTTGCGGTCGGCAAAAGCGCGGAAGGCCGTGTAGACGCGGCATTCGACCGCGAGAGTGAGCGAATTCAGGCTCATAGGAAGAGCATAGCCCTGCAGGGACGACATCTCCACAGCGCTCGCGATATACTTGATCGTGCACACCGAGCACAACCCAAACCACCATTCAAAAGAGGTAGCGGCTATGTCAGCAAAGTACATCTTTGTGACCGGCGGAGTTGTGTCGTCGTTAGGCAAAGGTTTGGCGGCAGCGTCGATCGGCTGCCTGCTGGAGGCGCGCGGGCTGCGCGTCAACCTGATGAAGTTCGATCCATATCTCAACGTCGATCCGGGAACGATGAGCCCGTTTCAGCATGGAGAGGTGTTCGTTACCGACGACGGTGCCGAGACCGATCTCGATCTTGGGCACTACGAGCGGTTCACGCATGCGAAGCTCTCGCGCGATAACAACCTGACGACTGGCCGGATCTACGAGCAGATTATTACCAAGGAACGCCGCGGCGATTATCTCGGCAAGACGGTGCAGGTGATTCCGCACGTGACGAACGAGATTAAGAATGCGATGCGCAAGGTGGCGGCTGCCGGCGACTGCGATGTGGTGATCGTCGAGATTGGCGGGACCGTCGGCGATATCGAGTCGCTTCCCTTCCTCGAGGCGATTCGCCAAATGCGTCAGGAGATGGGACGGGAGAACACCTGCTTCGTACATGTGACGCTGATTCCGTGGATCGCCGCGGCGCAGGAGTTGAAGACTAAGCCGACGCAGCACTCGGTGAAGGAGATGCTGAGCATTGGTATTCAGCCAGACATTTTGTTGTGCCGTGCGGACCGCGCGGTGCCGCGTGAGATGCGCCAGAAGATTGCTGCGTTCTGCAACGTGGAAGAAGCTGCGGCCGTGGTGGCGCGGGATGTGCCGTCGATCTACGAGGTGCCGCTGAATTTCTATAAAGAGGGCGTCGACGCATTGGCGATGAAGTATTTGCGGCTCGAGACCAAGGAGCCGGACATGTCCAAGTGGGAGGACATTGTGCGCCGCGCGTATAACCCGAAGGACGAGGTGGAGATTGGGATTGTCGGGAAGTATGTGGAGTATGAGGACAGCTACAAGTCGCTGAAGGAGGCGCTGGTGCATGGTGCGCTCGATGCGAATTTGAAGCTGAAGGTGACGTGGGTTGAGGCCGAAGGGCTGGAGGTTGAGGGCTACGAGTCGCAGCTTGCGGGCTTCGATGGGATTTTGGTGCCGGGCGGCTTTGGCAAGCGCGGCATTGAGGGCATGCTGAATGCGATCAAGTATGCGCGAGAGAAGAAGGTGCCGTACTTCGGGATCTGCCTGGGCATGCAGACGGCATGCATTGAGTTTGCGCGCAATGTTTGCGGGCTGTCGAAGGCGAATTCGGGTGAGTTTGATCCTGCGACGCCGCATCGCATCATCTACAAACTACGCGAGTTGATTGGCGTGGAAGAGATGGGCGGCACCATGCGGCTAGGCGCGTGGGAGTGCGTGATGGAGGCGGACTCGCTCGCAGCGAAGGCCTATGGCAAGACCAATATCAGTGAGCGCCATCGCCATCGTTATGAGTTTAATCGCGAGTATGAAGCTGTCCTCACGGGCGGCGGATTGCGTCTAACTGGAACAACGCCGGATGCTACGTACGTCGAGATCGTCGAGATTCCGGATCATCCTTTCTTCCTCGGCTGCCAATTTCATCCGGAGTTCAAGTCGAAGCCCCTCGAGCCGCATCCCCTGTTCCGGGAGTTCATTAAAGCGAGCTATGCGAATCGCGGGTTGGTAAAGGCTGAAGCGATTGTGCGCGCGGAGATTGAGGCGTAAGGTGGTGTCCCGATGCAGAGGGTGCGATTGAAGCTCATGCTGGGATACGCGGCGCTCGCGTTGAGTTCGGCCGGCGGATTATCGACTGCGACGCTGTTGGGGCAAACCTCACAACAGGCTGCAATTCAGGCGGCAAGCCAGCATGCGGTGCTGGTAGAACTGTTTACTTCGGAAGGATGTTCTTCTTGTCCGCCGGCGGATGACCTGCTGCGCAAGATCGACGGGAAGCATACCAAGGATGGCGCGGTGATCGTCGGCGTCAGTGAGCATGTGACCTATTGGGACCATGGTGGGTGGAAGGATCCCTTCGACTCCGACGCAATTACCGATCGCCAGACGCAGTACAGCCAGCGGTTTCATCTCGACAGCCCGTACACGCCGCAGATGGTGGTCAACGGTAAAGTGCAATTTGTAGGAAGTGACGGCCCGGCATTGCTGCAAGCGATAGGAAGCGCGCCGCAGCAGGTCGCGACGGTCAAGATTGTCTCGGCAAAGATAGAGGGCGGGGCCGTCGTTATGAATGTGGCGGTTGGCGGAGAGCTTCCGAAACGCGGCGCGGACTTGTTCGCAGTCGTTGCCCAGGACGAGAAGACCATGAACGTCACGGCAGGCGAGAATAAGGGCCGAACACTGGAGAATGCGGCGGTTGCACGAACCTATCAAAAGGCTGCGAAGGTGAAGAATGCCGGTGAGACAACGATGCGGATTCCGCTGCCTGACGATTTGAAAACGACTTCCGACAGCCGGCGGCATCTGATTGTATGGGCGCAGGAACCGGATCTTGGGCCAGTGTTGGGAGTCGATACGCTTGCGTTCTAAGCTGCTGCTTTCTAACGTGTGACCTTTTGCGATAACACTGTATCCTCGAGAAAAGCGGATGAGAACAGAACGATGACGATGCAATACAGCTACGGGCGACAACGCGGATCGGGAGCGTTCTTTGGCGTGTTGATTGCGCTGATCCTGGGCGCTGTCGCGCTGGGAATGTTTGTGCATCATGCGCGGTCGGGCATCGCTGGAAAGCTGGCGGGCCTGATCACGGGGCGGCCGTTGACGATTGTGTCTGCGCCGGATGTGGTGGAGAAGGTACAGCAACTGAATCGGCTGGAAACGGTGGTGTATTCGCTCGATACGGTGGTGGAGGGCAACGAGTCGAACCCGGTGCTGCCGGACATGTTGGCCGGGGACAAGCTGCTGATGATTGTGCATGGGCAGACGATTGCGGGCATTGACATGAGCAAGCTGCAGGCCGATAGCGTGCAGATCACAGAAGGCTCGCAGGGCCGGTCGATTCGTCTGTCATTGCCGCCGTCGCAGGTGTTTCTCACGTCAATCGATGTTAACAAGACGCGGGTGTATGCGCGCGATACGGGATTGCTGGTGAAGGCTGATCCGAACCTGGAATCGCAGGTGTTGAAGAACGCGCAGGCGCAGTTGCAGCAGGCCGCGTTGAGCGATGGAATTCTGGATGCGGCCACAAAAAATGCAAGAGCGACGGTGACGGCCATGCTCGGAGGATTGGGATTCGAGCATGTTGAGATTCGATAAGATTCGCAGGGAAACAGGAACTTCCATCGAGTTGCGCGCGTCCTATGATGGGAGAGGCAAGCAGTGATTGCAGCAGCACCAACGGCGCCGATAGCACCGACATCTACGGGAGAGCCGGCAGGTGAACTGCAGCCGCAGAAGTATATGCGGAAGCCGGCGCTGCCGGCGATTACCGGTTTGCGCACGCTGCTGGCGATCACGATCATTCTGTTTCATTTCACACCGGCGGGGCTGACATGGAGCCGGCATCCATCGATCACGCTGTACCCGCTGATCAATATCGGCTACGTGTTCGTCAGCTTCTTCTTCCTAATCTCAGGATTCATTCTTGCGTATAACTACGCGGGGCGACCGGAGCCGATGAACGCGGTGGACTTCTGGGTGGCGAGGTTTTCGCGACTCTACCCGGTATACGCGCTGACCATGGTGATCTCGATTCCGATGCTGATGGCGGAATGGGTTATCCGCTCGCGGACGGAGTTCTGGATGGGCGCCATTGCGACGCCACTGTTGCTGCAGGGATTCTTCCCGCACCTGGCGACATTCTGGATGACGGTGACGTGGACGCTGTCCTGCGAGGTAATGCTGTACATCGCGTTTCCATGGCTTCTGAAACTGCCGTGGCCGCGTAGCACCGGCAAACTGTTGGCGCTGGGATTGTTCTTTTGGGTGGTGGGATTAATTCCGCACTCGATCTATGTGCTGCGAGACCCTGATCACTTTGGGCACGCTGCGGATCGTTACAACGACGGGCTCTGGATCAACACGCTGAAGTACACGCCGCTCCCGTATCTGTGCACGTTTCTAGCGGGACTGACGCTGGGCCAGCTGCAAGCCGCGGCCCGATTGACCGCGCGGCGCAGGGTCATGATTGGAACAGTGGGCTTTTTCGGCGTATGGTTTGCCGCCTATCATTTGTCCGAAACGATGCCCTACATCATGGTGCATGGCGGCCTGCTGACGCCGCTGTTTGCGGCAATCATTCTTGGGCTCTCGGGACCGAGTATTCTGGCGAGCCTTTTCTCGTGGCAGCCCCTGGTTGAAGTGGGTGCATCAACGTACGCGCTGTACCTGCTTCACTTCAACGTGTACCTGCTGCTGCGCAGATTCAACGTGTGGGACAAGCTGCACCTGGCGCGCTTCGATCCTTGGATCTCGTATGTGTTTGTGATCCTGTTGGCGGTCGCGGTGCGCAAATGGGTGGAGCATCCGGTGCAGGTTGCGATTGGGCAGTGGTGGAAGCGGCGGCAGGCGGCGAAGGTGGGGAGCGCGACAATCGCCGTAGGCTGATACTCAGCGCACCGGGCGATACGTTCCAGAATCTAAGCGGTGACCAGCGAGCCGAGCTTCTGGCCTTCGATGACGCGGAGGATGTTGCCGCGCTCGCGCATGGAGAAGATGATCATCGGCAGACTGTTGTCTTTGCAAAGCGAGACGGCGGTGGTGTCCATGACCTGCAGGCCGAGCTTGAGTATGTCCATGTAGGTGATCTGCTCGTACTTTGTGGCGGTGGCGTCTTTCTTGGGGTCGGCGGTATAGATCCCGTCGACGCTGGTGGCTTTGAGGAGCACCTCGGCGCCAATCTCCATGGCGCGCAGGCTGGCGGCGGTGTCGGTGGAGAAGTAGGGGTTGCCGGTGCCAGCGGCAAAGATGACGACGCGACCCTTTTCGAGGTGGCGAATGGCGCGGCGGCGGATGTAGGGCTCGGCGACCTGGTGCATCTGGATGGCGCTCATGACGCGGACGTGGATGCCGGTTTTTTCGATGGCGTCTTGAAGGGCAATTGCGTTGATCACGGTAGACAGCATGCCCATGTGGTCGGCCGCTACGCGATCCATGTGGATGGCCTGCTCGGCGACGCCGCGGAAGAAGTTACCGCCGCCGACGACGATACCGATCTGGCAGCCTGAGCGCGCCGCTTCGGCGATTTCATTGGCGATGGCACTGACGAATAAAGCGTCGACACCGAAGCCGCGGCCAGCGGCCAGGGCTTCTCCGGAGAGCTTGAGGAGGACGCGTTTATACATGGTCATGACCAGTGTACAGGGTGCGGTCCGTAGTCAGCCGCGCGGCGGAGCGGTCAGGAGTTTGCTGGTCGAGATGAGAGCTTGGCGTTATTGAGCTTTGAGCATACCGGTGACGGGGTCGGGGAGTTGTTCGTTGGCGTGCTTGAGCAGCAGCGCGACGTCCCACATCTGGTCCTCGCTCAGGACGCCCTTGAAGGAGGGCATGCCGGTGAGGCGAATGCCGTTCTTGATCTTCCAATAGGTCTCACCGGGCTCGTCGTCACTGACGCCGACAACGTCGCCATGGCTGTGCTTCTTCCATAACTGTGGGGCGTCCGGGTACATGTTCTTCGCGAAGGCGACATCTTTGCCAGGAACGCCGTGGCAGCTGGCGCATTGCAGCTTATAGGCCATGGCTCCAGTCTCATAAACATCTTCGCTGACGCCGAAGGGCGGCTGTCGCATCTGGCGATCGATGCGCGCGCCCAGCGGCACGTGCACGATGTCGGCCTCGAAGGGGAAAGCCTTGTCGGCAACAGCGACGGGAGGGTTGCCGAACTTGAGATAGACGTATGCACTGACGAAGAGAACGATGAAAGCGAGGATGAACCCGAGGAAAAATTTAAGAAACCCGCCAGAACCTGCGCTCGATCTGTTTCTTGACTTGCCCGTTGCCATGAAATCTCCCGACGATGTTAATGCTTCGATCAGTGTATCGAAACGGAGGGTGTAGGTACTTCTGAGTCGAGAAAGTTGCGAAGCGTTCGCAACTCCACAAAGTAAGGAGGGTATAAACGTACACGGATCGAGAAGCTCCTGATCCGACTACGTAAGGAGAGACCCATGCAGTTGAAAAAAGGAACGATATTGAAGGTGGTATTGGCAATGGCTGGTTTGATGGCGGCTGCGGCGCCGTTGACCGCAAGTGCGCAGGTTGTACCGGGACCTCACCCGGCATATTTGCACGCGTTGAGCGATCTGCGCGCGGCCAGGCATTATCTGCACGATGACTGGTCGTGGGGCGCGGTTAAGCATGATGACAATGCAGCGATCCGTGAGATTGATGCGGCCATTGGCGAGATCAAGCATGCAGCCATCGACGATGGCAAGGGCGATGCGGACCCGTTCCCGATCGATCGCAGCCTGAGCCCGCATGATCGTTTCCGCAAGGCCAACGAGTTGCTTGCGTCGGCTCATCATGACTTGGATCGTGCCGAGGATGTTCCAGAGTCGCGTGGTCTGCGCAACCGTGCTCTCGGGCACATCGATGCAGCGCACCAGATCGTCGATAACGCATGGCGGACGGCGAACTGGCAGCAGTAGGGCCTCGATACAGCGTCTGCAGAATAAGAGGGTGCAGCTGCGGCTGCACCCTCTGCTGCTTGCGGCGGAACTTTGGATGATTCTGCGGCGTAGATATCGTAGGATATCTGGCAAGGCTGCGTGTTCGACAAAGGACCCAGCGAAAGGATTGCTGAACCATGCAGAGTCGAATTGTTGGAACCACGATGCCGGTGCTGGAGGCGCTGCTGCAGCCCGGGGAGAGCTTGATCTCGGAGGCTGGCGAGCTTAGCTGGATGACCCAGACGATCGCCATGACCACTCACACGCAGATGGCTGGCGGTGGGGGTATTTTTGGCGCGATCAAGCGCGTGGCCGGCGGGGGAACGCTGTTCATGACCGAGTACACGGCGCAGGGCTATCAGGGCGAGGTGGCGTTCGCGGCCAAGGTTCCGGGCCACATTCTGCCCATCGAGGTCGGCCCCGGCCACGAATTTCTCATTCATCGCCACGGGTTCCTGTGCGCTACATCGCAGATCCAACTGGGCGTCGGCTTTCAGCAGTCGCTGGGCGCGGGCATTTTTGGCGGCGATGGCTTCCTGCTGCAGAAACTTAGCGGCTTGGGCACGGCGTGGCTGGAACTGGGCGGCGAGGTGGTGGTGCGCGACCTGCAGCCAGGGGAGACGCTGCGCGTCCATCCCGGTCATGTGGGCGCTTTTCAGGCGAACGTGAACTTCCAGATCACGCGGATCCAGGGGATTCGGAACATGTTCTTTGGCGGGGATGGGATATTCCTCGCGGCGCTGACGGGGCCGGGCCGCATCTGGCTGCAGACGCTGCCGCTGGCCAACCTGGCGCACGCGCTGCAGCCGTATTTATCGTCGGGAGGCAGTGAGGTTAGAAATGTGGGCACGGCGGCAGTGCTGGGCGGCATCGTTGGCAGCATGTTCGACAATCGCTGAGGCAGATTTAAGCGCCTGTCACCGATTGTCATGGAAACCCGTTGAGGGCTGTGCTAGCCTTTCGCTGAACGTAGAGCTAAACGATTCTCCCAACGGGAGCTTCACGATGAGCGACGAGGATTTCACCACTTCCCCTTCGGGCCCCGAAAGCAACGAACCAGCAGCGGCCGAGCCAGCCTGGGACCCACCGCAACCGACATCGACCCAGGCAGGCTATCCGCCTCCACCGCCGCCGCCGGGCTATACGCAGACGACCTACCCGCCTCCACCACCGCCGGGCTACGTGCCGCCGCCTGCGAGCGCGGAGTTGAGTGACAATGCGGCCAGCGCGCTTGCGTACGTCACCTTCATCCCAGCCGTCATCTTCCTGGTGCTGGCGCCTTACAACCAGAAGCCGGTGATCAAGTTCCATGCGATCCAGGAGCTTGGCCTGACGCTCGTGGGCATCTGCCTGCAGGTGTTCGCGGTGATTCCGATTCTCGGCACGATCGTCTGGGCTGTTGGTGGACTTTGTCTGTTGGCGGTCTGGGTGATGTGCATTATCAAGGCATCGCAGGGCAGCGCGTTCAAGCTTCCGTTCATCGGAGACTTTGCCGCACAGCAGTCTGGCTATCGGATCTAGCGACTGGCCGGGCGGGCACTTAGGCGTTGCAGAGACGGACAAGGACGACGTAGACTCGCGGACATGATGCGAGCGGTGAAGGTGTGTTCGATCGTCCTATTGGCGGCCCTGATGGGGTCGTGCGCTGTTTCGTGCTCCGCGCAGGATTGGGCCAAGGCGATGCTAGCGAAGAGCCCGCGGCACGGTGAGTTTGTTACCGTTGCGGAAGCGAACGGGCGCATGCTCCAGGTGTGGGTGGTGTACCCGCAGGTAAAGGCCAAGGCGCCGGTCGTCGTGCTGATTCACGAGATCTTTGGGCTCAGCGACTGGGCGCAGGAGATGGCCGACGAGCTGGCGGGTGCTGGCTACATTGTGGTCGAGCCGGATTTGCTGAGCGGGTTGGGGCCGGCGGCTGCAGCTGCATCGCCGGGCACGCCGATGGATCACGACCACATGGGACAGGGTGGTGCGGGCGCGGCGTATGTGGCCGCTGAGCCTGGGGGCACGAGCGCGTTTCCTGACCGCAACGCCACCGTCCGCGCTGTCTCTTCCCTGCCCGATGCGCAGGTGCTGGCCGACCTTGATGCGGTAGCCGATTACGGGAAGAAACTGGCGTCGGCGGATGGCAAGCTTTATGTCGCGGGGTTCTGCTGGGGCGGAGGCAAGTCGTTCCTGTTTGCCACGCATCGGGGCGACCTGAGCGGCGCGTTTGTGTTCTATGGACCACCGCCGCCTGCCGACGCGATGAAGGCCATTACCGCGCCGGTGTACGGCTTTTATGCCGGCAACGATGCGCGCATCAGTGCGACGATTCCACAAACCGTAGCCGACATGAAAGCCGCGGGCAAGACCTACGAGCCTGTTACCTATGACGGCGCGGGACATGGATTCATGCGTGCCGGCGAGGCTCCTGACGCTGATGCAGCGGATTCCGCCGCGCGCGCGCAGGGATTTCGGCGGCTTGTGACGTTGCTGGGCGGGGTTCGCTGAGGGGCAGCGGCTTCGGTGTCATCGGCGACTTCATCATCGGCATCCTTGGAGCGCTCGCTTGGGGGGTTCCTGTTCAGCCACATGGGGTTCGCCGGCTCCGGCGGTCTCTTCTACAGTATCTTCGTGGCGTTTCTCGGCGCGGTCATTCTGTCCTGGCTGTTCCGCCTGGTCACGGGAAATCGAACCTGAGCCGAGCATCTCTGCAAAGACGAAGAGCCCAGGAGAATGTCCCGGGCTCTTTGCTACTTGCGTTATGTTGAAGGGGCTCAGGCTGCCGGCTCGTCCGCAACGGTGATCTTCGCGGAGGCAACCGTGAAGCTGGGTTCGCCGATCTTGAAGCGTGCGAAGCGACGGACGCTGATGTTCTCGCCGAGCTTGGCGACCTTCTGAGCGATGAGCTGGCCGATGGTGAGGGTCTGCTCCTTGATGAAAGGCTGCTCCAAGAGACAGACTTCCTCGTAGAACTTGCTCATCTTGCCCTCGAGCATCTTCTCGATGATGTTGGCGGGCTTGCCGGTGGCTGCGGCCTGGGCGCGGTAGATTTCCTTCTCGCGCTCCATGTCTTCGGGCGTGACCTCGTCCTTACCAACGTAGCGGGGATCAACCGCGGCGATGTGCATGGCGATGTCCTTGAGCAGGCCCTGGAAGTCGTCGGTGCGGGCCACGAAGTCGGACTCGCAGTTGAGCTCGAGCAGCACGCCGATTTTTCCGCCGGCGTGGATGTAGCTGCCGACCGCGCCCTCATTGGTGGAGCGGCTGGCCTTCTTGGCAGCCGACGCCATGCCGCGCTTGCGCAGCACAACAAAGGCGTTTTCCATGTCGCCCTTGGCTTCCTGCAGGGCCTTGAGACAATCGCCCATGGGGGCGCCGGACTTTTCGCGGAGTTCTTTGACGAGCTTGGCGTCGATCTTCACAGCTTCAATTGTAGACATAATCATCCTTCTCAATTCTGGGCAGCGCGCAAGGCGCATGCGTATTTTGCGAAAATGGCGCGGGCCTCGGCCCGCGCCATGATTCTAGGGCTCGGCCATTACGACACGGCAAACGCCGTGCGCGCGGCCAACGATCTAGGCGCTAACCTCTGCGGCCTCGACCTCGGGCTCAGCGTCCGCGGCGGCCGGAGCCTTGCGAATGCCACCGCCGAGAACGGCGTTGAGGTCGATGGTCTCGTCTTCGATGTCCTCGACGGACGCCTCAGCCGTACCGGCTGACTCGTGGACCTCGGCGATCGCGTCATCACCTTCCTCACCGAGGAAGTGTGACTCGGTCTCGAGCGGACGAACCTCTTCGAGCTCGTTGGCGAAGGCCTTGTCGGAGATCATCTGGGTGCCTTCGAACGCCGAGTCCGCGATCTTCGTGGTGAAGAGGCGAATGGCGCGGAGGGCATCGTCGTTGCCGGGGATCACGTAATCGACAACGGTGGGATCGCAGTTCGTATCGACAACAGCGACAACCGGGATGCCCAGCTTGCGGGCTTCGGCTACGGCGATCGCCTCGTTGTTGGAGTCGATGACGAAGAGCGCATCCGGGAGGCGCTTCATGTTCTTGATGCCCGAGAGGTTGGTCGACAGGCTCTTGCGCTCGCGCTCCAGCTTGATGACTTCCTTCTTGGTGAGCAGTTCGTAGCGACCGTCGGTGGACATGTCGTCGAGCTCCTGGAGACGCTTGACCGACTTCTGCACGGTGACCCAGTTGGTGAGCAAGCCACCCAGCCAGCGGCTGTTGATGTAGGGCATGCCGGCGCGCTTGGCTTCTTCGGCCACCGCATCCTGCGCTTGGCGCTTGGTGCCGACGAACAGGACCAGCTTTCCGGACGAGGTCAGGTCGGTGACGAACTTGGACGCTTCCTTGAACATCTTCAGCGTCTTCTGCAGGTCGATGATGTAGATTCCGTTGCGCTCGCCGAAGATGTATTCCTTCATCTTGGGGTTCCAACGCTTGGTCTGGTGGCCGAAGTGGACACCGGCTTCGAGCAATTCTTTCATCGTAATGCTGGCCATAGAGGCTCCTGTTTATAGACCGGGCCGCTGCTTCAATGTCGGAGGCGGCTGGTCTGGATTGATCCCTGGCAATCAAGCGTCGGGAGATTTAGGTCCTGGCCTCCGATATAGGTGCTTCGGAGGTTGAAGCGGGGAATACAGCTTCCAGCCTTCGCGAAAAGCCAAAGGCTAGAAGCTCCCAAGCGATTACCGCTTGCTGAACTGGAAGCGAGCGCGAGCGCCCTTCTGGCCATACTTCTTGCGTTCCTTACCGCGGGGATCGCGGGTGACAAAGCCTTCTGCCTTGAGCGCCTTGCGCAGCTCGATGTTGAACTCCATGAGAGCGCGCGTGATGCCGAGCTTGACTGCATCGGCCTGGCCGTTGATGCCGCCGCCCTTGACCGTGGTCAGGATGTCGAAGGTCTCGTTGATGTCCGCAATACCCAGCGGACGCTTGGCGGCGATGCGCTGCGCGGGAGTCACGAAGTACTCCTCAAACTGCTTGCCATTGACGGTGAACTTGCCTGAGCCGGGGCGCAGGAAGACGCGGGCGATTGCGCTCTTGCGACGTCCGGTGCCGTAGTACTGAATCAAATCTGCCATGTCGAAATCCTCTTGGTGCCGGGGCCTGAGGCCCATGAAATTTGTGCCGCGTACGCTGCTGGCTTTTAGCTATTCGCTAAGAGCTGAATGCTTAAGCCGTCTGCCTGGTGCGTTCCTGCTTCTGGTGCAATTCCATCGGCGTACCGGAGCGATGCATCTCCATGGCGGTGGGCTGCTGGGCGTGGTGCGGATGCTCGGAACCCTTGTAGACCTTGAGCTTGGTGGCCATCTGGCGGCCGAGCTTGCTCTTGGGCAACATGCCCTTGATGGCCTCCTCGAGAATCTTCTCGGGACGGCGAACGAGCAGCTTGCTGTACTCTTCCTCGCGCAGACCACCGGGGAAACCGGTGTAGCGGCGATACAGCTTCTGGCCAGCCTTCATGCCGGTGACCTGGATCTTCTCGGCGTTGATGACGATGACGTGATCGCCCATATCGATGTACGGCGTGTAGAGCGGGTTCAACTTGCCTGCGAGGACGCTGGCGGCGTGTGAGGAAAGGCGACCGAGCGTCTGGCCGGTGGCGTCCAACACGAACCACTTGCGCTGAATGTCTTTGCCGCTGGGGATCATCGTTGTCTGGTTGAGGTTCATCTGGGTTACTCCCTGGTTCTGCCGTCTTCGTGAAGCAACTGCGCGGCTTGAAGCGCGAAGATCATCTGCAGTCGAACGTTAGGCGGCGAGACGAGCGCGGACACGATGTCCACGGAGGCCCAAGCCGGAGTTGCGGTTGAGCGCACAGAGCCCTTGTTGCCGGATCGTAGGAAGCTGGATCTAGCTGCAAGCGACTGGGGAGTGGGTGCTTCGAAGGCCGGCTAGCTTCCGATGGAACGGAACATGCCCTGCCTCGAGTGGACTCACCTCGATGTCTGGCTCCCGCTATCCTCGTTGCCGCCCAAACTTCGGGCACACGGAGGTACAGGCGCGAGACTGCGCGAGTTATCAGGATAAGGCAGGCTGGGGGCGGGAGTCAAGGACAAGTTCACCCAGAACTCACCCCCCCCCAACCCCACCCTGAGGCATGTTTCCAGCATAATTGGGCGTGCGAACCCGACTGCTTGTCCGCAATCTTGCGGCCCTCCTTCTGACTATCACGCTCTATTCCCTGCCAGTCCGTGGCCAAACCACCATCGATGCGCTTCAAGCTCGCCTGGTCGGTCAGCCTCTCTATCTGCGAGTCGCCTGGATGGACGACGATCTGCACTTCGACGCAGACGGACGGCCCGAGAAGAAATATCGTCAAGGCAGCTTTACCGAGGCAGGCATCGACGTCTCCAAGGTGAAGCTAAAAGATGGCCAACTCTACGTCGAAGGCCAAAGAATGGGGCTGATCTTTGAGAAGATGGTTCCTCGACGCGTCAAGATAAGCTCGCAGGACTATGGCGGTACGATCAGCATCCAGATCAAGTCGCCAGCAAGCGGCGATTTCGACAAAGCCCTCACCGCGATCTTCGCTCCGGATTTAGCCAGCTTGGTACCTTCCATGCCGTTTTACTGGCAGGATTATGCCCAAAAACATCTCCTCTCCCCAACCGTGGGAGACGCAACGGATCAAAATGTGAAACCAAGTAGCGGATCCAGCAAAGCGGCTATGGTCGACGCCGAGAAACCATTCCATATTGGCGGCAGTGTGACGAAGCCAGTCGCGGTTCACATGGAAGAGCCGCAATTCAGCGCTGCGGCACGCGCGTTGAAATACGCTGGAAATGTTCAGGTGTTCTTGTGGATCTTGCCGGATGGCAGTACCTCACACCTGAGAATCGTGAAGCCTGCGGGTCTCGGTCTGGATGAGCAAGCACTCCTCGCCGTTTCGAAATATAAATTCAAATCAGCGACAAAAAATGGGGAGCCGGTCAAGGTCGATCTTTATGTGGACGTGAAGTTTCAGCTCCAATGACGCAGCGCCCTACGGCTGCTAGAAGTTGAAGAACGTCCTCAACTGGATGACGCGGTTTGCGTTGCTGGATCCGCCGTAGGGATTGTTCAGCGAGATTGATTGGCCAAACTGCGGCGACGAGAGGACGCCTACCGGCGGACCTGCGTTTACCACGTTGAAGATGTTCTGGGCATCGAAACCGATGGTCCAGCTGTAGCGCGGCTCGGGCTTGGGCGCTGGGCCTTTGGGCGCGGGAGCACCAGGCGGAGGCGGCGGCACCGGGTCCCGTGGGCCGAACTTGAAGGTTCGGCCTAACCCAAAATCCAGTTCGGAGAATGCGGGCCCTTTGGCGTAGTTGAAGGGAATTGTCTTCTCGCCGGGCTGCGGGTTGGCGTCGAAGGTTCCGTACTTGGTGTTGTAGATGATCGACTCGCTGGTGGGATTGGTCGCGAAGGCTGGGCGGTCGTTGTAGATGGTATCGCCGTTGAGGTCGGTTCCCGTGGTGATGTTGAACGGCGTCTTCGCGGTGGCAGAGAGAAACGCATTGACGCTCAGGCCAAACGGGAGGTTATAGAAGGTGCCGAAGAAGAGCCGCTGATTGGGGTAGGGAGAGGTGCCGTAGTCGTCGCGAATGTTGTAGCTGTTGGACGGGAAGCTGGTAGCGCCGGCGCTATCTACATAGGCCTTGCGGACGGTATAGAACGCAAAGAGGAAGAGCTTCTTGGTGGGGTTGGCGTTGAGACGCACGAAGAAGCGCTCGCGTCGCATGGTCCCACCGGACTGGAACTGGTACACCGCCTGCGTGGTGCCCAGGGGGTAGGTGCCGGAGGGCGGCGTGGTGGCATTGCCAGGGTTGTAGGTACCGGGCAGCGGCGCGTTGGTGTTGATCGAAACATACTGATGCTCACCCTGCGCCATAAGGTAGTTGAAGCTGATGCTCCCTTTATTCCACAGGTTTCGCTCCAGGGACACGCCTTCATCGATCTCGTACTCGGAGCGAAGGTGCGGGCTGATCTGGTAGGTTGTCGGCGGTTGCGCGGTCAGAGAGTCGGTGGGTGGGATGGTCGGGTAAAAGTCCGGGTTGGGAACGTAATACGACACCTGCGTGACGCCGTTCAGGCGAATGGAGGTGAGCATGTTGGTGGACACAAAGCGGTCGTAGAAGACGCCGCCGCCGCCGCGCAGGGTGAAGATGGGCGGCTTCTTATCCTTCTGTCCGATCGCCCAGGCAAAGCCGGCGCGCGGTGCCGGGTCGAAGTGATCGGGAATGCCGGTCTGCGACTCGAGGCGCAGGCCGAAGTCGAGCGTGAAGTTGTTGGCGATCTTCCACTCATCCTCTGCGAAGACGCCGAGATCGCCGGTCAGCACGACGGCACTGGGATCTCCGGCAGTGATGTTGAACTGCGTCGCCCCACCGCAGACCTGGCCTTGTGCTGTGGTCACGCAGGTGGCACGAATCTCGGCGTCGGTCTCGTTGTTGGCGAGCCCCTGCTCAGTGATCTGGTAGGACGTAATCGAGGGAAAGGTGAATTGGCCGTTGTAATTCGCCGTCGCCAGGTTGGCATCTCGGAGCAGGCGATAACGGCCGCCGAAGCGCATGAAGTTTTTGGTGCCCTGTTGGCGGGTGAAGATCTCCTGGAACTCGTAGCGGTCCTGGTGATCGCTCGTAATCTGGCTGGGGCTGCCGCCGCCGTTGAAGGCACCTTGAACATTGAGTGCGGGAGCGTCGCTCACCGGAGTCTGGGTGAGCCGCGTGCGCAGGTACTGGAAGTGCGCCTCCGACATCATCTTCGCGCCTATAACCTGTGTGTCTTCAATCTGCAGCGTTTGCGTGGTGGTGGTGCTGTTGAACCCCTGCGACGGCACCACCAGGAGTCCCACGCCACCATTGCTTACCTGCACATTGTTGTAGTCATACTTCGCGATGAGCGTGTTGTTCGGCGTTACCTGGCGGTCGACGCGACCGGAGAAATCGGCTATTACGGTGGGATTCGGGACGGCCTGGTTGAAGGCGATGGGCTGAAAGTTTGCGTCGAGCGTGGTGGCAACGACGATCGCATTCGTCTGCTGATTGTTGTATTGGGTGTTGAGGAAGATGGACGTCTTCTTATTGATCGGACCGCTCAGATCGCCGAACACGAAGAACGAGTGATATGGCGGCTGCACGCCGACATAGGGGTTCGAGGTGTTGAAGGAACTGTCGTTGCCGGAGACGAAGATCTGGCCGTGAAATTTATCGGTGCCTGGCTTGGTGAATATCTCGATACGTCCGTATCCCAGCTCCGAATACTCCGCCGAGTACGGATTCTGGTTGATGCGAATCTCGCGAATCGTGTTCTTGGGTGGGAATCTGCCTCCGCTAAAGCCATCGACGTAGACCGTCGGTCCGTTCTGGCCGTCGCCGTTGCCGGCAAGCGCCTGGATCTGCTTCTGAAAGGTGTCGTCGTCGTCGGAGAGCGTTTTGAGGTCGTCGCCTTTCAGGATGAGCGCGCTCTTGTTATCGGCAGCTGCGGTGCTGGCGGCGCCTCCGCCCACTGTCAGCTCTTCCGACTGCGTGGCGATCACAAGCCTGGCCTGGATGCTGGCCGAGGCTCCGTCACCGGTCAGCTTGACGGTCGTGGTGTAGGGCTCAAATCCTTGCGAAACAATGAGCACCTTGTAGACGCCGGCCGGTAGCGGAAAGCTGAATCGGCCGTTGTCATCGGTGACGGTGTCACGCCGCAGCGTAGTACTTTCGACATGCACCTGGGCGTTCGTCACACTGGCGCCGGAGGGGTCGACGACTGTACCGCTCAGAACACTATTACTCGCAGCGGGCTGGACAGCGTCGACAGGTTGAGAGAGTACGGGATGGGGCGACGCTGCGCCGGTTTTCTGCACGGCCTGACCCGCCGAACGGACTCCCGCAGCGACAGGGGTACAGAGAGACACCGCCTCGACACAGCACAGTGCAAAGGCACAACTGGCCAGTCTGAAGCTCGACATGCAGGGATCACCCGGGAAGAAATCGCGTTCACAGATACGTGTTCGAGATAGGACGAACCGGGAAACGAAAAAGTCATCGCGCTGCGACAAATATTTTTGGAGAAGGAGATGCGTCGGCGCTAGAAGCTGAAGTTGCAGTGCAGCGTCACCGTTCGGTTGGACGAGGTACTCAGGGCTCCCAGCGAGAAGGGGGAGTTGAGGGAGATGGACTGGCCGAACAATGGCGAAGTAAGCACACCGACGGGCGTACCGGGATTGACGTGGTTCAAGACGTTGTTTGCCTCAACGGCAAACGTGAGGGTGTACGGGCGATCTGGTTTGGGAACAGGGCCATTGGCCGGCGCTGGCGTCGACGGCCGAGGACCGATTTGAAATGCTCGCTCAAGGTGCACGAGCAGGAAATAAAAGTTCGGCGAGCCGCCGTAGTTGAAAGGGATGATCGGCTCTCCCGGCTGCGGATTCGCATCGAAGGTTCCGAAACGCGTCTTGTAGATCTGGGAGTTCTCGGTTGGGTTGGTGGCAAACGCTGGGCGATCGTTATAGATGGTGTCGCCGTTCAAGTCCGTGCCCGTGGTGATGTTGAAGGGCGATCCCGTCTGTGCCGATCCCCACAAGTTAAGCCCAAAGTTATACGGCAATTTGATGGTTGCCCCGGCAAAAATCATGACACGGGGAGATGCCTCGCGCGCGTAGTCAACGTGCGGATCGTACTGATTGCTGGGAAAGCAGGTATCGCAGGGCGCGTCATTCTTTTGCGTCAAGAAGAATTGCCCGGCCGCGAATATCGACACACGCTTGTTTAGCTGCAGGCTGGTGTTGGCAAAGATGAAGTTGTTCACGGCCATGCCGCCAGAACTGAACTGGTAGACATTCTGATCGCCGCCCATAGGGCGCACACCGCTGCTGGGATCGGCAGGGTTATACGTGCCTGGTAGCGGCGCGTTGATGTTGAGCGAAAGATATTGATGGTTGGTGCGGAGGAAGACATAGTTCACGCTCGCCGTACCCATCTTGCCGATGCGACGCTCGATCGTGACGCCGGCGATGGTGTCGTATTGCGTCCGCAGATTCGGGTCGATCCTATAGGGCGTAGGCGGAACGGGGCCGAGCGCCGCTACGGGGGGCGGCGTGTTGAGGTACTGCTGATAGAAGTCAGGGTTGGTGACAAAGTAAGCCGCCTGCTCGGTGCCGCTTTGGCGATGGACCGCGGTGAGGATGTTGGAGGTGGCAAAGCGGTCGTAGAAGATACCCCCGCCGCCACGCATGACGAAGTAGGCCCTGCGCTTGGGTGTCTTCCCCACGGCCCAGGCAAAGCCTGCGCGTGGTGCTGGGTTTACATGGTCGTCGATGCCGGACTGGCTCTCGTAGCGAAATCCGTAATCGAGCGTAAGGTTGTTGGTTACCTTCCACTCATCTTCGGCAAACACACCGGCATCACTGGTGAAGACCACCGCATTCGGCTGGCCCGCCGTGAGGTTGTATTGGGTAGTCTGGCCGGTGCTGGCGAAGATCTGCGCCGGTGTTTGCCCATCAAGGGCCAACTGGTAGGTCGCGAGATCCGGAAAGGTGAATTGCCCGTTGTAGGCAGCAAGGGTCTGATTTGCTTCGCGCAATCCACGGTAACGACCGCCGATCCGGACAAAGTGCGCGCCATGCTCAACCGTCAGAAGCTCTTGAAACTCGTAATCGTCCTGGTGGTCACTCTGCGACTGCGCGGGACTACCACCTGCATTGAAGGCGCCCTGCACCACGATGGTCGCCGCAGTGCTTACCGGTCTTTGATCCAGCCGCGTTCGAATGTATTGGAAGTGTGTGTCCGAGATAACCTTTGGGCCGATTACCTGCGTATCCGAAATCTGAAGGGTGTTCGTGGTAGTCGTCGTATTCACACCTTCGCTCGGGAGCACGAGCAGACCTACACCACTGTTGTTGAACGTAACTTCGTTGTATTCATACCTTCCCATGAAGGTATTGGTCGGCGTGATCTGGCGATCCAGGCGCCCACTGTAGTTTTGCGTAACCTGCGGCGCCGGCACCGCTACATTCAGCGGTGTCAGCAGGGTTGGATCGATCGCAACCACAATCGCGTTGTCCTGCAAATGATTGAGTAGCCCGCTCACGAAGAAAGATGTCTTCGGGTTGAAAGAACCGCTTACATTCCCGTTGAGATTGAGAGTGTAGTACGGCGGCTCGACGGTCGCGTACGGATTTCGTGCATTGAATACATTGTCCGTGCCCGAGCTGTCGAACTCTCCATGCAGCTTGCTCGTTCCCGGTTTCGTGGAGATCTCTACGCGGCCAAAACCCAGGCGGTCGTACTGGGCCGAGAAAGGATTCTGATTGATTCGCACCTGACTGATTGTGTTTTTGGGTGGAAAGTGTCCATTGGAGAAACCGTTGATCAGGATCTCTGGAGGCTTCGAGCTTTCGCCGCCGGCCATCGCCAGGATTTCCTGCTGGAACATGCTGTCGTCGTCAGAGAATTCTTTGAGTTGGTCAGCGTTCAATACCAGGGCGCTCTTGTTCTCTGCCGCCGCAGTGCTGCCGGTATCCTGCGACGGGACGGTGATCTCCTCGGGTGTCGCCGCTATCTGGAGCCGAATATTGAGGCTTGCCCGGGCCGAGCGCTCCGTCAGCGTGATATTGGTGCTGTAGGTCCTGAAACCGCTGGCGGTGACCGTGACCGAATAGGATCCCGGAGGGAGTGGCATGCTGAAGCTTCCCGTCGAATCCGTCGTCGCGTCGCGCCGCAGACTGCCGCTCTCCACGTGGACAGCGGCCTGATTGATTCTCGCGCCTGACGGATCGGCGACGCTGCCGCTCAGGATACCCATGGCCGCTGGCGCTTCAGGATCGACCGAATGCCACATCGGCACCATCGTGGCTGGTTCATGGCCCGAGGTTGCCGCGAAACACTGCGGCGGACCGGCCATCCAGCACAGGGCCAGAGCGCAACCGGTCAACCAGGAGCTCAACGTCCAGGACCACCCGAAAACAATCACGTCAACAAATACCCGCTCGAGAGTTTGACTTGGGAGGCCAGCAAATACTACAAGGTTCCTGCGACAGTTAAGTCAGGAACAAGCTCCCGTGATCTTATCGCATTATGCGATCATGTCCGCGTGGGAATTCGGTCGAGGGTACCAATCGGCACATTCTCGCTACTGCTGGCCATGCCCGAAAAAGGGCGCTCAGTGCTGCAGTTGGTTATCGCTGGGCTGCTGTCCCATCCTCGTCAGGAGCGGCTTCGGGATGTGGCGCCGTGCGTGGTGTTGGGGCGGCGGGGTCTCGGTAACCGGATCCAGTCGATAGAGGATCAGAAGGTTGCGATCAGGATCGTCGTAGGCGGGGAAGGAGGCGACCCGCTTCATCTGGTACATCGGGGTAATCGCGTCCGCCTTGTCGTCCTCTACGTCGTTCCAGGCTGCATACCATCCTGGCTTGTACTGCTTCACGCGCACATCCATATCGTAGGTGCCGAAGTCATCATCGATCGAGGGCAGGCCGGTCATCAGCGTCAGGTCCGAGCCTGAGATGGACAGGATCAGGTGCGAGTGCGCTTTATCGGCAAGCACAATTCCTTTGATACCCTGCGCGGCTGCCTCGAATTCGTAGGTGGGGTGACGCAGGAATTGAATCTGCTGCATCGCATCCGGAACAGCAATCGCCAGAACGAGCAACCCACCGGCGATGGAAGCGACCAGGCGGCCCGCGCGGCTCTGCGCCTGGCGAAAGCTGTCGATGCCCATCGCCACCACCACCGTGATCGGCACCGCGACCACCAGGTAATACCGGGGCTGCAGGTTGTTGTGATACGCAAGGAAGGCAAAGTACCCGCCAATCCAGAGTAGAAGCGAGGGGAAAAGCGGATTGGCGAGGATACGCGGACGCCAGAACAGGGTGAGAGCGAGCACGACGAAGAAGCACACATAAATCAGCATTCCCATCCACGCACCGTCGGTGATGGTATTGAGGATGACCTTCGCTATCGGCTCCAGACCAATTCCCGTGTAAGCGTTCGCCGAGAAGAGATATTGATAGTCCTCAAGATAATGCGGTCGAACGAAGAGGAAGTAGTACGCGCACCATAGGATGACGCCGCCGATCACGGGCGGAAGGGCGAGACGTAGCGCGGGCCGCAGCCGGTACCCCGCTCGCGCCCAGATCATATAGAAGATTGCCGGGAATAAGCAGATGCCGGTTGTCTTGGTGAGTACAAGGGCAGGCAATAAAAGTGCGAGGAGAATCGCCGCCCCGAGGCCGCGAAGATGTCGTCCCCGCAGTTGAATCGGCTGCATCTCCGATGCGATGAGTAAGCCGAGCGCGGTAAGGGCAATCAGCAGTGGCTCAAGAATTGCCATTCGCATGAAGACGAAGAGGAACGGACTTGTACACAAAAAGAAAATGGCAATCGGAGCGGCCAGCGATTGTCTCGCCTTGCTCATGTGAGGGCGCATAGCTCGCTGGATGAGCAGGTAAAGTATAACCAGCGTAAAGCCGAACACCGCGAGCGTAAGCGCGCGTGCTGCCGTAACCGACACGCCCGTAAACTTGAAGACCAACAGCTCGATCGCGGGCCACACCGGCAGCGCGACCGCCGGATTGAAGTCGCCTTTCCAATACCAGTGACCGCTCACGTAATGGCGAATCGCGGCGTCGCCATACCAACCCTCGTCGGTATATTTCGACCAGTCCATCCAGGGCGAGTGGAGCGGAAAATCCGCGGTCAGGTGCACGAAGTGCAACGCGAAGAAGACCGCCGATGCGCCGAGCAGTAGCACACTGATGACGTTCGCCGCCGTTATCGTCGTCGTTTGTCGAGGCACGGACACTGCCGCCTCCGCCGGTCTCGGCGATGTCCCCGCGGCAGCGAACGGATTGGAGACGTCAGGCATTCAGGGCAGCGATAGTCAAACAGTGGCGATGCAAACAGCAGTCAGAAGTCCGATACGGCAAGGAAAAGGCTTAGGTGCAATCCGTGCAGACTCTTTCCTGAACTGTACGATACGTTTGCGAATTACAGAAACTCTTTGGCCCTGCACCGGATCAACGCTGTCCTACGCGCACCCCTAGTCACCGACCCTGAAGCTCACTCCAACGGCAGAGGTCGCGCCGAGCCGATCGACGACCAGATCAGGGAGTCGGCGGCGGCGCCAGGAACGGCTCAATTGGCTTCGGGGCGTTCCCTGCCGCAGCGCAGACCTCGGCGGCCACCCCCGGCGATGCGATGAGATAGTGCGGATCGGGTGCGCGCAGATTTGCCAAGTTGTAGACCGAGCACACCGACCAGCTTCTCACGTTGAGCATGTAGTTCAGATAGCCCAGGTTGGAGTTGCTCACGAAGGCATACTGAGGACGCTCCGCAGCGCATGCCTGCACCCGCTGGGAGTAGGCATGCCGCGCGCGGTCGCGACCATTGACCAGCCCAGCCATGTCGCACAGTGGCGATTCGGTGAAGTATCCGATGTACCCCACATCGAAGGCAACCAGTTTCAGCGAGCTCAGGCGCTCGAGGTGCTGCGCACGAAACTCCGCAAGCGCCTCCTCGCGCGCGCGAAACTCCCGGCTAAGCAGGACGGACTCGATCGGCAGCGCGATCAGCAGCAGGCATACCACCCCGTAGACTGCAAACTCCACCGTGCGCGCTGCCCAGCGCTGTGGCTCGGCCACACTCCAGCGCAGCTCCAGGATGTTCCAGAGGATTGGAAACAGCAGCGTCCACACGAAGTACCGAACACCCTGCACGTCTTGTCCCCGCTGGATCGCAAGCGCCAGCACAACCGGGAACGGGCTGTTCGCTGCCAGTATCGACAAGGAGACGCGTCGCTTGTACACGACCACTACAGCTGCAGTTAGCAGCCAGAACAACAGGAGGGTCACCCCCACCGACATTGCACTTACAAATACGGAGATCGTTGCGTGCAGGGTCGACATCCACGGAGCCAACGCATTGGCCTTAGCGATGGCCGTGTCCGGGATCACCGCGCCCATGCACAGATAAATCACGCCGGCCGCAACGACGCTTCCCAACAACGGCGCAGCGCAGATTGCAGCCAGGCGGAGGCGCTCCCGCAGGCTGCGTGGCTGTGTGGATTCAGACCGCGCAAAGAACATGGTGAGGCTCGCCACCGCCATCAGCAGCAAGAACTCAACTCGCGCAAACGTGGCTACTAATCCCAAGGTAAATAGCCAGCCAAACGATCGCATCGGGATGCTCTGGCTGTGGCCGAGGCGCGAAATAGAGAAGACTAGCAGGGAGATAAGGCAAAGCGTGAGCGAGGTTTCCATTCCGTCGTCCAGCCAACGCACCGCCATAGGCATGACGAGGATCGCCAACAACACCAAAGCAAATGCCCATGCCAGCCGAGGTGCGGATTGAAGAGCCCGACGAAACGCCCACGCCAGCCCTACGAAAAGCGCGACGTGAAACACCGAAGAGACCGCGCGCGGCAACACTGGCGATTGAAACAATGCACGCAAACCGGCCAGCAGCCATACATAGAGCAAGCTGGACGTTCCATAGTCCGGATGAACTCCGTCGTAGGAGATCATGTGAGCCTTGAGGAGATTCACCGCGTACCGAAGATGGATGAAGGCGTCATCCTGCATGGCGGGCCAGGATATTCTCAGCCACACGAGGAGCCATACCGCAAGAAGGATTATCAGGCTTGGATAGCGCTTCGGCATTCCACTCTTTCCTGTCTTACGTACTCCACGCAGCGCTCTGGTGAAACGCCCTATTCGTAGGCCAACGCATCAATTGGATCTTTCCGCGCAGCTTTCAATGCGGGATAGAGCGCGCCGAAGAGAGCACCTGCCAGCGCGATGAGCATGGCGTTCACGACCCACTGGCCGGTTAGCAGGAAGCTGAGCGTCGGAAAACGGTGGTGCAGTAGATTGCGGATGAGATAGGTCGCGGCGACGCCGAGAGCGATGCCGACCGCAGCTAAGAGCATGGTCTCGCGCAGGACCACGGAGACGATGGAGAGCCGTCCGGCGCCCAACGATTTGAGGATGCCGATCTCGCGCGTGCGCTCCATAACAGCGGTGTACATGGACTGGAAGATGACCAGGAAGCCGATGATGGTGGCGATGGAGATGATGACGTCCAGTGCGATCTTGAAGCCGGGGAAATGCTCGGGCGTGAGGCTCTCGAGGAGCTCAGCGAGCGTCTGGACACTCCAGTCCTGCATTCCGTCTGTGGCAAGAATCTCGGAGCGGACGGCGGCCTGGTTGGCCGGCGGGTTTTCAGTGCGGAGGTAAAAGACGGAGGCCTTGCCGGGGTTGTTGTCGATCTCATCCATGGTGGTGAGGGGGATGTACTTCCGACTGCCCTTGCCGTGTTCGACGATGCCGCAGATGGTGAAGGTGTGGTTGAGACTCTTAATGGTGCTGCCGACCGTGAGGCCAGGCTTGGAGGCGGCCTGTAGGTCGTCGATGATCATGTCGTACTTGTTTTGGAATGGGCCGCCACTGACGAAGACAAAGGGACGGAGATCGTTGTAGCTTGCGAAGTCGATACCGAAGATGTTCTCAGCAGAGCTGCCCAGATTGAACTTGATGTTGACCGGAGCCACAACCTGTACGTGCGGAAGGGTGCGGAGAACATTGCCGATCCGGACGTCGGCGGAGGCCGAACTGCTGCTGAGTAGAGCGGTGGCGGCGCCGGGGTGCACGACCATATCCATGCCAACACCGCTGGTCTGGGTCCGGCTGCCGGTTAGGATGCCGAAGAAAATGGCGACCACCGAGAGAATCATGATGACTTCGATGGCGACGGCAAAGGCGCTGATGACAGAGCGCAAGGGACGATGAACGAGATTGCCGAAGATCAGTTTATTCATGGGTGATGCTGAAGGTGCTCATGATGTTGGAAGCAGCTTTCATAGTAGCGCACCGTCAGCCGATTGCGCCCGGCGTGCGCCGACAAGCACAGCAGCCAAGTTACCCCTGCGCCTGCGCGACGATGGATCGCGCTCCTTGAAGCCTGCGGCCTGAAGGTGCAGGTGTCCTGCCCAGGAAGAGGCTTCCGAGAATTGGGGCGATGCGTGTGACCACGATGATTGCCACCAGCATTCCAAAGTTTCCGTAACCTATGTAATAAATCATGCCCCCTAAAAGAGTCTCGGGAGCGGCGTGTGCGAACCAAACCACAACCATCAATCCCCACGGATACTTCGCCATATCGCCTACAACGAAATCAACGGTTGTGAACAACAGCAGCCATATGGCCGGAAGCAGCCATAGGACCCCACCCCAACCCAGGCAGTGAAAGGCTTCGGCGACAGGACTGTACGAAATGCCGGTACTAACGTCATCTTCTGCAAGGCCAACACCCATTTCATGAGCGTAATAATTTCCGCTAAACGTGATCGTCTTGTTGGGATTCAGGGTATGCGGAAGAAGATTCCCGAAGTACTCAATGACAGGTGCTAACCCTTCATAGTGACCCTTGGCGGTGTAGGTGAAGAGTTCATCGTCAGGAGGAATCATGCTCAGGCGCTCAACGAGAGAGCCTTGCGGCTTGTCATAGTAATTGTTTACGCCTCCAGCCTGTCCGTTCTCTTCCAAATCTTTGACATGCGCGCGCAGAACTGGATAGTGAATGAGCAGATTAGCAGCGAGGGCGATACGCCCGGGATAATCTAAGCCCTCCGCCAGATCTCGCGATGCGGAAAGCGGCGAGACCGCGCCGAAGGCAAAAACCGCCAGAGCGACCATAGCCAGAATGTGGGAAAACCGTAACTTTAAGCGAGAGTAAAAAGCTCCAACCAGCCAGCATACAATCGGGGTCAGCATCGCTTGCTTGGAGAAACTGGCCACCCCCAGGTATTCGAAGTAGGCAAATCCCACAAGACTGATCAAGCTGGTTGACCGGCGTCCGCCGCTATCCTTTATTGCGCCTATGGTGGCAAGAATGAGACCGAGGGAACCGAAGACATTCACCTGTACGAGCGCACTGACCAGGCCTCCAGGGGCCTGCCCAAATAGTTCATTCGCAAATATAATTCCGTACCACACAACCAGACAGCCGAGCCCGGCGGCCGTGTAGTGCAGTTCGCCCTTGCTGAAACCACCTCCGATACCCATGTCTCGAACATCGAATCTCCGGTTCACCACGGTGACCAGTACCAGCATCACCATGCTGGTGGTGTAAAGAGACATGCCGAGCAAAGGGCTATAAAGATTGGAGTCGGCAGGTTCCCCGACCACTGCTTTCCAGGTAACACCCACAATCACTATCAGCGTCGAATACCAAAAAATATAGGCACCCGTAAGCCGCGTGAACCCTTCGGCAAGATTGAAGGCGAGCACAGATAGGATCAAGAACGCAAAATAGAGCAGGCTGAAAAGCAGATCGGTGCGCTCAATTTGCTGGATGCAAAAAAATACTGACGCGTAAACGAACGTCATCGGCAGCGAAATCCGTGTTGGCAGCGTGAGACGCACTGCCTAAAGTTTACAGCACGGTCATATCCCCACTCGTTTTGGAATGCGAGGCCACTCCGCGGTTTCGCACGCTAAGCGAGGCTAGTGGGACGAATAATCTTCCCTCATTCCGATCAGCTATGCGCCTGACGCGCGTCTCCGACTAGATTTCGTGCCATCTCAAGCGCCGGAGAACGATGTCACGTAAGCGCAGCGAGGGGCGCTCAACGCAATAATACGAAAAGGCCGCGGCCGCGAAAATACACAACCAGCTCGTGGGGAAGGTGTTCCACCAGCCATCCCAACCGAAGACCTGGATGCTCAGGTAGTGGAGGAAAAACGTCTGCCAGATGTACAGCGAGTAGGAGAGTCGTCCAACCCAGGCGATCACTGGCTGGTTGAAGATTCGTCCAGAGATGCTGACCGGATTGCGTGTCAGCCATAGCAGCCACATGAGAATCAGAAAGCCGTTGATGGTTATACCAATGGTCAGGTTCCAGTAATTTTGAAACCGAACTCCGAGGGTGCCCGAGACGAAAAAGAGCAGAACCGGTATAAGCCATGGCAAACGCGTGGCTCGGACGTAGAGCTTCTCGAAACGTTCATGGCCTTGTTGCAAGGCGCCCAGAGCCCCAAACATCAAGCCATCCGCTTGCATATGAAAGGCCCCGGGATTGTGAAAGCCAGGGAGGAAGCGGAAGGAGAACATCCGAATGAAAGGTTCTAGAAGAATTACGGTAAGGGCGATACGGGTGGCGATGCGGCGGCCTTCGGAACCTTTGCGGTGAACAACGCAGAGGACAAGCACCATCGGCCAGATGAGATAAAACTGCTCCTCAATGCATAGCGACCAGAAGTGCTCCATCGCCCAGAGACCGACATGAGGCACGTAATTTCGAGTAAAAGTAAGCGCAGTAATTAACTCCCGACGATTCATGCCCGGAAGATGGCCCGTCAGCCAGAGGATCGTCAGAAATAGAACGTAAAAATAAAGCGGCGGAAGAATGCGGAAGGCGCGACGGACGTAAAAGCTCTTGAGGCTGATCCCCCCTGTCTTCTCACGCTCACGCAGTAGCAAGGTTGTGATGAGGTAGCCGGAGATCACAAAGAAGATGAAAACGCCCATGCCTCCGTTTCCAAATACCATGTAAACGAGCGGAACGTGATGCGTAAGACTGTGGCGCTGCAGCGTGTGCATCACAATGACAAGGACGACAGAAAGTGCGCGAACTCCATCAAGGCTTGGAATCTGTCGCGGGCGCTGGATGGGCGCAGTTAGAACATTTGCCATAAGGGGGTTCATCACTAACGATGTTTCACGGTCTGCCCTAAGTATGCATCAAGCCATCCCACTAAATGGTGCGCCACTCGTGCGCCGCATTCCGGAAACTTCTACACATTTCCTTACGGCATGTTGTCGCCAGTTTGAGCAACTGGTACATACCCGCGCTCATATCTACGACGCGGGAGGCCTGATTGTTCTGGACCTGGCTACGCCCACAGCCGCGCCGCCACCCTAGACATGCTCTATCGGATCTGAACCAGGTCGGCCTCGGCGCCGTGCCCCGCACCGCCCGGCGTAATGGTCGTCTTCTGCGGAGCGCGCCAGTGGTCGATATAGCTCACCTGATGTACGCAGCTGATCGTGCAGTTCGGTGCGCACGACTTCTCCGTCAGAAACTCACGTTTTACAATCTCGGTGGTGTACTCGGCTACCGGGATGCCGGGGTATCCACGCTGCTGTGAGCAGTAGGACACAATCCCGTTCTCGTCCACATAGAGATAACGCGAACCAGCGCGGCAGCGCCAGTCATTCGGCAGGCCATTCGCGATCGCCTCCTGAAATCCGTTGAAGCGCGAGTAGCTGCGCCGTGTCAGCCGCCGCACCTCATCCCACACGGTACGCTCGCGATCGCCCAGCGGCTTCAACTGTCCGCTGCCGTCATGAATAATTCCGATAGTCGAGCTGAAACCCAAAGCGAGCGCCCTCTTCGAAATCGTCAGCGCGTCTTCGGGATTCGCAATACCGCCGCCCACCACTGAATTGATGTTCACATGGAAGTCCGCATACTCAGCCAGCATCGCCAGCTTCGCGTCCAGCACCTTGAGCGACTTCTTCGAAACCTCATCCGGCATCACGTTATCGATGGAAATCTGCATGTGATCGAGGCCAGCCCCGTTCAGCCGCTTAATCCGCTCCGGCATCAGCAGGTAGCCGTTGGTGATCATGCCGGCAATCGCGCCGGTCTTTCGAATCTGCCGGATCACATCGTCCAGCTCTGGATGCAGCAGCGGTTCGCCGCCGGAGATAGTGATCACCGAAGTCCCCAGCCTACCCAGGTGGTTAATCCTCCGCTTCATCTCCTCGATGTCCACCGGATCCGACACATCGTCAAACTCATTGCAGTACGTGCAGGCGAGATTGCAGCGGCGCATCGGCACAATGTGCGCCATGTACGGGTGCGAGGTTCCGGCAACGGCCGAGGCAATCGACCCCAGCTCGCGCAACTTGCGGGTTGCGGCGATCAATCGCCGCCGGGTGGTCATGCGGCGCGTTCCCTGCCCCTTGGCGGGCGATGTTTTCGGAGCTGGTGTCGTCGTTGTCATGCGGCTTGGTTATTCTATCGTGCCAGCCCCACGGCGCGCCTCCATTACTCCCTCAGCTCGCAGTAAACTAACCTCGGAGGCGACATCCCATGCCGCACGAACTCGACTGGTCTGACACTCTGGAGATTGGCATTCAACTGCAGAAGATGTTTCCCGACACCGACCCCTATTCGGTCCGCTTCACAGATCTCCATAAGTGGGTGACCCAGCTTCCGGGCTTCAAAGGTGACCCCACCAAGTCCACTGAGGGCATCCTCGAGGCCATTCAGACAGCCTGGCACGAAGAGTACGAGGACGCGAAAGACGCCTAGTTTCAAACGTCGAGAGCGCTCTAGCTCCTTGCATCGGAATCTTGGAAGAGAAAGAGTTTTCCATTCTTCTACGCTCGCCAGTTCCTCTTAAGTTGCTCACCAAACAGAATTCTGCTGCCAAGCAAGCCGTCGCAGGCTACCATCGTTGCGTATGAGTCTTTCGGCACCTCCCACACCCAACATTCCTGTGCCAGCCCTCGCCAGTAAGCCCCAGGCGGGTCGCCCGCGCTCCTTCGATCGCGAGCAGGCTCTAGACGCAGCGATGCGGGTGTTCTGGAAGCAGGGCTACGAAGGCGCTTCGCTCACCGCGCTCACCGCCGCCATGGGAATCAACCGCCCTAGCCTTTACGCAGCATTCGGCGACAAGGCTGGCCTCTTTCGCGAGGCCGTCGCACGCTATGGCACCGGCCCTGGCCGATACGTACGCCGGGCTCTTGGCCAGCCTCGGGCCCGCCAGGTTGCCGAGATGCTGCTGCGAGGAACCGTTGCTATGGCAACCGATTCCGCCAATCCCGGTGGCTGCCTCTGGGTGCAGGGCGCACTCGTCGCCAGCACCGAAGGCGAACCCATCCGCCAGGAGATGGCAGCCGTACGCGAGCGCGGGATCGCCCAGATGCGCGACCGTTTCGAGCGGGCTCGCCGCGAAGACGATCTTCCCGCCTCCACCGACGTGCCGGCGCTCACCCTCTTCGTCGTCAGCATGATGAACGGACTCGCCGTGCAGGCCAGTGGCGGCCACACCCGCGACGCCCTCAATCGCGCTGTCGACCTTGCGTTGAGCGTCTGGCCCGTTTCAGAAGCAGGACATTCCTCGAACGCGCCCGTCGCATAAGAAAAGCCGCCCGCAGCAGCGGACGGCCTTCTCGTACGAAACCCTGCTTACTTCGTTGTCTTGTGATGTTCCGCCGGAGCGCTACCCATCGATGCCTCTGCCTGGTCGATGGCCTGGTACAGGTCCGACACATCCTTCACCTGGATCCATCCCTTGGGCGTGACCACGACGAGGGTAGGCGTCTCATTAAGGCCAAGCTTGTTGCCCAGCGCTACATCCTTCTCCACCTCACGCGTCAGTTGGCCCGTCGGATCGATCACGAACGGAAGCTGCTTGCCATTCTTGGTGAAGAACTCCTGCGTGAAGCGGTTCAGGTCGTCTTTGCTCGCGAACTTGAACTGCGACGCGAAGACCTCGCGGCGATACTGCGTGGCCAGCTCAGGCGAGACCTTGTCCTGCAGATACCGCGCATAGATGGCCGCTTCGCGGCTCCAGATATGGCCCGGGATCAAGAAGTCATACCGCACATACGGAATCTTGTAGTGATCGACGGCCATATGCACAAACGGGAACGCATGCGCACAGGCAGGGCACTCGAGGTCCTCCCACTCGACGATCGCGACCTTCGCGCCCGGCGGCGGCACCAGCATTGAGGTGTCGCGGAATTTGTCCGGCTGCTGGCTGGATGGAAGAGCGACCTGCGCCCTTGCCGAAACTCCAGAAAACGAGAGAGCGAGGGCGGTCAAAATAAGAACTCGAGACATAGCAGATAGACGCAAGTGGCTGACCTTTGCGAGCAAGTGTGCTCCAGCCCTATTGAATCACCTGTCGCTCAAATCGCCAAACGCCAGTGGCTTGTCGGTAACCGACCGAAAACATCCGCGTTACGCACATCCAGACAGACCACCGCTGGCCCGAGGGAATGCTATCCTCCAAGCGAAGGAAAGTCGAAATGATTCCAGCTCTCATCGTCCTCCAAATCCTCACGCTCGTGGCGCTGATTGTGTTGGTCGTCCGCCACAGTTCCGCCGCGCCTGCTGCCGCTCCCCCGGTGGAAGACCCTCGCCTCGCGCAGTTGCTCGCGGCCGATCTGCCTGCGCAATTCACTCGCCTGGACGCCCGCTCCCAGGGCCTCGACCAACACCTCCGCGCCGAGCTCTCGCAACTCCGCACCGATACCGCGTCCTCCAGCGCTTCGCTACGCACCGAAGTCCTGACCAGCATGGACACCCTCGGCAATACCCTACACTCCAAGCTGGAAAGCTCGCGCGCTGGATTCGCAGCGCAGGCGAACGAAAGCCGCGAAGCCCTGCACAGCCGCCTCAGCGAACTGCGCACCGGCCAGAGCGAGCACCTCGAAACCCTGCGCAAGACAGTCGAAGACCGGCTCGACAAGCTCAATGTCACCAACGCCGCGAAGCTCGAGGAGATGCGCGTCACCGTCGACGAAAAACTCCACGCCACACTCCAAACCCGGCTCACTGAAAGCTTCGGCCAGGTCACCGACCAGCTCACCAAGGTCCACGCCGGCTTGGGCGAAATGACCAAGCTCTCCGCAGGCGTCGATGATCTCTCGCGCATCTTCACCAACGTGAAGTCCCGCGGCACCATCGGCGAAGTCATGCTCGAAACGCTGCTCAAGCAGATGCTCGCGCCCAGCCAGTTCGAGAAGAATGCCAAGCCAAAGGCCGGCTCCAATGAGGTGGTCGAGTTCGTCGTCAAGCTCCCCACGCCCAACGGCGAAGCACTGCTGCCGATCGACTCCAAGTTTCCTCGAGAAGCCTGGGAGCGTCTCGAAACCGCTTACCAGACGGGCGCGGATCTCGTCAGCGCCGGCAAAGCCTTCGAGACAGCCATCCGCAACGAAGGCCGCAAAATCTGCGAAAAATATATTGCCCCGCCGCGCACAACATCCTTCGCCATCATGTTTCTGCCTACCGAGGGCCTCTACGCCGAAGTGATGCGCCGCGACGGGCTGCAGACCGACATCCAGCAAAATTGCCATGTCACCATCGCCGGACCCAGCACCCTCTCTGCCATCCTGAACAGCTTCCAGATGGGCTTTCACATGCTCCAAATGCAGGAAAAGGGCGACGAAGTCTGGAAAGTGCTCGCCGGCGCGCGCAAGGAGTTTGGAACCTTTGAGACGCTGATGGACAAGATGACGGACGATGTAGGGAAGGTACAGGGCACTATCGACAAGCTCGGCGTTCGCACTCGTGCGATCAACCGCACCCTGCGCGACGTGAGTGTAGACGACGCAACGGCAAGCTTGCCCACCGCGTCCAACGCTGCATTCGACGGCCTGCTGCCAATGCTCGCGGCCAGTGACGAAGACTAGGTTGCGGCAGCTATCCGCTAGTTTTCTTTACGGCGTAATGTCTTACGGCGACAGATGGCGCACTCCCACGGGTAGAACCCCAGTGTGGTCAGAATGTATCGCTGAAAGAATCCGCGTCGATTTACACGGCGGAACTTGATCGATCCGCAATAGAAACACACCTTCACTGACATCGCTGCGCCGATCCTTATACCGTCCACGTCATATCTCTCGCCCGGAGATTCACGCTAGAATATACAGGAGTTTGGTCCGCCGAGCATGTTGGGGGGTTGACTGTTGAGGCGTCACCCCGTTCCCTCTGCCTCGGCTTTACACCGTCCAACCGCGTCGGTATGCTTTCACACTGGGGCAGTCAAACGGGCAGCTCGCTCTAGAAGATCAATGTCCGCGCCCAACCCAGGACTTCATAGGAGATCGTACGATGGCAGCAGTTGATGAGAAGGTTAAGCAGATTATTGTCGAGCAACTTCAGGTGGATGAAGCCGAAGTCACGCCAGGTGCGAGCTTCCAGGAAGATCTCGGTGCCGACTCGCTCGACGTCGTAGAGCTCGTGATGCAGTTCGAAGAGGCCTTCGACATCCAGATCCCCGATGAGGACGCGGAGAAGATCAAGACCGTCAAGGACGCGACCGAGTACATCGAGAAGCATCAGAAGGTTAAGTAGTTTGCTCCACAGTTCTGCAGCAGAGGGATAGCTATCTCTGCAGTCCAAGGACAACAAGGAATGAGCGTAAGATGTCGCATCGTCGCGTCGTTGTAACGGGCATGGGCCTCCTGTGCGGGGTGGGAAATACCGCTCCGCAAATTTGGGAAGGCCTGCTCTCCGGTAAGAGTGGCATGGCTGAGATCACAGCATTCGATCTCACCGGTCACTCGGTCCGTATTGCCGCCGAAGTCAAAGACTTCGACCCGCACGTGTTCGTGGAGAAGAAGGAGGCCCGCAAGATGGGCCGCTTCATCCACTTCGCCATGGCCGCCGCGCAGGAGGCCATGCAACACTCCGGCCTCCAGGTCACCCCCGAAATCGCCGAAAACGTCGGCGTCCACATCGGTTCCGGCATTGGCGGGTTCGACGTTATCGAGCGCGAACACTCGGCCATGCTCGCCGGCGGCCCGCGCAAGATCTCTCCCTTCTTCATTCCCGCCACGATTATCAACCTGGCTGCCGGGCACGTCTCCATCAAGTACGGCGCCAAGGGGCCGAACGAGGCCACCGCCACCGCCTGCACCAGCTCTGCGCACAGCATTGGCGACGCCTTCCGCATCATCCAACGCGGCGACGCCGACGCCATGATTGCCGGCGGTGCCGAAGCTGCCATTACCCCTCTTTCGGTGGGTGGATTCGCCGCCATGAAGGCGCTCTCCACCCGCAACGACGACCCCACCCACGCCTGCCGCCCCTTCGACAAAGATCGCGATGGCTTCGTCTGCGGAGAAGGCGCCGGCATCCTGATCCTCGAGGAGCTGGAATTCGCGAAGGCCCGCGGAGCCAACATCCTCGCCGAAGTCATCGGCTACGGCATGAGCGGCGACGCCTACCACATGACCGGCATGGCCCCCGAAGGCGATGGCTGCCGCCGCGCCATGCAGGCCGCCCTCCGCGTCGCCGGCATCTCGGCCGATAAGATCGACTACGTAAACGCCCACGCCACCTCCACCCCCGTTGGCGACTCCCTCGAGTCCAAGGCCATTGAAAATGTCTTTGGCGAGAAGGCCCTGAGCCACGAACTGCTGGTCAGCTCCACCAAGTCCATGACTGGCCACCTCCTCGGCGGCGCGGGCGGCCTGGAAGCCGGCATCACCATCATGGCCATGATGAACCAGATTGCCCCACCCACCATGAACCTCGACAACGTTGACCCTGCCTGTCGCCTGAACTACGTCCCCAACAAGCCGCAGCCCGCCAAGATCGACTACGCCCTTTCCAACAGCTTCGGCTTTGGCGGCACCAACGGCTCGCTGGTCTTCAAGCGCTGGGGCGCCGAGTAGACCCGACACCCTCGTGAAACATTCGTGAATCACAGCAGGGCCCGGCATCTCGCCGGGCCTTTTCTCTTCCCGCGGCATCCAACTAAACGAACCCACATCGCAACAGGAGACGGACCATGGCATATCTCAAAGTTGGCAAAGAAAACGACACGGACATCGAGCTGTATTACGAAGATCACGGCAGTGGCAAACCAGTTCTGCTCATCCACGGCTGGCCGCTCAGTGGGGCCTCCTGGGAGCGCCAGACGGCGGCCTTGCTCGCCTCCGGTCACCGCGTCATCACCTACGATCGCCGCGGCTTTGGCCGCTCCTCCCAGCCCACGTTCGGCTACGACTACGACACCTTAGCCAGTGACACCTACAAACTCATCGAGGCCCTCGAGCTCAAGGACATCACGCTGGTCGGCTTCAGTATGGGCGGCGGTGAGGTTGCGCGCTACCTGGGCAAGTACGCCGAGCCCGGCCGCGTCAGCAAGGCTGTCTTTATGTCTTCGATCGCGCCTGCTCTCCGCCACTCCGCCGACAATCCCGAAGGGGTCGACCCCAAGGTCTTTGAAGGCATCAAGCAAGGCATTGAGGCCGACCGCTACGCCTTCCTCGAAACCTTCTTCAAAAACTTCTACAACAAGAAGGTGGTGGGCGGAACCGACATCTCAGACGCGGCCATCCATGCCAGCTTCAATGTCGCCACTGCCTCCAGCTATTACGCCTTCCTCAACTGCGTGGACGCATGGCTCGAAGACTTCCGTGCGGATGTCGCGCAAATCAAAATTCCTACGCTCGTCATCCACGGCGACAGCGACCAGATCCTGCCCATCGACGCCACCGGCAAGCGCACCGCTGCCCTGATCCCCGGCGCGCAGCTTCATGTCGTCGCAGGAGGCCCCCACGGCCTCAACTGGACACACGCCACCGAAGTCAACAAGGTGCTACTGGAGTTCATCGCGAAGTAACGCCTTTCGCACAAACAAAGAGGCCCGGCCATCGGCCGGGCCTCTTCTCATGCAACCAACAAGTCTTACCCGCGCGCCGCCGTAACGCCCGTAAGCACCAGCAGCCCTACCAGCCACCATCCCACGGCGACAATCGCCGCCTGCCCCTTGCTCTTCTTCGAAATGATCGACAGCCCAATCACCGAAAGCGCGAGCGTCCAAAGCCCAAAGATGTCAATGAAGCTACCGGCTGTCTGCAGCCAGTGCGGCGAGTTCGTCATGTAATACCCGATGTTCGTTCCCACCGGATTATTCAGATCGAAGTTCTCCGTGTTCACGCCCGCATACACAAACACAATATTCAGCAAGCCGATAAAGATCTTTGGCAGACCCGCATACATGCACACAGCGAAGTTCTGCCCAAAGGTGGTCTTCGCTCCCATGCCGAAGTTCAGGCTCGCCCAGTTCAGCAGCGCAACGATCGCTACAAAGATCAAGATGATCAGGGCCGCACCATACGACCCGTACTTCTGCCCAGCCGAAATCCGATGAATGGTCGCGGCCCGCTGGTCGGCCGGCATCGACGCCATCTGCTCCTCGGTCGTCGCACTCTGCGTAACAGACTGTTCCGCTACCCGGTCGAATCCAATCTTCTGATCAATCGCAAACGTCGACCCCATCGTCACGATTACCAGCAGTAGAAACGGCAGCCACCAACTCGTGCTGCGCAGAATATCGCTGAACGTTTTGCTCGGCGCCACGAACGTATCCACAACGCGCTCGACCTGCGAAAGCCCACCAGCTTCAGATGCTCCAGCCACCAAGACGTCTGCCATATCAAAGCTCCTCTAATTGAACTTCATCGGATTTACGGAAGTGTACCCCGTGCCGCCCGCCGCGCAAATAAATTTCTCCGAAACCGAACCTCTTACCCCGGATACATCTCCTTTACCAGCCGCAGCGCCTGTTTCTTCGTCTTCACCGACCCCTCCAACTGTGCGTCCTCGGCGACCTCCAGCATCGTCTTGAATCCGGGCCCCGGCGTGTACCCCGCCGCAATTAAATCGTTGCCCGTCAATAGCAGTGCGGGGCGAATCTGCTCCTCGCCCATCTCCTCCAGGTTCTTCTTCGCGTATTCATACAGGTCGAGTTTCCCATGGGAGCTCAGGCAATCCGCCCGATGCAGTGCCAGGTGCTCGTCAAACTTTGGCATCCGCAGAAACCGCTTCAGCGTGGACTGCTTCATTTGCGTCACATCGCCAAACTGCATGTGATGCTTGATCAGCGCCACGATCTGCTCGCACTCCTCGTTGCTGAACCGCAGCCGCGTCAGGATCGTTCGCGCCACCGCAACTCCCACATCCACATGCCCATTGAACCGGATCCGATCACCGGGCCGCGCTGGATCCGGCGGCGTAAACGTAGCCGGTTTGCCGACATCGTGCAGCAGCATCCCCCACGCCAGTGTCGGGCTCGCCCCCGCCGGAAGCTGCTCTAACAATATGAGCGTATGCACCCACACATCGCCTTCCGGGTGATACTCGGGTGGCTGCTCTACGCCCTGCATTCGCTTCACCTCGGGCAGCACCTCAACCAGCAACCGCGTTTCGTCCAGCAGTTCGAACCCCCGCCGCGCACCGCCCTCGGTAAGAATTCTGGTCAGCTCATCCCGCACGCGTTCAGCCGACACCACATCGATTGAGGGAGCCTCCTGCCAGATCGCATCCATCGTCCGCAGCTCGATCGCGAACCCCCGCGATGCATACCGTGCAACAAATCTCACGGCCCGCAGCATGCGCAGCTTGTCCTCCGCAAACCGCAGCTTCGGCTCGCCAATCGCGCGCACCAGCCGTGCGTGCAGATCGCCGCGCCCGCCCACGTAATCCAGGACGCAGTCCTCCAACCGGTCGCCGGCCTCGTAGGCAATCGCATCCAGCAGCAGCCCGTTGATCGTGAAGTCGCGCCGCAGCACATCCTCGCGCGGGTCCATCGAGAACTGAACCGCATCCGGCCGCCGCCCATCCGTGTACGCGCCGTCGTGCCGAAACGTCGCCACCTCGGTCGTCACCCTCGCTTGCGCGTGCTGATCGATCACCAGCACCACGCCAAAGTGCGCGCCCACAGACTCGGTTCGTGGAAACGCTGCCAACACCATCTTCGGCGTCGCCGACGTTGCCACATCGAAGTCCTTCGGCACCACGCCCAGCAGCAAATCGCGGACGCAGCCGCCCGCAAAAAACGCCATGTGTCCCAAGGCACGCAGCCTCCGCACAATCCGAAACGCCGCAACGTAGTGCTCGCTCTCCAGTCTCGACATAGCGCGGCGTTTCTCTCCCCTCCCTAGTACGATAGACCTCGTGCCCGGCACACTCATTCTCGGTATCGAAAGCTCCTGCGACGAGACCTCCGCGGCCGTGGTCCGCGACGGCCACGAAGTCCTATCCAACGTCGTCGCCTCGCAGCTCATCCACAGCAGCTATGGTGGCGTCGTCCCCGAACTTGCCTCGCGCGAGCACCTCCGCGCCATCGTTCCCATCGTCCGCGAAGCCATGCAGCGTGCAGGCGTTCAGTATTCGGATCTCGCCGCCGTTGCCGTCACCGAAGGCCCAGGCCTCGCTGGCGCACTTCTGGTCGGCATCAGCTTCGCCAAGGCCCTCGCCTTCGGCGCCGATCTTCCGTTGATCGCCGTCAATCATCTGGAAGGCCACATCCACGCTGTTCTTATGAACAATGCGCTCGCCGAGGCAACTCCGCTCCTCGCCCTGGTCGTCAGCGGCGGCCACACACACCTCTACCTCGCCACCCGCACGCCTGAGCAAACATGGCACTACCGCAACGTCGGCAAAACGCTCGACGACGCAGCCGGCGAAGCCTACGACAAGGTAGCCAAGCTGCTCGGCCTGCCCTACCCCGGCGGCACCTGGATGGATGCCCTCGCTCGCCACGGCATCGCCGACAGAAATCTGTTTCCCTTCGCGCAAATCAAACAGAAGGCCACAGGTAATACCGCGCCCAAGCTCGCCCGAGAGGCTATCCTCTCGCAGGAAGTAGACCCCACGCGCTTCGACATGTCGTTCTCCGGCATCAAGACAGCCGCTCGCCGCTACGTCGAGTTCCATGCCATGCACCCCACCATCGCCGCCCGCGAGCAGGCTTTCCGCGACCTCGGCCTGCATAAAGCAAAGCCGGACGAGACCAACCTCGCCCACGCGCTGCCGCACTTCGACGCTGAAACCTTGAACCTCATCGCCAGCTTTCAGAACGCGGTCGTCAAGAATCTCGCTCGCGCCACCTTCAATGCCGCCGAGCACTATGGAGCGCACGGGATCCTCGTCAGTGGGGGCGTCGCCGCCAACAGCCATCTGCGCTTCATCTTCACCAACTGCGCCTCCTACGCGAAACTCCCCATCGCCTTCCCTACCATCGCGCTCTCCACCGACAATGCCGCCATGATCGCCGCCGCCGCGTGGCCCAAGTTCCTCGCCCACCACTTCGCTCCCGACACCCTCGAGCCAACCCCGCAACTACGCCTCGGCTGAGAGGTTCGCACCCTCGTGTGCGCTCTCCGCGGTTTGGTACTCTCAAGGGGGTTCAAACCCTGTCACACAAGGACCATCGCCCATGGAAGTGCATCTGCCCGACGGCCCCATTCACAAATGGAGAGACTTCTGGGTCCACCTCGGCACCATCACCGCCGGCCTGCTGATCGCCATCAGCCTCGAGCACACCGTGGCGGGCTTCCATCGCCTCCACCAGCGCCACGTCCTTCAGCACGATCTCCACGCCGAAGCCGAACGCAACGAGCAGATCCTGGCCCACGATCTCGACGTCCTTCAGCAGGAGAGCAACTATTTTGTCGCCCAGCGCAGCAACCTCGACGCGCTCCGCCGCGGGGCCGACTCTGCCTCCCTGCCCCAACTCCCAGAACGTCCCGGCGGAGACCCTTTTCTTCCCAGCGCCGGCGCCTGGACCTCCGCCCGCGACAGTTCCCAGCTTGACCTCCTTCCGCGCGAACAGGCCTCCATCTACGAAGAGCTCTACGCCCAGCGCGACTTCCTGCAGCAAGCCGTCTTCGACTGGTTCCACTCCAGCGACGAGCTCAACAGCTTCCTCTCCAACACCCAGGCAGCCGACCAAACCAGCCACCTCGACCTCGCCCAGCTAACCCCGGCCCAACAGGACCAGTATTCCGATCTTCTGAGCCAGCAGATTACCCGGATTGGCAGCATCCTCGGCGATCTCCACTTCTACGAGTCGGAGAACACTGCCGTCCTCCGTGGCGTCTCAGACATCGACGAGCTGCATCAGCAGGTCCTTTCGCGGACGATTTCCACGCCTCCATCTACAATCAAGACTGACGACTCTTCACGAAAGAACCCGTAACCTTGCCTCTCGAACTCTTCAATACCCTCTCCGGAAAAAACGAACCACTCTTCGCTTCGGACGGCCACGCCCTGCGCTTCTATTGCTGCGGCCCCACTGTCTACGACTACGGCCACATCGGCAACTTCCGCACCTTCCTGCACGTCGACGTGCTGCGCCGCGCCGCCCGCCTCAACGGCCTCGCCCTTCACCACGTCATGAACATCACTGACGTAGACGACAAGATCATCCGCAATGCTGCCGCTGCTGGCAAACCCATTGGTGAATACAGCGCACGCTTCGAGCAAGCCTTCTTCGAGGACATGGACGCCCTCAATATCGAGCGCCCCGAAGACATCGCCCGCGCCACCGAGAACATTCCCGGCATGGTCTCCCTCATCGAGGGCCTCGCAGCCCAGGATATCGCCTACAAGGCCGACGATGGCAGTTGGTACTTCCGCATCGCCCGCTTCCCCGGCTACGGCAAGCTTTCCGGCAAGGATCTCGAAGGCATCGAGGACGGCGCCCGCGTGGATCTCGACGAGTACGAAAAAGACTCCGCCCGCGACTTCGCCCTCTGGAAGGCCACCAAGCCCGGCGAGAAGTCGTGGGAAACGCCCCTCGGCCCCGGTCGCCCCGGCTGGCACATCGAATGCTCCGCCATGGCGATGAAGTACCTCGGCGACTCCTTCGACCTCCACGCCGGCGGCGAAGACCTGATGTTCCCGCACCACGAAAATGAGATTGCGCAATCCGAAGCCGCTACGCACCAACCCTTCGCGCGCCACTGGTTTCACGTCCGCTTCCTGCTCGTCGAAGGCAAGAAGATGTCCAAGTCCGAAGGCAACTTCTACACCCTCCGCGACCTCTTGCTCAAGGGCTACCGCGCCTCGGCCATCCGGTTTCTGCTGCTCAGCGTGCCGTACCGCCATCAACTAAACTTCACCTTCGACGGCCTCATCGAGTCCACGAACGCCGTCGATCGCCTGCGCACCTTCAAGGACCGGATCCGCAAGAGCACCTGGCCAGACACGCCGCCCGCCGACGACTCCCTCACCCAACTCATTCGCAAAGGGGACACCAACTTCACCGCCGCGCTCAATAGCGACCTCAACACCGCCGAGGCCCGCGCCGCCATCTTCGATGTCCTTCGCGCGGTCAACACCGCCGCCGACCAATCCCGCCTCACCCGCTTCGACGCCGAAGAGACGCTTGCCCTGCTCAACAAGTTCGACTCCATCTTCGCTATCCTCGAAGACCGCGACGCCGAACTCACCCGCGCGGCTCTTACCTGGGCCGAAGCCGAAGGGCGCATGGCCGACGTCGCCCCGGAAGTCCTGGAATCCTTTGGGACCACCAGCCTCTCCGACGCCGACATCGATGGTCTCGTCGCCGAGCGCACCCAGGCCAAGCAACAACGCAACTTCGCCCGCGCCGACGCCATCCGCAACGAGCTCCTGGACAAAGGCATCCTCCTCGAAGACTCCAAGGAAGGCGTTCGCTGGAAGCGCAAGTAAGCCTACTACGCCTTGGCGGTCTCCGCAAACATTCGATTCGTCTCCAGTTCCTGCAAGTCGAACTTCCTGGCCTTCCTGTGCCCGTACCGAATCAGCGGTGTTTCGATCAGGTAGTAGCTCGCAATGGCGCACCCAAACGCCGCGCCCCAGCACAAAATAGTGTGTGACCGGAAACTACCCGGCGCTGGAGCCTGCGCGTAAAAAAAGAAAAGTTCCTGCCAGAGATACAAGCTATACGAGATCTTCCCTACAAATTTGAGCGGAGGAAGCTCGAGGATTCGGCTCGTCAGCGCTCTGGGATGCAGCATCGTCGCCGTGATGAGTACGGGATAGACTGAGATGATCAGGGCATGATCACTGCGCGAATGGTGAAGTTCAAGCCGCGCAAACACGATCGCGGTATACAGGAGCGCCACCCAGGGCCGGAGATACGACTTGGCGATCTCCAGCAGCTGCGGCCGCCTCAAGGCAAGCGCAAAGACGCACCCCAGCAGTATCCCTCCGGCGACCATATCGGTGCGCAGATAGATCACCATCGCATACTTCCTCAGCGCCGGTGTATGGAGGACAAAGATCCCCCAAAACTCGAGCGCTACGACCATCGCGCTCGTCAGCGCCAATCGATAGCGACGGCAAAGCACCAAAAACCCCGGAAAGAGTAAGTAAAAGTGTTCTTCTACCGCGAGACTCCAAAAGTGTGCTGTCTGCCAGTTCTGCGCAGACCACGGCCAAATATCGCGAATCATAAGCGCCGCGCCGACCACTGGCGTCCACGCCCTTTCAATTCTTCCTGTCAGCATTAACAGCACAACAACCAATAAATAGGTGAGTGCCGCAGGCTGAATGCGAAATAGTCGACGCGTATAGAAACTTCGCAGAGAGATGGAGCGGAAGCGTTCTTCCTCGTCCAGCAGCCGAGAACAGATAAGTAGCCCGCTCAGTGCAAAGAACAATTGCACGCCGCGATACCCCGTGGATTGAAGCCAATGGCTCGTCAACCCTGCAAAATGCCACGGTGGGCTATGTCCCTCGAGCACCCAAAGAATCGCGATGGCACGCCAGCCATCCAGCGTTGGGATATACCGGCTTTTTCCGCCATGTACCACTGGGCTCGTTTGTTGCTTGCCTCGCATAGACTTACTTTCATTGTCGCACTCGACCGGTTCAACGAAAATTTCTGTACACCTGAGCATCGAGCGTTGAACACACCAACCGACCCAACCACTTGCTCCACGCATCTACTCGACTGCCTCGCCCGCCATTCCCACAACCTCTCGCTTGCCACGATCCACGCGGCTATACACCACCATCGCCACCGCGCAGACAATCACGGCCATTCCCGCAATCTCAGTCTTCACCAGTCGCTCATGCAACAGCATCACTCCCAGCAGCACTGCTATCACCGGGTTAACAAACGCATACGTCGACACCTTCGTCACCGCAACGTTCTGTAGCAAATACGTAAACGCGACCAGCCCGAACAACGACCCAAAGATCGACAGGTACACAATCGAGCCGAAACCGGGCCACGTCCAAACCGCGCGGTGCCATCCCCCGGTGGCGAACGCCAGCGCAGCGTTGAAGATTCCCGCAGCCCCGATCTGCCATCCGGTCGCAACAAACGTATCGGCAGTGAAGTGAAACCTTCGCGACAGCACGGAGCCAATCGCGAACGCCAGCGCAGCCCCCAGCAATACCCATACCCCCATCAACGTCTGCGAGCCGTCGTGCGCCGTGCCCGCGTGCAGCGAAGGCCACACCAGCACCCCAATGCCAAATGTTCCCAGAACCGTTCCAGCCCAGCCGCGCTTGTTGAGCGCATCCCCGCCCGGCAATACCATCTCGATGAGAGCGATGATGATCGGCATCGTCGACACGATCAGCGACGCAAACCCCGACGGCACTAACTTCTCCCCCCACGTCAGCAGCATATTATTGCACGACATGAACAGCAACCCAACCAACACGAGCTTCCATCCCTCACCCTTCGGCACCCGAAAATTCTTGCCGCTCAACAGGCAGATCAGCACGATCAACGTTGCCGAAATCAGCGATCGCGTCGCCGAAACCACGGGCACCGGCAGATGCTCACCCGCCACGTGAATGGCCCCATAGGTCGACCCCCAGAACAGGTACACGCTGCCAAAGGCAAGCAGCACAAGCGTCGACTTCGATGGGCGCAGAGGCATCTTCTTTTATGCTACCGGAGTCTTTCGTTCAAGCGGTCCCCGCAACACCAGTTCTTTGCCCTTCGAATGAAACAACAACGCTCGCCACATTTCAGGCGAGCGTTGTCCTCTACTGTTTTGGTCTCTCATCTTCGCTTAGAAGTGAAACGCCACCTCCGCCGTCAAAGAACGCGGTGTCACATAGTGCGTTCCGCTGAACGTCGAGAGGAAGTTATACAGCGCATACTTGTTCGTAATGTTGACGGCTGTCAGCATCGTGCTCCACTTGTACCGCTTGCCCTTGAACAAATTGTCCTGCCCAATCGACATGTCGAAGAGGTTGCGAGGTGCAACCCGTGGAGGGTTATGGTCGTTGCTGCCCGTACCCGGAGCGGGAATGTTAAGCAGCTTCGAGGTAAGTTGCGAGGCCTCGCACTCGTAGTAGTTCGTCCCCGCAACCTGCACGCCAATCTGGTTGGTCCCGTTCGCCGTCACGCCATTGCAGCTAAGTCCAGCCTGGAACTCCTGGTCGGCCGTGAATGGTAAATACACAGGCGATCCTGTCACCGGATTCGTTGTAGCCGCAATGTTGTTGTCGACCAACAGCACGGCCGGCTGACCGTTCAACGTCGCAGGCGCTCCGTCAGGCCCATACGAACTGTTCGGGCATGATCCATTCGGATCGGTCACGTTGTAACAGGGAGTCGACCCGGCCACCAGGCCGCTATCGTAACGCCAGTTGAAGCTGAACCATGGGCTACGCGCGCCAGGAAGCTGATATTGGAAATGAGTCGTCTGGTTAAACTTTTCATCGTGGTCGATCCGAAATGGATAGTACGTTTGCCCCTGCGCAACCCCGCCCGTAGCTCCCGCGCCCGCAACCTGCGGCCCATAGAACCGCGCGGCCACTGATGACATCACGACGAACGCCGAAAACCCGTGCGTCACCGGCACATCGGCGTGCAGCAGGTATCCCGGAATTTTGGAGTTGTGCCAATCGATCGGAAAGGTAATGGGCGTATTGCCAAGCACGCTGAAGTCGAACGCGTTATG
>Ga0302305_1000113_pt1 | contig 55402 bp, 43 predicted proteins | sample III_Palsa_E2_3_FD_198764 | JGI IMG/M metagenome (GOLD analysis project Ga0302305, IMG submission 198764) | Peat permafrost microbial communities from Stordalen Mire near Abisko, Sweden - III_Palsa_E2_3 | ecosystem: Environmental > Terrestrial > Soil > Palsa > Peat permafrost | place: Sweden... | reverse complement strand
CGCCAGCCTGCTGCAGGCCGGCCTGGTGTTCGCCTCCGCCGCCCTGGTGGGTCAGGCCGCGATCAGCCATCTGCTGCACCCGGTCCCGATCGCCGAGGCGGGTTGGGACATGGCCGTGATGGCCGCCTCCATCGCCATCACCGGGCTTCTGGTCGTCGCCCAAACCCGCGTACTGCGCCAGACCAGTTCGGTGGCCGTTCAAGGCGACCGGCTGCACTACGCCGCCGACCTGGCCTCCAACCTGGTGGCGCTGATCGCGATTGGTTTGGCCGCCTTGTTGCGCCGGCCCGAGCCCGACGCCATCGGTGGACTGATCGTGGCCGGCTGGCTGGTCTGGGGGGCGATCAGCGTGTTCCGCGCCTCGTCGGTCGAACTGATGGATCACGAACTGCCGGACGAAGCCCGCGACGAGATCGTCAGGCTGATGACCGAACAACCGGGCATCGCCGAGGTGCATCAGCTGCGCACCCGCGCGTCGGGGCCTTACGTCCACATCCAGATGCACGCCGGCCTCGACCCCGGCCTCAGCCTGGTCCAGGCCCACCGTCTGATGGTCGCGGCGGAAAAGCGCGTGCTGAAGGCGTTTCCGGCGGCGGACATCATCATCCATCCCGATCCGCACGGCCAGGCCGAGCCGCACGGCGGCGCCTTTGCCGAATTCGACCGCGAAGACGCCGCCGACACCCCGCAATTGGGGTAAACGCAACCTTAAGCCGCCCTGTGGTTGGTCCTGAAGAATGTCCGTCGAACGCACCCTGCATCATTTTCCCCTGGACCCGGCCTCGCGCCAGGTCCGGCTGGCGCTGGGCGAAAAGCGCCTGGCGTTCCGGGACGTGGTGGAAAAATACTGGGAGCGGCCGCCGGAGTTCCTGGCGCTTAATCCGTCCGGCCTGACGCCGGTGCTGGTGGAGAGCCAAGGCGGCCTCACGATCACGATCTGCGAATGCCGGGCGATCCTGGAGCATTTGGAAGAGACCGCGCCGGAACCGGACCTGCTCGGCCGCGAGCCCGCCGACCGCGCCGAGACCCGCCGCCTGATGCAGTGGTTCGACCGCAAGTTCGACTTCGAGGTCAACGCTTTGCTGCTGCACGAGAAGATGGAGAAGCGGCTGCATGGCCTGGGCGCGCCGGAGCTGGCCGCCCTGCGCGCCGGCCGCGAGGCGTTGCGCGCGCACCTGGGCTATATCGACAGCCTGTTGCAGGGTCGCGACTGGCTGGCGGGGCGCCGGCTTAGCCTGGCCGACTTCGCCGCCGCCGCCCACCTGTCGGTGATCGACTATTTCGGCGACGTCCCCTGGCGCGACTATCCGGTGGTGAAGACCTGGTACATGAAGCTGAAATCCCGCCCCTGCTTCCGGCCGCTGCTCACCGATCGCTGGCCAGGGCTGGCGCCCGCGCCCCACTATGACGACCTCGATTTTTAGGTTTGTATGCGGCCGCCTACCGGCGCTGGCCCCCACCGTCTCGCTACGCGAGCCACCTCCCCCTCTCGCTTCGCGTGGGGTGAGGAGAACCCCCTCCTTATCCTCCCCCGCGAGCGAAGCGAAGACAGGGGGAGGTGGCGGGGCGCACAGCGTAGCGAAGCGTCCTGACGGTGGGGGCCAGCGCCGGCGGTCCCGATATGGCTGACGCCACCGAAAACCCCCTCGAAACCCGTATCAAGGCCAAGGCGCTCGAACTCGGCTTCGAGGCCTGCGGCCTGGCGTCGGTGGCCAATCCGTGGCCGGCGGGGGCGCGGCTGGCGGAGTTCATCGACCACGGCCGACATGGCTCAATGGACTGGATGGAGACCACCGCGGATCGCCGCGCCCACCCCACCGCCATGTGGCCCGGCGCGCGGTCGGCCGTCGTGCTTGGGCTCAACTATGGCCCCGCTGCCGACCCCCTCAAGGCGCTTGAGCATCGGGATCGCGCGGCCATTTCGGTCTATGCCCAGGGCGACGACTATCATGAGCTGATCAAGAAGCGGCTGAAGGCCCTGGCGCGCTGGCTGGTCGCCGAGACCGGCTGCGCGCTGAAGGTGTTCGTCGACACCGCGCCCCTGATGGAAAAGCCCCTGGGCCAGAGCGCCGGCGTGGGCTGGCAGGGCAAGCACACCAACCTGGTGTCTCGCGATTTCGGCTCCTGGCTGTTTCTGGGGTCGGTTCTCACCGACCTCGCCCTCCAACCGGACACCGCCGAGACCGACCATTGCGGCGCCTGCCACGCCTGCCTGGACATCTGTCCGACCAACGCCTTCCCGGCGCCCTACCAGCTCGATGCGCGCCGCTGCATCTCCTACCTGACCATCGAGCACGCCGGGCCGGTTCCGGAGGAATTCCGCGCCGCCATGGGCAACCGCATCTACGGCTGCGACGACTGCCTGGCCGTCTGCCCCTGGAACAAGTTCGCCGAAACCGCCCGCGAGGCCGCCTTCCACGCCCGGGATGCGCTGCAGAGTCCGTCCCTCGCCGATCTGGCGCGGCTGGACGACGCCGCCTTCCGCGCCCTGTTTGCCAAGAGCCCGGTCAAACGCATCGGCCGCGATAGGTTCGTGCGCAACGTCCTCTATGCGATCGGCAATTCGGGGGATGCGGCGTTGCGCGGGGTCGCTCGCGGGTTGCTGGATGACCCGTCGGATGTGGTGCGCGACGCCGCGGAGTGGGCGGTAAAGCGGTTGGCTGGCGCTAACCTAATCGCTCCCCCGTTGGGGGAGCTGTCCCGAAGGGACTGAGGGGGCCTTCGCCGCCGCTGCGATGGTCGCCAGCACATCCTCCATGGACTTGAGCACGTCTCGCGCAGCGATCCGTAGCGTCGTCACGCCCAAACCCGCGAGATATTCATCGCGCCGCGCATCATGGGCGGCCCGGCCGTCGACGCTATGGCTATACCCATCGATCTCGACCGCGAACTTAGCCGCATCGCAATAGAAATCGAGAATGTATGGCCCCATCGGATGCTGGCGGCGAAAACGCAGACCATCGAGTTGGCGGCGATTCAAGCGCTTCCAGAGCATGCGTTCCGGCAGGTCCATCTCGGCGCGGAGACGGCGAGCTCGGTCTCGGGTGAGGGTGGGTGCGTCCATAACCCACCATAGCATAGCGGCCAGGCCCCCTCAGTCCCTTCGGGACAGCTCCCCCATCGGGGGAGCGATTCGTCTTTGCGGCTTCAGCTCAGCGCCTCGACCAACCGCGCCATGAAGGCCGCGCCGCGTTGCATCTGGGCGACTTCGACATATTCGTCGGGCTGGTGGGCCTGGTCGATGTAGCCGGGGCCGCAGATGACCACGGAATAGCCGGCTTGCTGGAACTGGCCGGCTTCGGCAGCGTAGGGCACCACGCGAGGCGGGCCGTTGTCGCCAGCCAGGCGGCGAGCCAGGGCCTCGGCGGGGCCGTTGTCTTCCGGCGCCAGGGCCGGATTGATGGCGCGGGTTTCGATATGGGCGCCGGCGTCGGGGAAGCGGGCCTTCAGCGCCGCATCCATGGCGTGGACCTCCTTATGGAAGTCGGCCAGAAGCGCGCGGGTATCGACGCCAGGGGCTGTACGAACATCGAACACGAACTGGCATTCCCGGGCCAGGATATTGCCCGCCGTGCCCCCGTTGATCAGGCCGACGGTGATGGTGGTCTCCCTGGGCACATAGGGAGAGCCCTCGTCCGCCTCGCGCTTCAGCTTCTCGGCCAGGGCGTCCAGGGAGGCCATCAGCTTGATCGCCGCCATATTGGCCGAGACGCCCAGATGGGTCTGGCTGGAGTGGGCTTCGTGGCCCTTGACCGTCACCTTGTAGGCGGCGATGCCCTTGTGGCCGGAGACGGCGACCATGCCGGTGGGCTCGCCGACGATGACGGCGGAGGGCGCCGGCACGGAGGCGGCGATCTCGGCGATCAGGTCCGGCGCGCCCAGGCAGCCAATCTCCTCGTCATAGGACCAGGCCAGGTGGATCGGCTTCTTCAGGCCGGCGCTGACGAAGTGGGGCGTAGCCGCCAGCGCCAGGGCGATGAAGCCCTTCATGTCGCAGGAGCCGCGCCCGTACAGCTTGTCGCCGCGCTGAACCAGGGTGAAGGGGTCCGAGCTCCAGGCCTGGCCGTCCACCGGCACCACATCGGTATGGCCGGACAGGACGATGCCGCCCTCCACCATAGGCCCGATGGTGGCCAGCAGATTGGCCTTGGTGCCGTCGGCGTTGGAGACCCGCTTGGAGGCGATGCCTAGGTCCGCCAACAGCTTCTCGACATAGACGATCAGCTCGAGATTGGAGTCCCTGGAGGTGGTGTCAAACGCCACCAGCCGGGCGAGTTCTTCATTGGCCTGTTTGGCGAGCTGTTCGACGTCGATCATGCGTCCACGCTAGCCTGCCTGGGGGCTTGGGCTCAAACGAATAGAGCTACGAGAAGCGAATTGCTCCCTTGTTGGGCGAACCGTCGCCGCGGACCATACCCGCGGCGACGGCCAGCTTCAGCCTTAAGCGGCGGCCTTGGCCTGCGCGTCCAGGGCTTTGAAGTCCTCGTCGCTGAGCGTGATCTGGGCGGCGGCGACATTGTCTTCCAGGTGGGCGACCTTGCTGGTGCCGGGGATGGGCAGCATCACCGGGCTGCGCTTCAGCACCCAGGCCAGGGCGATCTGGCTGGGGGTGGCGCCGGTCTTCTTGACGATGGCGTCCAGCACGCCGCCCGGCTTGGACAGGTCGCCGGAGGCCAGCGGGAACCAGGGGATGAAGCCGATATTGTGCTGCTCGCAGTAGTCCAGCACCTTTTCCGAGCCGCGATCGACCAGGTTGTAGCGGTTCTGCACGGTGGCGACCGGGAAGACCTTCCGGGCGGCCTCGATCTCCTCGACGCTGACTTCGCTGAGGCCGGCGTGGCGGATCAGGCCTTCCTTCAGCATGTCGGCGATGACGCCGAACTGTTCTTCGCGCGGGACTTTCGGGTCGATGCGGTGCAGCTGCCAAAGCGGGATCTGGTCGAGCTTGAGCCGGCGCAGGCTCATCAGCACGCATTGGCGCAGATATTCGGGCCGGCCGACGGGGATCCAGATGTTGGGGCCGTTGCGGGTCAAGGCGCCCTTGGTGGCGATGACGGATGTCTTGTACGGCGCCAGGGCCTCGGCGATCAGGTCTTCGCTGACGAAGGGGCCGTAAGAGTCGGCGGTGTCGATGAAGTCGACGTCCAGTTCGGGCAGGCGGCGCAGGACGCGCAGGGATTCTTCACGGTCGGCGGGCTCGCCCCAGATGCCCTGGCCGGTGACGCGCATGGCGCCGAAGCCCAGGCGGTTGACGGTGAGATCACCGCCGATCTTGAACTGGCCGGAGGCGGCCGCTGAAGGGGTGGCGGACATGGGTGATCTCCCGTTGGGGGCTTGGGTCGGAAGCCGGACAGATGGGGACGGAAGGCGGAGAGTTCCAGGCGGCGCGATCAAGTTACACGACAACGGAGGGGGCGAGCGCCGACTTATCCGAACGTGAACGTAAACGCCTGGGCGCCCGCGTCTTCGAACTGGATTTCGAACAGGCGGCCAGTGGTGGCGGTCGATTGTCGGACCAGCTGATAGAGCCGCAAGCCGGTGATCACACCCTGCCCGTTCGCATCCACGTCGGTCCCGTGGTCGGCGCCTGGGGGTTTGCCGTCGATCAGGATGCGGAACTTGACCGGATGGCCGTCGGCGGTCGGGCCCAGCACCATGTGCAGATCACGGCCGCGGAACTGGTAGAGGATGCGCGCACCGGGCTTGTCGGCGATGGCGGCCTGGGGCGTCTCGCGCCAGCTTCCGGCGAAGGCCCAGTGGTCGACCGGGATGGTGGCCGCCGGGGTGAAGTCCGCCGTCTGGCCGGCCCGGATCGCCGGGGTCGCGGCGAACCCTTCGGCCTTGTCGGAGCCGACATAGGTCTCCGGCGAGCGGGCGGCGGCCCAGTCGGCCTGGGCCATGGCGCCCGTGGCCGAAACCTTGGTCAGCATCCCGCCGACGGCGTGGCCATTGCGTTCGGCCAGCAGCTTGCGGATCACCATTTCCGACTGGTCGTACTCGCCCTCGCCGAAATGCTCGTAGCGGATGTGGCCGTTGGCATCGATGAAGTAGTGGGCCGGCCAATAGTTGTTCTTGAACGCCTTCCAGATGGTCCAGTTGGAGTCGACGGCCACCGGATAGGTGACGCCCAGGTCCTTTACAGCCTTGGCGACATTGGCCGGGACCTTTTCGAAGGCGAACTCGGGGGTGTGGACGCCAATCACCACCAGCCCCTGGTCGGCATAGGCCTGGGCCCAGGCCTTCACATAGGGCAGCGAGCGCAGGCAGTTGATGCAGGAGTAGGTCCAGAAGTCCACCACCACCACCTTGCCCTTCAGCTGCGCCATGGTCAGCGGCGGGCTGTTGAGCCAGGTCACCGCGCCGTCCAGCGAGGGCGCCGGGCCGAGGTCGGGCAGGGTCGAGCCGATGGTGGCGGGCGCCTGGGCCGGCTTCATCAGGGCGGGGTCGAGCTTTGCGATCAGGCTGGACTCCAGCTTGCCGGTGGCGGGGCCGGACAGCTTGGTCAGCACCCCGCGGTCGAGCCCAAAGGCCACCACCACGACGCCGATCAGCACGGCGACGCCAAGGATGCGGCGGATCCATTCCTCCACGGCCTGCGAACGGTTCAGGGCGACGAACACCTTGCGGCCGGCGAACAGGGCCACGCCGAGGGAGGTGGCCGCGCCGGCGGCGTAGGTCACCAGCAGCAGGGCGGTGTCGGCGCTGGCGCCTTGCAGGGCGGCGGCGGTGAGGATCAGGCCGAGGATCGGTCCGGCGCAGGGCGCCCACAGCAGGCCGGTGGCGACGCCGAGGATCAGCGACTGGCCGATGCTGCTCTCCTCGACATTGTCGTTGGTGAGCTTGCCGCCCAGGGCCACCAGGGGCCGGGTCAGACGGTCGGCCAGGGCCGGAAACAGCAGGGTGATGGCGAACAGAGCCAGCAGCACCAGGGCGGCCCAGCGGCCATACTCATTGGCGCTGACCGCCCAGCCGCCGCCGACGGCCGCCAGGGTCGCCACCAGGGCGAAGGTCAGGGCCATGCCGATCAGCATCGGCAGGCCGCTGCGCACGAACGGCCGGTCGGCCCGCGCGAACACGAAGGGTAGGACGGGAAGGATGCAGGGGCTGAGGATGGTCAGCACCCCGCCCAGATAGGCCAGTCCGAACAGGATCATGCCGCGAAGGCTCCGTTTGCTTCGTCCGCCCCGAGCGGACGGCTCCGCCGAGGCGGAGTCAACGGTAAGACGGACTTGCCGGCCCGTTCGTTACGGGTCGCGTGAGATTTTCCTTCTCCCCTTGCGGGAGAAGGTGGCAGGCGAAGCCTGACGGATGAGGGGTCGCGCCGGCCCTTCCGATAATCTGTTTGCAGGAACCCAGGACCGCCGGCGCGACCCCTCATCCGAGCCCTTCGGGCCCACCTTCTCCCGCAAGGGGAGAAGGATATCCGTTCTAGTCCTTCGCGCGTTCCACGTAGGACCCATCGGCGGTCATCACCACCACGCGCACGCCGATCGCCAGATAGGGCGGGACCATGGTGCGGACGCCGTTGGCGAGGATGGCGGGCTTGTAGGAGCCGGAGGCGGTCTGGCCCTTCATCTGCGGCTCGGTGTCGACGATCTCGAAGGTGGCGCGCGCGGGCAGCTCCAGCGCGATCGGCACATCCTCGTGCAGCGACAGGGTCACCAGGGTGCCGTCCTGCAGATAGGCGGCCGCGTCGCCGACCAGGTCCTTGGGCACCGTGACCTGGTCGAAGCTTTGCGGGTTCATAAAGTGGAACTCGTCGCCATCGGCGTAGAGGAAGGTGTATTCGCGGTCGTCGACGAAGGCGCGCTCGACCTGTTCGGTGGTGCGGTAGCGTTCCGACACCTTCACCCCGTCGGAGATGCGGCGCATGTCGAGTTGGGTCACCGGGGTGCCCTTGCCGGGGTGAATGTTCTCGATGCTGAGGACCACATAGAGCTTGCCGTCGATGTCGAGGACGGACCCTTTGCGGAGCGAGCTGGCGGCTACCTTCACGTATTTAAGACCTTAGGTTTGGACGGCGCGGTGCGCGCGGGCCCGCAGGTGGGTTGATTCTGATCGCGCACCTACACCGCAAAGGGCTAGATTGGCCAGAGGTGATGCAAGTTGCGGGGCGGAGTTGAGCACTGATCTTCCCCCCTGGTGGCGGCCGGAGCGGCATGGGGCCAAGCGGCCTTTCCTGCTTCAGCGCAACGCCATCACCCGCGCGGTGCGGGGCTGGTTCGAGCAACAGGGCTTCATCGAGGTGGAGACGGCGGCCTTGCAGGTCTCCCCCGGCAACGAGGCGCATCTGCACGCCTTTTCCACCGAAATCGTCGGCCATGATGGCGGACGCGAGACGCTTTACCTGCACACCTCGCCCGAATTCGCCTGCAAGAAGCTGCTGGCCGCCGGTGAGACCAGGATTTTCGATTTCGCCAAGGTCTGGCGCAACCGCGAGCGCGGGCCGCTGCACCATCCGGAATTCACCCTGCTGGAATGGTATCGCGCGGGCGAGCCCTATGAGGCGCTGATGACCGACTGCGCGACGCTGCTGGCGCTGGCGGCGGAGACGGCGGGACGGCGGGCGTTCAGCTTTCGCGGGCGGAGCATGGACCCGTTCGCCGAGCCCGAGCGGTTGACGTTGGCGCAAGCGTTCGAGCGGCATGCCGGGATCGACCTGATGGCCAGCGTTGGGGCTGGCGGGGCGACGGATCGCGACGTGTTGGCTGTGGCGGCCAAGGGTGCGGGCATTCGCGTCGCGGACGACGATCAGTGGGCGGACGTGTTCAGCCGGGTGCTGGTGGAGAAGATCGAGCCGGAGCTGGGCAGTGGCCGGGCCACGATATTGTGCGAATACCCGGCGGCCGAAGCGGCCCTGGCGCGGCTGAAGCCCGGCGATGCGCGCGTGGCCGAACGGTTCGAGCTCTATGCCTGCGGCGTCGAACTGGCCAACGCCTTCGCCGAACTCACCGATCCGGCGGAACAGCGGCGCCGGTTCGCGGCCGAAATGGATGAGAAGGCGCGGGTGTATGGCGAGCGCTATCCCGTCGACGAGGACTTCCTCGCGGCGCTGGCGATCATGCCCGAGGCGTCAGGCGCGGCCCTGGGGTTCGACAGGCTGGCCATGCTGGCGACGGGGGCGGACAGCGTCGAGCAGGTGATGTGGGCGCCGGTGAGGGGGTGAGCGCGTTACGACCGAGATTAGCTCTCCTTCTCCCTCTTGCGGGAGAAGGCTTTCTCAATCTCAGTCCCCCTCCGGCTCCGCCGCCAGGATCCACCCGACGCCGTCATACCGATCCTCCAGGGGCCGGTCGCCGTCGTCGTGGTACATCACCCTGGTCCCCACCGGGGCGCCGAGGCTGGGGAGCAGGGTTCTGAGGATTTCGCGGGCGCGTGGAACGTCCACCGCGTCCACGTCCACGCCGACATGAAGGCATTCCTGCGTGCCGTCCTCCGCCTCGTCACCCATCAGCGAGCCGCCGCCGCTGACCCAGCCGGCGCCGTGCAGACGCAGTTCGGCGTCCAGCGGCTCCTGGTAGCGCTCGTAGCGTTCGTCAGGCTCGATGTCCTGAGGCAGGTAGACATAGATGAACTCGCCCAGATCCGGCATCGCCGGAGGCGGGCTCTTGAGCAGGTCTTTCAGATTGTCGACGGCGCTCATGCACGACTCTCCTTGGTTGGAGAGAGGTTAGCTCAAATCGCCAGGGCCCGCAGCCTCTCCCGCCACAAGGCCGCACGCCGCTTCAGCTCGTCCATCCGGCCGATGTCGGGATAGTTCTCCCGCAGCCGATCCAGCTCTTCGAAGCGGAACGCTGCTTCGCCGTGTTCGCGCCAGGCTGTCTGCAGCGCGGCATGGCGGCAGCCGCCCAGGCGCAGGGTGAACCACAGGCCGTTCTGCTGGGTGTCGACATGGCGGCTGGTTCCAACCCAGGCTTCGCCCGTCGCGTTGCAGATCACCGCGAACACGCCGAACGCCGGCTTGCGGTCTTTATAGGCGGCGATGGCAGCCTTCTTGTCCTGGGGAGTCATCTCGGGGCGCCCTTTTTACCCGGATGATATTAGCGAGCAATTTTATCCGGGTAAATAGGTGCGCCGCTATCTTGAACTTCGTCGGCGCGGGGCTAAGCTTTCGCCAATCGCCATCGAGGAGGGGCGCAATGACCGAGAGCGAAACCCTCGCCGACGTGCGGCGCACGCTGGAAGCCAAACCCGGCGCTGTCGGCGACGCCCTGCCGTCCGCTCCCGGCGTGACGCTCTACAAGGTCATGGGCAAGATGTTCGCCATTCTGGAGGTGCGGAAGGCGCAATATCTGATTGTGAAATCCGACCCGCACCTGGCGGAGATTCTGCGCGAGCAGTACGCGGGCGTCGGCCATCGCAGCCATCTGGACCGGCGGTTCTGGATCGCTATCGACCTGGAGGCCGACGTGCCCGCCGACGAGATCGTCGGGCTGATTTCGGGTTCGTACGACCTGGTCTGCGCGGGCCTTACCCGCAAGCAGAAGGCCGAGTTGGCGAGGCTCTAGCCAAGGCGGCCAGCATTGGTGTTTTCGTAATGAACCGCGAAGGCGCGAAGGACGCTAAGGCGGGCTGCGCCCGCAAGCTAACAGGATAGGCCGGGCATGAGGCTGATCGCGCTTCGCGCCTTCTCTTCGCGGCCTTAGCGCCCTTGGCGGTGGATCCTTTCCTTCATGGGCTCGTCCCCCACCCTTCCCCCTTACGCGGAACCGGTGCATAGGCCCGGCCCATGACCCGGACTCTAACCCGTCCCGCCGACTTGGCCGCCGCCGCCCTGGTGTCGACGCGTGACCTGCCGATGCTGGAGCGGGTCTCGGCGCGGTATGCGACGGCGATCACGGCGGCCAGCGCGGCGTTGATTGATGCGGACGATGCGAACGATCCGATCGCGCGGCAGTTCATCCCCACCGCCGACGAGCTTGTGACCACGCCAGAGGAACTCGCCGATCCGATCGGCGACGGCGCCCACAGTCCGGTCAAGGGGATCGTGCACCGCTATCCCGACCGGGTGCTGCTGCTGCCGACCCATGCCTGCGCCAGCTATTGCCGGTTCTGCTTCCGGCGCGAGACCGTCGGGCCCGGTGGCGCGGGGACTCTGTCGGCCGACGAGCTCGACGCGGCCATGGCCTATATCGCCGGCGATCCGGCGATCTGGGAGGTGATCCTGACCGGCGGCGATCCCCTGGTGCTGTCGCCGGCGCGGATCGGCGCGATCATGGAGCAGCTGGCGAAGATCGAGCACGTCAAGATCGTCCGGGTCCACACCCGAGTGCCCGCCGTCGCGCCGGAGCGGATTACGGACGCCCTGGTCGCGGCGCTGAAGCGCTCAGGCAAGACCACCTATATGGCGCTGCACGCCAACCATCCGCGTGAGCTGACTGCAGAGGCGCGGGCGGCGTGCGGGCGGCTGATCGATGCGGGCGTGGTGATGCTGAGCCAGACGGTGCTGCTGCGCGGGGTCAATGACGATGTCGCGGTGCTGGGGGCGCTGATGCGGGCCTTCGTCGAGACCCGGATCAAGCCCTACTACCTGCACCACGCGGACCTGGCGCCCGGCACCTCGCACCTGCGACTGACCCTGGCCGAAGGGCAGGCGCTGATGCGGGGTCTGCGCGGGACCTATTCAGGCCTGTGCCAACCCACCTTCGTCCTCGACATCCCCGGCGGCCACGGCAAGGCGCCCGTGGGTCCGAACTATGTGGAGGAAGGCGTTGGCGGTGTGGTGGTGACGGACCCTTGGGGCGGTGAGCACGCCTATCCGTAGCGAGCGCCAGCGCCCCGTCGGTCGTCGGCAATATTCACCACGGAGCACACGGAGGGCACAGAGGCGGGCGTAGCCCGCGGTCTAGCCTTGATAGGCAGGCCGCCTAATGATCGCGCTTCGCGCCTCTTGGGGTCCTCACCGCGAGCCGCGGAAACACCGTCGCCTCTGTGCCCTCCGTGTGCTCCGTGGTGAATTTCTTCATCGCCCCACCCATCCGCATACCCCGTTGACGCGCCGCCCTTCCGGGTGCTCTACACCGTCGACAACCAGCGACGCGCAAGGCGCGACTCTGCCGGCTGTCCCGAACATCGCAATGACGTTCCGCCACCGAGACCTGTCGAAGGGTGGATGGGACTTGCCGGGCAGGCGAGAGGACGTATCCAAATGGCCAATGTGACCGTCGTCGGCGCCCAGTGGGGCGACGAGGGCAAGGGCAAGATCGTGGACTGGCTGTCCAACCGCGCCGACGTCGTCGTGCGCTTCCAGGGCGGGCACAACGCCGGCCACACCCTGGTGGTGGGCAATCAGGTCTACAAGCTGTCGCTGCTGCCGTCGGGGGTGGTGCAGGGCAAGTTCTCGGTGATCGGCAATGGCGTCGTCGTCGACCCCTGGGCGCTGCTGTCCGAGATCGAGAAGATCGAAGGCCAAGGCATCAAGATTACCCCGGACCTGCTGGCCGTGGCCGACAACGCCGTACTGATCCTGCCCATCCATGGCGAGCTGGATAAGGCCCGCGAGAGCCAGTCGACCCAGAAGATCGGTACCACCGGACGCGGCATCGGCCCAGCCTATGAAGACAAGGTCGGGCGCCGCGCGATCCGCATCGCCGACCTGGCCGATCCCGACACCCTGCGCGCCAAGATCGACCGGCTGCTCACCCACCACGACGCCCTGCGCAAGGGCCTGGGCCTGGAGCCCGCCGACCCCGAGGCGCTGCTGGCCGCCTTGCTCGAGGTCGCGCCCAAGGTGCTGGCCTATGCCAAACCGACGTGGCGGATTCTCGATGAAAAGGTCAGGGCCGGCGAGCGGGTGCTGTTCGAAGGCGCGCAAGGCGCGCTGCTGGACGTCGACCACGGCACCTATCCCTTCGTCACCTCCTCCAACACCATGGCCGGGCAGGCGGCGGCGGGCTCAGGCCTGGGTCCGCGCTCGGTGGGCTATGTGCTGGGCATCGTGAAGGCCTACACCACCCGCGTCGGCGAAGGCCCCTTCCCCACAGAGCTGGACGATGAGGTCGGCAAACACCTGGCCACCGTCGGCAAGGAGGTCGGGGTGGTGACGGGCCGGGGCCGCCGCTGCGGCTGGTTCGACGCTGTGCTGGTGCGCCAGTCCATCGCCATCAACGGCATCCACGGCATCGCCCTGACCAAGATGGACGTGCTGGACGGGTTGAAGACTCTGAAGGTCTGCATCGGCTACCAGATCGGCGACCAGGTGCTGGACTACCTGCCCTCTGGCCTGAAGGACCAGGCGGCGGCGGTTCCGGTCTATGAGGAGCTGGAGGGGTGGAGCGAGACCACCCAGGGCGCGCGCAGCTGGAAGGATCTGCCCGGCAATGCGGTGAAATATGTCCGCCGCATCGAGGAGCTGATCGGCGCCCAGGTGGCATTGCTGTCCACCAGCCCGGACCGGGACGACACCATCCTGATGCGCGACCCGTTCGAGGACTGAGGGCGCGCTCATAATCTCTCGGACGAAACGCCGCGACAGCTTGTGTATCAAGGGGCCGTTTACGGATCGTCCGGCATAGGAGGCCCGTTAAGGGCGTCCTGTTGATGATCATTCCGGCCGGCAAAAACGCAAATCAGCTCACCGCCTTCCTGCAGCGGGTGATGCTGCTCGACGCCAGCCAGGCCAACGCCCGGATGACGGCCGAACTGGTCAAGGGTCTGGGCGCGGGCCGCATCTATACCGAGACCGCCGAGGCGGCCGCGCTGGAGACCTGCAGAGAGGTTGAGCCGAAGCTGATCATCACCGAACTGGCCGGGCCCCACTTCGATGGCCTGAGGTTCGTCAAGGCGCTGAGGCGCAGCCGGCTGCCCTGCCGTGCGGCGCCCGTCATCATGGTCACCGCCGAAGCCACCGCCGCGACCATCGTCGGGGCGCGCAACGCCGGCGTCCACGAATTCCTGCGCAAGCCCTTCGCCATCCGCGATCTGTCGCGCCGGATGGAAGCGGTGCTGACGGTGCGCCGCGATTGGATCGAGGCAGTGAACTACATCGGCCCCGACCGGCGCCGGTTCAATTCAGGAGAATACCAGGGCCCGCGAAAGCGCCAGGCCGACCAGACCGCGGACGAAGAAGGCCGCCGCATCGAACAGGCGCTGAAAATCCTGAAGTCCGCTCTCAGTGCGGTGACGAGCGATCCCGAACAGGCGCGCCGCTCGTTGCAGGCCCAGGCTCAGGACCTGCATGGCGTCGCGGTGCGGACCAACGACCTGAAGCTGATGGCGGCGGTGGCGCCGCTGCAGCGGGCGATGATCGCCATCGGCGAGGCCGGCGCCTTGTCGCGGCCGTCGCTGGAAGCCGCCGCCGCCGGACTCTGGGCCTTCGCGCCCGCCAAGTCGGCGGATCCATCGCGCGTGGCGATTTGAGTTTCCGCGAACCAGCCGCCTGCATCGGCTCACGCCGGCGCTGGTAACCTACCCCGCGTTTGACTCCGTAAACGCCGAATAGACCAGCGTCCTCAGCTCGCGCCGGATCGGGTAGCTGGACGACGGCAGCAGCTGGGTCATCAGCACCACCGCCAGCTCCTCGCGTGGGTCCACCCAGAAGAAGGTCGAGGCCGCGCCGCCCCAGGACAGGTCGCCCTTGCTGGCCGGGATCAGGGTCGCGGCGGGGTCGATGGTGGTGGAGAAGCCGAGGCCGAAGCCCAGGCCGGCGTAGGCCGCCTCGCTGAACATGGACTTGGACATGGTGGCGATGTCCTGGCCGCCGGGCAGGTGGTTGGCGCCCATCAGCTCGATGGTCTTGGGGCTGATCAGGCGCGCGCCCTCCAGCTCGCCGCCGTTCAGCAGCATCTGGCAGAACCGCATGTAGTCGCGGGCGGTGGACACCAGGCCGCCGCCGCCGGAGACGAAACCGGGCGGCGCCAGGAAGGGGCTCTTGCGAGGATCGTCCTGCAGCACCACGCCCCGGGGCGTCAGCGAGTAGCAGGCGGCCAAACGGTCGGCCTTGGCGGGCGGGGCGTAGAATTCGGTGTCGACCATCTTCAAGGGCTCAAGGACCCGCCGCTTGAGGAACTGTTCGAACGGCATGCCGCTGATCTTGCCGACCAGGTAGCCGACCACGTCGGTGGAGACCGAATAGTTCCAGGCCTCGCCGGGGGAGAATTCCAGCGGCACGCGGGTCAGGCCCGCGATCATGGAATCCAGCGTGCCCTGGGTGTCGATCTCGCCGATGCCCAGCTTGCGGTAGGCGGCGTCGACATTGGTGCGGTTCTGGAAGCCGTAGGTGAGGCCCGAGGTATGGCGTAGCAGGTCGACGACCAACATCGGCCGGGCGGGCGGCTTGGTACGAAAGCCTTGCAGGGTCCCGCCATCAAAGACGCCGAGGTCCTTCCATTCAGGGATATATTTGCTGACCGGATCGTCCAGGGCGACCAGGCCCTCCTCGACCAGCATCATGAAGGCGGTGCTGGTGAGGGGTTTGGTCATGGAATAGATGCGGAAGATGACGTCGTCGCGCATGGGCCGGGCGCGTTCGGCGTCCATCTGGCCAAGGGCCGACAGGTGGGCGACCTGGCCGCGACGGGCGACGGCGATCACCGCGCCCTTCAGCTTGCCGGGCTCGATGTAGTTGCGCTCTAAAAAAGCGTCCAGGCGCGCCAGGCGGTGCGAAGACAGGCCGACGGCCTCGGGTTTGGCGGACATGGCGAACTCCAGGATGCTGGCTTTCACGCCTATCAAAGGCCGGAGCGCGAGGCGACCCTTTCCGGTGCGGCGGAAGACGCCCGCGAGCGCCGCCAGCGCCAACCCGTTTGCTGATAAGGGATTTGCGATCCAGCGGGCTGTCTCGCAACTGTTATGAAGTTGCACGCACCGGAGACTAGAAGGCTGGGTGTATTGGCCGCTCCGCGCCGCCGCCGCGAACCCCCTCATCCTGACTGAGCGGGTCGTCCGACCATGGCGAACGTGACTATTCTTGGCGCTCTGCCTTTTTCATTACAAATTTGTGCTTCAGCCTCGCCAGTAAGATTTCAGGTGTGAGATAACTCAGTCCTATTGACGGCTTAGAGGAACGACGCAACACCCACGCTCGCCTTCGCGGCGCGGGCGGCGTTGTTTGTGAGCCAACCCCGCGCCCGCCCGACGAGGCTGCTAGGAGACCGTATGAGCGAGACGCCCAGTTCACCCGGCCCCTCTCCCTTCTACCGCGCCCCACCGCCGAGGAAACGCCCGGCCTGGCGCACGTGGATGTGGATCGGCGTGGCCCTTCTGGTCGCCATCCTCGTGGCGGTGTTGCTGACGCCCCACCCCGACCAGCATTCGCGCGGTCGCGGCGGCGGTGGCGGCGGACCTGGCGGCGGACGCAACATCCCGACGACGGTGGGTATCGCCACGGCGGTCAAGGGCGACGTCCCGATCACCCTGGGCGCACTGGGCACCGTGACGCCCGAGGCGACCGTGACGGTGCAGAGCCAGATCGCCGGCACGCTGGAAAAGGTGGACTTCACCGAAGGCCAGATGGTCAAGAAGGGCCAACTGTTGGCCGAGGTCGACGAGCGGCCCTACATCGTCGCCCTGGCGCAGGCGCAAGGCGCGCTGGCCCGCGACCAGGCCAGCCTGGCCAACGCCGAGCTCGACCTGAAGCGCTATCAGACCCTGGCCAAGCAGGACTCGGTGTCCGGCCAGCAGGTCGACACCCAGGCCGCCCTGGTCAAACAGGACGAGGGGACGGTGAAGACCGACGAGGCCAACATCGCCTCGGCCAAGCTGAACCTGATCTATTGCCGGGTCATCGCGCCGGTCTCCGGCCGCGTCGGCCTGCGCCAGGTCGACCCCGGCAACTACATCACCTCGGCCTCCACCACCGGCGTGGTGATCATCACCCAGATCGACCCGATCGACATCGTCTTTTCCCTGCCCGAGGACGACGTGTCCCAGGTCCAGGCCCGGGTCGCCCAGGGCGTGACCCTTCAGGTCACCGCGCTCGACCGCACCGGCGCGGTCACCCTGGCGCAAGGCTCGCTGCTGACCCTGGACAACCAGATCGACACCTCCACCGGCACGGTGAAGGCCAAGGCCCGCTTCGCCAATCCGACGGGGGTCTTGTTCCCCAACCAGTTCGTCAACGTCACCCTTTTGGTGAACACCCTGAAGGACGCGGTGATCGTGCCGACCCAGGCCGTGCGTCACGGCTCCAAGGGTGACTATGTCTTCACCGTCGACCAGGACCCGCTGACCGGCGGCAACACCGCCAAGATGGTGATCGTCAAGGTCGGCCCCGCGGACGGCGACCGCACCTCGATCGCATCGGGCGTCAATGTCGGCGATCAGGTGATCACCGACGGCGGCGACCGCCTCACCGACGGCGCGACCATCTTCCTGCCGGGCCAGGCCATGCCCAACATGTCCCACCAGAAGAAGGCCGGCGGCCTGTTCGGCTGGATCGCCGGCCTGTTCGGCCATAAGCCGGCCGCCGACGGCGGCGCGGCGGCAAGCGCCTCTGGCGGTGCAGGCGGCGGCTCAACCGCTAGCGCTGGTGGTGGCGACAATGCTGGCGCGGGCGGTGGCGGCGGTGGACATGGCGGCGGCGCGGCGCGCATGCAGGCCATGCTCGCCCAGCTCAACCTCACCCCCGACCAGCAGTCGAAGATCACCGCGATCGAGGCGGCCACGAAGCAGAAGATGCAGGCGGCGGGAGACGATCCCGACGCCCGCCACGCGGCCATGCACGACAGCATGCAGCAGATCGCGGCGGTGCTGACCGCCGACCAGAAGGCCAAGCTCCAGCAGTTGCGGGATCAGGCTCGCGCGGCCGGCGGCGGCGGATCGCCTAGCGGCGGTCTGGAAAGCGCTTCGCCAGCGCCAGCAGCAGGCGGCTCTCCGTCGACCTCGATCGGCGCCCAGCCTTCGCCGGTCGCCCCGCCGCCCACCGCGCCGGACTCCAGCGCGCCGCCTCCGCTGGCCTCGGCCGGCGGCGATGAAGGCGGTCATGGCGGCGGTGGCGGCGGTCGCGCGGCGCTGATGGCCATGCTCACCGACGATCAGAAGGCCAAGGTCAAGGCCATCTTCGACGACGCCAAGGCCTCCGGCGACTTCTCGCAGGTTCGCGCCAAGATGGCCGCCATCCTGACGCCCGACCAGAAGGCCAAGCTCGCGGCCATGCGGGCGGCGCACCAGGGCGGCGGTGGCGGCGGGGATCAGTGATTGCATGACCGCTTCTGACATGGCCCTGGCCATCCGGCGGCGCGTCCTGAAGGGACATCACGCCCCCAAGCAACGGGACGCCTGATGAGTCCCTCACGCCCGTTCATCACCCGGCCGGTAGCGACCTCGCTGCTGATGGCGGCGATCATGCTGGTGGGCCTGGTCGCGTTCAAATTCCTGTCGCTCTCGGCCCTGCCCGAGGTGGACTACCCGACCATCCAGGTCTCCACCTTCTATCCAGGCGCGAGCCCGGAGGTGATGGCCAACACCGTCACCGCGCCGCTGGAGCGCCAGTTCGGCGCGATGGAAGGCCTCAAGCGGATGTCGTCGATCAGTTCGGCGGGCGCTTCGGTGGTCACCCTGCAGTTCGGCCTGGATACGGCCCTGGACGTAGCCGAACAGGAAGTGCAGGCGCAGATGAGCGCCGCGGCCAACCTGTTGCCCGTCGACCTGCCTCAAGCGCCCAGCTACGCCAAGGTCAATCCCGCCGACGCGCCGGTGCTGACGCTGGCCTTGACCTCCAAGACCATGCCGCTGACCCAGGTCGAGGACCTGGCCGACCAGCGTATCGCCCAAAAAATCTCCCAAATCACCGGCGTCGGCCTGGTCAGTATTTCGGGCGGCCAACGCCCTGCCGTGCGCATCCAGGTCAATACCCAGGCCCTGGCCTCCTACGGCCTGACGATGGAGAACCTGCGCACCACCATCGCCAACAGCAACGCCAACACCGCCAAGGGCAGCTTCGACGGCGTGGTCCAGGCGACCACCATCGACGCCAACGACCAGCTCACCGACGCGGCCAGCTATCTGAACGTGGTGGTCGCCTACAAGAGCGGGCAGCCGATCCGGCTGAAGGACGTGGCCAAGGCGGTGGACAGCGCTGAGAATACCCGACTGGGCGCCTGGATGGCGTCCAAGGCGGTGACGCCGTCCACCGTCACCCCGGCGGTGATCCTGAACATCCAGCGGCAGCCGGGCGCCAACGTCATCGCCACGGTGAACCAGATCGAGGATTCGCTGACGGCGCTGAAAGCCACCCTGCCGCCTGGCGTGGAGCTGTCGATCCTGACCGACCGCACCACCGGCATCCGCGCCTCGGTGGTCGACGTCGAATTCGAGCTGATCCTGTCCGTCCTGCTGGTGGTGGCGGTGATCTTCGTCTTCCTGCGCAGCATCCAGGCGACCTTCATCGCCAGCGTCGCGGTGCCCCTGTCCCTCGTCGGGACGTTCGGGGTCATGTATCTGCTGAACTTCAGCCTCAACAACCTGACCCTGATGGCGCTGACGATCGCCACCGGCTTCGTCGTCGACGACGCCATCGTCATGATCGAGAACGTCTCCCGCTACATCGAGGCTGGCGACAACCCGATGGACGCCGCGCTCAAGGGCGCCGAGCAGATCGGGTTCACCATCATCTCGCTGACGGTCTCGCTGATCGCGGTGCTGATCCCGCTGCTGTTCATGGGCGATGTGGTGGGCCGGCTGTTCAGGCAGTTCGCCATCACCCTGGCGGTGACCATCGTCATCTCGGCGATCGTGTCGCTGACCCTGGTTCCGATGCTGTCGGCCCGATGGCTGAAGCCGCACAGCGACACCAAGCTCAGCGGCTTCTCCCGGCGCTCCGAAGCGATCTTCGACAACGTCCTGGCCCGCTATGACAGCGCCCTCAGCTGGGTGCTGGAGCGCCAAGTCGCCACCATGATCGTCGCCACGGTCACCGTGGCCCTGACCGTCCTGCTTTACATCATGATCCCCAAGGGCCTGTTCCCGACCCAGGACACCGGTGTGATCCAAGGGATCACCTCCGCGTCTCAGAGCGTCTCCTACACCAACATGGCTCAGCTGCAGGAGAAGTTGGCGGACGTGATCCGACAGGACCCGGACGTGGACAGCCTGTCGTCCTTCATCGGCGTCGACGGCGTCAACAACACCCTCAACGCCGGCCGGATGCTGATCAATCTGGCGCCCCACGGCCATCGCACGGCCTCCCAGGCCAAGATCCTGGAGCGGCTGCGCAGCGAGGCCAGCCAGGTCGCCGGCATCAGCCTCTATCTGCAACCGGTGCAGGACCTGACCATCGACGCCAGCGTCAGCCCCGCCCAGTACCAGTTCGCCCTGGAAGGCGCGAACCAGGCCGATATCAACACCTGGGCCGGCAAGCTGATCGACCAGCTGAAGCAGACCAGACAGGTCCGCAACCTCAGCGCCGATGTGCAGAACCAGGGCCTGGCCGCCTACATCGACATCGACCGCGCCACCGCCGCCCGTCTGGGCGTGACGCCGGCTACGGTGGACGCCGCCCTCTATGACGCCTTCGGCCAGCGGATCATCTCGACCATCTACACCCAGTCCAACCAGTATCGGGTGATCCTGGAGGCCGATCCGACCCTGCTGCAAAGCCCAGCCGCGCTGAAACAGGTCTATATGCAGTCCAGCGGCGGGGTCGCCACGCCGCTCTCGGCCTTCGCCACCATCCGCACCCAGACCGCGCCGCTGCAAGTGAACCACGTCGGCCAGTTCCCGGCGGCCAACCTCAGCTTCGATGTGAGCCCCGGCGTGTCCCTGGGCGAGGCGGTGAGCTCGATCCGCAAGGCCGAGCAGACGATCAAGATGCCGGGCACGATCAACACCACCTTCATGGGGGCGGCGGCGGCGTTCCAGGATTCGCTCGGCAACGAGCTGTGGCTGATCCTGGCAGCGATCGTGACGGTCTATATCGTGCTGGGCGTGCTCTATGAGAGCTACATCCATCCGATCACCATCCTGTCGACCCTGCCGTCCGCCGGCGTCGGCGCCCTTCTGGCGCTGATGCTGTTCGGTCAGGACCTGGGGGTGATCGGCATCATCGGCATCATCCTGCTGATCGGGATCGTGAAGAAGAACGCGATCATGATGATCGACTTCGCCCTCGACGCCGAGCGGACCGAAGGCAAGCCGCCGCGGGAAGCGATCCACCAGGCCGCCTTGCTGCGGTTCAGGCCGATCCTGATGACCACCCTGGCGGCCCTGTTCGGCGCCCTGCCGCTGATGCTGGGCTGGGGCGTGGGCTCGGAGCTGCGCCATCCACTGGGCATCTCCATCGTCGGCGGCCTGATCGTCAGCCAGATGCTGACCCTGTTCACGACGCCGGTGATCTATCTGCAGTTCGATAGCCTGGCCAAGCGGCTCAACCGCCGCCTCAACCTGCGCAAGGGCGAAGACGATCCGAACGAGTCGGAAACCCGGCCGGACGGGCGCGAACCGACATGAACCTGTCGGAACCCTTCGTCCGCCGGCCGATCGGCACCCTGCTGCTCACCATCGGCGTGGCCATGGCGGGGATCGGCGCCTTCTTCCTGTTGCCGGTGGCGAACCTGCCGCCGATCGACATCCCGACCATCCAGGTCCAGGGCAACCTGCCCGGCGCCAGCCCCGAGACCATGGCCACCAGCGTGGCCGGCCCCTTGGAACGCCACCTGGCGCACATCTCCGGCGTGACCGAGATGACCTCGCAGAGCCGCGTCGGCACCACCGGCATCGCCCTGCAGTTCGACCTGAGCCGCAATATCGACGGCGCCGCGCGCGATGTGCAGGCGGCCATCGAGGCCTCCACCGTCGACCTGCCGTCGACGCTGAAGACCCTGCCGGTCTACCGCAAGATCAATCCCGCCGCCGCGCCCATCGTCGTGCTGGCGCTGACCTCCGACACCAAGACCTCGCCGCAGATCTATGACTCGGCCTCCAACATCGTCGTGCAGAAGCTGTCGCAGATCACCGGCGTCGGCGAGGTCGACCCCATGGGCGCATCGCTGCCGGCGGTGCGGGTGGAGCTGAACCCCAGGGCCCTCTACCAGGACGGCATCGGCCTGGAAGACGTACGCGCGGCCATCACCTCGGCCAACGCCCACCTGCCCATCGGCGTGGTGGAAGACGGCGCTCAGAAACTGCAGGTCTACACCAACGATTCCGGCATCACCGCCGACGACTATCGGCCCCTGGTGATCGCCTACCGCAATGGGGCGGCGGTGCGGCTGGGCGATATCGCGGCCGTCATCGATGGCCAGGAGGATGTCCACAACCTGGGCCTGTTCGACGGCAAGGCGGCGGTGATCGTGCAGGTCATCAGCCAGCCCGGCGCCAACATCATCGCCACGGTGGACGCGATCAAACAGGCCTTGCCCGAGCTGCAGGAGGCCCTGCCGCAGGACATCAAGATGCAGCTGGCGGTGGACCGCACCACCGCCATCCGCACCTCGCTCACCGAGGTGGAGAAGACCCTGCTGATCGCCACCCTGCTGGTGGTGGCCGTGGTGGCCATCTTCCTGCGCAGCCTGTCGGCGACCATCGTGCCGGCGGTGGCCGTGGTGGTCTCCCTGCTCGGCACGCTGGGGGTGATGCTGCTGCTTGGCTTCAGCCTGGACAATCTGTCGCTGATGGCCCTGACGGTCTCGACCGGCTTCGTGGTCGATGACGCCATCGTCGTGCTTGAGAATATCACCCGTCACGTCGAGCAGGGCATGCCCCGGTTCGAGGCGGCCCTGGCCGGCGCCAAGGAGGTGGGGTTCACCGTGGTCTCGATCAGCGCCTCGCTGATCGCGGTCTTCACCCCCGTCCTGCTGATGGGCGGCATCCCGGGCCGGCTGTTCCACGAGTTCGCCCTGACGGTCTCGACCGCCATCGTGGTCTCGCTGATCATCTCCCTGACCACCACGCCGATGCTGTGCGCCTGGCTGGTGAGCAAGCCCAAACCACTCCACGAGGCCGGCCTGTTGGCGCGCTGGTCGGAGCGGTCGTTCGACTGGATGGCGGGGGTCTATCAGCGGGCCCTGATCTGGGCGCTGGATTCCGGGCCGGTGATCCTGGTGATCCTGGTCGCGACGATTTTCCTGAACGTCTACCTCTATGTGGTCGTGCCCAAGGGCTTCTTCCCGCAACAGAGCGGCGGCGCCCTGCAGGGTTTCATGCAGACCGACCAGGACGCCTCGTTCCGGCCGACCCAGATGCGGCTGACGCAGTTCGTCAACATCATCCACAAGGACCCGTCCGTCGACCACGTGACCGGCTTTACCGGCGGCCGCGCGGCGGGCGGAGCGGTGATCGTCAACCTGAAGCCGATCGATCAGCGCGATCACCACGAGAGCGACGACGACGTGATCTCCCGGTTGCGGCGCAAGATGTTCGCGGTGGCCGGCGCGACCCTGTTCCTGCAATCGCCCCAGGCCGTGCAGGCGGGCGCCCGCACCGGCTACGCCCAATACCAGTACACCCTGACCGCGGACGACCCCGCCCTTCTGAAGACCTGGGCGACCAAGCTCTACAACGAGCTGAAGAAACATCCCGACCAGCTGCCGGACGTCAACTTCAACGGCGAGGCGGACCACGGGCTGGAGACCTATCTCACCATAGACAGGGACACCGCCGCCCGCTTTGGGCTGAGCGCCATCGACGTCGACAACAACCTCTATGACGCCTACGGCCAGCGCCAGGTGTCGGTGATCTACAAGGAACTGAACCAGTACCATGTGATCATGGAGGTGGCGCCCGCCTACAGCGCCGGGCCCTATGATCTGGACGGGGTCTATATCTCCACCAACCAGCCCTCGACGGCCGTCACCGCGGCCACTGCCGCCACGACAGCCGCCACACAACAGGCCACCGCCGCGGCCACGGCCCAGGCCAACACCATCGCGGGCGGGACCTCGACCAGCACGCCGACAACCAGCGCCACGACCTCTCTGCTGGCCAGCACCGACGCCCTCGCCGCCTCCGCCACCAGCTTCGCCGCCACGCCAGGCGGCGCCTCCGTGGCCGGCGGCGCGGCGATCGGCGTGACCGGCCCCACGGCGCCCGACAGCCGCAACGCCGCCAATGGCGTGGCGGTCAGCGAGGAGGCCGAGGGCATGGTGCCGCTGAAGACCTTCGCCCGCTATGCGCCCTCGACCGCGCCCATCCAGGTCAGCCACCAGGACGGCAGCGTGGCGACCACCATCTCCTTCAACCTGCAGCCCGGGGCCTCGCTCAGCGACGCGGTGCAGATCATGAATCAGGCTCAGACCACCATCCACCTGCCGACCACCATCGTCGGCAGTTTCCAGGGCACGGCCAAGCAGTTCCAGCAGTCACTGGGCTCCGAGCCGATCCTGATCGTGGTGGCGCTTTTGGCCATCTACATCGTGCTCGGCGTGCTCTATGAGAGCTACGTCCACCCGCTCACCGTGCTGTCGACCCTCCCCTCCGCCGGGGTCGGCGCCTCGATGGCGTTGATCCTGTTCAACACCGAGTTCAGTCTGATTTCCCTGTTGGGCGTCCTGCTATTGATCGGCATCGTCAAGAAGAACGCGATCATGATCATCGACTTCGCCATCGACGGACAGCGGGCTCAGGGCCTGACGGCGCGGGACGCCATCTACCAGGCCTGCATGCTGCGTTTCCGCCCCATCATGATGACCACCTTCGCCGCCATCCTGGGCGCGCTGCCGCTGGTGATCGCCAGCGGCGAGGGCTCGGAACTGCGGCGCCCCCTGGGCATCACCATCATCGGCGGCCTGGTGGTGAGCCAGGTGCTGACCCTTCTGACCACCCCGGTGGTCTATCTTTATCTCGATCGTCTGCGTCGCCGACGCGGCGACGAGAGCCATCTGAGCCACCTGCTCGGCTCAAATCCGGCCTCCGGCGCCACCCCGCTCGAACCGGAACCCGTCTAGGAGATCTTTTTGTGATGTACCCGCGATCCCCTCGCCTGACCCTTGCCCCAACCCTTGCGTTGGCCCTCATGGGGGGCGCCGCCCTGGCCGGCTGCGCCGTCGGCCCCAACTACAAGCGGCCCCCGGTCGAGCATCCGGCGCAGTTCAAGGAAGTGGCCGACTGGCAGCCGGCGCAGCCCGAGGACGGGGTCGACCGCGGCGACTGGTGGTCGGTGTTCAACGATCCGATCCTGAACGACCTCGAAGGTAAGGTGGCCATCTCCAACCAGACCGTGGTGGGGGACGAGGCGGCCTATAAGGAAGCCCGGGCCCTGGTCGCCGAGCAGCGGGCCGCCCTGTTCCCGACCATCGACCTGACCGGCGGCGGATCAGAGTCCGGTACGCGGGTCATCACGACGACTGCGGGCGGCGGGACATCGTCTGGCCAGGTGGTCACCCACACCTACCAGGTCGCCCTTGGCGCCAGCTGGGCGCCGGACCTGTGGGGCCGGGTTCGCCGCGAGATCGAGAACGCCAAGGCCGACGCCCAGGCCACCGCCGCCGACCTCGCCAACGCCAAGCTGACCCTGCAAAGCGAACTGGCCGCCGACTACTTCCAGCTGCGCCTGGACGATGCGGAAGAGGTGCTGCTGAAAGATACGGTCACGGCCTATCAGCGGTCGCTGACCATCACCCAGAACAAATACAATTCCGGCGTGGCGGCCCAGGCCGACGTGCTGCAGGCGAAGACCCAGTTGGAGACCGCCGAGGCGAGCGAGGTCGATCTGGAGAGCAACCGCGCCCAGAACGAACACGCCATCGCCATGCTGACCGGCCAGGCGCCGTCCGACCTGACCATCGTCCCGATCGCCGACTGGAAGCCGCAGGTGCCGGTCACGCCGGAACTGGTGCCGTCACAGCTGCTGCAACGGCGTCCGGATATCGCCGCGGCCGAGCGCACCGCCAAGGCGGACAACGCCCTGATCGGCGTCCAGGTCGCCGGCTACTTCCCCGACATCACCCTGAGTGGGTCCTATGGATTCACCAGCAGCGCGCTGAGCACCCTGTTCAAAGCGTCCAACGCCGCCTGGTCCTACGGCGCCAGCGGCACCCAGCTGGTGTTCGACGCCGGCGCCACCTCCGCCAGGGTCCGCGAGGCCAAATACGCCTACGACCAGAGCGTTGCGCAGTACCGGCAGACCGTGCTGGCCGCCTTCCAGAACGTGGAAGACGAACTGGCCGCCGATCGCGTGCTGCAGAAGGAGGAGCCTTACAAGGTCGCCGCCTCGAGCGACGCCGACCGGGCCGAGAAGATCCTGCTGAACGAGTACAATGCCGGGACGGTCGACTACACCAGCGTGGTGACGGCCCAGGCGACGGCGCTCAGCGCCCGCCAGACCCTGCTCACCTTGCAGGTCCAACGGATGACAACCCAGGTCAGTCTGGTGGAGTCCCTTGGCGGCGGCTGGACCACCAAGGACCTGCCCAAGGATTAAATAAACTTAAGGTCCTACCGCCGCGCTGGGATCGGGCCTAGATTCTGGTCGGTCACGCCAGACGTGACGAGAAGCCTGGGAGGCTGAAGTGAAGTCTTGGATCTCGCGGACACGAGCCGCGATGCTGATCCTGATCGCGCCGATCGCACTGGCCGGTTGCGGCGTGAACAATATTCCGACCAAGGAAGAATTCGCCAAAGCCAAGTGGGCCGACGTCCAGAACGACTACCAGCGGCGGTCCGACCTGATCCCTAACCTGGTCGCCACCGTGCAGGGTTACGCCAACCAGGAGAAGAGCGTGCTGGTGCAGGTGACCCAGGCCCGGGCCAACGCCACCCATGTGTCGGTGGACGCCTCGACGGTGTCCGACCCGGCCAAGTTCCAGCAGTATGAACAGGCGCAGAACCAGCTGTCCGGCGTACTTGGTCACCTGTTGTCGATCACGGAAAACTATCCTGACCTGAAGTCCAACCAGAACTTCCTGGCGCTGCAGTCGCAGCTGGAAGGCACCGAGAACCGGATCACGGTCTCGCGGCGCGACTACAATGAGGCGGTGCGCGACTATAACACCGAGCTGCACACCTTCCCCGGCGTGCTCTGGGCCGACAGCGTCTACAAGAACGAAAAGCCGATGCTGCCCTTCCAGGCCACCGCCGACGCGCAGACCGCGCCCAAGGTGAGCTTCGCCCCGACGACCGGGCAATGACCCAATCCATCACCCTCCCCGCTCGGCCTGGAACGGGGGGACGGTGGGCGGCGGCCTTTGCCGTCGTCGCCCTCACCCTGCTGGCGGCCTTCCACACGATGGCCGCGCCAACCTTCCCGGCGCTGACGGGACGGGTGGTGGATGACGCCCACGCCCTCTCGCCGCAAACCCAGGAAGACCTGACCAACAAGCTCGCGGCGCTTGAGCAAAAGACCGGCGACCAGGTGGTCGTCGTCACCCTGCCCGACCTGCAGGGCATGGATATCGAGGACTACGGCTACCAGCTCGGCCGCGCCTGGGGGATCGGTCAGAAGGGCAAGGACACCGGCGCCCTGTTCATCGTCGTGCCGTCCGAACACAAGGTGCGGATCGAGGTCGGCTATGGCCTTGAGCCGGTGATGACCGACGCCATGTCCAGCGTCATCCTGCAGACCCAGGTCCTGCCCAGGTTCCGCTCCGGCGACGTCGATGGCGGGGTGGAAGCCGGGACCGACGCCATCGTCCAACAACTGGGCCTGGATCCCGCGACGGCCAAGGCCAACGTCCAGGCCGCCGAACAGCGGCCGGCCGCGCCACCCTTCCGCATTCCGATCTTCCTGATCATCCTGCTGGTCTTCTTCGTAGTCCGGATGTTCATGGGCGGCGGGCGAGGCGGCGGCGGACTTTGGGCTTTGCCGTTCCTGTTCATGGGCGGCGGCGGCGGTTATCGCGGCGGCGACTTTGGCGGCGGCGGCGGGGGAGGCGGCGGCTTCAGCGGCGGCGGCGGATCGTTCGGAGGCGGCGGCGCCTCGGGGGGCTGGTGATGTATTCCAAGGCCGATCACGATCGCATTCACGACGCCATAGCCGAGGCGGAGACGCGCACCAGCGGCGAAATCTTCTGTGTGGTCGCCAGGGAGAGCGGCGCCTATCGCGAGGCGCCCCTGGCCTGGGCGGCGATCGTCGCCCTGCTGGCGCCGCCACTGGGGCTGATCGCCGGCTTCAGGCCCGGCGAAGTGGTTCGCGCCGTTAGCGGGCTGACCGAAGGCGGCTGGGTGGCGGCGCACACGGGCGCTTTGAACAGCGCCCTCATGGCGGCCCTGGTCGGCTATGCCCTGGTGCAGCTTGTGCTGTTCATCGCCACCCTGGCGATCGTGTCGATTCCGCCGGTGCGGCGGCTTCTGACGCCTGGATTTGTAAAACGCGAGCACGTTCACGCCCGAGCGGTCGAGCAGTTCTCGCACCGCCTGCATCAGACCTCCGGGCGCACCGGCGTGCTGATCTTCGCCTCGCTGGCGGAGCGGCGGGTCGAGGTGATCGGCGATGAGGACATCCACGCCAAGGTCGGCGACGCCGCCTGGGACGGCGCGGTCGCCGCCGCCCTCGCCAAGATCAAGACCGGCGACGTCGCCAGCGGCTTGATCGAGGCGGTGCGGTTATGCGGCGAAGCGCTCGCCGCCCACTTCCCGCCGGACGGGTCGGGGGCGCCCGCCGGCGACATCGCCGAGGTTTGACGACCTAGCTGATCTGGCCGCGGATACGCCGGGCCATGTCCAGGTGCTGTTGCACCAGGGGCGCGGTCTTGTTGGCCGCGTCCTTGATCGGGCCGGGATGGCCGTTCATGGCGTAGTCCTGCATCAGCTGCAGCGCCTGTTCGTGGGCATGGACCTGCTGGTCGATGTAGGCGCGATCGAAGTCTCCCCCCTCCCGGTGCATCAGATCGTGGATCATATGCTTCTGATCGTCCGTCAGCATGGGCGGCGGCGGCGGGGTCATGCCGGCGTCGCGGATCGCCATCTTCAGGTCACGCGTGGTCTGGGTGTGGGCCATGACCATGTGGGCCGCGAAGTCACGCACCATTGGCGATGAGGACTTCTGCTGGGCGAGGCGCCCTTCGCGGCGTTCGAATTCATCCGATTGGGACGCCTTGGTGACGAAGTCCATCGTCATGCCATCGTGCATCATGCGGCCATCGGGCGTGGGCATACCCGGGCCCATCGGCGGCGGGCCGTTCTGCGGCATCGGGCCAGGGCCGGGTTGCGCGAGCGCGGTCGTGGCCAGCGCCAGGGTGGCGGCGCCGGCGAGCAGATATTTGCCGATCATGGATGTCTCCCTCTGAGATACGCGCGCCAGCCGGCGGCGATCGTGTGGAGGCCAAACCAGCGGCGTTCGGCGAGGTTCCAAATCGCCGATGAAGGGTTCGTAAGCTTAGCTATGATCCCTTCTGACTTATCGGCGTTACCTCCTTGGGTTTTCAGGAGTTGAGAGATGCACAAGGTATTCGAAGTCGCGCCACGGCGAGGCGCCTGGGACATCCGGCACAATCAGGTCGGGTTTCGTCACTTCCAAAGCAAGCGCGAGGCGATCAGGGTTGCGATCCTGCTGGGCCGCATGCAGCTGCGCATGGGCGACGATGCCGAGGTGATCGTCCAAGACGATCAAGGCGCGCCGCAAACCCACCGCCACATTTCCGCGCAACACGCGTGACCACAATGACCTGGCGCTGCTAAGCTCGGCGCGCGAGGAGGACCTATTCGATGACGTGGAAGACCCGTGCGGCAGCCTGCGCCCTTACCCTTGCAGCACTCGCCGTGAGCGCGCCGGCGGCATATGCCCAGACCGATCCCGCCGCCGCGCAGGTCGATGGCTTCGACAACGCCCTGATCGGCGTCATGAAGCAGGCTGACCAGCTGGGCGTGAAAGGCCGGGCGCGGAAGCTGACGCCAGAACTCGAGCGCGCTTTCAACCTGACAGCGATGACCCGGTTCGCCGTCGGCCCCTCCTGGGCCACTATGAGCGACGCGGACCACGCGGCCCTGGTCGCCGCCTTCACCCGGTATTCCGCCGCCAGCTACGCCCACAATTTCGACAGCTATACCGGCGAGAAGTTCGTGGTCGACCCCGGTGTCGAGACCCGCGGCCCCGACAAGATCGTCAAGACCCAGCTCATTCCCAGTCACGGCGCGCCGGTGGTGATCGACTACCGCATGCGCAGCGACGGCGGGACCTGGAAGATCATCGACGTCTACTTCCAGGGCACCATCAGCCAGCTGACCACCCGCCGCTCCGACTTCGCCGCGACCGCCTCCAGCGGCGCCAGCGCCCTGGTCGCACACATGGATGCGCAGACGGACAAGCTGTTGAAATAGCCCCCTGGTTGGCGGCCGGAAAAACCGGTCTGCTGTTCGGCTGAGCAGATGAATGGAGCGGTTGTGGCGCTGGCCCGCGTCGGCGCCAGCCTTCAGGCCGCGCTCAGGCATTCAACCATCCGCGCGGCGCGATGGCGCCAGAGACCAGCCTCAAGAACCCTCTGGTGGCCCAGCCCAGCCATGGTCTCGCCTTGATCGCTCTCAATCAGGCGGCCGGCGACCTCCGCCACGTCACCGGTCTTCGCGCGATTGAAAAACGCGCGTTCGTCTGGGCTTTGGAACATCCAGGCGAGCTGCTCGCTGTAGTCCGACAGAACGGCGGCCCCAGCCATCGCGGAATGGATCGCCCGCTCGCAGGCGCCGTTGGCGGCGTTCAGGTTGATGACGACCTTGGCGTCTCCGTACAGGGTGTTGAGGTCTTTGAAATCCACCCGGTAGTCTAGGTAGACCACATTGCCGCGGTCTCCGAGAAAATCCCGCCAGCCTGACCCGCAAATGGTGAGTGGCAGACCGGAATCCGCCAACGACTGAATGATGTTGATGCGATCGAGATGGCGGAAATAGTTGAACGGAAAGCGGAGCAGGTCGATGATTTGATCGTCTAACGCCGGATCGACTCCAAATTTCGCGCCCAACTTCAGGTCGTCTGACGTTTTATTGAAAGCGTCCAACAGAGAGGCCGCTTCGTCCGCCAACAGCCGCTCGGCAACACCCACTAACAGACGCTTGGCGGGGCTAAGGTCGGACTTTTCCCAGATGGGTTCAGGCTGGCCGTTCCATGTTGCGGCCACGAAGATCGACCACGGGCGCGACCGATAGGGCTTGGCTGGGGATTGAAGCGGCTCCGCGCCGGGCAACATCGAAATACCTTGCCCAGGGACCTTGATCGCCCGGGCGAACTTCAAATGATCAGGATTGGAATAGATCGCGTATCTGTTTTGAAGCTGCCTCGTTCGGCTCTGTGGCGCGAGGATCGGATGATCGAGCTGCCACCCCAAAAACTTCAGGCCCATGGCGTCGAAGAAGGACGCGCCGTTGGCGAGCAGCGTGGCCCCGAACAGGGCGTTGAATGACACAACGGCGTCGAACCGGGTCGCTTGCAATTCCCGCGCTAAATGGGCCGGATTGACCATGTCGTTGGCGACGTAGATCGATTGGTCCGTAATGGCGGACTCATGCCCCAGCTCGGCGAGGGCGCCATGAAGCGAATTGGCGAACTGGCTGTAGACGTGGCTCTCAGCACACGCCTTGACGAGCAATATCTTCAAGACACCTCCCGAAACCGCGCCCGTCGGTGACCTGGGCGGAAATATGTACTCACAGCAAATATCACGGGCCGAGGTCCTCTATTCGTCGACGCCGGCCGGCCCAATTTGCACGCCTTCGCGGAGACGAACGCCTTTTGGGATCAGCTCGCGCTCGCCGCATCCTTGGGCGGCGGCCCCATTAGCGCCGGCTGGAACAGCAGGGCCGAGACCAGGGTCCAGATCAGCGAGATCATCAAAAGCTTGCCCATGCTGGCCGTGCCGGGGTGGCTGGAGGCCCACAGCGAGCCGAAGCCGGTGGCCGTGGTCAGGGCGCTGAAGAAGACCGCGCGGGTCAGGCTGGATTCGATCAGATGCTCGCCGCCCGAGCGCCAGGCCATCACGAAATAGATGTGGAAGGCGACGCCGATGCCGAACAGCAGCGGCAGGGCGATGATGTTGGCGAAGTTCAGCGACTGGCCGAGCAGGACGCAGCTGCCCATGGTCAGCAGCCCGGTCAGGACGATCGGCGCCATGGTGATCGCCACGTCCCGCACCCGCTTCAGCACGATGAACAGCAGGATGGTGATGGCGATGAAGGACAGTACGCCCGCCTCGAGGAAGGCGCCGACAATGGTATTGCCGCTTTCCTGAACCGCGATCGGCGTGCCGACCACATTGGGGTCGACCGTGCGCACCGCCTCGGTGAATTTGCGCAAGACCTCGTTGTTGTTGGAATCCCCCTTGGGGATCACAGAGATTCGCGCGCGGCCATCCGGCGCCAGCCATTGCTGCTTCAGGTCCGCCGGCAGGGTGTCGAGGCTTACGGCCTGGGCCTGCAACGAGTTGCGAGTCTGATCCAGCAGGGTGTTCAAGCCGGGGATAAGGGCCTCGGTCGCCTGCTGACGCAGGGCGGGCGAGCCCTTGGCCAGGCGGTCCAAGGCGGCGGCGAGGCGGCGCACCTCATTGGCGGCTGGCGTGGTGTTGGTCCCCGCGGCCGAGGCGAGTTGGCTCGCGGTCGCGGCCACGCTGGCCTGGATTTCCGCGTCGGTCGGCGGCGGCGATACCGCGATCGGGTTGAGCGACAGGTCCAGCAGGGTCGAGGCGTCGCTGATGGCGGCCAGCTTTTCCGGCTGATCGGTGGGAATGAAGCTCTGCAACGTGCGCACGCCTTCGACCGGCGCCAAGGCGGCGAACCGGGCCGCGATCGGCTGGGCGGCGGCCAGAGACGGCGCAAGGGTCTGTAGCGTATTCGGGGACTCGTCCGGATCCTTCATCAGGTCCAGCAGGGTCGAGACGGACTCCACCTTCTGGCTGCGCAGGTGGATCGGGTTGAAGTCGAAATGCAGCATGGGCAGCAGCGCCGCCGAGCCGAGGGCGGCGACCACGCCGGTCCCGATCACGAGCCGGCGATGGCCGAGCAAGAAGCTGTCCAGGGCCTGCAGGGAAAAGGGCTTCTCGGCCTGGCGCGGCGGCTTGGGCGGGAAGAGCCGCAGCAGGGCCGGCAGCAGCGACAGGCTGAGCAGCAGGGCGAAGATCAGGCCGAAGCCGGCGATGACGCCGAGCTGGGACACGCCAATATAGGCCGTGGGTCCAAAGGCCAGAAAGCCCGAGGCGATCGCCGCCGCCGCCAGGGTCAGCGACCGGCCCATGCCGACGCCGGTCGCCTTGAGCGCCGCGACGGTCTTGGCGCCGGCCAGCTGTTCGGCGCGGAAGCGAACGCTGAACTGGATGCCGAAGTCGATACCGAGGCCCACGAACAGCGGGATGAAGGCCACCGAGATCAGGTTGAACCTGTGAAAGATCAAAAGCCCGAACGCCGCCGCCGCGGCCAGGCCAACGAGGGTGGTCACCAGGATGGCGGCGATGGTCCTTGCCGACCGCACCGCCAGCCACAGCATGGTGAGGATGGCGAAAAAGGCTATGGCGCCGATCAGCTGCGCCCGGTCCGCCAGGGTGGCGAATTCCTCGTCCTCCAGCGGCACTGGCCCGGTCAGGCGAACCCGCACGCCATTGGCCTCGGTCAGGCCGAGCGACGCGATGGCCTTACGGATGTCGTGAGAGGCGTCGGAGCCAGGCTCGAGCTTGGCGAAGTCCAGACGCGGGTCGACCAGGATCACCTTGCGCAGTTGGTGCGGGTCCGGCTTGCCATCGCTGACCAAGCCTTCCCAGGAGAAGAAGGCGGGCTTGCCGGCCTCGACATCCTCCAGGGCGTCGGCGAGCTTCGAAGCCGGCGCCTGCAAATCCTGCGCGGAGGCCTGGCCGGCGGCGAGGCCGGTGGCGAAGGTGGACAGGGTGCTCATAAGACCGCGCAGACTGGGATCCGCCGCCAGCGGCCCCAGGAAGGGCTGGGCGCTGATCAGCTTGGCCATGTTGGCCTGAACATCCTTGGCCGGTAGGAACAGCAGGCCATTCTGCTTCCAGAACGGCGTGGCGTCCGGGCGTTCGATGGTTGAGAACAGCGCCCCTTCCTTGGTCAGGCGGTCCGTCAGGGCGGCGGCGGATTCCTCCGCCAGCTCCGGCGTCTTGCCATCGATGACCACCACGATCTGGCCTTGGGTCGGGAACTGGGCGTCGAACGCCGCCTGCCGCTGGCGCCAGTCGAGCGAACTGGACAGCAGCTGGTTGGTGTCGGTGGTCATCGCGAAATGGCCCACCGCGAACCAGATCGAGACCGCGCCGAGCAGGACGGCGGCCCCGATGGCGGTGAAGGCGTGATCGGTGCTGAAGGCCACCAGCCGCGCGGCGGCCGATCCTAGCCAGCTCGACGCCTCTTTCGAACGCCCAGAAGTAGACTCGGGCGAACGCCCAGAAGTAGACTCGGGGGTTGGAGCACCTGCCATGGAAGAGCCCTTAACCTTGACACTTGGGGGTCGTATTGCCAGATCATGAGCGATCCCGCGACCTGTTTGTCCACCGCTCCGATCTTGGACGTTTGCGAAGGGATCGGAGGATGGCATGCGCAAAAGGCGTCTTATGATCGCCGTCGCCTTGGCGGCGTTGTCGATACCCGCCGCGGCGGCGCATGCGGCTAGCGTCGGCTCGGAGGTCGATCCCCTGGAAAAGGCGAACCGGGTCGGGTTCGCCATCTACCAATTCTTCGACCGGAACGTGATCCGGCCCGCGGCGCTGACCTATCAAAAGGTCCTGCCCGGCCCTCTGCGTGACGGTATCCGGCATGTGCTGGACAATCTTGGGGAGCCACGCACGGCCGCCAATGACGTCCTGCAATTCCGGTTCGAGAAGGCGGCCACGGCGGCGATAAGGTTCGCCACCAATTCCACCGTGGGCGTGTTCGGCTTCTTCGACGTGGCGACGCACCTGGGCGTGCCTCGGCATGAGAACGGCTTCGACCTGACGCTGGGACGCTGGGGGATCAAGACGGGCCCCTATCTGTTTGTTCCCTTCCTGGGTCCGGCCACCTTTCGCGATTCGATCGGCTACACGGTGAACGTCCTGCTCGATCCGCTGAACGGTCCCATCGAGCACGCGGCGGCCTATCTGGTCGTCACCAAGGGCGTGGTCGGCGGTCTCGACACGCGGGCCCGCGCCGACAGCGAGCTGACCGCGGTCTTGGGCGACGCCACCGACCCCTACGCCACCATGCGCTCGCTCTATCTGCAGAACCAGCAGAGCAAGATCGACGACAATTCCACCGCCGTGCCAGCCCTGCCGGACTTCGACGAGGACACCACACCGCCGCCGGGAGCGCCGGGGACACTGGTAACACCGGTAACACCGAAGCCAGACACCAAGACGCCAGGGCCGGCGGCCAGCGCGGACATGCCCTCGCCGTTGGGACCCCAGACCATCGTGGTTTGGAAAATGGCTCAGGCCTCGGACCTGGCCAAGGGCGCGCCCGCGTCCGAGGTCGACCACTTCGGCGCGTGACGATTGAATCGGTAAACGAAATAAACCGTCGCGATTAGTCCGCCATTTCCGCTCACGCATTCTCGTCATTCAGGCGGGAAACAATTCCAGCGTGACGACGTTACCCGACCAACTTTCGAGGAGTGTCGGGACATGCTCATCCGCGCGGGCTTTGAAATCGTTTACGACTGTCCGGCGCCTACGCCGATGCTGACTTTGCTCAGCGTCCACCCCTCTCGGCGCGGCGATCTGACGGCGCCCGACGACCTGATGGTCAATGGCGCGCCGATCGAGCGGCAGTTTGTGGATCGCTATGGCAATCTGTGCGGCCGCACGATCGCGCCGCCAGGACGGGTGACCTTCACCAGCGATTTCACCATCCGCGACAGCGGCATGCCGGACCCGGCCGCGCCCTGGGCGCAGCAGGCGGCGGTGCAGGACCTGCCGGACGAGGTGCTGATCCACCTGCGAGGCAGCCGCTATTGCGAGACCGATCGCCTGAGCGACCTGGCCTGGCGGTTTTTCGGCGGCATCCGGCCGGGCTGGGACCGGGTGCAGGCGATCGTCGATTACGCCCACAGCCAGATCACCTTCGGCTACCAGCACGCCCGGCCGACCAAGACCGCGTTCGAGGCGCACGAGGAACGCCGGGGCGTCTGCCGCGACTTCGCCCACCTGGCCATCACCCTGTGCCGCGGCATGAATATCCCGGCCCGCTATTGCACCGGCTATCTGGGCGACATCGGTATTGCGCCCGTCGACGCGCCGATGGACTTCAGCGCCTGGTTCGAAGTCTATCTGGACGGCGCCTGGCACACCTTCGACGCCCGCCATAACACCCCGCGCATCGGGCGCATCGTTATCGCCCGCGGCCAGGACGCGGCGGACGTCGCCATCACCCACTCCTTCGGCGCGGCCAATCTGGTGAGCTTCAAGGTCATCACCGACGAGGTTCCTGAACCTGCGGAGGTCAGGCGCGCGGCGCGGTCCTTCGCGCCGGTGGCGGCGAATGCGGGGTGAGCTTGTAGGCCTCAGCGCAAGTCAAACGCCGGCGCTCGCCCCCTCCGTCGCTTCGCGCCGTTCAGAGCGCCGCGCTCGTTTCACGAGCGCGATGCGTTCGCCAATTGCTTGGCGAACGCCGCTCTGAACCCCCCGCTGCGCTTCGCTTGCATGGGAGGAGAAGGATTAAGTGCTTTTCTCCTCCCCCGTGAGCAAAGCGAAACGGGGGAGGTGGCGCGGCGCTGGAGCGTAGCGCAAGCGACGTGGCGGAGGGGGCGAGCGCCGGCGGAAGGTTCAGATCTAGTGCGTCAAATTCAGCAACGACGGGTCGCCCCCCTGGGCGGTGATGTTGACGCTCACGGCGCGCTCCATGGCGTAGCGGCTCAGCGCATTGGGACCGCCGGCCTTGGGGCCGGTGCCGGACATGCCCTCGCCGCCGAAGGGCTGGACGCCGACCACCGCGCCGATGATCGAGCGGTTCACATAGACATTGCCGGCGGGGACCAGCCGCGTGACCTCGGCGGCGAAGGCCTCGAGCCGCGAATGGACACCGAGGGTGAGCCCATAGCCTGACGCCGCCAGCTCGCCGGCGACCTTGTCCAGATCGGCGACATCGTAGCGGACGATGTGCAGCACCGGGCCGAACACCTCCCGCTCCAGGAAACGGGCGGAGGGGATTTCCGCCAGCACCGGCCCGAAGAAGGTCCCGCCGGCCGGCGCGGGCAGCTGGTGCAGCAGCTTGGCCTCGCGGCCGAGGCGTTCGAGATGGGCCTGGAGGGCGCCTTGGGCTTCGGCGTCGATCACCGGGCCGACATCCGTGGTGGGGTCCGCCGGGTCGCCCAGCACTAGCGCATCCATGGCGCCGATCAGGCCTTCGATCAGGCTGTCGGCCGTCTCATTGGGCAGGAACAGGATCCGAAGCGCCGAACAGCGCTGGCCGGCCGAGCCAAAGGCCGAGACGATCACGTCGTCGACTACCTGTTCGCGCAGGGCCGTGGTGTCGACGAACATGCCATTGAGGCCGCCGGTCTCGGCGATGAAAGGGATGATCGGACCCTTGCGCGCCGCCAGGGACTGGTTGATGCGCCAGGCGGTGTCCGTGCCGCCGGTGAAGGCGACGCCGTCGCAGGACGGATGGGCGACCAGGGTCGCACCGACGCTCTCGCCCGGGCCCGGCGTCAGCGCCAGCAGGCGCGGATCGAGGCCGGCGGCGTGATAGAGGCGCACGGCCTCGGCGGCGATCAACGGCGTCTGTTCAGCGGGCTTGGCCAGGACGGCGTTGCCGGCGGCCAGGGCGGCGGCGACCTGGCCGGTAAAGATGGCCAGCGGGAAGTTCCACGGGCTGATGCAGACGAAGACGCCGCGTCCGTGCAGCTCCAGGCTGTTGGTCTCGCCGACCGGCCCCTTGAGCAGCTCCGGCCCGGCGAACCGGGTTTCGGCCAGATGGGCGTAGTAGCGGCAGAAGTCGGCCGCCTCGCGCACCTCGGCGACGCCGTCGGCGAAGGTCTTGCCGGCCTCGCGCGTGCAGATGGCGATCAGGCGCTCGCGGTTGGCTTCCAGGGCGTCGGCCATGGCCCGCAGCACCTTGGCGCGCGCCAGGCCGCCGGCCTGGTTCCAGGCGGGCTGGGCCGCTTTGGCGGCGGCGAAGGCGGCCTCGATGGCTTCCGGCGTGGCGTCGGCGCAGTAGCCGACGATGCGGTTGCGGTCCGCCGGCGAGAACACAGGCGCGCCGCCTGCCCCTAAGCTCGGCAGGTCGGCGACCGCTTCGGTCAGGCGCGCGCGCCCGGCCTTGGCGGACAGATCGATGCCCGCCGAATTGAGCCGGTCGCCATAGATGTTAGCCGGCTTGGGGATGCGTGGATGCGGGCCGGGACCGACGGTCTCCACCACGGAGATGGGATCGACCACCACCGAATCCGGCGGCACGGTTTCGTCGAGCAGCAGATGCACGAAGCTGGAGTTGGCGCCGTTCTCGAGCAGGCGGCGGACCAGATAGGGCAGCAGATTCTCGTGCTCGCCGACCGGGGCGTAGGTACGCACCACGCCGCCCGGATGGCGCGCCTCGGCGGCGGCGTAGAGGGCCTCGCCCATGCCATGCAGACGCTGGAACTCGATGGTCACGCCGGCGTCCGCCGCCAGCCGCCGCACCGCCGCCAGGGTATGGGCGTTGTGAGTGGCGAACTGGGCGTAGATAGCGGGGCTGGCGGTGATCAGGGCCTTGGCGCAGACAAGGTAGGACAGGTCGGTGGCCGCCTTGGTGGTGTAGACGGGATAGTCAGGCCGGCCGTTCACCTGGGCGCGCTTGATCTCGCTATCCCAATAGGCGCCCTTCACCAGCCGCACCATCAGCCGGCGCCCGCAGGCTCTAGAGAGTTCGGCCAGGCGTTCGATCACCTCCGGCCCGCGCTTCTGATAGGCCTGCACCGCCAGGCCGAGGCCGGTCCAGCCGCCCAGATCCCGCTCATGCGCCAGCCGGTCCAGCAGCTTCAGCGACAGGGCCAGCCGGTCGGCTTCCTCGGCGTCGATGGTGAAGTTGATGTTGAACCCCGCCGCCAGCACCGCCAGCCGCTTCAGGCGCGGATAGAGGTCCTCGAACACCTTGGCCTCGTGGGTCGCCTCATAGCGGGGCGACAGAGCCGAGAGCTTCACCGATACGCCGTGTCCGGATTCCGGCCCCTTGGCCGAAGCCGTGGCGCCGACCGCGCGGATCGCGTCGGCATAGGCCTGCTCATAGCGGGCCGCGTCGGCATAGGTGCGCGCGCCCTCGCCCAGCATGTCGAAGGAGCAGATCCGCCCCTCCGACGCCGCGCGGGCCAGAGCCGCCTCGATGGTTCGTCCGAGCACGAACTGTTCGCCCATGATCCGGATCGCCTGGGCGACGGCGGCGGCGATCACCGGCTCGCCCACCCGCCGCGCCAGCCGGCGCAGGTAGCCCACCAGGTCGGTGCGGGCGCCCTCGTCCACATCCACGAGCTTGCCGGTGAGCATCAGCCCCCAGGTGGAGGCGTTGACGAACAGGCTGCCCGAGCGGCCCAGATGGCTGGCCCAATCGGCCGCGCCGATCTTCTCGGCGATCAACTTGTCGCGGGCGTCTTCGTCCGGCGTGCGCAGCAGGGCCTCGGCCAGACACATCAGCGCCAGGCCCTCCGGCGTCGACAGGGAGAATTCCTGCAGGAAGCTTTCCACCACCCCCTGCCGGCTAGCAGCTTGGCGGGTTGCGGCCACCAGCTCGACCGCCTCGGTGCGGATATCGCGGCGCGCCTCGGCGCTTAAGGGCGCGGACTTCAACAGGGCGGCGACCGCCTCCGTCTCGTCCCGATAGGTGTTCAGGTCGAGATCGTCCCAGGCCATCGTCATACCGCTCACCTCATCTTCGCCCGACAACGGCATAAGGCTCAATTGACCGGATGTATCACGGCATTTTTGACGCTATACCCGATAACTGACGGTGAAATGACGATCGGGCAGCCAATGACAAGCATCGACGAAACCGACCGGCGATTGTTGCGGGTGCTCCAGGTCGATGGGCGCATCAGTAACCTGGAATTGGCCGAGCGCTGCAACCTGTCGCCCTCGGCCTGTTCCGATCGGGTGCGGCGATTGCGCGAGCATGGATTCATCACCGGCTACGCCGCCATGGTCGATCCCGACAAGGTTGGGCGGGCGCTGCTGATCTTCGTCGAAGTCCTGCTCGATCGGACCACCAAGGACGTCTTCGACGATTTCGCGGCCGCCGCGCGCCGGGCGCCCGACATTCTGGAATGCCACATGGTGGCCGGCGGGTTCGACTATCTGATCAAGGCGCGGGTGCGCGACATGACCGCCTACCGCACCTTTCTCGGCGACGTCCTGGTGGACATGCCGGGCGTGCGGGAAACCCGCACCTACGCCGTGCTGGAAGAGGTCAAGAACTCCGGCGTGGTGCCGGTGTGAACGGATCCGCCTCTAGGCCGCGACAGCCGGCTTCGGCTTGGCCGGCATGAACTTCGCCCGCAGCCATTTGCGGAACGGGGCGTCGTAGGCGCCGTCGAGCCACCAGGCGAGGCCGAACACCAGCAGCATGAAGACCGCGCCGAACAGCAGCCCGCGCCAGTCGCCCGGCACAGTGACATGCAGGCGCTGGAAGAGGATGCGGGCGATATTCCCCATCGGCTGATGCAGCAGATAGACCCCGTAGGAGACCAGTCCGATCACCGCGAAGGCCCTGCCGGTCACGGGGCCGGGCTCGATCTGGGCCGCGGCGGCGATGATCAGGGGAAAGGCCACCATCACCGCGCCGATCTCGAACCAGGGGGTCAGCGCCTCGGAGGGGTTGAAGACCAGGATGAAGGTCAGCACCGCCATGCAGAGCCAGGACAGGAGCTCGGAATCGATCCGCCGGTCGCCGACCACGTTGAACACCACCACGCCGGCGAAGAAGGAATAACCCACCCGCGCCAGCGCCGCCCACTGGTCGGTGGGATTGTAGCCGATGTCGAGCGTACCGAAGCGAAACTCGCCGTAGGCCACCCCCGCGCCGCAGACGATCAGGATCGCGGCCAGGACCAGGGGCTTCAGATAGCGGACGATCGCCGCATAGGTGAAGTTGGCGATCAGTTCGGGCACCAGGGTCCAGATCGGGCCGTCCAGCGCCGTACCGGTAGCCTGCAGACCCGGGACCATCGGCATCATGACCAGGCCCAGCAGGATCGCCTCGATCAGCTTGTGCAGGTTCCACCAGCCATGCGGGTCGGTGATGACGTCATAGGTCGCGGGAAGGATCCCCACCGCCAGGCCGAACAGATAGAGGGGGTAAAGGCGGATCAGCCGGGTCTTAACGAAGTCCTTGAAGAAGCCGCCGGCCTTCAGCCGCTCGCCATAGGCATGGGCGACGACGAAGCCCGAGACCAGATAGAAGAGGTCGACCGCCAGGAAGCTTTCCGGCACCTTCACGGGGCCGAACAGATAGGGCACGTGGCGCATGACCACCACGAAGGCGCCGACGCCGCGAAGGCCGTCCAGCGTCTGATAGGCCCTGCGTTCCTGCGCCGCCATGTCGCCCCCCACCGGTTCCGCCCCCATTCACGCAAGGGATTCGCGGGCCGGTTCAACGGCTTAGTTTTAGGCTACTATGACCATTGAGCAATCGGCGCGGGGCGGCCGGGCGCCGAATGGTCGCATTGACCGCGCGCGCCACTGGCCCTTGATGGCGCCGCGGTCTGCAACGGGGCGTAAATCTTCAAGCTTTACAGGCGATCTGTGTCTCGAACCGTCCAAGCCTTGTCCGCGCTCTTCGCCGTCGCCATCCTCACCGGCGCCGCGCCGACCCGCGCCGCCGCGCCGGGCTTGGAGTCGCAGGTCCTGGCGGAGGTCAATTACGCACGCACCCGTCCGGCGGAGTATGCGCGCATCCTGCGCAACTATCGCGACCACCCCGACGAGGGCGAGACCAGTATCGAGGGTCCGGCCGCGCTCGACGAGGCGATCGACTTCCTGGAGCGGCAGGCGCCGTTGCCGCCGCTGAAGTCCGACGTCAAACTGAGCCGGTCCGCCAGCGGTTACGCCCATGATCAGGGCCCGGATGGCCTCACCGGACATGTAAGTTCGGATGGCGCCACGCTCAGCGATCGCATCCATCGCCAGCAGGTCTGGTCGATGTCAGCCGCCGAAGCCATCTCCTACGGTTATGAGAATCCGCGTGACGTGGTCCGCCAGCTGATCGTCGACGACGGCGTTGCCGGCCGGGGCCACAGAAAGGTGCTGTTCGACGCCATGCTCCGGTTCGCCGGCGTCGGATGCGGCCCTCACCGCGTCTATGGCGCCATGTGCGTGATCGACTTCTCCGGGCCTATGATCGCCCGATAGCCCGCCCCGCGGCCGCCGCGCGTGGCTTCCAGGGCGCTGACGAAGGCCCGCCGCCAAGTGGTGACATCGTCCTTCACCACGCCGTGGTTGAGGATTTCCCAGCGCCGTTTGCGTTCGGCCAGCGGCATGTTCAGCGCCCGCTTGAGCGCGTCCGCCACCTCTTCCGGCGAGAAGGGGTTGACGATCAGGGCGTCCTTCATCTGCAGGGCCGCCCCGGCGAACCGCGACAGGATCAGCACGCCGGGATCGTCCGGGTTCTGAGCGGCGACATATTCCTTGGCCACCAGATTCATCCCGTCCCGCAAAGGCGTCACCAGGCCGATCCGCGCGGCGCGGTAAAGACCCGCCAGCTCATCGCGCCGATAGTTCCTGTTCACGTAGCGGATCGGCGTCCAGTCCGCGTCGCCATAGACGCCGTTGATGTGGCCGGAGAGGGCGTCGAGCCGGGCGCGGATATCCTGGTAGGCGTCCACCTCGTCCCGCGAAATCGGCGCGATCTGCAGCATGACCACCTCGCGGCGGACGTCTGGGTTGTCCTGCAGCAGCCGCTCGAAGCCGGCCAGCCGCTCCTCCAGCCCCTTGGAATAATCCAGCCGGTCGACGCCGACGATCATGGCGCGGAAAGCAGTCGAGGCCGCCATCCGATCGTACATCCGCCCGGCGGTGACCGACTGGACCGCCTCCAGGAATTCCGAGGCGTCGATGCCGATCGGGAAGGCGGCGGCGCGGGTGGAGCGGCCGAAGGCGGTCACCCGGCCGCTCACGCCGACCTGGCCGCCGGCCTCATTGACCACATAGTCTTCGAACGCCGCCAGCCAGTCCTCGGTCTGGAAACCGACCAGATCGTAGTCGAACAGAGCCTCCACGAGGGCCTGGTGCTTGGGCAGGGTGGTGACCAGCTGCCGCGCCGGCCAGGGAATGTGCAGGAAGAAGCCGATCGGGTTGGTCACGCCCAGGCGGCGCAGCTCCCTGGCCAGCGGGATCAGGTGATAGTCGTGCACCCAGATCACCGTGTCGGGCTTGATCATCGGCCGGACGGTCTCGGCGAACCGGCGGTTGACCCGCTCATAGCCCTCGCCGAACGAGCGGTCGAAGGCGGTCAGGTCGATGCGATAATGGAACAGCGGCCACAGGGTCTTGTTGGCGTAGCCGTTGTAATATTCCTGGACGTCGATCTCCTCCAGATCGACGGTGGCGACGGTCACACCCTCCGCGCGGGTGGTGGAGACCTTGCCGTCGAAATGTTCGGTGGTCTTGCCGCTCCAGCCGAACCAGGTCCCGCCGGATTCGCGCAACCCCGCGGCCAGGGCCATGGCCAGACCGCCGGTCGAACTGGTGCCCTTGGCCGCTGGCTTGGTCACTCTATTCGAGATCACCAGCAGCTCGCTCATCTGACGGAACTCCAAGGCTTACTCAGCAAAGACGCGCAGTTAATCAATCCGACAAGCGAATAGGTCTGCGGATAGTTCCCCCACAGACGCCCGTCCTCCAGGCTGATGTCCTCGGACAGGAGCCCCGCGGCGGTGCGGTGAGACAGCATCTCGTTGAACAGACCTCGGGCCTCGTCGCCGCGGCCGGACAGGTGCAGGGCCTCGATGAACCAGAAGGTGCAGACGTTGAAGGCCGTCTCCGGCGCGCCGAAATCGTCGGGGGTGACGTAGCGCATCAGATAGGGGCCGCGTTTGAGGTCCTTCTCGATCGCGGCGAGGGTGGCCAGGTGGCGCGGGTCGTCGGGCTTGAGAAACCGCAGGTCGACCATCTGCAACAGGCTGGCGTCGAGGGCGTCGCCGCCGAAGGCCGAAACGAAGTGACCCAGGTTCTCGCTCCAGGCGAGCTTTTCAATCCGATCCCGGATGACCTCGGCCTGCTTGTTCCAGAATTCTGCCCGGTCGTGCAGGCCCAAGGTGAGCGCCGCATTCCCGAGCCTGTCGCAGGCGGCCCAGCACATGACCGAGGAATAGGTGTGAACCTGGGCCCGGGTGCGGAACTCCCAAAGGCCGGCGTCGGGCTGGTCGTGCTTCAGGAAGGCCTGCTCGCCAATCTTCTCCAGGGCGTGGAAGTCCTCCACGTTCGCCGGCCGCAGCAGCCGTTGGTCGAAGAAGGCCTGGGTCGAGGACAGCACGATCTGTCCGTAGACGTCGTATTGATGGTGCTCACGCGCCTGGTTGCCGGCCCGAACGGGTCCCATGCCGCGATAGCCGGGCAGGCTCTCGATGATCCGCTCGTCGATAGCGGACTCCAGACCGACGCCATAGACAGGCTGGATATGCCCACCCTTGGACTGGTCGATCAGGTTGCGCAGATAGCGGAGGTAATTCTCCAGGATGTCGGCGGCGCCCAGACGATTGAGCGCCTGGACCACATAGTAGGCGTCGCGGAGCCAGCAGTAGCGATAGTCCCAGTTGCGGCCGCTGTGCGGCGCTTCCGGGATCGAGGTGGTCATGGCCGCGACGATGGCGCCGGTATCCTCGTAGCAGCAGAGCTTGAGCGCGATCGCCGCGCGGATCACCACCTCCTGCCACTCCAGCGGCACCGACAGGGTGCGCACCCACTCGGACCAATTGTTTGTGGTGTCGTTCAGCATCGACGTGCAGGTCGACAGGGCGTTGGATTCGAGCGCCTCGTCGGGGCCGAAGAACAGCGCCACCTCCTGCTCCAGACGGACCACGCGCTCGGCCAGGATGTGCGACACCGCCCCGTTGGTGGTCACCCGCAGGGTGGTGTCCGAGCAGAGGTAGCGGATGTGGTTGGAGCCGGAGGTGTGTTCGGCGACCTTGGTCCCCCAGTTCACGGTCGGCCGCAGCCGCATGCGGACGCTAGGCGCGCCGGACAGGGGCCGCACAATTCGCACGAAGGCCGTTGGCCGGTACATGCGGCCGTAATGGCGATACCGGGGGCAGAAATCGAGAATCTCCAGCGACGCGCCATGCTTGTCGGTCAGCACCGTGCGGAGAACCGCGGTGTTGCGCACATAGCTTTGACTGGCCTCGGCGAAATCGATCAAGTCGATCGCCCACAGGCCCTGGGCGTCCTCGCTGTCCGGGTCCTGATCGCTGAGCAGCGAGCAGAACAGGGGATCGGAATCGAACCTCGGCGCACAGGCCCAGACATAGCGGCCCATTTTGTCGATCAGGGCGCTGACGGTGCAGTTGCCGATAGGCGACAGATCGAGGTCGCCCGGTCCGACATCCTTGCCCTTGATTCCGTCTTTTTCGGTCATATCGCCACCTTACCCGATATCGCCGCCAGCCAGGTCATCACGGCGTCGACATCGACAAGACCGCGTGTCGCCGCCGTGGCTCTTGCCGCGCCCACCAGCACGCCAAAGCCGCCAAGCGCCTGTGCGGCGGCAAAGCCGTCCTCGTCGGTCTGGTCATCACCGATATAGATGGGCTTTGTGCCCGCGAAGGGCGCCTCGGCCATGAAGGCCCGGATCGCCGCGCCCTTGCCCGCGCCTGGTCCGCGCAGCTCGGCGACGGCATGGCCCGGTTGCAGCACCAGATCCGTGCGCGCGGCGACCTCGCGGGCAAACGCGTCCACGGTCGGGCCAGCCTCGGGCGTCAGTCGGTAGTGGATGGTGATGGACAAGCCCTTGTCCTCGGTCACCAGCCCCGGATAGCGGGCCACCAGGGTCGGAAGTTCGGCGCGGACGATGTCCAGGGCCTGGTCCGGGTGGGCGCGTTCGAGCTGGCCGTCGGCGCGCCTCCGTTCCAGCCCGTGCACGCCGGCGACGGCGGCCACGGCCCCTTCCAAGACCCGGTCGACCTCAGCGATGGTGCGGCCGCTGACAATGGCCAGGCGCCCGCCAAGGCGCCCGCCCACCCGCTTCATCAGGGCGGTCCGCGCGGCCGCGGGCACGACGTCGTGGGGCCGCGGCATGAGCGGCGCGATCGTGCCGTCCAGATCGAGCAACACCGACATGCCCTGATCCAGCAAGGGGTCTGGCCGCGCCAGGACATCCTGTTCGTTCATGAATCCCAAGGTCCGACACACCCCGCCGCCATACTCATCTACAGCTCCGCTCGATCAAAGCGCGCCAAGGCCGCTCAAGGTTCCGGAAAACAAGGCGTGGCTTGGCATTTTGGGTAGTTTGCTCGCAAAAGTTTGAACGATGCGGGTTGCGTCAAGGTCGCAACCAGACGACGTATGCGCCGAACCCTTAGGGAGTCTGCCGTGAGTAGCACAGAGCCTTTGTCCGAAAGGCAGCAGGCCGATGTCCGCCACCGGTTCGCCAACGTCTTCCAGCTGCTGTCGGCCCTGACGCGGATGCGGGTGCAGCGCGCCCAGGATATCGAAACCAAACGGCAGCTGACCTGGATGCTCGACGCCACCGGGGTGCTGGCCTCCATGCAGCAGCGCCTGCTGGGATCGGACCCGAACGACTTCGCTGGCTATCTGCAGGACCTGCTGCCGCAATGGCGCCGTCGGACCGCCGGCCGCGCGATCGAGATCGAGCTGGAGGCGGAGTCCGTGCCCGTGCGCGAGCACCTGGTCTCGGCCCTGCTGCTGATCGCCAACGAACTGGTCTCCAACGCCCTGACCCACGCCTTTCCCGCCCGGCGCGCGGGGAAGATCAAGGTGGAGTTGCGCGCGCTGCCGGACGGCAGGGCCGAGCTGATCGTCATCGACGACGGCGCGGGCATCAATCCAAAGAACAACAGCCGCAGCAGCCTGGGCCTGTGGCTTATCCGCGGCCTGACCGATCAGGTGAAGGGTGTCATGACCACCCCACCCACCGAAGTTGGCGTCACCACCCGGCTGGAATTCGCCACCCAGGCCGACGGTTAGAATGGCTTGAGCCCGAGCTGAATCGAACGGCCGGCGCTCGCCCCCTCCGTCACGTCGCTTCCGCTACGCTCCAGCGCCGCGGAAGGTCTCCCCCGCGACTTGCGTCGCATGGGAGGAGAAACGGACTCAGCGCTGATCTTCTCCTCCCATGCGAGCGCAGCGATGCGGGGGAGGTGGCAGGGCGCGCAGCAAAGCGGAGCGACCTGACGGAGGGGGCGAGCGCCGGCCAATCGTCCACGCGCCTAATCTCCATGCAGGCCGCATCCAGGCGCGGTCTGGAACAACATCCGTCCCGCAGGCCTTAAAGGCTGCTGAGCGGAGACGCGATCATGGCCGACGCCGCGATCCACCATCAGATTCACGTTCCCAAACCCGTGCGATGGGTCGGCGGCGCCCTGCTGGCCATTGTCCTGGCCGTCGTCCTGTTCCTGATCTTCGCCAACTGGAACATGCTGCGCGGCCCGATCGGCCGCTACGCCTCCGGGGTCACGGGTCGTAACATCACCCTCAGCGGCGACCTGAAGGTCCATCCCTGGTCCTGGTCCCCGGAAGCCGACATCGGCGGCCTGAAGATCGGCAATCCCGGCCATGCGCCCGGGCTGATGGCCGACATTCCCAATGTGCGGGTCAAGGTGAAGCTGCTGCCGCTGCTGGTCGGTCACTGGAACCTGCCGCTGCTGGATCTGCAGAAGCCCACCTTCTGGCTGTTCGTCGACAAGAACGGCCAGGGCAATTGGCGCTCGGGCCCGACCCAGGGCCAGCCGACCAAGCTTCCGCCGATCGAGCATTTCATCATCGACGCCGGCAAGCTGGGCTTTGTCGACCTGCCCAAGGGTTTGCGCATTTCCGGGACGCTGCAGTCCAGCGAGTCGGCGACCGCGGCCGGCGGCGGGTTTTTCGCCCTGGTCGGACGCGGGACGGAAAACCGCTACCCCTTCATGCTCAACGTACGCGGCGATCCGCTGCTGAACCTGAAGCCTGACCATCCCTATGGCTTCTCCGCCGACGTCACGGCCGCCGACACCCATGTCGTCGCGAAAGGAGCCTTGTCCAAGCCGTTCGACTTCGGCCAGATCAAGGCCGATCTGACCGTCTCGGGCGGCGACTTCGCCAACCTCTACGATCTCACCGGTCTGGCGCTGCCGAACACCCCGCCCTATCGGCTATCGGGCGATCTGGTGCGCAACGGGACCAGCTACACCTTCACCCATGTGCATGGACGCGTCGGATCCAGCGACCTGGCCGGCGACTTCAAGGTGGCGCGGGTCGACGACCGGCCGAACCTGAAGGCCGACCTGCACTCGCACCTTCTGAATATTTACGATCTCGGCTCCCTGGTCGGCGCGCCAAAGCCCGGAACCGGCACGCCGCTGGAGAAGGCGCAGGCGGCGCAGCGCCACGCCCAGGGACGGCTGTTGCCCGACGCCACCCTGAACGTCTCCCGCGTCCGCTCCACCGACGCCACCCTGCACTACACCGCCGACCAGGTGGTGGCGGGCGCCGTTCCCCTGAAGGCCGTGTTGCTGGACCTGAAGCTGGACCATGGCGTTCTGACACTTTCGCCGCTGAACTTCAGCCTGCCGCAAGGTGTCGTGACCTCGAAGATCCGCATCGACGCCCGCACCGACAGTCCGAAAGACGACGTCGACGTCCGCGTCACCAACGCCCACCTGGAAGAGCTGTTCAAGGGGCAGGCGAGCCCGCCGCTGGAGGGGGTGGTGGAAGCCCGCGCGCAGCTGCATGGCGTCGGCGACTCCGTCCACAAGGCCGCCTCCACCGCCGACGGCGCCGTCGCCATCGCCGTGCCGTCGGGAAAGATCCGCAAGCTGTTCGCCGAAGGCCTGGGCATCGACGCGGCCAACGCGCTCAGCCTTTACCTGTCCAAAGACCAGAGCGACGCGGGCGTCCGCTGCGCCATCGCCGACTTCTCCGCCAGCAACGGCGTCCTGACCGCACGCAATGTGGTGCTGGATACCGACCGGGTGCAGGCGCACGGCAAGGGCGACATCAACCTCGGCGACGAGACGCTGAACCTCAGCCTGTCGGGCGAGCCGAAGAAGTTCCGCATCGGCCGGATCATGGCGCCCATCACCCTGACCGGCCAGCTGCGCAGCCCCAAGATCGGCGTCAACGCCGGCAAGGCGGCGGGCCAGGCGGCGGCGGCCGTGGGCCTGGGCGTGGTGCTGGGCCCGGTGGCGGCCATCCTGCCCTTCATCGATCCGGGCCTGGCCAAGAACGCCGACTGCGCCAGCCTGCTCACCCAGGCCAGGGACACCGGCGCGCCGGTGAAGGCGGCTACGATCGCCAAGGCGCCGACAGCGAGCAAGCACTAATCATCCTCATCCTGAGGCGCCCGCGCAGCGGGCCTCGAAGGACGCAGCGGCGGCTCCGTGCGTCCTTCGAGGCTCGGCTTCGCCTCGCGCCTCAGGATGAGGAGGTCAGGGAACCGCGCCAAAATTTACCGGCCAATCGTCCGGTTTCCGCAAGTTTGGGGTGGCGCGGGCGACCGTTCGCCGCTTTAACTGATCCCAAGCGCTGGCGATCTTAGTCCGGCGAAGGTCGGGAGAAGGCGATGCTGGCGATGGACGTGGAAATCGATCGCGACGAAGTGGTCGATCTGGCGCACAAGGGGATGCTGTCGGCGCTCTATGCGCGGATCAAACCCAACGCTGTGGCCATCCACGCCCCGCGCGGAAACCGCACCTTCAAACAGCTGCACGAGAACGCCAACCGGCTGGCCGCGGCCCTGCGCCGCGCGGGTCTGAAGCCCGGCGATCACATGGCGCTGATCTGCCCTAACACGGCGGAGTTCGTCGAGGTGATGGCCGCCAATCTGCGCAGCGGCTTTCGCCTGACGCCGATCAACTGGCACCTGAGCGCGCCGGAAGCCGCCTATATCGTGAACGACTGCAAGGCCAAGGCCCTGATCGTCCACGCCGACTTCGCCGCCGCGGCCACGGCGTCCCTGAACGACCAGCTGGTGCTGAAGCTGGTTATCGGCGGCGAACTCGAGGGCTTCGAATCGTACGAGGCGGCCCTGGCCGCCGAGAGCCCGGCCGATCCGCCGAACCCGGAACATGGCTCGTCGATGATGTACACCTCCGGCACCACCGGCCGGCCCAAGGGGGTGTTCCGCAAGGCGACCATGGTCATTCCGCCGAACTGGGGCGCGGAATCGCCGAAGGGCTATCGGATGAACCAGGACGTCAACATGTGCTGCGGCCCGGCCTATCACGCCGCGCCCATGGCCTTTGACATCGCCCAGCCCCTGAACGCCGGGATCTCCATTGTCTTCATGGAGAAGTTCGACCCCGAGGGCTTCCTGCGGAATGTCGAGACATTCAAAGTCACCCATGTCCACCTGGTCTCGACCATGTTCCAGCGGCTGCTGGCGCTGCCGGAGGCGGTGCGGAAAAAGTACGACGTCTCCAGCCTGCGCCACATCCTGCACGGCGCCGCGCCGACCCCGCCGCAGGTGAAGTTCGCCATGATCGAGTGGCTGGGCCCGATCATCAACGAATACTATGCGGCCAGCGAAGGCGGCGGGAACTTCGCCATCAATTCCGAGGAATGGCTGAAAAAGCCGGGCAGCGTCGGCAAGCTCGACAGGGCCTTCGGCGCCCTGATCCTCGATGACGCCGGCCAGGAGGTCGCGGTCGGCGAGGTGGGCACCATCTACTTCCCGCACAGCCAGATCGCCCGGTTCGAGTATTTCAACGATGCGGAAAAGACCAAGGCGGCGGAGCTGGGCGACAGCCATTTCACCGTCGGCGACATGGGTTATGTGGACGAGGACAGCTACCTCTTCCTCACCGGCCGCACCGCCGAATGCATCATCTCAGGCGGGGTGAACATCTATCCGCAGGAGGTGGACAACGAGGTGACCAACCACCCCGCCGTCCGCGACGTCTGCACCATTGGCGTGCCCAACGACGAATGGGGCGAGGAGGTGAAGGCGGTGGTGGCCCTGCACCCCGGCTTTGAGCCCAGCGACGCCCTGGCTAAGGAGCTGATCGCCTATGCCAAGGCGCGGCTGGCCGGGTTCAAGGTTCCCCGCAGCATCGACTTCGCCGACGATATTCCGCGTTCGGAAGCCGGCAAGGTGCAACGCCGCCAGGTCCGCGCGCCCTATTGGGCGGGCCGGGTGAAACAGATCTAGGAGACGACGCCATGACCACGCGCGCCTTGGTGCTGAGCGGCGGCGGCCCGGTGGGGATCGCCTGGGAGAGCGGCCTGATCGGCGGCCTGGCCGTTGGCGGGATCGACGTCTCCAAGGCCGACTTCATCATGGGAACCTCGGCAGGGGCCTTCGTGGGCTCGCTGCTGGCGCGGGGAACCACGCCGGAGGCGCTGGCCGCGCCCTTCCTGGCGATGGACGAGGCCGCGCCGCCGCGCCTGCCGGCGTCGGAGCCGGAAAAGTCCCCCGCACCGCCGAACACCTCGGCCCTATGGCTGCGGATGGAACGCGCGCGCAACGCCGGCAAGTCGCCGGAGGAAGTCCGCGCCGACATCGGCGTCTTCGCCCTGGAGGCGGAGACGGTCAGTGAGGAAGACTTCATCAAAAGCTTCGGCCGCGCCTTCACGGAGCTGCCCGCGGACTTCTGGCCGACCGCCAACTATGCCTGCACGGCGGTGGAAGCCCTGACCGGCGAGTTCAAGCTGTGGACCAGGGACAGCGGCGTGGGTCTGGCCCGCGCGGTGGCGTCGAGTTGCTCCGTGCCCGGAGTCTTTCCGCCGGTGACCCTCGATGGACGCCGCTATATCGACGGCGGCGTACGGTCGGGCGGCAACGCCGACTATGCCACAGGCTATGACCGGGTGCTGCTGGTGGCCATTCGCGTGGCCATGGAAGGGCCGATGGGCGAGCGGATGAAGCGGGGTCTGGACGCCGAGCTGAAGGTGCTCACCGACGCCGGCGCCAAGGTCGAGGTGCTTTATCCGGATACGGACAGCATCGCGGCCTTCGGACCCAACTTGATGGACGCCCGCCGCCGCCCGCCCGCCGCCAAGGCCGGCTACGCCCAGGGCCAGGCGCAGGCCGAGGCGTTGAAGAGCTTCTGGCACGGCTGAGCTCCTTCAGTTGACGCCCGCTGTGGGCCGGGTAAGGGTCCGGCCATGACAGAGGCGGCGATCGAAGCGGAAATAGAGGCTCACAAGGGCCGCCCGACCCATGGCGAGCTGACGCCCCAGTCTCTCATCGCCGGCGCCATCGTCGCGGCGATCATGGGGGCGGCCTATCCCTATATGGTGCTGAAGCTGGGCTTTGGACCGAACGTCTCCATCGTCTCGGCCTTCTTCGGCTACATCATCCTCAGCCTCATCGCCCGCAAGAGCTATGACCGCTGGCAGAACAACATCGTGCAGACCGCCGGCACCTCGGGCGCTCAGACCGCCTTCATGTGCGGGATTCTCGCCACCTTCGAGATGCTGCGCGCGTCCAAGGTGGTGCATTTCACCCTTAACCCGACGCCGCTGCAGACCTTTATCTGGCTGACCGTCGCCTCCCTGCTTGGCGTCCTGCTCTCGGCCCCCATGCGCAAGCATTTCGTGGTCGACCAGCAGCTGCCCTTCCCCGATGGCATGGCCGCGGCCGAGACCCTGCTGGTGCTGGACCCACCGCGTGACGCCCCGCCCGCCGAGCGAAACATCGCCAGGACCGCCGCCACGGTGATGGGCGTCGGCATGCTGGCGTCCGGCCTGCTGATGCTGGTCAACCAGGATTCCCACCTGCTCGACTTCATTCCGGGAGGCTGGGACACCGGCGCCCTGACCCTCGGGGCCACGGGCGCCGCCTTTGTGGTGGCCAACATGGGCGTGGGCGTCGGCTACAGCCTGCTCAGCGTCGGGTCCGGCATGATCATCGGCCTGCGGGTGACGAGCTGGATGATGATCGGCTGCGTGATCGGCTGGATCGTCGCGCCCCTGCTCCTCGTGCAGAACCATCTGCTGCCCGATCACCCGACCCGCACCCAGGTGCTGCAGTGGGTGATGTGGCCGGGGCTGGGCATGATGATCGCCGGCGGCATGACCACCATGGTGCTGCGCTGGCGCATGTTGTTCGAGGCCTTCAAGGGCCTGGCCGACGCGGGCAACAGCGAGGACGCGCCGCTGAGCTGGATCGTCGGCGGCGTGCTCGTCCTGTCGGTGGCGCTCTGCATCATCCAGAAGCTCTTCTTCGGCCTGCCGGTCTGGATGACCGCGATCGGGATCGTGCTCTCAATTCCGCTGATGCTGGTGGGCCTGCGAGCGCTGGGGGAAACCAACTGGGGCCCGATCGGCGCGCTTTCGAACCTTATGCAGGGGCTGTTCGCGGGCATCGCCCCGGGCAATGTCGTGGCCGACGTCCTGGGCGCCGGGACCACGGGCACGATCGCCGTCACCTCGGAAGGTCTGATCCAGGACTACAAGGCCGGCCATTTGATCGGCTCAAGCCCGCGCGCCATGTTCGTCGCCCAGGTCATGGGCGCGCCCATCGGCGCCGCGGCCCTGGCCGTCACCTATCCCCTGCTGGTCAAGACCTATGGCCTGATCGGCGACCACGCCCAGCTGGCCGCGCCGGGCGCCAGACGGACGGCGGCGTTCGCGGAACTGCTGTCGACCGGGGTGAGCAAACTGCCCCAGTCGGCGCTCTGGGCCGGGCTGATCTTCGCCCTGATCGGTTGCCTGCTGGCCTGGCTGGAGACCAACGACAAGATCAAACAATGGGTGCCCTCGACCGTGGCGCTGAGCCTGGGCGTGCTGCTGCCGTTTTCGTCTATCTCGGTGATGTTCATCGGCGGGATCATCAGCGCGATCTGGATGGCGCGCCATCCCGCCAGCGCCAAACGCTACCTGATCGCGGTGGCGTCGGGCCTGATCGCCGGCGAGGCCATGGTCGCGGTGACCGCGCCGGTGCTGATCGCGCTGCACGTGGGCAAGGGGTAGGCATTCATCGGTTACCTTGCCGCTTGCTCGCATATGTAGTAACATATCTACATCGTGTATTGAGGTGCGCCACCGATGACGATCCTATCGAGCCGGGAATTCAATCAGGACTCCAGCCGCGCCAAGAAGGCCGCCAAGACGGGTCCCGTATTCATCACCGACAGGGGCAAGCCCGCGCATGTCCTGCTGACCATCGAGGATTATCGCAAGCTAGCCGGCGACCAGCCACGAATAACCGATCTGCTCGCCATGATGGACGACGTCGAGTTCGACCCCGCGCCGATAACGATCGGCCTCCGCCCCGCCGATCTGACCTGATGTATCTCCTCGACACCAATGTGGTGTCCGAACTGCGCAAAGTGGGGACCGGGAAGGCGGATGTAAACGTCGTCAGATGGGCGGAAGGCGTGGAGACCGCCCTACTGTACCTGTCGGCCATCACCATCCTCGAACTCGAACACGGCGTTCTGCAGGCCGAACGACGTGACGCCGGACAGGGATCGATGCTGCGCCGTTGGTTCGCGGGCCAAGTCCTGTCCGCGTTCGAGGGCCGTATTCTGCCGGCCGACACCGCCGTCGCCCGCCGCTGCGCGGTGTTGCATTCGCCGGACCAGCGTCCCGAACGTGACGCCTTGATCGCCGCCACGGCCCTGGTTCATGGCCTGACGGTGGTTACCCGCAATTTCCGGGACTTTCAGCCAACAGGCGCCGACCTTCTGAACCCGTGGTCGCCAACCTAGCCGGGCGGCAAGCACAAACCCCCTAGCCGCCGCCTCTCATCGGGTTATCATCGATAACCGACAGCCCGCGACAAGACGGGTCTGAACGCCATTTGGGAGGACGCGCCATGAAGTTCACGTGGTTCAATCTGATGCCCTGGCCCTATCTGCCGGACGATTTCCGGGAGAAGAACCGGTCGGTCTGGGTGGACATCGACCAGAAGCTGTTCGACCCGGCCAAGAGCCATGAGGTCTACAACACCTATATGGACCTGCTCGACTATGCCGGGTCCATCGGCTTCGACGGCATCGGCGTCAACGAGCACCACCAGAACGGCTATGGCATCATGCCCAGCCCCAACATCATCGCCGCGGGGCTGGCCCGGCGCGCGTCCGACGCCGCCATCGTCGTGCTGGGCAATTCCATCGCCCTCTACAATCCCCCGGTCCGCGTGGCCGAGGAGTTCGCCATGCTGGACTGCATTTCCGGCGGGCGGTTGGTGGCGGGCTTCCCGGTCGGCACCTCGATGGACACCAACTACTGCTACGGCCAGATCCCGTCGCTGACCCGGGAGAAGTATCAGGAAGCCCACGACCTGATCATCAAGGCCTGGACCACCCGCGAGCCCTTCGCCTTCAACGGCCGCTACAACAAGCTGCGGCACGTCAACATCTGGCCCCGGCCGATCCAGCAGCCGCATCCGCCGATCCATATTCCCGGCGGGGGGTCGGTGGAGACCTACGACTTCTGCATCGACAACACCTACAGCTACTCCTACCTCAGCTTCTCCGGCTACATCCGCGCCAAGGCGCTGATGCAGGGCTATTGGGATCGGGTTTCAGAGCGCAATGCGCCGGACGCCTCGCCCTACCGCGCCGGTTTCGCCC